>OGRB01000090.1_pt1 | contig 96376 bp, 90 predicted proteins | sample 1553371 | NCBI WGS metagenome assembly OGRB01 (sample SAMEA2580027, study PRJEB22360) | human gut metagenome | reverse complement strand
CGCTCCGAGCTTCGCTCTCCGCTAGACTCCCCTTAGAGGATGGATATAATCAGTATCAATCATATCAAGTTAATCAATACTATAATCATTATTAATATCTCTATTAATATTATCAATACTAATATGATTAAGTCTAGCTTATCTTCATCCTCCACGGGGAGTATGACTTGCATATTTATAATCATATAATCCTCTATGATGTAAATGTTAAAAATAGTTTTTCTCTTGGTAGATTCATCTAAACTCTTACATTTGCTAAAAACAATTAAGTTATGGGTAAAGATAAAAGTGAAACTAAACCTAAATACACTAGAGAATTTCATAGTGGTAAAAGGAATAAAAAAGAAGTTAAAGTTCCTAGTAAACTTAAACTTGGAAATATTGGTATTGATAGTATTATTAAAACTAAATAATTTAGTGTTATGATTAAAGTTGAAAGTAAATTTAAAGATTTTGGTATTCAAATACCTACTGACATCAGCGAAATAACAAGTGAAGCACTTGACGCTGTTCTTAATAATGTAGTTATTGCTAAACATTATTGTGTTGTGGCTCTTTGTCAAAATGAAAGTTTATTTGGCGTTATCAATAATAAAGTAGTTACTGTTGAAGTTATGCCTATTATTGCTAAAATAAGTGATGAAGATGCTCAACTTATTGGTATGAAACAAATGGATAAGATTATTATTGACCGTTCTACTCTTGAACGTGGATATCATCTTTATCTTAAACATAATGTTCTTAGTCCTCAATTTGTTAATAAGTATATTACTAATGATACAGAACTAACTCGTTCTATTACTGTTGGTACTTTTGGGCAAAATCAAGGATATAAAAAAGGACAGAAAGTTTGGTTTGTTGAATTTAAAGTTATAGCTATTAATGATTTAAGAGCTGCTATTACTGATAAACATAAAGCTATTAATCCTTTTGTTTATCATTCTGCTGAAAAAGCTAATTAGCCATTTCGTCTAAATAATCAAACTCTTCTTAGAACTACTTATGTATAATTTAAAATTATAGGTACTTGTGTTCTTGTTTATAGTAGTAATCTAAGAAGAGTTCTTAAACTTTCAATTATGGATTTTAAGACTAATACTAGTTTTAATATTGCTAATACTAGTTCTCAAGAAGATTTTGACGATGATTATATTCTTATTTATAAAGATATAAATAATATATTAGACGATATTGGATTTCAAGGTGATGATAGAATACTTTGTAAATCTATTATTGAAAGTCTTGAAAAAGAAGCTAGTATTAATATACGAAAAGATAAATGTGTTGCTATTCCTCATATTGGTACTATTCAAAAGAATTGGTATCGTTCCAAACTTATTAGTCATTATAAAGACTTTAAAGAAGCTAGAAAAACTATGACTAGAGAAGAGTATAAAGAATATACTGCTAAAGTTATGGAAGAAGAAAAGCAAAAACATTATGAAGAAGAAGAAAAGATTAAGACTGAAATTAAGTTTAAAAAGAAACTTCTTCCTATTTGGATTAAACTAAATAAAAAACATAGTGCTGCTTATGCTAATCTTTGGCTATATGCTATGGGTAAACTTGAAATTATTGAATTTGATGAAGAAGTAGAAGAAATATATGAACGGTTTGGAATTGGATTGGATGCTGACCATAGATGAAACTGGTATGCCAAAAGCTCCTACACTTAAACAACTTCTTGATAGAGATGTTAGTCTTCTTTATACTAGAGATAAATCTCCTAATAAAGAGATGTATGTTAAAGAAGTTGGAGTTATTTATTATCTTGGTGACCCTAAAGGTCCATGTCTACAAGAAGGTCTTAGTGAAAAAGAAGCTCTTAAGAAAGCTATTGAAAACTTTGATTTACCTAAAAATTATCAACCTGATATTCTTGTTTGGAAACTTATTAAAAGATATTATAATCAAAAAGCTGGTGCTGGTATGGAAGCTGTACTTAATATTAAGCGTGGTATTCATAATGTTGCTTTAGCTGCTAGCAAATTAAATGAATTGTTGAATGACAAGTTATCTGATGGTGCTAGTCTAGAAGATGTTCCAGTTGTTATTGGTTATATGAAACAAATTAATGATTTAGCTAATCAGTTTCCAAACACGATTAAAGCTCTTAATGTAGCTGAAGAAAATCTTCTGTATGAACAAGAGAATGTTGCTGGTAGAGGTGGAGTTGAAATTACTAGTAGTATGATTGAGGAATAAGCTGATGCTAATCCACTTCATCCTCCACGGGGAGTCTAGCGTAGGCACGTAGTGCCGAAGCGGGTCCAAACTAGTGTTGAACTTAATAATATTAATATGGAACTTAAAGATAAAAGATATAATGATATTAGACTTATTTTTCATGAAGAAGAACATAAGTATAATGATAGTCTTGGTAATGATTATATTTCAACCACTACTATCCTTCATGGATATCAACCGAAGTTCGATAAGAACTATTGGCTGAGAAAGAAGTCTAAAGAACTAGGAATAAGTGAGAAGAAACTAGAAGAACAATGGTCAACTATTACTAAAGAAGCTTGTGAACGTGGAACTAATACTCATAACGGTCTTGAAGATGGTGTTAAAGGAGCATCTATGTTTCAACAAGCTATTAATTATCTTGATAAACGAGAAGATGGTGTAATAGTTACTATTGCTAATATACCAAATTTTGGTGCTAGTTATAAGTTACTTAATCTTAAAGATTTTATTGAACTTACTAATAATCGTTATCCTCTTATTTATGATGCGTTTAAAATGTACACTGAAAAAGGATATAAGATTTATAGTGAGATTGGTATGTTTCTTATAGATTGGTTAATTAGTGGAACTATTGATATTCTTCTAGTTAATGAAGATACTAATTGTGCTGTTGTAGGTGATTGGAAAACTAATCGTGGTGGATTAAAATTTAGTAGTGGTTATTATAAGAAAGATAAAACAGTTAGACCTGCACAACAAACTAATGTTTGGGTTGATAAAGATGAACGACTTTTAGCTCCTCTTAATCATCTTCCTAATTGTAATGGTGCTATATATAATCTTCAACTTAGTATGTATGCTTTTGCTGTTGAATATATACTTGGTTTAACTATTAAAGGTATTTGGTTATGTCATATTGATAGTGATTTTGAACTTAATGAATATGGTATGCCAAAAAGGTTTTCTGATGGTCTTTATCATATTAAAGAAAATCCTGTTGAAACTACTAAGTTCTTTACTATGAATTATCTACGTGATGATATTAATAAAGTTCTTAAAGATAGAGAATTACAAATTAAAGCTAGTGGTGTTCAAACTCAATTTAAACTTGCTATATGAAATTAAATAAAGATAATTTAATTGGAGTAATTATTGGTTTTATTGTTTTAGTTATATTTGCTATTTGTTTATCTAGTGGATGCACTAAACGTATTACTCCAGTTCCTGAAATTCGTTATGTTCCTGTTACTGATTCTACTGCTATTAATGAATTAGTTTTAACTAAAGAATTACTTCGTAGAACTCAAGATTCTCTTAATGCTTATAAGTCTGATACTACAATTAGGGCTGATTATTTTGTAGCTAAGTATAAACTTGAACGTATTAGATATTATAATGATATTGCTGGTAAAGGAAATAATATCAAATTTCTTAGAGGTTGGATTCGTAGAACTCTTGATGAATAAGTTATGTATATTATTAATCGTAGAAAAAATATAAGATTAATTGGCAATGAACACGCTATTGATGATAAACTTATATTTATAATTTATAAAGTTCAAATTAAAGTTCTTTGGTTTTGGGTTACAATTAAAGAATTTGATGAAGATGAATATTATGATGCTGTTGATTGTTTTAGATATTGTACTAATCCTTATATAAATTAAATTATGGCTTACTTTGGAGATGCTTTTAAAAAACTATCTATTAAAGAAGGTGGTTATGTAAACGATAAAGATGATGCTGGTGGAGAAACTTATAGAGGTATCAGTCGTAAATATAATCCTACTTGGCAAGGTTGGACTATGATTGATTCTTATAAGAAACATTATACTGTTGGTAGTAAAGAGTTTAAGTCTAAACTTGATAATGATGTTCAGCTTCAGAAACTTGTTTGGGAAAAGTATAAAATAGGTTATTGGGATGTATTTGAACTTGATGATTTTAATAGTCAGAGAGTTGCTGAACAACTATTTGATACTAATGTGAATTGTGGTCAAGTTGCAGCTATCAAGATGGCTCAAAGAGTTCTTGGTCTTAAAGAAACTGGTAGATGGAATCTTGATTTACTTAATAAACTTATCGAAATAAAAGATTAACTTAATACTGTATAGAATTATGAAGAAGATGTTAATAGCAATATTTATAATAGCGATTATTAATTTATGTGTTACTCTGTATTTATCAATAAGTCGTTTTAGTGTAGAAGTCAATTCATATAATAAAAGTGACACCGCTATTAATCATGTTCGGATTGATTCTATACAGTTAGTTATAACTGAAAGAGAAAGTATAGTTTATAAACTTAAAGAACATGAAAAAGATATTGAAAATAAAGTTATTAGTCTTAATGATAGTGCTACTTGGGAGTTATTCAAGAAGTTGGTGTCAGAGTGAGATTGATAACATAGTGCATCCTCCACGGGGAGTCAACACTACTGATACAACTGTTCTTGTTCCTATTAATATGATTAAGGTTGCTAATACTAAAATTATTAAAGCTAAACTTTATAAAGATATTATTAATGAACAAGACAGTATAATTAATCTTCATAAGATTAAATATAATGCTCTTCATAAAGAAGTTGAAACTTTACAATATAATCTTAATAATAGTAATAAAACAAATGATAATTTAAATAAATCTATTGAACGTATTAAACGTAATAATAGATATTTGGTAAGCGGTGGTGCTGTTTGCGCTATCGCTTTTATTGTTTGTTTACTAGTTAAATAAAATATTATGGCTGATGGTAAATATCCTTTTCTAGAATACATTGAAGAACCTGATAAAGAGAAAAAGTATAAGAAAGCTAGTGATTGTGGATGGTATGACCCTCATAATAACTTTTTAATTGGAGATAGTGGTGGTTTTCTTTTAAATATTAGACCTGGCAAATTTGTTAATACTGAACTTTTTAATGAAGCTGCTAGAACATATCAAGCCACAGGTAGATATACACAATTTAAAGTTGATAGTATTCCTCATAGACAATTTAGACGTAGAGAATGTGATAGACGACGTAATGGTTTTTCTGCTCCTTGTTGGCAAAATCCAGATGGAAGTATAGAAGATGTTTGGATAACAGGTGGTCATTATAATTTTCTTAATTATACTCGTATGGAACGCACAGATGAATCATCTGTTATTGTTACTGAACATGGAGCTACTGCTAAAAAGATTTATAGTTTTCCTAGTTTTATTGATGCCCAATTTTGGACTTGGCAAATTATAGAATTTTGTAGACGTAATGGTTTGCATCTTATTATTGATAAAACTCGACGTGGAGGTTTTTCTTATATTATGGCTGCTGATAGTTCAAATGAAGTTAATTTATCTAAACATAAAGTTGTTATTCATGTTGCAGCTGATAATAAATATTTGATTAAACAAGGAGGTCTAAGTGACTTTGCTGTTAATAACTTAAAGTTTTTTGAAGAGAAAACTCCATTTAAAAGAGGAATATTTAGTCCTACTACTGATAGTTTTAAACTTGGTTATCGTATGAAAAATGGAGTTGAAGCTGATGATAGTTGGTCTAGTTCTCTTTTAAGTGTTAGTGCTAATAATAATCCAGACTGTGCTATTGGTAAAGATGCTGTTACTATTAAAGTTGAAGAGTTGTCTACAATGCAAAACTTTGATGAGTTTATGAATGTGACTGAACCTACAATGACTGTTGGTACTCGTACTACTGGTACTCTTATGGCTTGGGGAACTGCTACTGCTGCTAATATGCAAATATTTGAACAAAACTTTTATAATCCTAGAGCATTTAGATTTATGGCTTTTGAAAATGTTTTTGATAATGATGCTCGTAATGAAGTTTGTGGATTTTTTAAATCTTATGCTTGGGGTCTTGAAGGAGAAATAGATGGAGTTAAAGGTTTTGATGAAAATGGAAATAGTAATTTACGAATAGGTCTTCAGCTTGCTGCACGAGAAAGAATTGAAAAGAAAAAAACTGCTAAGACTTTTGCAGAATATCTTAATTATCTTGGTCAACGTGCTTTATTTCCTGCTGAATCTTTTAGTAGTGCTAGTGAAAATATATTTAGTAGTGAAGCTCTTAATAAATTTGAAGATAAACTTCGAGTTGATAATAGTTATAAGTTTTATACTGATGGTGAGTTATTTGAAGATGGAAGTAAAAAGATTTATTTTAAATCTAATGCTCGTATAAGAATTGAAAATCCTGATATGAAAACTTATGATTATATTCAAGGAGTTCCTAGACGTGGTAATGAAGATCCGCATGGATGTATAAGAGTTTGGTTTGCTCCAGAATATGAAGAAACATATATTAATGATAGACTTATAAGAAGTATTCTTCCTGGTACTTATGTTGCAGTTTATGACCCTGTTGGTATTGATAAAGATAAAAAAGAAATTACTGATAGACATTCTCATAATAGTATATTTGTTATTGAAATGCCTAGAGAACGTAATGGATTTAAACCTAAACTATGTGCTGCATATTATGGACGTACTGAAAGACTAGAAGAAGCTGATGAAAAGTTTTATCGTTTATGTAAATGGTATAATTGTATTGGTACTGGACTTGTAGAAATAAATCGTGGTGAAACTGTTTCTAATTTTCGTAAATGGAAAGCTACTAAATATTTAGGTTATGAACCTTTATATGTTTGGGATTCTGCTGTTAAAGAAAAAGTTAGTACTAGTTATGGTTATAATATTGGTAGTGGTCCTAAGAAACTAGATGGTCTTCGTCTACTTAAAGAGTTCTTATATGAAGTTATTGGTAAGAATGAATTTGGAGAAGATATTTATGTTTTTGAAAGATTTCTTGATTATCAAACAATTCTTGAACTTAAAAAGTTTAATGCTGAAGGTAACTTTGACCGTATATCTAGTCTTATACTTTTAGGTATATATTGGAAATCTATTGATATTAAAGGTAAGCGAGAACTTGCTAGTCGTAAAAAAGTTACAGAAGATAATGATAAAACAGATATTTTTAATAGACAATGGTTTTAAGATTAAACAAATAAAGATATGTATAATTTTGGTAGACTTGATTTCCCTAATCAGCATGTTAGTTATGCTGAAAAACAAGAAGTTGATTGGTATGCTAAATGCTGTGATTATGTTATAGAAGCTGGTATTGCTTGTAAAGCTGATTTTAATGTAGAAGAAAAGTTTAATATTCTTCTTGGTAATATTCCTAGAGAATATTATAGAAAAACTCTTAATCCTTATAATGAAAAAGATGAAAATCTTACTCGTTTTCCAGCTACTATGCGTAACTATGATATGATGAAAGGTATTATTAGAAGATATATTGGTGAATATATCAAAAATCCACATGATTTTATTGTTGGAGCTAATAATCCAGAAGTTGTATTTGCTAGAGATGCTGAACTTGGTAAACAAATTATGATGCTTGCAGAGCAAGCTGTTGCTAAGAAGATACAAGAAAGTTATATGCAGTTTGTTAATGAAGGTAATAATCCAGAGCAATTTAATCCTGAACAAGCTGTTGATATTGAAGCTTTTATTAAAGAATTTAATGAAAATTTTATTGATGATATTAGTGCTCAAGGTCAAGATTTAATTAATATTATTGATGATTTAACTGATGCTTTTACTATATATGCTAGAGCTTATTTTGAATTTGTTGCTTTTGGGGCTTGTTATACATATAGAGATGTTGTAGGTAGTCAATTAATTAAACGTGTTGTTAGTGTTAGAGATGCTTTTCCTGTTCCTAACGATAGTATGTTTGCAGAAGATTATGATATGTTTGCTGAACGTCGTATGCTAACTAAACAGCAAATTATAGATGAATTTTATGAGTATCTTTCTGAAAAAGAACGTGAAGCTCTTGATACTTATTATCAATATGGTGCTACTACTTCTAGTGATAGAGCACTTTTAAATTGGGATAAGTATATGTATTATTTTGGTGATATATGTGCTAAATTTAATAAAGATGATTTACAACATATTAAGAACACTAATATAATGGCTCGTGATGCCAATAATGGTTTATTTGAAGTTTGGCATACTGTTTGGAGAGGTGAAATAAAAGAAGGTATTCTTACATATAGTAATGGAGCATTTGTTACAACAAGAATTGTTGATGAAACTTATCAGCTTAACCCTGCTAATGGTGATATTAGTATTGAATGGGTGTGGCGTCCGCAAGTTTATGAGAGCGTTAGAATTGGTTCTCGTGCTACAAGCATATATCCTTATAAGGCTCGTCCTATTGCTTACAATAGAAATGGCAAACTTCCTTATAATGGTATTGCAGAACTTCTTCCAGGTTTTGGAAGATTTAGTATTATAGATACAGTTATTCCTTATCAAGTATTTCGTAATATAGTTTCTTATCATAGAGAAATGGCTATTGCTAAAAATAAGATGAATGTTCTTATGATTGCTAAATCTCTTCTTGGTAGAAAACCTGCTGAAACTATATATCGTATGGCTGCTGATGGTGTGCTTTATATTGATGATGAAGATGATGCTAATCTTGTTAAAGCACAAAATGTTCGTTATCTTGAAAGTCGAATGAATAATTATATTACTGAACTTGGACAACTTATTCAAGAGATTGAACAGACTGCTAAAATGGAATGTGATATGACTCCACAACGTTATGGTGAGATTGCTAATAGTGCTGGTAAAGGAGTTACTGATGAAGCAGTTATTCGTGGAAGTATGGGTTCTGTTATTATTGAATTTATATTTGATAAAATGAGAGAACGAGATTATCAAGCTGAAATGGATTATACTAAACTTGCTTGGATTGATGGTCTTAATACTTCTTATAAAACTAAAGATGGCGATATTAGATATTTAAGTCTTGATGTTAATAGTCATATATTTGCTAACTATATTGTTACTTGTAAAACTTCTGTTAAAGAACGTGAGAAACTTGAACAATATAAACAGCTTGCATTTAGTGCTGCTCAAAATGGTAATATGGATATGGCTAATGCTGCTATTCGTGGAGATAATGTTGCTCAAATTAGCAAACTTATTGATAAATATCAAAATATTCAACGTGAGCATGAACTTGATGTTGAACGTGTTTCTCAACAAACAGAACAACTTCGTCAAGAATTTGAACTTGCTAAGATTGATAGAAAAGCAGAACAAGATAGAGAAACTATTAGAGTTGAAAAATATCTTGATGGGCAAATTGAGGCTATGAAAGCAAATGCTAATATTATGAGTTTTGATAATGGTCTTAGCGATGCTGAAAAGAGTCAAGCTGAAGAACGTATGGAAAATGCTAGACTTAATATTGAACGTAGTAAACTTAGTTTAGATGCTCAAAAGACTTCAGTTGAAGCACAACTTAAAGAAAAAGAATTAGCTGTTAAACTTAAAGAAAGTGAAGATAAAGTCAAGATTGCAAAAACGAATAAAAATCGCTATGATAGTAAAAGTAAATAAAATGATATACTTATAATTTTTGTTCATAATAGGGCTGGACTTGCTTGTGAAAGTAGGTTCAGCCCATTTTCATTTTTCTTTACATTAAATGAACCATTTTCAGCTTATTCTGAACACTTTATCTATTCCGTGATAGATTAATCATTTCGATAAATTTTGATTAATACAGGGCACGTATGAAAGCGACAGGATAGGTTATCAGACTTAAATATACTAGTTAGCAATAGTAAATTAGTCGGTGATTCGGCTTAAAGGTGAACATATTTTAACGATATAAGTAAAACTCATATTATTATTATAGTTTATATTTGTGATATAGTAATTAATTAAAAACAAAGAGTTATGCCTAGTTTTGATAGTTTTGGTTTTAATGGTGAAACATCTAATGGAGATGGAAAACCTACTGAGGACATTACAGACCTTGATACAGGTAAAACAGGACAGTTAGATGCTGATGGTAATCCTATTGATGATATTACTGGTGGTAGTAATGGAAATGGGAATAGTAAGACTAATGCTAATAAAGATGACCAATCTTCATCCTCCACGGGGGGTCAGCCTACTAGTAAAGCAAATGACGCTGATGCTGAACATGATTTAGAAGAAGGTACTATTATCGAAGATGGAGATAATAAATATACTGTTGATAAAGACGGTAATCTTATTGACGATAAAGGTAATATCTTTAAAGCTAAAAATGAAGTTGCTACTTATCTTAAAGAATTTGAAGTAGAAGATACTAAAGAAGATAATACTATTGATGTTAAATCAATTCAAGAACTTGTTGGTGTTTCTGTTACTTCAGAAGATGGTAAAGCAGTTACTTTTGAAAATACTCCTCAAGGAGTTGCAAGTTATATTCAATCCGTTATTGATTTAAAACGTGATGAATTTGCTCAAGCTGGTGTTAATAAATTATTTGAAGATTATCCTATTGTTGGTGATTTTCTTAATTATTATGTTGCAAATGGTAATTCATTTGAAGGCTTTGGTGAACTTCGCGATAGAAATGGTATTGAAGTAGATGAAAATAATGTAAGCCAACAAGAAGCTATTGTTCGTGAGGCGTTTAAGGAATTTAATCGTCGTGGTAATGTTGATAAGTATATTCAATATCTTAAAGATAGTAATGAGCTTTTCAATGTTGCTAAAGAAGAACTTGAAGCTCTTCAGAAAGCTGATAATGAAATGCGTGAAGCCAATGCTAAAGAAGCTATGCGAGTTAAAGCAGAAGAAGAGAAACAACTTGTGGAATTTTGGAATGGAGTTAAAGAATGTATTGATAAACGACAAATTGCTGGTTATCGTATTCCTGAAACTGTTATTATTGAACGTAATGGAAAACAAATTTCTACTACTCCAGAAGATTTCTTCAATTATGTTTATCAAGTTGATGATAAAGGACTTTCTCGTTATGAAAATGATTTAATGAAGTTATCTCCTGCTGAAAGACGCGATGAAGAACTGCTTAAAGCTTGGCTTAAATATACAGGTAAAGGTTATGATAGTTTGATAGAAATGGCTGTTTCTGATAAAGAAGCTAAAAAGTTGAAACTTACTGCTAGTCAACGTAAATCTACAAAAGGAGCTATTAAAATAACTAAACCTGATAGTAAAAAAGATGCTCTGAAAGATGAGCGTTTTGGTTATTAACATAATAGTAAATTTGTAGATGAAAACATTACGTGTTATTGGACAAACTCGTTATGAAGATAGAGGTTATTCTAATGAAGAATCAATCGCTTATCTTCAGCTTCAAAAGCCAGAAGAAATTAATAGTTTTCTGACTTATAATTATGGTATGGATAATGACCGTTTTCCTTTAAGTTTTATTACTGAAGGTCAAGGTAGTCGTGGTATTAAAGAAGTTGCTACTGTACAGTGGACTTGGAAGACTATGGGTCGTATGAAGTTTACAGACTTTGTAACTTACTTTAATACTGCTGTTACTAAACCAGGTCAAAATGGTAGTGAATTTGAAGTTCATTTCTCTACTCATTGGTTTATTGAACAACATGGTCTTACTGCTCCTGATGGTGTTACTCAAGTTCGTATTCAGAAAGACTTAGGAGAATCTGCTTATGGTTATGCTTATCTTCTGAAACTTACTTCTCCTAATCCTGATGCTTATGTTGATCCTCAATGGTTAGCTAAAGGTATGTATTGGGCAATAAGTGCTCCTACTGTTTCTGAATCTTATTCTAAAGGTAACAGAAGCAATACTATGGGGCCTGCTGGAATGACTTCTCAACTTGAATTTTATCGTTATTCTAAAGAAATAGCTGGTAATCTTGCTAATGTTGTTACTCAATATCAATTTCAAAACGATAATGGTGGTACTTCTAATCTTTGGATTAATGAGGAAATGCGACAGTTCAACTTGCACATGAGGGTGATGAATGAAGAACGTTTGTGGAAAGCTGAATATAATCGTTTGCCTGATGGTACTATTTCTTTGAAAGACTATGATAATGGTAAACCTATTACTCGTACTGCTGGTATGTTAGAAATTTGTCGTGAATCTAACTATGATACTTACGGTGAAATTCTAACTCTTAATAAACTTGAACGTACTATTGGCGATGTTCTTGACCGTGACACTCAAGACGGGAATAAGAATGTTGTTCTTATGGGTGGTAAAGGATTTATTCGTGATTTTGAAATGGCTATCAGAAATGATGCTAAAGAAAACGGATTTATCACTCCTCTTGGTGAAAAGATGATTCAAGATAATGGTGATGGTCTTTCTTATGGACGTTACTTTAATAAGTATAAAACTCCAGATGGATATATTATTACTGTTATTAATAATGGTTATTTCGATAAAGGTACTGATGCTGAAGCTGCTAAACAAAATGGTATGATTCATCCTACTACTGGCTTGCCTATTACTTCTCATCAAGCTGCTTTGGTTGATATGAGTAATTATAAAGGTAATCAGAATGTTCGTATAGTACGTCAAAAAGGACAGGCTTATAAAGCTAAAGTTATTGAGGGTATGACAGATATTCCTGCTTGCTGGGGATTGCCTAATACTAATCATGCAGCTACTGAAATTGATATGGCTCGTTATGAAGTTAAAGGCTCTATTGGTTTGCAGGTAGATAATACCACTAAGATGTTCTTATTGAAATGTGTATTATAATCATTTAAAAGAAGCTATTTAAGATATGGATTTTAACAAAGTAAATGAAGCTAATAAAGCAGGAGAAAATACTCCTGCTGCTTCTAGTGTAAATACAGATAAACAGGTTATACCCCCCGTAGAGGATGGAGTAAATAAGCAACCTGCTAATACAGTAGGAATTAGAGATGAAAGTCTTGATGAGCCTTATACTGAAAAAAGAACTATTACTATTAATCTAGTTACTAATTATTCATTATATCGTAGAGCTAATGATAAAACATTACCTAAACGAATGGATAAAATTGGTAGTTGTGTTCGTAGTTCTCGTACTCTTTCTTCTAACAAAGGTGAGATTGAATCTTATTTTCCTGCTTTAATTGGTCTTGCTCCTAATAATGAAAACTTTATTTCACGGGTTAAGGCTTATCTTAATAATATTAGTGTTTCAGTTGATGAACTAGGTAAGACTTTTGATATTTCTTTCTTTTGGAATCGTAAACGAGATTATCTTCGTTTTAGAGCTGAAGAAGAAGCTATTGAAACTGCTTATATGAATAGTGACCGTAAAGGAGTTAAAGAACTTAGAGAAGCTCTTGAAGCTAAAATTACTAAGTTAAATCTTCTTGAAAGTGAAAAGTATAAATATGGTTATCCTATTGTTCTTGATGATTATCTAATTTATCGTCATTGTTTATTATATAAAGATGTAGCTAAAGATATTGCTCTTATTAATTCTGACCCATCTATTAGATTTTATTTTAAAGATGACCAAAGAGAAGCTGAGCGTCTTGCTAAACATCGTCAGGAAATTAATTCTGCTAAAGGCAATTATGTTAAACTTCTCACGAATAGTGATTTGTTTGATGCTGTATTTATTCAATACTGTGTTGCCAATAATATTAATATTCCTAACGGTATGGCTATGGATACTGTTGATAAACAATCACATCTTGATAAATTTAGTACAAATGAACCTGCTAAGTTTAATAAACTTTGTAATGATAAAGATATTACTATTAAATCTTTAATTGAGGTTCTTATTTCTCGTGGAGAATTTATCAGAGCAATTCATAATCAGAATATTACTACTCCTGATGGTGAGTTCATTGGTGCTAATGTTAAAGAAGCTGTTACATGGTTTAAAAATCCTACTAATAGTGCTCTTGTTAGTGCTTATAAAAATAAACTTAAAAACATTTGATTATGAACATTGGGGAGATGCACGTGACGTTCAGAGAACTGGCACAACAGATGGGTATGCAGACCGTTCGTGCTATTCTCATGGAAGATATAGATATTTGTCTTAATGCTGCTATAATTGAAAAAGCTAGAAATGTAATAGTAGAAAACGTTGGACCTGTTCCTTATAATGATAAGGTTGCTCGACAAAATGCTTCTATTAGTCCTGTTAATGCTCTTAGAACTTTATACACAGCGGGTACTGTTAACGGCGGAGATATTACAGGTGGTGGAACAGAAGTTGACCCTTATAAAATTAACATTGATAGCGACGGAATAATGCTATATACAGGCTTTCAAGTTAGTTATAATGGTAAGACAATTTATGATTGCAGAATTATTGAAGCTGAAGATTTAGGTCAAACGCTAAGAGATTTTTGTAATCGTGCTGCGAAAGATGCTCCGATAGTTACTATATTTGGAGATGAATCTGGTATTAATGTTAATATGTATACTGGACGTAATAATACAGTTAAACCTCAATTAGTTAAATATCTTTATATCAAAGAACCTGCTAAAGTTAAGTTTGATGAAGATAGAGAAGAAGATTGGGTTAATTGTGATTTACCTCCTTATTTACATATGGAAATAGTTATGCGTGCAGTACAGATTTATCTTGCTAGTATTGGTGCTACTTCTAATGGAGCTGATAAACAAAGTTAAACTCTAAATTAAATTAAAAATGAGACAGTTTTTGTTAGCGGGCAATGTCGCTTATGGAGCAAGTTTGCCTCTTGCTGCTGGAGCGGTTGCTTTTACTTATCTTGCTAATGGCAAGGAAACTATTGACGCTGACGGTACTAAGATTACCGATAAGTTTTACATTAATCTTGGTCGTGAAGCAAATGGCCCAGTAGTTCTTCCAGCTTATAAGAAACATCTTACTTTTGTTAAAGGTGTTTATCAAGCTGCTACTACTTTCTCTGCTAATCTTACTATCGGAGATGTAAATGCTTATTCTGATTATTCTATTATGATTGTGAAAAAAGGATTAAAGTTCAATGAACGTAATCGTTGGACTGCTACCATTCATACTGGTCTTAATCCTACTGCTAATGATGTAGCAAAGAAATTAGTTAACCAAATTAATAATAATACTATTGGACATGGTATTAAAGCAACTGTTGCTGATGCTAAAATTACTTTAACTGCTGAGTCTAAAGGTATTGATTATGAAATTCTTGGTGCTGATGAATTAGTTGGTATTGCAGTCACAGTTACAACTCACGGTTTACCTGCTTATGGTGACGCTGCTTATATTATTGATTTAGCTAATAAGGCTGCTGCTGATGCAGGTATTGAATATACTTACCGTGATACTTATACTGAACTGTATCCTGCATATCCTATTAATCCTTTAAAACAACCTGACAGTGCAGATGCTGGATATACTATCTTTACTCTTCGTTTTGCTGTTCCACGTGAAATGAAAACTAGAGATGAAGTTGTTCATCAGATTGTACAAATAGCGTTCCCTACTGGAGCTACTGCTATTGCAACTGTTGAAACTATCCTTAAAGCTATTGCTACTGAAGAAAAAGCATAACCTATTACCCGACTCGATTAGGTAAATATTAGGTAATATTAATCGAATAGGGGCTATTGGTATTAGCATTAGTGTTGATACTAATAGTCCCTATTCTTGTATCTATAAAAATGGAATTAATTCAAAATGCCTTTGAACAAGGTCTTATTCCCGGTATTGTTATTGTTATTTATCTTATAATTAATAAGATAATTGATAATAACAAAAGAAATCTTTTAGATGATATTGCCAAACTTCTTAATATAATTACTATAGATATTATTGAAAAAGATAGAGAAAAATCTAAAGCTGTTATTTCTATTACTATGGTTAATGCAGCTTCGGAATGTGCAAAGTTTGTTGCTTCAACTATTATTACTAATAATATTGATAATAATCGTGACCAAATAGAATATAACGCTAGACATTTAGTTAATAGTGTTTATTATGATGCTTATTCTAAACTTAATATGTATCGTGGTGATGAAGATTATCTTAGTCATTATATGAAAGAAGAATGGAAAGAAGATATTTATGGTGATATTATAAATATTGTCTATAATAAAAATCTTAATTTTAATCAACGTATTCTTGCGTTTAATAAACGTATTGATATTAGAGTTAATGATTATACTGCTTATATTATTAATAAGGCATTTAAATAAGATGATATTATGATAAGAGGTTATATTAATAATCCAAAACAGCTATCTAAAGAGATGCAATTACGTATCGCAAGCATGGCTGAAAAACAGGTGAGAATAGCAGAGTTAGGCTTCCCATTGAACGAAAAAAATTGGTGCAAACTAACACAAGGGCAAATTTTAATTCAAGCACTAGAAGCCTTAGAATTGCTTTCTGATGAGCAACAAAAATCAATTATTAATTCATACAATAACTTGATGTTAGAATGAGTGAACAAATAGATGATAATTATGTTAATGGTGTCTATGTAAAAGCTGATGGAACTGAACAAGTTGAGATTAATCCTCAATATGTTTATATGACTGTTCCTAGCAAATATGTTTGTGTTTATCATAAACTATTAGTTCTTATGGCACAATATGGACTTGATATGCTTAATGATTGTTCTGCTACTTGTAAAGGTAATAATAGAAATATTGTTACTTGTTGGAATATGTTTCAATCTGCTATGGCAGCATATCAACTTGGTCAAGATAAACTTGCTGAAACTCTTCTTAAATATATTAAAGGTCAACTTAATATTATTTATGAAGGCAGTGAACAAGTTCAGTATAGTGGTTCTATTACACTTCCTGTTGATGAAGAAGGTAAAATTCACGCAATAGTTAGTTGTGGAGATGCTCCTAAATTTTATGTTGACCCTGAAACTGGTAAACTTTGGGAGAAGAAAGAAGAAGGTAAAGAATATAATGAAACTTATAGTCTTAGTGATGCTGATTATGATAATGAATAATATGAATGTATTCCATCCTCTACGGGGGGTCTACACTATGAATTTAGTAAACCTAGAGAATATATGAAAACAATAGAAGAAGAACTTGGTAAAGTTAGTCTTACTTGTAATGGTCAATGGAATAACAGACCTTATGAAAGACTATGTATAGTTCATGATGGTTTCTATGCTAGCTATATATCTCGTAAAGCTGTTCCTGCTGGTATTCCTTTATCTAATGAAGAATATTGGCAACCTATTGCTAAACTTCGAGAAGATTTAGTTATTGATTATGAAACTTTCAAGAAAGAAATACTAGAACTTATTGCTGTTGTTCAAAGAGGTCTTAAAGCTGCTAGAATTGTAGTATCTACAATGGAAGATAGAGATGCTCTTACTTGGGAACAGATTGGAGTAGGTTGTGAAGTTTATGTTATTGAAACTAAAAAGAGTTATATTCTTGATGAAATAACTCCTGTTACTAATGCTAAGAAATGGCATCTTGAAGCTGATTCTGAAATTGGTTCTAAATTTGTAGAATCATTTAGTGGTATGTTTCCAAGAGCCATTGCTGAACGTGCAGTTGCTGATGAATTTGGTATTAATATTCAAGATAATTATCTTCGTCGTAATGTTGTAGCCAATTATATGGCTCATGTACTTAAACAGTATTTTGAAGATAATGCTGTTCAAATACTTGAAGGTCAGATTACTCCTGAAATGCTTAGTAAATCTGTTAAACAAATGTTTACTGCTTCACAGATTACTAATGCTGCTGATGAAGAAGATTTAACTGTTGTTGATAATCTTCTTAAATTTGCAGATAAAGACTATAATACAAATGATTATAGTGGAAAGGCTCGTAAATATCTTCGTAAGAATATGATTAGTGGTGTTAATACTCTTACTCAAGATATGATTAACGAGCCTAATACTATTTATATACTTCAATATGATTATTGTTTAGCTGGACAAACTATTGAACTTCCAAATAATAGTATTATTCTTTGGAGAGGCGGTAGATTGTATGATGGTGCTGTTAAATTGAATCAATGTAGACTTCTTAGTAATTATCGTCAAGAAGATATGTTTGATAAAGAAAGTATATCTCTTGATGGAAATTGGGCTACTGGTCAAATACTTTATCATCCTCTTGATTTAGGCGAAGATAATAAACAAGTTGAAATTGTTGGTTGGGGTGGTACTTATACTAATGATTTTTATTGGTTTTGGGATGGTGAAAAATGGGTAAGTATGGGTTTTGATTTATCTGTATATCTTACTCGTGCTGAATTTGAAGCTTTCTTAGAGAAGTTAAGAGAAGAGATGGAAAAGTTCTATGCTTGGCTTCTTAAAGAACTTAAAAAGATTAATGACCATCTTGAAATTCATGATAACCAAATATCTCAATTACAACAAAATATTGTTGATATTAATAATAGAATTAATAATCTTATTACTGAATATAATGCTAAATTTGAAGATATTTATAATAAGATTGGAGATTTAAATAGTAATATTGAAAATAGTATTACCAATCTTGAACAATATATTAATAATAAGATTGAAGAAATTCTTAATAGGATAGAACAAGATGGTGGTAATATAAGTAATGAGTATAAACAGTATTTTGAAAGTAATTATGTATCAATGTTTAAAAATAAGATTAAAGCTGGTACTAATATTACTTTTGTAGAAAATACTGATGGTACTATTACTATTAATGCTGCTGGTGGAGGTTCTGGCGGTGGTGGACTAACCGAAGAAGAAGTACGTAATATTATTAATTCTATACTTAATAATTATTATACTAAGCAAGAAATTAATGATATTATTGCTGGTCTTGAAGGAGGTGGTGGCTCAGGCGGAGATGGTACTCATAATGTTATGTCTACAACTCAACTTGGTGAAGCTAGAACAGGTAAGTATCTTATTATGAATAAATTTGCAGAAAGTGAAACTAAACCTAGTAGACTTGATGTAGATTTTAATTCTCTTTATACTGATATTAAAAATAAATTAGTTGGAGAAGGATTTGGACCAGGTGGTGGAAGTGGAGAAGGTGGTGGTGTTGCTGCTAGTCAAATTCAAGCTTGGATTGCTGCTGTTGTTCCTATTGGTTCTATTATGCTTTGGGATACTTCAACTCCTCCTAATGGTTGGGAAGTTTATACTGCTGCACAAGGACGTTTTGTTATGGGTTATATACCTAATGGTATTAATATTTATAATAATCCTAAACAAGGAAATCTTGATTGGAAAACAGTTCTTGAAAATATTAAAGATACATATGACCCTGCTGCTCCAGGTCGTAATGTAAGTGCATATACGTTTTATATTGGTGGTACTGATTTACCTCTTCATCAACATGCTGTTGCTGTTGGAAAATCTAAATCCGGTGATAATAACCATCAAGTTATAGCACCTAGTAACTGGAGATTTATATCAGGTGATTTAAATCATGATGTTAAAAGTGGTTGGCCTTATGGTACTGATAGAAATAGATTTGATAATCTTGGTATTAATCGTTCTACTAATTGGTATATGACTGGACCTAATATTAGTAATAATGGTGAAATGACTTGGAGTCAAATAAGTGGTAATAGATGGACAGGTGATTATCTTGCTATTAATAAACTTATGCCTACTATTGCTTTACATTATATTAAACGTGTTTCTAATCCGTGGTAATTATGGCTGAAGAAGAAAATGTTTTTGTTGGTACTAATTGTCAATCTTTTGACCCTAGTAAAGTTCAGTGTGATAAAGAAGGCAATATGCCAATTCATATACTAAATAAGTATTGTGAAGAAAATGATACTAGGTATGAAATATATCCTTTAACTGTTATACAAGCTATATTTGATGGTTTAACTGGTACTAGGCTTGATAGAATACTTGCTGCTTGTAACAGTGTTTATTTAACTTGGGAAGGTACTTTTGCTGATACTGTTAATAAACTTGATAAAATTTATCGTCGTAAAGGATATATTATTACTTATCGTGATGCAACTAATATTAATTGGACACAACGATATAATAGCGATGATATTAGCGATGCTGCTTGGATTAATCCAGATAATTGGGAGGGATGGTCTTTTGATACTGTTATTAAAGATTTAGCAGAAGCACTTGAAAAGATATTTACTAATATAGGTGATTATAAAGACTTTCTTGATATTATTACTAGTTTTATTAATGATTTTGTTATTAATGTATTTAATAATATTAATAACTATCCTAAACTAGTTGAAATTATTAAGAATAGTACAGTTAAAAGTTTGCCTATTATTATTAGAGATATATTTAATAATATTAATGAATATCCTGAGCTTAAAGATATATTTAATCAATATATTAAACAATGGACTGAATCTATCTTTAATAATATTTCTTCTTATCCTGCTCTTAATCAGTTTATAACTAATGCTATTAATGCTCATGTAGAAACTACTATTGGTAATATATTTAATAATATTGATAATTATCCTGCTATTAAAAATCTTATTATTACTAATACTGTTAATAAAGTAGTTGATATATTTAAAAATATTGGTCAATATCCGGAATTACAGGAAGCTATACAGAATAATATTAATGAACGTGTTGACTATATATTTAATAATATTAATAATTATCCTGAACTTATTGGTATTCTTTCTGATTTAGTTTGTAATTGTGTTAAGAATATATTTGCTAATATTAATAATTATCCCGGTCTTGTTACTTGTATTAACAACGCTGTAAATAGTAGAGTTGATTATATTTTCAATAATATTGATAGATTTCCTATTCTTAAGAATCTTATTGAAACTAAAGTAGAAGCTAGAGTTACTTATATATTTGAACATATTAATAACTTTACTGAACTACTTAATGTTATTAAAGGTAATATAGAAAATATCTTTGATAATATTGATAATCATCCTAATCTTAAAGTTGTTATTGAGAATAAGGTTGAATCTACCGTTGAACATATCCTTAGTAATATAGATAATTATCCTATTATTAAAGAGAAGATTATTCAATTCTGTAATGAAGTTATTGAAGCTAAACGTGGTGTGGCTAATGGAATTGCTAGTCTTGATGAAGATGGTAAAGTTCCAGCAAGTCAATTACCTAGTTATGTTGATGATGTTCTTGAAGGATATTATGTTGATGAAACTCATTTTGCTGAAAAATATATTGATGATGCTCCTGTGTATTATACTCCTGAGAAAGGTAAGATTTATGTTGATATAAGTGAAGATACTGAATATAGCGGTAAAACTTATCGTTGGTCTGGAACTAAATATGCAGTTATATCTGAAACTTTAGCTTTAGGTGAAGTTACAGGTACTGCTTATGATGGTGGTAAAGGTAAGAAAACTACTGATATTGTTAATAGTTTACATATAAAACTTCTATCTTCATTAAATGATGTTACATATACAGATTCTAAAGTTAATATAGAAGTAACAGGTATTAATAAAGATACTAATACTAATAAATATGATAATGGTAGAAATTATGCTAAAAGTATTAATGCTGCCACAAAAACTTTAGCTGGAGTTATGTCATCTGCTGATAAAGTTAAACTTGATGAAACTTTACCTAATCAAATTACTGAACTTAGTAATAATGTTTATACTAAAGAAGAAATTAATAATAAGTTTGATAATGTGCCTACAGTAGAAAATACTTATACTAAAGCTGAAGTTGATAAAGCTATTGCTGATGCTATTAAAGCTTTAATTCCTGATGGTTATGAACTTGTTATTAAAAAGAAAACAACTTAATATTAATCATGGTGGTACTGAATAAGTGCCACCATTTAAAGTTTATAAAGTTATGCAAGATATTAATCAACAATTATATGAAAGAAAAGATACTCCTGAAGGATTTATTCCTGTTTATGGTGTAGTTATAACTGTTCCTACTGGAATATATACTAATGGACAAAAAGAATTTACTTGCGATAAAACTTTTGATGAAGTAAAAGAAATATTGTTAAAAGGTGGAAGTATTATTGCTGTTGATAATAATAATAGTAGAGTTAATTTTGATAGAATTGTTATAGGCAATAATGATATTAGTGCCACAATTACTTATTTTTCTAATGGTGGAATTAATAAAATCGATTTAAGTTGGGATAAAGGTATAGCTAGAGTTGGAGGTGAAGAAACAAAAAGTATTAATACTTTTGTAGCTATAAATAGTAATTCAATTATTAAATCTTATGATATTGGAAATATTACTATATTATTAACAAATAGCGGTAGTAAAGAAGAAGTTTTAGCTGCTATTAATTCTATTTTTACTAATTTTGCTGGATTTGTTACAGCCATTGGTAAACCTAATTCTGTATTTCATAATGGTAAATATGGTAAATTTAATGTTAGATATACAGATAACATTATAATTATTCAATGGAGTAATAGTAATGCAATTCATCATGTTGCTTTATCCGAAGATGGTTCTTATGTTTATAATACTATTCAAATAGTTGACCAAACTCTTTATAGATTATCTAAACTTACTATTGACCCAATAGTTAATCCTAAAATATGGGTTGGTACTGCTACTCAATATGCAGCTATTGCACAAAAAGATAATAATACTACTTATATAGTTAAATCGGATGCTTAATTTATGGCTATATATCAAGGAGATATTGGAATACATGATATTAAACTTGGTAGTATAGATGTATTTGAAATATATCAAGGTTCTAAACTTGTTTATCCAGAGAATACTGAAGTTACTATTACTTTTAAATTGAATGTTTCCGGAACTGTTACTATTAATGGTTATACTCCTGTTATAAGTGAAAATAATACTAAATTTGTATTTACTATTCCTGTTAAGACTGATTATACTGCTAATATTACTGCTGAACATTATAAATCTCAAACTATTAGTGGTAACAGTGGTTATTTACCTATAACTCATAATGTAGGATTAGAATGGGAACAAAGATTTATTTCTTATACTGTTACTTTTCCTACTGATGGAGTTAAAGTTTTATTTGATGGAATAGAAAAAGGAGTTATAACTAATGATAAGTTAGTTGTATTAATTGACGATACAGAAGCTAAAGATAGTTATACTGTTACGTTTAAAGGTAGTAAAGCTAGTATATATGATACTAGTACATTAACAGTAGTTGATAGCGCTATTGCAAATACAGGTGGAAGTTATGATTTAAAACTTCCTACTAGTTCTGTTAAGAGTAGATATAAGAGAACTGACTATGCATCCTCCACGGGGAGTATAACCAAAGGTTCTACTTATGCTGGAACTTGGATTGAAACTGTTGTTAATCTTACTGCTAGTTTTACTAGTTCTACTACTTTAGGTAGTATAAGTAATAATGTATTAACTATACCTAATAATGAATCTACTAATGCTAAAAGTGGTACTTTAACTGTTATATTTACTTTAGAAAATAAACAAACTAAAGAAGTTAGTGCTGCTTTAAATCAAGCTGCTGGAGCTAAAGTTTATACTAATTGGGTATTAGATTTACAAACTGATGGAACTAGTGTTGAAGCTAAAGGCGGTACTAGAACAGTTACAGCTAATATTGCTCGTAGAACTTATAAATGGAATAACACTGGTACTGTTTATAGTGAAACTGCTACTCCTACTCTTAATATTAGTGGTAGTGCTAGTCTTAGTGGAAATCAAATAAAATTTACATCAAACGAGAGCGTTTCAGCCCGTTCAGCGACACTTACAGCTAGTTATGTAGGATTGTCCAAAACGATTACGATAACGCAACAGGCAGGCGCGAAAGTGTATTCAGCGTGGTCTGCTTGGGCTGTTTCTATCTCGGCAAGTACGCAAACCATAGGCGCAAGCGGTGGTTCATCTACGATAACTACTAATGCTAGTCGTTCTCGTACTTGGACTTGGAATGGAGTTGGTACTACACATACTGATACAGAAACTGCTATACCTACACTTAGTGGTAGTGCTGGTGGATTTACTTTAAGTGGTAAAACTGTTACTGCTAGTAACAATACTACAACAAATAGTCGTAGTATAACTATTACTGCTACTAGCAATAGTGTTTCTAAATCTATTACTATAACACAATCTGCTGGTGCTAAAGTTTATAGTAATTGGTCTAGTTGGACTGTTAATATTAGTGCTGATAAAACTAGTATTGGAGCAACAGGTGGAACAGCTACTATATCAACTAGTGCTAGTAGAACTAGAAGTTATACATGGAATGGCGTTGCCGGTTCTGGTGGTACAGAAACTGGAAACGGTTCTCCAACATTAAGTAAAGTTAGCGGAAGTGGTAGTTGGACTAGTCCTAAAGTTACTTATGGAAATAATACTAGTACTAGTAGTAAATCAACCGTTATTCGTGCTACTATTGATTCTACTACTAAAGATATTACTATTAGTCAATCTGCTGGAGCTAAACAATATAGTGCTTGGTCTGCATGGACAGTTAATATTTCTAATAGTGGAAATGTTGCTGCTAGTGGAGGTAGTTCAAATATAACTACTTCTGCAAGTAGAACAAGAACTTGGACATGGAACGGAGTTAGTGGAAGTGGTGGAACTGAAACAGGAACTGGAACTCCTACTCTTAGTAAAGTTAGTGGTGCTGGTTCATTTGCTAGTAATAAAGTAACTTATGATAATAATACTTCTACAAGTGCTAGAAATACAGTTATTAGAGCTACAATGGATTCTGTAACTAAAGATACTACTGTAACTCAAAATGCTGGTTCTAAAACTTATAGTAGTTGGGGAGCATGGTCTATTAGTTTAAGTGCTAATGTAACAACTATTGCTGCTGCTGGTGGAAATGTTACATTATCTACTTCTGCTACTAGAAGTCGTACTTGGCAATGGAATGGTACAGGAACAACTTATACTGAAAATGCTAGTGGTTCTCCTACATTAAGTAAAGTTAATGGTGCAGCTTCTTTAAGTGGTTCTACTGTTAGTTATGGTAATAATACTTCTACTAGTTCCCGTAGTTCTGTATTTAGAGCAACTATTGATAGTGCAACTAAAGATATTACTATTAGTCAATCTGCTGGTAGTAAATCGTATGGAAGTTGGTCTAGTTGGTCTGTATATTGTAATGCTAGTAGTTATACTGTTGCAGCATCAGGTGGTTCTGTTACTATTTATTATGGTGCTTCTCGTTCTCGTACTTGGACTTGGAATGGAGTTGGTACTACACATACTGATACAGAAACTGCTATACCTACACTTAGTGGTAGTGCTGGTGGATTTACTTTAAGTGGTAAAACTGTTACTGCTAGTAACAATACTACAACAAATAGTCGTAGTATAACTATTACTGCTACTAGCAATAGTGTTTCTAAATCTATTACTATAACACAATCTGCTGGTGCTAAAGTTTATAGTAATTGGTCTAGTTGGACTGTTAATATTAGTGCTGATAAAACTAGTATTGGAGCAACAGGTGGAACAGCTACTATATCAACTAGTGCTAGTAGAACTAGAAGTTATACATGGAATGGCGTTGCCGGTTCTGGTGGTACAGAAACTGGAAACGGTTCTCCAACATTAAGTAAAGTTAGCGGAAGTGGTAGTTGGACTAGTCCTAAAGTTACTTATGGAAATAATACTAGTACTAGTAGTAAATCAACCGTTATTCGTGCTACTATTGATTCTACTACTAAAGATATTACTATTAGTCAATCTGCTGGAGCTAAACAATATAGTGCTTGGTCTGCATGGACAGTTAATATTTCTAATAGTGGAAATGTTGCTGCTAGTGGAGGTAGTTCAAATATAACTACTTCTGCAAGTAGAACAAGAACTTGGACATGGAACGGAGTTAGTGGAAGTGGTGGAACTGAAACAGGAACTGGAACTCCTACTCTTAGTAAAGTTAGTGGTGCTGGTTCATTTGCTAGTAATAAAGTAACTTATGATAATAATACTTCTACAAGTGCTAGAAATACAGTTATTAGAGCTACAATGGATTCTGTAACTAAAGATACTACTGTAACTCAAAATGCTGGTTCTAAAACTTATAGTAGTTGGGGAGCATGGTCTATTAGTTTAAGTGCTAATGTAACAACTATTGCTGCTGCTGGTGGAAATGTTACATTATCTACTTCTGCTACTAGAAGTCGTACTTGGCAATGGAATGGTACAGGAACAACTTATACTGAAAATGCTAGTGGTTCTCCTACATTAAGTAAAGTTAATGGTGCAGCTTCTTTAAGTGGTTCTACTGTTAGTTATGGTAATAATACTTCTACTAGTTCCCGTAGTTCTGTATTTAGAGCAACTATTGATAGTGCAACTAAAGATATTACTATTAGTCAATCTGCTGGTAGTAAATCGTATGGAAGTTGGTCTAGTTGGTCTGTATATTGTAATGCTAGTAGTTATACTGTTGCAGCATCAGGTGGTTCTGTTACTATTTATTATGGTGCTTCTCGTTCTCGTACTTGGACTTGGAATGGAGTTGCAGGTTCAGGTGGAACTGAAACAGAAAATGCTACTCCAAGTCTTAGTGCAGGAAGTGGTGGTGGAACTTTAAGTGGTAGTACTTTAAGTTATAGTAATAATACTAGTACAAGTGTTAGAAGAACTAGAGTTACTGCAAATTATAATGATGCTATTAATTTTTGCGATATTGAACAAAGAGCAGGTAGTAAAGTTTATGGTAGTTGGGGAGCATGGTCAGTAAATATTTCTGCTAGTCCTACTAATATTGCTGCTGCTGGAGGTAGTTCTACTATTACTTGTAGTGCTGTTCGTAGTAGACAATATACTTGGAATGGAGTTGGACAGAATTTTCCTGAAACTGAAAATGGTAGTCCTACACTAAGTAAATCTGGAGATGGTACATTAAGCGGTACTACTAGCGGTAGTAAACTTACTTATGGTAATAGAACTGCTACAACAAGTAGAAGTACAACTGTTACTGCTACTTATAGTGGAGTTAGTAAATCTATTAATATTACACAATCTGCTGGTTCTAAATCTTATGGTGCTAAAGTATATCATACTAAATATTATGGTACTAATCCTGATGGAAACGGATTAGATTTTACAGGTTATCCTTATACTAATGAAATTGATACAGTTGCTGATGCTAATCCTATATCTGTAAGTGTTTATTATAGATTATATACAGCTCAACCTTGGACTTGGAATGGTGTTGCTGGTTCTGGTGGTACAGAAATTGTATATTATAATCCGGAACATATAAATGTAACAAATGAAGTTAATTGTGATGTATCTGTTGCAAATGCTTTTAATTATGCTAGCATGATTATAATAACATTTAAACTATCTGCAAATGATTCTAATACAGCAAGAGAATATAAAATTGAATGGAATTGGCTAAATCATAATGTTATTACAAAAGGAACACAAAGAGCAAATCCTATGCGTGGTAGACTTGTTATTAAAAATGATTATTTTACTAGTCAAAATGTTGCTTTACCTATTTATTTAGATAGTGAAAATGTAGATTCAATATATAAAGGAGAAGCAAGTTATAATGATATTAAGAAAACTCCTATTGGTGTTTATGTATATATTCCTACTAATATTTCTATAATGAACGCTGGTAAATTGCAATTTTGGTTTGAAAATAAAGATGGTGATGTCAGTAAATATACTTGTACTTTAAGTAGTGTTAGTACACCTTTAAATAATGTTTCTGTATCTAATAATAATAATATTATTAGTGTTACTGCTAATATAACTACTTCTTTATTTACTATATTATGCCAATTTACTATGACTTCTAATAGTACAGTATTTAATGTAAGAGTTTTAATTGAACCATGATAAAAATATTATTTAACATAACAATATTGCTAATGCTTATATTGTTTATTTACTTATTAAAGTTATTTAAATTAATCACATAATTATGAACAATAAACAACTATATGAAAAACTAGGTCAGAATAGTTATGATAAAGTATTTCCTATTACTTATCTTCAAAATATTCTTGACAAAGATACAAACAATGATTTAACTGTTGTTCTTTCTAGGTTTAATCATTTATGGATTCCATATCAAGGAACTAGAGTTAATACTCGTAAAGCTGTTCCTGCTATTTTTAGACGTAATAGTCTTACTATTAGCTATTATGACGCTGAACATAATCTTTCTGTAACTGAAAGTTATATAGGTAGTAATCTACAAGCTGGTGTTGAAACTAGTTGGGTTTCTGATGATAATTGGACAAAAATTCTTAGTGAAAAGTATCTTGAAGAGAATGGTGCTAAGATTCCAATTGCTAATGGAACTATTGATTGGGATATGCTTAATGAAGCTCTTAAACAAATGATTGCAGGAGATGGTAAAGTTAATATTATTAATTATCCTGATGAAGAAGATATTACTATTAGATTAAGTCCAGGTTGTTGTAATGTTAATCGTCTTAGTCTTAAAGATAGACCTTATGAGCCGGAATATAAAAGTGGTAAAGGATATAAAATAATTCGCAAGGTTTTACTCCCCGTGGAGGATGATGCTAGTAATGCAGAACAGCTTTTATTTGATGGTTTTCTTGATGATACTTATTGTGAACAATATGGACAAATAATTCTTAATACTGATAAGTATGAAGTTATTAGAACAGATTTAGGTAATACTGCTGGTATTTATTATGATACATATCATAAATTATTTGTTCTTAGAGTTAAGACTATTTATGATGGAGTTGGTTTTTATAATTATTATACTAGATGGACTATTGTAGAACCTACTGATAGAGTTCATCCTCTACGGGGGGTCAACACTCCTGTTTATGGAAATAGTGAAGATTATAATATTTATAATACTTGTCTTTCTGATGAACGTCCAAGACTTGGTATTATATATATTAATTCAGTAGATAATATTAAATATTATTTTAATGAAGAAACTTTAGTTCAAGTTAAAAATAATATTTATCTTAATTATAAAGCTGTTCTTACTCAAGATATGCTTAACGAAGAAAATACTCGTTATATTATTCGTTATGCTTTTGATTTAAGTGGTAAAACTATTACAATGCCTGTTGGTTGTGAACTTGTATTTGAAGGTGGTATTATTGAAAATGGTACTATTAATTTAAATGGTTGTAAGCTTGCAGGTATGATAGGTCAAGAGTCTGAATATCTTCATAATGTAACTTGTAGTAATTGGGCTGTTGGTCAAATTGAATATCGTAATGGAAAGATTTGTTATTGGAATGGTACTGAATGGAGAGTAATGGGAGATACTTCTTCATTTGATAGTTATACTAAACAAGAAATTAATAACTTGCTTAAAAATTATTATACTAAGTCTGAAACTTATAATAAAGAAGAAGTTAATAATTTACTTAATAGATATGTTACTAATGATACATTTAATAACTTTAAAGAAGAAATAAATCAAACTATTACTAATAGTGTTAATCTTGATAAGATTCAAAAAGCTATTAATGATGGATGTGGAGTTAATATGACTATGCCTAGTGCAAATAGTAATAAACTTAGTCTTCCAATTTGGACAGGAACTGCTACCCAATATGCAACTATTACCCCAGTTGCTGGAATGACTTATAATATTATTGATGAATAATGAGTTTAACTCTTGGACGTGAAGGAGGAATTGCTAAACCTCTTAAGAAACGAACAGTAGGTCAAACTAATATTGCTCATGTTTATGATGGTGCTAATCATATTTGGCCTACTTCTGTTATTCATTTTAGTGATTTTACTAGTGTCCAACTTAGATATATTTGGGGTAGTGATGATGGTCGAGATTTGGATACTAAATCATATTATGTTAATTCTCCTATTAATAGTTTAAACTATGTAGCTGTTGGTTGGTCTTGGAATTTAAGTCAAATTCCTTATCTATATTGGGGTGGAGATAATACTGACTCAGGTGCTGAATGTGTTATGTTCAATATTGAATCTATGATTGACCTTGAAGATAAAATGCCTGATATAATGAAAATGAATCTTTGTGCTAATTGGTTTGGAGAATTACATAGAGGTCATGTTACTGTTGAATGTACTGCTTATAAAGGTGGAGTTATTGTTCATGCTTGGCAATTAAAGAATCATGAAATTGATGTTGATAATAGAGGAATGTTTATTTTTCCTTTGGCTGATGGAACTATTAATATGCCTGATGGACATGGTGGCTATAAAGAATGTTGGTATGGTGAAGTTATTAAAAGAGTTGCTAAATCTAATAATGAAGTAAAATATTTTAGAATTAATCCTGTTAATGATAAAACTATTGGTTTAGATAATATTAAAATAATTCGTCACGGTGGTGGTTATATTCATAATGATGGTTATTGTTGGTATGAAAATAAACCTAATGATAAATATAAAGTTTGGAATAATCAAGTTAATACAACTGGTACTCCTTTAACTCTTGATAAACCAACTCTTAATATAACTAGTGATGATAATTATAGTTATGAATATCATACAGTTTTGTTAAATGAAGATAACACTGTTTATAATGATAATTATACTGATAACTATAAATTTAGATTTGGTTTTGTTGCAGGTAATTCTGAATTTAGAGGACAACAAACTATTCAATGTTATGTTGGTACACAAGGTGGCAAAGCTGATGATGATAAGACTTCAATAGGTGAAATAAAATATACTAAACTTAATAAAATTGGTGAATTGACAATATATAGTCCTATTGAAAGTTAAATTACTGACCATTTTAATCTTTACAAATATACTCGTGACGCTGATGATGATATCCGTAAAGAGTTATCTGATTTGAAAGCTGAATTAGCTGTTACTAAAGCTATTTTCCCTTTTTTATTTATCTAAATTTTAGTATGGACAAATTTATTGATGTAATTGTAGATGGAATCCTTAGTAATTTTGATTTTGGATTTATGTTTATTGTTAATGTTCTAACTTATATTATTATTAAAACTATTGATTATTTTAATGGTGATAATAAAGTTCCTACTTGGCAAAAAAGATGTGTATTAGTTATAAGTATTGCTGCTATGATTGGCATTTATATTACAGCTGGTTATGATAATACTATTATGCTTGTTAATAGTGCTATTCTTGCTCCTGTGTTTTGGAGTTGGGTTGTTAGTCCTATTCTAAAGAAACTTGGAGTTGGCTATAAAGATATTGATAATACTATTGGTTAAGATTGTATAAGATTGATTAGCTAGACTTAATTGACTAATTCAAGCCTGCTATATCTTCTACGGGGAGTATAGCTTGCCAAATTTGGCTAGTTTTAAGCCTAGCTGATTAATTGTACATGATTTAATGAAAGTCTTGTTATGAGCCTAAAAAGTGGCTCTATGGATGTACATAAATATTTACAATATTAAATTTCAAAATAGTAAAGTTATGAGAGTTATTAAGACTAAACATTTTCCTTTTAATGGTTATAAAGCTATTAATATTTTTGGTATTATATTTACTAAAGGAGAATTAAGTAATAAAGAACTTAATCATGAAGCTATTCATACAGAACAAATGAAAGAGATGTTATATATCTTTTTCTATATATGATATGGTATTGAATATCTTATTATAAGACTATTTCATATTAAGCAACATGATGCTTATAAAGATGTAAGTTTTGAAGAAGAAGCTTATATTAATGATGATAATCTTAATTATATTAGTAAACGTAAACATTATACTTGGACTAAATATCTAGGTATTAATAGTTCTAAAACTGCTTAATTAAAAAATGTTAATAATATTGTTAAACTACTTGTTATTAATAATATAATTTATATTTGTAACAAACTAAATTCTAAAGATATGGAAGATGATAAAAGAGTTAATTATAAGTTAGATGCTATTAATAAACTTATTAATAATCTTAAACTTAGTATTTCTGGTAATAAAGAACATGATGAGCTTGGAGAAAATAATGTTATAGTTAATCTTGATGAGATTAGTCAAAAGATTACTGAATTACATGAAATGGTTAAAGCTGAATTTGATGAGTTTGAAAATCAACATAAAAGTGAATCAGATGAAACTCAAACTCTTCTTAATAATCGTTTTGATAAAATTGATGCTAAATTAGATAGTATTAAAGCTGCTGTTGATAGTATGAAAACTACTATTGGTAATAAACTTGATACTGTTAATTCTACTATTAATAAAGCAAATACAGATATAGTTGCTGCGATTAATGCTATGAAAGCTAGTAATGATACTAAAAACGATGCTATAATTACTGCTCTTCAAGGACTTGTAACTCAAGTTAATCGAAATACTAGTAATATTAATTCTCTTGATGGTCGAGTTGATGCTCTAGAACAAGCTTAACATGAATTTTAATTTAGTAGAGATGTATAATGGCTTGTTAAGATTTAACAAGCATATACTAAATGAACTTGCAGAAGGACTTAAACATTTACCTAATTTAGATGGAGTATCTAAAGGAGATAGTTTAATTATTAATTAACAAGGTAATCCAGCTTGGGGTTCTGCTGCATTTATTCCTACTTTTGAAAATGCTGCGTATGGTATTGAATGGACTAAAGATGACAATGATATAGTCAGAATTGGTAATGCTAAATTTCATAGAGAACTTCCTATTCAAAATAGACTTAAAGGTTGTGTCTATAATGAAAAGAAAATCAGTTATTTCCTTAATCCTACGGGTTGGGCTAAACCTCTTGAAAATGGTCTTATTCCTCCTCTTGATGGAAGTGATGGCGATGTTGGGGTAAGAGTTCCAGAATTTTATATGTGTGTTAAAGATACTGGTACTAAATATCAACTTTGGATAAGTGATTTTAATATTGATGGAACATTTACTAGAATTCATCCTTTTATTATTAGTCATACCAAAACTATGACTAGAACTAGAGAAGATGGTAAAGAAGAAGTATTTAGTGCTTGCATTAAACCTGATGATACTAGATATTTAGGAGGAAATAAAAGTTCTTCTATTAATGCTATTAAATTACAAGGTAGACCTAGAACTGGAATTAGTTATGATAAAGCTAATGAATTTTGCGCTAATCGTGGAGATTGGGTTACAATGATTGATTATCTTGAATATTGTGCTATACAAGCTCTTTGTTATATTGAATATGCTAACTTTGATAATCAAGCTACTTTGAATGTTAATTTAACTAGTGAAGGATTTAAACAAGGTGGTCTTGGTGCTGGTGTTACAAATTTAGCTTGGGATAGATGGACAGCTTTTAACGGCAATAATCCTATTGTACAAACTTATTGGACTGCTGAACATAATATTGGTAATGGTAGTACAAATGGTGATCATTATGAATTAGGTAATTATAATATAGATGGAAGTAATTTAAGTACTTATCCTGCTGTTTATCGTGGTATTCTAAACTTTTTTGGAGATATATGGACATTTATTAGAGATGTAGTTATTAATAAAGATACAAATTATAACTCTGTATATCTTCTTAAAAAAGGTGTTAATCATGCTGATGTTACAGTAGATAATATTAATGAAAAATGTTATCTTATAGGTGACCAAGCTAATAGTAGTAGTTTTATTACTGAATTTGATTTTAGATTTGGTCCTTATTTTATTCCAAATAAAGTTGGAACTAATAAAAAAGCTGATTATAATTGGATAAGAGGTAATAACGGACAAGATACAGACAAAGCTGTACGTGTGCTTCTGCTTGGCGGTGGCGCTAATAGCGGTTCTGGGGCTGGCTCTGGTTACTTTCGTTCTAATTGGGTTCGGTCGGATTCTAGTGTTGGTGTCGGCTTCTTTACCACAGTTAAGCTTGATTAAATAAGTCCATGTGGAACTGTTGTTAGGAGTAGTTGGTTAATTAATTTGTTTTCTGTTTTTGTATTTCTCGATACTACTCCTGCAACAGTTTATTATAATATTAAATATAATAAACTTAAAACATAATATATTATGACTAAAGATAAACTTAAAGATGATATTATTAGAACTATATGCTGTTTAAATAGTGATATATCTAATAAAGATAGAAAATTATTAATTGAATTATTAAATTCTATTGTTGATTATACTAATAATACTGAACTTGAACAAGATGTTAAAGTTATAACACAAAAACATAATGAATTAGTTGAAACAGTTAATGAACTTAAAACTAAAGTTGAAACATATTCTAATAAGATTAATGAACTTGAACAAAGAGTTCATCAATTAGAAAATGCAAGTCAATCTTAACATGGCTAGTCTTAATCAATTAGTTAGTGAATTTGCTCATGCTGTTGGCAATCCTAATAGTATTCCTCTTAGACGTAATCTTCGATATGCTATTCTTCATGGTCGTAATGAACTAATTCGTAAAAGTTATGAAAATCATAAATATGTTGATAAAGGTTTGCAACAACGTATTCGTGTTTCTATTATTAATGTTCCTGATGGTGACTTATATAATAGTCAAACTCTTGGACTTCCTGCAATTAAACGTACTAAACAAGAAGTTCCAAAGCCAGTTAGACTTATTAATAACTTACCTTTCCAATCAATTAGAACTACCGGACATTCTGGGATAGAAATACCTTTTGCTAAAGAAGCTAGTGCTAAGTTTTATCATTATCTTGCAGGTATGTGTAATCTTCCTGTTTATGATTATATTAATGGTTATATTTATTTCTTTAGTAATAATAAAGATTGGTTTCAAAATATAGGTTCTATTATTATTGAATCTCCATTTGAAATTCCTTATCTTGTTCCTACCGAAACTGTTGAAAAAGCTAAAGATGTAAATTATGACCCTATTGATGATGAAGCTAAATACGATGATGATGAATTTCTTATTCCTGAAGATATGATTGGAGCTCTTAAAGAGATTGTATTTAAACGTAATCTTATTGAAGTTCCTCGTCAAACAAATGAAACTCCTATTGATAATCTTGTAACTAGATAAATTATGATTAAAGATATAGATATTAGTCATTACTATAAAAAGTTTATTGAAACTTCTAATGACGATATGGTAAAATATAATAAAGAACTTGAAGTTATAAATAAGATGAAGGCTGATTGTCGTTCTTATATTAAAAATAAAAGTCAAGTTATTAAAGATAATTTAAAAATAAATCTTAATGAATATGGGTTTCAATTTCTTAATGATGATATAGAACTAATTAATAAATTAGAGCAATTAATTAATAATAGGCTTAGTTATACAGTTGGAGAAAGACGTATTGTTCTTCTCCAACTTTTGCGTTATTGTAACTTAGCTAAAAAAGCAAATGATTATATTATTGCTCTTAAACTTGCTACAAGACGTTCTGAATTAAGTCTTACTGATTATAAGAAATACATTCATAGATATTATAGTTATGGTGTTCATAAATGTGTTCTTGAAGGTTATGCTTATCATTTTAAATATGAAATTGGTGATTTAGTTATTAATTTCTGGAGATATAGAGATAAACCTAGAGATACTTATGTTGATTGGAACGCTACTAGACTTAAAAAACAAGAAATTATTGATGCTGGTCTTAAACCTTATGATAAAGAAGAAGCAGAAATATATAAAATTCGTGGACTTAAGTATGATGGTATTCCTTATGTAGTTTATAAAACTAATAAAGAGTTTTATGAAATACAACTTATTAATAATGGAACTCATAGTTATAGTGCTATTAAATTTAAATATGCTAATTATATTAATAGAGAGCTTCGTGGTAAAGATGCTAAACAACTTAATTCTGAATGTAAAACTGTTGATGATATTTTTAATCTTAAACTAGGATTAAGAAGTAAACTTCTTGTTTATCTTGAACGAGAACCTAATGCTCCATTTAAATATATTAGAAATGTTAATCAACAAAAGTATGAACGTGGAGCACATAATAATGGTAATAAAACTAGATATAAAAACTAATATTATGGCAAATAATAAAACGATTACAATAGAACATATTATTGGTAAACTTGATAATGATTTCAATCCAGATAATAGTGATTGGATTCCTAGAGTTCCTGCTTGGTGTGTTGATGCTATGAATGAACTTAAAGTTCTTCGTAAAGTTGATAAGAAAATGAAACTAACCGTCATTAATAAGATAGCTAAAAGTAAATGTTGTCTTATTGATGACGGTCTTAAAGTATATGATAGTAATGGTTGTGAAGTACCTAGAGCTGATAGTAGTAAATATAGATGTAATGATACTGAATCTACTCCATCCTCTACGGGGGGTCAAGCGGAGGACGAAAGTCCGGAGCGTGCTACTAATAAAGACTATCTTGGTATGCCTGATAATTGTTGTCCTAATGGTTCTAGAACTAGAGAGGTTATTGATACTGGTAAAATAGGATGTAATCCTGTTGTTTATACACTTCATAATAATACTGAATGTCCTAGATGCCAACATGAAGTACATTCTCATTGTCAGACCCCCCGTGGAGGATATGATAAGTCAAATCATAATTATATTCTTATTGGAGGTAATACTATTGAACTTAATTTTAATGATACTTGTATAACAGTTGTTTATAAAGATATTGAAACTCAATATAGTGATAATTATCATTGTGAAGTTCCTGTTATACCTGCTAATGGTAAATTAATTCAAGGTCTTGCTTATTATTGTATGGCTCGTATGCTTATGAGAGGATATAAACATCCTGTATTTAATCTTTCTGCTAGTCAATATGGAACTAATCCTTTCTATCTATGGGAAAGTATGAAGAAAGATATTAAGACTAGTATTTTATTAGATGAACAAAGTGATGATGATAGTGGTTGGAATGAGTTCTTTTATAACTTTACTTTTCCTAAATAATTATGAATATACAAAAGAAACTTAGTCTTAATAAACATCCGGGTGATTGTGTACCTTATTCATTAGTTGCTGCTAAAAATGTTAAAGTAAGTAATGATGGAAGGATGATTGTTAATGAAGAAGGGCTTGAAGATTGTAAAGTAATTGCTAACGCTATTCATGAAGATGGTATTAATAATTTTAAAATAGTTGGTGTTATTCCTACTAGTACTGAACTTATTTTATTTGTTATTAATATTGATTCTAATGAATCTTATATTTATAGATATAATGAACAAGCTGATAATTGTTATAGAGTAAATAGTAATTGGAAATATAATGGTGGAAAAATTAAAGGAACATATACTTATAATGTTAAAAATCATCTTATTATAGCTATTGCAGAAAGTAATGCTTCAGTTGATGTTCCTCTTAAAACTATTAATATTGATTTAGATTCTGACCGTCCTGATTCTGAAATGTCTATTATTCCTCAAATAACATTACCTACTATTAGTAATCTAAACTATGTTAGTGGTGGTGCTTATAAAGGATTTTATTTTCTATTTATTCGTTATAAAATTGATAAAACTAATTATACTAAATGGTATAGTATTGGATTTCCTATTTTTAATGATGTTATAATACCACAAGTTATTAATAAAGTTTGTTTTAGAAAAACTAATGTTTATGAACCAAAAGATGAACCAAATGGTTATTGTTATGGTAATACTGATTCATTTAGTGATTCTAAAGATATATGTAATCAAACTTTTGAAATAAGTATTAGTGGAGGTCGCTCAGGGCTTTATCAACTTGGTTTTATTGTATGTAAAAAGGATGGTACTAAAGCATTTAGAACTGATGATTTAATTAATAATATTTTTAAATTTAGTAGAGATATTCTTGTTGAGTATAGCGTTTCTGATTTAACTACTGATTATTATAATTATTATAATGTTGGTAATATTATTAATTATAAAAATAGAGTATATATTGCTAATTATAATGAACATACTGATAATGATAATAGGACTTTAAGTAATGGTAAAACATTAGAAGAAGCTGTTAAAGATATTACTATAAAACTTCGTAATAAAGCTGTTAATGCTTATTATAATGATTATACTACTGTCAATGCAGTTAGTGAAAAAGGTCCTTATTTTAAAATGGCTAGCCTTCAAATTACTGGTACTGCTGATTGGCAAATTAAAAATATTGATAAAGTGTTTAATAATAATCAATATCCTTTTCGTACTTTTAAAACATTATTTAATTATACTGTTATTCAAGGTATTGCAGCTCATGAATATTTAAAAATTAATTATAATACTAAAATAAAAGTAGGTAGTAGAGATAGTCATAATCTTAAAGAATATCTTGCTTGTCATTGTTTTATTATTCCTACAAGTTATAAATATGAAAATAATCAATCTGTTTATACTTTACCTAGTACAGTTAAAATAGCTTGTTATGTTTATAACGGTGTTGGATTTACAGAAGATGCTGTATTTACTAGTGGGCAAGTATTATTTGGAGATACTATATTTGATATTGATAATTGTAAAATGAGAATTACTCATTCTATTATTGAACCTAGTTATGATTTTAATGAACGTAAAAAGAACGATACTCTTATTCCGGGAGAAGTATATAACTTTTTTATTCATTTTGTTGATAAATATGGTGATGCTAGTAGAGGATATAAATTATCAAATAAAGATAAGTATATAAATAATATTGTTAATGATGGTTCTCATTGTACTATAATTACTTTTAATTGGAATAATCAAGGTAATGGTAATATTCCATATTGGGCTGTTATTAGTGGTGATATTCCAATATCTAGTATTAGTGCTAATGTTAAAAGATATATTGCTAATCATAAAATTGTAGTTTATACTGCTGAGCCTATTAATAATCCTACCACTAATATATTACTTAATAGTTCTGGGGAACTTGAAGCTAGTAATAAAGATGAGCTATATACTCTTATATCTAATTATTTTATTGATTATAAAGATAAAGATAAATACAATGATTTATATGTTTATCAAGTTATAAATAGTGGTAGTTATACTCCTTGTAGTAATCAAGTAATAGGTGCTATTGGTGTTGATAATGAAGCTAAGTTTGGTTATTATGAAAATATTAATGGTGATGAACTATTTAGAATACCTGATTTAATATTTGATTCTGAAGTTGTTGGCGGTGAACATATTAGAGATTTTGTATATAACATGAATAATACTTTTAATAAGTTTTATATTCGTGCTAATATTGATACTACTTTATGGAATCAAATTAAAGAACTTGGTTATATTGGATGGTTTATTAGTTATGAGAAAGTTGAACCTATTACTAGATATACCGGATTATTAACTAGAAAAGATTATTGTAATATAGCTAGTAATGTTACTTGGCAAGATGGTAGTTGGGGTACTAAACCTGGTTTTGTAGCTAATAATTTTACTAGTGATAAATGTTATTTATATAGTGGTCGATTTGATATTGATGATAGTATTAAATATGATTTTAATATTATTCGTATTGATGGTAAATGTAAATTTGAACCTTATAAAGAGAAACATGATGTAGTTGATATGGTAGTTAATACTACTTATCCTTATAGTTATAATATGCCAGTTATAGGTGTAATTAGCCGAAATGAATATAAACCTATTAATAATTATAAATTAGTAGTTGCTGATAGTATTGTTGATAGTAGAGCTGGAAAAGGAACTGCTCTTGAAATGGATGATTATAAGGAATTGCTACTTGATGCTGAAACTATGTTTCTCGCAACAGTTCTTAATTGTACTAGAAATATTTATATTAGTAAAGAAAAAGAACTTGTAAGACTTAATGATGTTTGTTATAATGGTGGAACTTATTCTATCGAACATGGATATAATGGTAGAATGACTTACGATGGTGTTCTTATTTATAATGATAATGGAGTTATAATGAATGAAGGTAATTATAAATTATATACTCCTACTAATAATCAATATTATTATAGTGGTGATGAACCATGTTGGTTTGATATTCCATTTAATGTTTATGTTCAATTTCCTTTATATAATGATAAATTCTTTGAAAGTAAATGTTTTAATAATGAACCCAGTAAGATAGCTTTTAGTATTAAAGAGGAAACTGATAAAAAAAGTGTTGCTTTTGGTACATTTGTAGAACCTAAGAATAGTGTTGATTTATTTAAAGACCCTATTGGAAATGTTGACCAATATGTTCCTAAACTATTAACTCAATATCGTAATGATATTATTAATATTACTCGTTTTGATAAAACTATAAGACGCAGTAATGTTATTCAAGATGAGAGTGAAGTTAACGCTTGGAGAATATTTCCTATTGAAGGTTATAAAAATATTACTGAAAATAAAGGTAGTATAACTAATTTAGTTGGTATTGGATATTATCTTTTAGTTCATACTCAACATAGTATGTTCATGTTTGATATAAGTGCAGCTCTTAAAACTAGAGATGAAAATGTTCAATTATATCAACCAGATGCTTTTGAAGTTAATTATAAAGAAGTATTTACTAGTGATAAAGGTTATGGTGGACTGCAAGATGATTTAGCATATATAGTTGGAGAATTTGGTTATATCTTTTATAATGATGATTTTAATAGATTTTATCAATTTGATGATGGTCAACTTAAAATAATGGATGAAGATATTAAATTATGGTTAGATAAATATCATCCTAATAAAGTTAGATTTGCTCATGATAAATTTAATAATCGTATTCTAATTAAGTTTGATTATACTTATAATAATGTTAATCCTAATACAAAAGAATCTATTATTGAAATTCATAATGAAGTTATTAGTTTTAATTATAAAATAGGTAGTTTTATTAGTTTACATGATTATTATTTTAATAATGCTTGGTCTACTAAAACTAAATGTTATTTTCAAACTGAACATAATAATGATAGACTTAACTGTCCTCTCCATGTATTTACTAATGAATATAATTATGGTAGATTTAATACTCATATGAGTGATGATAGTAGAAGTCTATATCTAGTATCTAAACAAGAAGTTGGTGATGAACCTATATTAGTTCATAATAGTTATATTGATATTATAGTTAATGAATCTTATGAACTTATTAAATTTCTTGAATTTATTAAATATAAAGTTCGTAAAATATATGTTCCTATTTATAGTAATAATATTAATAATCCTGTTGATTTAAGAGAACATCCTTATGCTGGTGATATACTTCGTATATTTAATGAAGATAATGATACTAATGATATAGATATTAATATTGATAAACTTAATGAATTTAATAAATATAAAAAACCGTGGTATGAACTTACTCAATATAACTTTAATTATTTTCGTAATGCTATTAAAGAACACCCTAATACAGTAAGTGATAAACTTCGTAGAGTATATGGTAATTATTTTGTAATTCGTTTCATATTTAATAATTCAGATAATAAGCGCATTGAATTTGAAAGTCTTGAATGTGCTCAAACTCAATTTAGAAAATTATGATACAGTATAGAGATAGACAAAGACAAAAAGCTTTTATTGGTGCTATTATTGGTGCAGCCGCTAATATTGCTGGTGGTATTATTAAAGGTAATAAGCAAAAGAAAGCTCAAGAAAAAGCTCAAGCTGAAGCTCAAGCTGCACAAGACCATAAAGATGCTTTACAAAATGCTCAAGCTTTAACTAGTGCTTATGCTAATCAAGATTATGTTGACCAATATAATGATAAGCTTACTCTTAAATGTGGAGGTAGAGTTCGACGTAAAGCTGGTTTCGGTACTGAATTTGCTGATGCTCTTCCCGGTTTAGGTAATCTTGCTAGTTCTATTACAGGAGTTCAAGGACTTGGTGAATTAGGTACCGCAATAAGTCAAGGTATTTCTGCTAATCAACAAATTAATGAAAATAAACGTATTGCTCAAGAAGCTGAACAACGTAAACAACTTCAAGCTGGTCAACAACAACTTAATATTACTTCTGATAAAATGACTAATCCAATGACTATGTATCAGCGTTCTAGTTTTATTAATAAATATAAATGTGGTGGACGTAGAAAAGCATGGATTGGAGCTGCTGTTGGTGCTGCCGGAAGTTTAATTGGTGGTATGTTTGGTAGTAAAGGACAACAACCTATTAAAGTTGAACAAGCTGACCAAGCTATTTATAGTGCTTCTAAAACTGGTCTTGAACGTCCTGAATGGATTAATAATGGTAATGTTCAACCATCTGTTATGCCTCAATCAATATATCGAGATAGGCTTAAAACATATCGCTGTGGTGGTCGTAGACGTTAATCTTTTGCTCTCTGTTGAATTATTATATACAGGTATGAACTATTAATCAGTTGATAACCTATCGTTCGACAGAGAGCCTTAAAATCAATCAAATTATAATTTCTCATTATATTATATGAAATGCCTAGAAAAGATAAAGTTATTCATATAAGTAATTTGCCTAGTACATTTAGAGGTAATGTTACTCGTAATGGAAGATTTATTCAAAATGGTATTCCTCCACTTGGTGGAGCTTATGATAAAGTTGCTAAATCTACTGGTTTAATAAGACTTGGTAATGAATTTCTCTATAATGGTGTAAACAATTTGGTGTCTAAAGATAATAGAGAAAAATTAATGAATAATACTGCTGGTAGACTTATTAATTATGTTAAAGATTTTAATAAAGAATCTTTTACTAGTGATGATGAACTTGGACCAACATTTCCATTTAATATTATTCAAACTCCTAGAAGTAATGGAAAAAAGCTTCCTCAAAAACAATATGCTGTTGGTGGTAAAGTACCAAATGTAGTTGCTGGTGGTATTGCTCAACCTCTTGGTAATAATTTCTTTTATATGAATGGAAGAAAACATAGTCAAGGTGGTATTGATATTGGTCCTAGTGATAAAACTGGTATTGAAGTAGAAGGTGGTGAAGTAGTTGAAACTAATGGAAATGAACTTAAAGTTTATTCTGCACAACCTATTCTTAACGGTGCTAGTCCTGCTCAATTAGTTATGGGTGGAGCTAATCCTAATAAAGTATTTAAAGCTCAAGAAGATTTTAAAGATAGAAATAGAATTAATGATGATGGAACTAAATATAAAAAAGGTGGCAAAATTTATCAAGCACCTGATGAATATAAAAGACAAATCGCTGAAAGTGGTTCGATAATTATTGGTGGTTATCCCACAATAGCTGGTAATAGAAATTATAAATTTATTAAAGGTTTAACTAAAGCTTCTAGAATAGGTAGAACTGCTACTAATTTTATTAATTTAGGTAGACAAAAGATTTATGATTTAGCTAATAAAATTGATAATACTTGGATTAATCAAGGTATTAAAGAAGTTTATAGAACAACTATCGGTAAACATGGTAGTAATATTCCTAGAACTATTGATTATATAAATAAAAATAATATAAATGAAAATAAAAAAGCTATGGGTGGATTAAGTAGAGATAAAGATTATGGTTCTAAAAAGAAACCTTATCCTAGTGTAGCTAAAAAAGATTTTGCTGGTGGACATAGAAGTTATCCTATTCCTACTAAAGCTGATGCTATTGATGCTTTAAAATTAGCTGGATTACATGGTAGAAATGATGTTAAAGCTAAAGTTTATAATAAATATCCAGAACTTAGAAAAAAAGGTAATACTGGATTAGTTATTAGTATTAATGGTAATGTTAAGAATGGATTAATTCATTCTCCATCCTCTACGGGGGGTCTACGCGATAAATTTGCTGTTGGCGGAAAACGTATTAATCGTCATGGAAGAACTTGGGAATATGATGAACAAAATGGATATTATGTTCCTATAACTAATAGAACTATTAATAGAACTTCTGCTTATCCTATTAATAAATCTGCTAGAGGAGAAACTATTGTTGGTAGTGATTATACTTTTAGAAATGGAAGATGGTCTAAAAATAATACTACAAATAATAATGTAAATACTAATACTAATAAATCTAATATTGATAATGGTAATCGTCGTCCTCAATATTATGCAGAACGTAGACTTCCTTTATTTGAAGATGGTGCTGGTATTACTAGTGGTTTAGTTAGAGCTGGTTGGAGTCATGGAAATAATAGAGGTATTAGTACAAATAATACTAATATTCCAAGTTTATCTGCAACTAAATCTAGCGGGAAGACCCCCCGTAGAGGACGAAGTAAGTCAAATCAACCAACCCAATCTATCTCTACTAAAACTCCTCCTACTGCTGTTTATAATCGTAATCTACCTAAAGTAGAAGCTAGTATTCCTACTACTTTACCTGTTTCTACTAATACTCCTGCTCAAGGAACAAAATATTCTGATGGTAAAGGACAAGGTAAATTTAAAAATCTTACTACTGCTGATTGGATTGGTTTAGGTAGTAATGTTGCTGGCAGTTTAGCTAGTTATTTTGCTAGTAAAAGAGCTATTAATAAAATGAGAGGTCCGGGTCAACCTACTCTTATTAGCGCTAATAAACTTAAAACTAAATACAATATTAATCCTCAACTTGATAGAATTAGAGAAGATAAATTTGAAGCTTATCGTGATATTGATTCTAATACTGCTAGTAGTCGTGTAAGTTTAGCTCGTAAACAACGGGTTCGTAATGCTGCTGGTCAAGCTGTTAACGAACTTTATGGTAATAAAGAAAATATAGAAACTAATCTTATTAATCAAGATAGACGTAATCAACAAAGTGTTCGTCAATTTAATGCTCAACAATATAATCAATATATAGATAGAAAAACAGCATTTGATAATGGTATTAGAGAAGCTAAAGTAACTAATATTAATAATTTATTTAGTGGTATTAATGCTGGTATTCAAGATATGATTAGTAGATATGAAAATCGTAAAGCTTTAAATAATACTATTGGTGCGATGAGAGCATCTGCTCCTAATGTAGATGATAGAATTATGAGAGATGCTGGAGTTGATTATGATGAATTTATTATTCGTAAACGTAGAAAACTTGGAGGAAAACAATCATGCCGATAAACTTTTATACTCCTACTTTTAGACAACAAGTTAATCCTATTGACTTAAATGTCTTAGCTAGAACTTATAATACTCTTGAACAAGGACATCAACAAGCTATTCAAACTAAATCTCAGATTGATGCTCAACTTGCTCAATTAGATTTAAATGAAGCTGAAGATGCTTGGCGTCAAGAACAACTTAATAAAGTTCGTAATGCTCTTACTGAAAATATGCAGTATGGTAATGCGTATTCTAGTCTTGATGATATAGTTGGAACTTATGGAGATATAACTTCAAGTCCCGGAATGATTGGTCGTTTACGTGCTCAACAAGATTATAAAGCATATATGGATAATCTTGATAAACGTACTGATTTATCTGAAGATTATAAGAATTATTATCGTGCTGTTAATAAATATAATTATCAAGATATAACTGATAAGAATGGTAATGTTATTGGTGGAAGTAAATGGACTCCTATTGATAAAGAAGTTTCTGAAATTCCTATGAATCAAATACTTAATCAAGCACTTCAATGGGCTGCTAAAGAACAAGGTGGTGGTAGTCAAACAAGATGGCTTGATGTTAACGGTAAAGTTACTGATGATATTACTAAATCTGTTACAGGAGAGATTTATTCTCATACTAAAGGTAATTGGCAAAGATTAAGTAAAGCTAAACTTGCTGAAGCTGTTAAAGCTGTTATTGAAAATACTCCTGGTGCTAAAGCTAGTCTTGAACAAGATTATAAGATTGCTAAATGGAAATATGACCAAAATGGTAGTAATCCTGATATAACAGATAAAAATGGTATTCTTCTTACTCCTGAACAATATCTTGCTAAACGTATTGATCCTTTCTATAACGCTGCAACTTTTTATAATCAAGATAGTAATACTACTTATGGAGAAGCATGGAAAGCTCAATTAGCTTTAGCTAAACAAGCTGGATTAGGAAGTGTAAATCAAAGAAAACAAGCTATTGATAATTTAACTTATAAAGGTACTCCTGTTCGTATTGATAATTTTATGCCTGCTCAAGCTCAAGCTGAAATTACTAGTAATAGACAATCAATAGCTGGATTACTCAACAAATATAATCCTGATATTAATATTGATTTAGCAACTGCTAATCCTAATGATATTAGAACTAGTATCATGACTAATATTACTAGCCCATCTGATAGAGCATATGCTCTAAGTTATCTTAATGATATTATTGATAATCAAGAATATATTAATAGTCTTAAAGTTGGTAAATCGCAAGATAGCATTGACGGATTTGATACATATAATTCTATTATTAGTTTAAGTGATTTACCTAATAATAAATATTCTGATACATATAGTAAATATGTTAATCAGATATTTGGAGATAGTAGTTCTATTAGACAATACTTTAATAATGATGATGTTTATAACTCATTTATTAATGCTCTTGGCGGAGAGAAAAAAGCTGCTAGTCTTGGAATAAGATTTGGTTCTGATGGTAATGGTTATAGATATGCTGAATTACCTAAAGATTATCATAAATCTATTTATAGTTTTGGTAAAGCTGTTAAAGAAGCTGAAGATACTAGAAATCCTTTAAATGCTTTTCTTAATTCTGCTAAAACTAGATTCTTTGGTTATGGTGATAAATTTGTTAGAGTTGATTCTAATGGTGAAGAACATCATGGTGGATTACCAACAGGTAATAAAGAACCTTATATTGGTTTAGTTAATTATGTTGATTCTCTTAAATCTAAAAATGATTCTGTTCTTGATGGTGGCAAAATAACTTCTTCTACTATTGGTATTAGTGCTTTAACTCCTGAATTAGCTGAAATTAATTTTATGATGAATGCTAATCCTGAAGAAGCTAGTAAACTTTCTGCTTATAAAAAGAGTAAAGAAGAACAAGCTATGATGGCTATTCGTAGTGGTATTGATTTAACTCAAGGAGAAGCTTATATTACTAGTGAAAATGGAGTATTTGAACCTATGACTTCTGAAGATAGAAAAGCTTATACTGCATATCTTAGAAGTGCTAAAGAAAATGAAATTACTCCTACTATTGTTCGTGATCCAAAAACTGGTGATGTTGGAGTTCAAATTAATATTGCTGGTTATTACGATACAGAAGGCAAACTTAAAAGAGAACCTATTTCTCTACTTGTAGGTAGCGGCGCTATTGATAGTTCTATTATTCAATCTTGGAATCAAGATACTAGTTGGAAAGCTGCTGGCAAAGTAGAAAATTATTATAATGCTAATAGACCTATTTCGCTTACTAATAATGCTGCATTTACTGGAATTGATAAATTTAAATTAGTACCTAATGGTGGAGGTTTTAATTTAATTAATTCTACTAATAATCAAACTATTGGTTTAGTAAGTAAAGAAAATGCTGTTGATATTGTAGATAATTTATCTCAATGGGAACAAACTGTAACTGCTGTTAAAGCTGGTATGGCAGTAGATGAAAATGCTGTTAAAGCTATTCAACAAAATGTTGCTACTAAACTTGCTCAACTTAGTGGAAGTACAGATCCTTATGTTATTCAATATTACTATGATGAATTAACTAATAATCTATATTAATATGGATGTATTAAAGTTTCTACAAGGTGGTAACAAAACACCTAATCCTGAATATAATCCTAAAACTAAAAAGGGGGCTATACAGCCTCCTACTTTAGTTGATTACAACCCTGGCACTTCTATTAGTGACCAGGGTCGTGGTCATTTATTTAGTCGTATTGCTGGGCAATCATATAATCTTAACCAATATGATATAGATAAATATGCTCCTTATGATGTTTATGTTAATCCTGTTGATGACCCTGAAAAACTTGATAAAGAACGTGCTGTTAATCAAAGTAATTGGGAACAAGGATTAAGAATGATTGGACAGATTGGTAATGAAATTACTGTTGGTACTGCAATAGGTTTTGCTGATTTAGCTGATGCTTTCTATAATATGATTAGTGATAGTCCTAATGATTATCAATCTGAAATAAGTTCTGGACTTGAATCTTTAAAAGAATCTATTAATGAAAGATTAGCTATATATCGAGAAAATCCTAATGCTGCATTTGACATTGGAGATTTTGCTTGGTGGGCTAGTAATGCTCCTAGTATAGCTAGTTCTTTAACTCTTATGGTTCCTAGTACTGGTCTTGCTAAAGGTGTTTCTTTATTAGGTAAAGGATTAAGATTTAATAAACTAGCTAATAAGATGGCTAATGCTATTAATATGACACAAAAGAGTAGAGCAATTACTAGTAGAATAGCAGAAGCTACTGCTATTGGAGTTCCTTCTCGTTATCTTGAAAATTATCAAGAAGCTAGACAAACTTATAACGATATTGAAGATTATTCTAAAACTCAACTTGCTAATATGAATGATAAACAAAGAGAAGAGTTTTATAATAATAATCCTAAATATAAAGATATGTCTGATGAAGAAGTAGCTAAAGATATTGCTAAAAATAGTGCTGATATTACTTTTACAGAAGATTGGGCTAATGTTCTTTTTGATGTATGGCAAGTTTATAGTTTAAAAAACTTATGGAAAAATGCTTTAAGTGGTAATACAACTAGTTCTAGACTTAGAAATTTAAATACTGCATTTAATAGTAATATTGATGATGCTGCCGCAATTACTAATGCTTTAAGTAATAAAACTACTAAACAAGCTATTACTAGCACATTAAAAGATGTAGGTGATGATATTCTTCATGGTGTTAGAGCTGAATGGACAGAAGGAATTGAAGAAGCTATTAATTATATAGCTAGTCAAGATGGTTTATATAATGGTAAAAAAGTATTTGATAAAGATATTCCTCAACAAACTATTAAAGATTATCTTCAAGACCCAATGTTATGGGAACAAGCATTTTGGGGTGCTCTTGGTGGTATCACTTTTAGTAGTGTTATGAATAAAGCTGGAGAATTTATTAATAAACGTCTTGATAAAGATTGGACTTCTGCTGAAAAACAAAGAGAAAATGAAATTCTTGGTCGTACTGCTACTTTTCAAGCATATCAAGAAAGACTTAATAGTATAGCTAATGGTAAAAATCCATTTATAACTATTACTGATGAAAACGGTAAACAAGTTAATCCAGATATTATTACTGGTACTGAAGAAGAACTTCGTAATATAGCTGAAAAAGAATATATGGATAATATTATTATTAATTCTATGAACGCTGGTAATTTAGGACTTCTTGAAAGTTCTATTAATAGTAAAGAATTTAATGATAGTATTACTAATAAACTTGGATTACAACAACAAGAAAGTAGTGAACTTATTAATAGATTTAAAACTGAAATTAATAATCTTAAAAATGAATATAATACTACTTTAAATAAAGTTAATAGACTTGGTGGTGGATTTGAAGTTGGTCGTATTATAGCTACTCAAATGGTTCATGCTCGTAATCGTCAAGAAAATTATAATAATCTTCTTAATTGGGCTAATAATGTTTTAAATCAAGATATTACAAATAATCATATTGAAGATGTTGATATTACTTCTACTAAAAATGGTATATATCAACATATTCTTGATAGTATTCAAAGAGATATTAAAACTATTCAAGATAATGCTGCAATTAATGATTCAGTTAAACAAGAACGTATTGCTCAATTAAATGAACGTCTAGATGCTATTAATAAACTTTATATCCCTATTGATATTGAAAATAAAAATGATATTCAATCAGTTATTCAACTTCAAAAACAATATAATGAAGTATTTAAAGATTTAGCAGAAGTTGTTAATGCTGAAATTAATGTTGAAGTTAATAAAAATCAACTTAATTTATCTGATGATAATATTAAATCTCGTATAACTTATCTTAATAATTTCTTTGATAGTAGTCGTAAAAAGATTGTTAATAAAGCTATGGACGATTTACGTAATGCTTATAAACAATATGGAAAAGATTATGTTAATTCTGTTATTAAAGATGCTAATAATGGTAATAAACCTAATATAGATAAAGTTATTAGAGATGCTTATGCTGCACTTGATTTAAGTTCTAAAGGTAATGAACATCTTAAAACTACATTAGAACAATTAGCTGAAATTGCAGAAATTGAAAACGATGTTAATAATGCTCCTAAAGAGGAAGAAATAGTTCCTGTTAATCCTGATACTAATGAAGTTAATGAAACTGATACAGATGATACTAGTTCATCTCCATCCTCTACGGGGAGTATAGCGGAGCGAAGCGGAGCGGTTCCTAGTGAACCTACTAATACTGAACAACCTCAATCTCAAACTGGGCAACCAGTTTCTCAAGAACCTATTAGCACTCCTAAACCTGAAGTTACTAATGTTTTTCCAGATGATGAATTTGAACGCGGTCAAATAGGTACTGATTTAGTTTATGAAAGTATTGCTGATTTAGAAGATTCTCTTGGGCATGAATCAACTAGTAGTGATTTACTTAATGCAAGACAATCTTTTATTGATAAACTTAGTCAAGCTGGATTTGAACAAACAGAAGCTGCTGATATAGTTAATAATATTATTGATGGTCTTACAGGTGGTAGTTTATATAGTTCTGTTCAAGATGATAGTACAAGACGTTTATTACTTAATGCTACTTATGCTACTATTACAGGTAATGAACGTAATATAGAAGCTGTTATGGATGATTTTGCTAATAGTATTGATAGTGAAGGTAATACTAGAGGTAAAATTGTTAACGGTAAAGTATATCTTAGTATTGGTCAATTAGTTGAATATATAGATAGTATTACAGGAAATAAAATTATTAAAAATTATTTGTTTAATCAAATAAAAAACTATCTTTACGCAAGCACTAATAATCAAGGTAAATATCGTGCTACTGATGAATCAACTATTAAAAAACTTAATGCTAGACAATTTGTTCAATATGTAGATGGTATTGCTAAAGAACGTCTTGAAAGACTTCAAGTTGAACATACTAATAATGTTAATCTTAAGTATATAGTAGAGAATGAAAATGTTAAAGCGTTTACTTCTATTAAACAAGGTGATTATCTAGAAACTGAATATGATAGTAAACTTAGACGTATTAATATATTTGCTAATGGTACAATTATTGGTTATATAGGAGTTCCAAATATTGATAAGTTTGGTAATTATGATATGGTTAATCAAGGTTGGAAATATAATATTCATGCTGAAAATGGTCAAGTTATTTCTCCACTTAAAGACGCTTTAATTAGTATTCTTGATGGTGATAGATTTGACGAAGAATTTATTGGTCATTTATATGAACTTGCTGTTAAAGAAGAAGTTACACAAGAAGAACTTGTTAATCTATTTAAAGAATTTGAAATTAAATATCCTGATATAGTTAGAGATTTTACTACTCCTATTGCAAGTTTTGATTTAGCTGGACATCTTGTTAATCTTACTAAATACATATTTAATCAGCCTTATGAAAATAGTCATGAAGCTAGTATTAATCGTTGGTTTAATAATCTCCTTAATAGTTATGACCAAGCTATTACAATAGTTAAAGGTGATTTTAAAGGTAAGATTAAAGCTGTTAATATTAAATATGGAGTTCTTAATACTATTGATGATACTAATGGTGAATGGAATGATGTACAAGAAACAGTAGTTGGTTATAATGAAAATATTAACAAACTTGGTGTAGTTGTACAAGGTCAATTATATCTTAATGGAGAAAGTAAACCTACTATTATTGAAAATCTTACTACTAATGGTATGCCTGTTATTAGTATTCCAAGTAGTGATGGTACTTCTCTATATGCTTTTTGTAAACAAGTTCCATTAAATAGTAATCTACTTAAAGGTAATGCTCGACGTATTATTAATTCTATTAAGAATGAAGTTAATAATCTTTGTAGAGATTATATTAGTGGAAAAATAAGTTTTGGTGAACTTAAACAAAGTCTTGGAGATATATTTGGAAATAATAAACTTGTTAATGGTGATAGAAATACTGGACTTCAAATTAGTATTAATCCTACTAATATAGGTTTCTATGTTAAAGGTGCACATTTTAATGGTAAAGATTATGCTTTTACTATTAATTCTGATGCTGGTAATTATAAACGTAATATTATTATTAATTCTCCTTATGTTGTTAATAGTGCTTTTAAAATAGGTAAAAGCTATGGAATTAATGCTGGTACTATTGATGAACTAGATAATGCTCTTCGTCCTGTTATTGATGAAATGTTTAACTATGCTCAATTTGCTATTAGTAAAGATTTTATTAATGATAGTACAAAAACTGATAATAAAACCAATAAATATATTTATCGTGAAAATGGTAAAACTATTATAAATATTGATGATAAAACTTATAGTTATAATAGTTATCAAGATTTTATTATTAGTAATGGTTTAGTTCGAACTAAACTAGCTAATACGAATACTGACGAAACTGCTGGTAATTGGCAAATAGATATTCATTCTAAACTTGATATTGCATACGAGCTTGAGAGTAGACCCCCCGTGGAGGATGGAGCTATACCTGAACAGCTATCAGAGTTCATGCTAGATGATACTCTTAATGCTATTAATTTTAATGCTTTTGAGTCTGCTATAACAGCTAAGAATTTAACTCGTGGACTTAAAAAGTATTTTGCTAATGACCAAACTGCTATTGATTATATTGATGCTCTTCAAAAAATTGGTATATTACCTAAAAATATTCAAGTTGTAGATAGTATTACTGATAATAACAGTAATAAAGTTAATGCTGTTTATCATCGTGATACTGATACAATTGAACTTAGTAGTTCTGCTATTGCAGGTCAAAGAGTTTATCGAGTTATTAATATTATACTTCATGAAAGTTTACATAGACAACTTTATACTAAATATAATACTGAACAAGCTCTTGCTTTAGTTAAACCTATATATGATAAATTTAAATTTTGGCTTGATACTCAAGATGATTCTACTAAAGAAAGACTTAAACCTTATTTATTTGAGAACTTTAATACAAGTGAAGCTCTTGAAGAATTTCTAGTTGAAAGTATTACTAGTAATGCTCTTATGTCAGCTCTTAATGAAATAAAATATGATAATAGAAAAACTAATAAACGTAAGACTTTATTTAGTAGACTTCTTGAAGTTATTGCTGATATGTTAGGTATTAAAATTAATGAAGATAGTTTATTAGCTGCTGCTAGAGATGCTTATAAAGCTATTAAAAAAATGCCTAAACAAACAGAACAAAGTGTTATTCAAGAAACTTTTCAATTTGACGAAGAAACTATTAGTACAGAACAAATTGAAAATCCTAATGAAGATAATAGTCAAGATTATAATTATAATAATGATAATCTTAATGATGGACTTAATATGTTTAGTAGTGTTGATGATAATATAGTGAATATGGCGGAATTAACTAGCCGTTTACCAATAGACCAACAGTCCGAATTTGCCACTTTGCTTGACACAGGACGTATCAGTTTTAGCTGTATGTAGAATTAATCAAGTAGAGATAAAAGTCGCTTAGAACGAAAGAAAATCACCTCTATGACGATGTAATTAAATTTTACTTTACATTAGTCATAGAGGTATTACTATTAATGAATTTAAACTTAAATATAAACTTATGAGTTGTGGAAATATTAAACTTGTAGGATATAATAATCTTAATAATGTTATTATTAAAGAACATGGTTCTAATAATGCTGATTATTATAGTCTTATAGCTATGGTTGAAGACCCAATCTTTAAGAAGATTATAGCTGATAAAGGTATTAATGTTAAAACTTCTGGAAGACAAGCTTATAATGCTCTTCTTGAAGCTAGAGCTATTAAACTTCGTAATATGGATGATATAGCTTCTGTTGCTGAAAAAGAAGAACGTGGTTTGTTTAGTACAATTAAAGCTAGAGATACAGCTATTACTTATATGGCTGATATTATGAATAAACTTAGTTTTAATTTTCTATATAATGGTGCTCCATTAAATTTTAATGAAATTAAAAAACGTACTAATGAAACTGTTATTAATGCTGGACTTAAACGTGCTAAGAAATTAGCTGGAAGTGATGAAACTAGAAATAATGAACTTAATAGTTTTATTAATAATCCAAATCCTGCTATTAAAATTAACGGTCTTGGTGCATTTCTTCGTAAATACGGTAATGCTCAAGATTTTAATTATGGAGCATTACTGCGTTCTCTAACTAATACTGAATTTAATGAAGCTCTTTTTAATAATAAAAATGTAGCTAAACTTATTAAAAGAGATGAATTATATCAAACTACTGATTATGAAGAATTAGGTGGATATCTTGATGAAACTTCTACTGAAGGTGATGAAAATAGTATAGATGATGGTATTGATTTAATGACTCAACTTTGGAATTTAAGTATTGGTGAAGTTAAAGATTTTAATAAACACGTAGAAGAAGTTATTAAGTATCATCTTGCAAGTTTACCTAAACTTACTGCTGCTTCTCAACTTGATAATGGAAATTATCCTTTTGATACTAATAATGAATTAGGTGTTGTTACTTTTGCCGATGCTAATTATTTATCTAAAATATTATATGCTAGTGCTGATACTAGTAATGTAGATAATTTTATAGCTAGTCTTAAACGTATATCTGAAACTATTCCAAATTGCGAATGTTTGATTCAATTACATGATTTACTTAGCAAAAATAAAGTATTTGCTAATAAATATATGATGGTTTTTAATAAACCTATTATATCTAAAATTGAAACTTATATTCAAACTGATTCTGCTGGTAATAGTTATGTTCGTGCTCGTGTAACTAATCCTAATACTGATTCCCGTACTATTTTACAGAATACTTTTTATAATAATGTTAAGAATAATATTATTACTAATCGTGTTCCTGCTGCTCGTGAAAAGTTTCGTATATATGATAGATATAAAAATACTCCTCATGCTAATCTTTATTTATATGATGCTTTTAAAGAAATATTTCCAGATATTAATCAAGCTAGTTTTAATTTAGCTATTGCTAAAATTGGACGTATTGCTATGGCTAATAATCTTATTAACTTTGCTAATGTTATTAATCGTACAGTTGATAATTATAATAAATATGTAGAAGCACTTAAAAAAGATAAGAAAACTAAAATGCCTGATAGTTTTATTAATAGAGGAGATACTTCTATTATATATCAAATGGCTGATGTTTTTAAAGATATTATTTATATTCCTGTTGAACTTAATTCTCGTAATCCCGAAGGTAATTTAAGTTCTGATGTTATTAATAGAAGCTTTATTACTAATATTGCTAAAATAATTAATGATAACAAATCTACTGTTGAAGAACAAAATGCTATGGCTGAAGCTTATGCTAGACAAAAGTTTGCTAGTCATCAATATGATTATAGTAATTTACTTCTTGAACATCGAGATACTAATGGTAATATAATTAATTATGGACTATTTAGAAGAGTTGGAAATGGAATTCCTAAACTTACTGAATATGCTCGTAGTATGTTTAAAACTTCTCTTCTTAATGGTATTAGTGAATTAGATAATAACAGTAATGATTTATATCGTAGTATGAGTGATGGTGATTATTTAATTACTGCTATGGGATTATTTATGACTAATATTAATAATTCTGAAACTTCTACTGCTAATTATTTACTTCCAATACCTAGCGATGCTCCTAAAAACTTTACTATTACTGCTCCTAGATATAGTCTTAATGGATTACGAAGTCAATTAGAAGATGGAACTAAAATTATAAATAGAGAACATCCATTATTTAAACAATATTATAATATAGCTATTCAAGAACTTACTAATATGGCTCAAGCTGTTAATGTAATATTTAAGACTAATGCTAATGGTAATCCTATTTTAACTAATGGAGATTTTGAATTTAGTGATATTTATAATAATAAACCTGAACATTTTTATAATCAATACCATAAAGATGGAAAAGGTAATATATTTACTACTAAAGATGGACATAAAGTTTTAGCTGGTAGAGTATTTAGTTTTAAACGTTTAGTTAGTAAAATTACTCCTAATAGTAATGGAGCATTTAATGAACTAATTGGGTATGGTAAGACTATTGACATCCTCTACGGGGGGTCTACACGTGGGCTTAGCTATGTTAATAATCAAGTAGTTCTTAATGGAGAACAACGTATTGCTCTTGAAGACGCTGTTGCTGATTGGTTAAATGAATATATAACTAATGGTTATAAAGAACTTAAAAATAAATATGGTACATTTATTGATGATAGAATTAATAATGAATCTTTAGCTGAATTTCTAGTTAATGATTATCTTGTTAGAGATAGTATGTACGATATGTATGGTGGTGACCAAAGTTTTTATAAGAATGGTCAAGCTATTCTAAAACGTATTAAAGAAGTACAGGCTAGTGGTAATCCTTTTGGTAATACAGACTTTACTAAAAATGATTTAGATATAGCTACTAATTTATATGATGTAACAATTAATGGTAATGCTGTTACTGTCCCTTATACAGTTAATGGAGTTGTTAAACGTAAAAAAGTAGTTTTACAAGATAAATTTAGAGGTGTTACTATTTATAATACTTTTAAATCTTCTGATAAAGTTGTTATTGATAGACTTGATGACCAACTTAAAAAAGCTGGACTTGATAAAAAAGACAGAGAACGAATACTAGAACCATTTAAAGGAGGAGTTAATGCTAATGATGCTCAATCTTATATTACTCTTGAAGAATGGATTCGTCGTATTACTGCTGCTGGAGAGTTAGATAAATATGCTGGACTTATTAAGAGTCTTACAGATGACACTCCGATTGATAAAATTGATTGGACTAAATTTGCTAATAAAGTTCAAATTCAAAAGAATTTCTATTATGATTTATATTATGATACTACTGTTGGTATTGAAGTTCCTAGACAAGTAAAGAATGCAGAGTTTGTTCTTATTCCTAAACTTATTAAAGGAACAGAACTTGAGAAAGTTTATAATATAATGACTAATAGAGGTATTCATCAGCTTAATACTGTTGAAACTGTTAAAGTTGCTCAACATAATAGAATGACACTTTGGAATAACGATGGCGTTCTAACTGATAAAGCTCTTAAAGAATTTGATGATAATGTATTTGATAATTCTGAATTGTTTAGTTATAATTATCTTTATCGTCAACAAGAAGTTCCTCAGCATATGGTTGATGCTAGTAATAAAGCTGCTATTCAGATTATGAAAAAAATGCTTGATAATCTTCCTAATAAACCTGAACTTAATGACCTTAAAAGTAAAGTATTTAATAATTATGTAGCTAATATTAGAAATAGTTTTGAAAAAACTTGTGCTGAACTTGGTATTGGATTGGATGATAATGGTCATATTGATTTAAATTCTAATGGCACTATTAGAAATCTTAATCGTTTTGTATTTTTTGATAGATTTAAAGAAAATGCTCAACAACAAGGAGTTGAAAAAGCTCTTCTTGAATTTTTTGATTTAGATAGTGCTGGATTTAACAATCTTCCTTTATTCTTATCTAACATTAGTAGTAAACTTGAAAGTATTGCTAATAGTTATTTTAATACTAATATTACTAGACAACTTATTAGTGGTTGGCATGCTGCTCAGCTATCTGATTTTGGATTTAAAGTTGATAAACAAACTCAAACAGATAGTAAACTTCAATATAAGAAAATTGGAGAAGTTAATGGTACTCCTGTTTATTATACTGAAATTAAACTTCCTAGATGGAGTAATAAACTTAAAGGATTAAATATTGAACAAGTTCCTGATAGCTTACGTACTATGATTGGTTATCGTATTCCTACTGAAGGTAAACAATCTATATGTATTATGTATATTAAAGAGTTTCTTCCAGATGCTTATGGTAGTACTGTTGTTGTTCCTGATGAATGGGTTACTCAAACTGGTTCTGACTTTGACGTAGATAGTGTTTATGGTATGTCTAAAACATTTAATCTTGTTAAAGGTATTCCAACTGAAATTACTCATGCTAGATATACTAAAGATGAAGTAGGATATATTAATTATGTTAAAGATAATGTAGATAAAGCTAGTCGTAAGATTCTTGGTAAAACTTATAATAAACAAGGTAATATTAGAGCTTCTTTAAAAAATAGCGAAGATGCTATTAATGCTACTCTTGAAGGTTATAGTGGTAACCTTCAAGTTGTTGAAAAAATTGCTAATGACGGTGGACTTAAGTCTTACGAATCATACTTAAAACTCCCCGTGGAGGATACAAGTAGTCAAGCTGCTAGAACTAATGCTATTATTCAATCATTTATTGATATACTTAATAACCCTGCTGCATTTGAAGAAAATACTACTACTTCTAACTTTGAAAATGTTAAAGAAGCTAATGAAACTTATGCAGAAATAGTTGGTGCTAATAAAACAACTGTTGCTCCTAGTGATTTCTTTACTCAACTTGATTGGTTTGATGCTGCTACATCTGGTATTAAACTTAAAGGTATCAGTGTTAATCGAGATACTTTTATGAGTATTGGTAATGTTACTAAGGCTAATCATAGTGAAGGTATTAAAGTCATGTACACTACTGATGTAATTAGTGAACAAGAGGCTGTTAATAGATATGGTAAAGAAAATGTAGAAACTATTGGTAGTAAACATATTCGTATTACTCATAAGAATTTTGGTTGGTCTGGAGATGATAAGAATATTGATGGCTATTTGATTAATCCTTATAGTTCTCAGACTACTGCTCATATTCTTGATGTTATGAAAGAGGGAGCTATACATAATGAAAATACTTATACGTTTAATGCTTTTAAAACTATTGTTGATTTTGGAAGTAATTATGATACTGCTATTGGATTTATGTGGCAACCTGCTATTGATATACTAGTTCGTAAATGGAAAGAAACTAATAGTGTTCTTGCAGAAGGTACTAAAAATCCTCTTACTGAAGCTATTAGAGAAGTTGCTCATAATCTTGGTTTTGGTGAAAAAGTTAATTTTGCTGGACGTAAAAAGCTAATTGATATTATTAATGAAAGTTATGGTGAAACTTTCAAGAAATTATTCAATTTAAGCGTTTCTGATGCATTTTCATCACCCAACCTTATATTTTCATCAGACGCATATAAATCTCGTCTTAGAGGGGAAATGAATGGGGTTCAGCAGGCTTTATTTGACCTTTATGTTCTAGCACAATTCAATCGGTTAAACTCAATCGGACAGGATATAAGTAATAATCTTAATATTCTTAGTGCTGATAAATATGGTGCTAAACAAAGTTTTTATGCTAGTGATAAAGTATTTAGAGATGTTAGAACTGTTATTGAAAATAGTAATATTTATGCTCCATCCTCTACGGGGGGTCAAACCTTGCTATTAGAGAGTGTCTTTCCTGATATTAGTGGTGGTATAGATGCGTTTATTAAATCAGATATATCTAGAAGTAGTTATCCTAGTTTAGCTGCATTTTTACAAATGAGTACTGCTCTTAGTGTTAAAGCTACTCAACAAGTATTTGAAACTGCTAATCCTATATTTATTGATTATGTATATAGAATAGCAGAATGGACTAAAGGTGGAATAATGACTGAAAAGCTATATAATGACTATAAAGATTATCTTATTAATAAACTAGAAGTAGGTAATAATGGTAGTTCTTATCTTAATTTACTTGTTACTATTGTTGATGGTGATTTTGTTCATCCTAAATTTATTAAAGAATATGGTACTGGTCAATCTAGAGCTTTAGAAATTGGACGAGTTAGTGGTACATTAGTTAATATTAAAACAGATGATGTTGTAGTTAAAAATATATTTGAACCTACACAAACTGAAATTGATGTATTTGCTAGACTTACTCCTGCTCAAAAAGTTGATTGGATTAAACGTAATTTTAGTCAAGATGGAAGTGTATTTGAACATATTGAAATAGTTGCTAATGATGAAAGAAATAATCGTCGTAATGTAAATATTCAATATATTAATTATATACAAGGTGATATTACTAATGATGAAGCTCATAGATTGTTTGATAGAGCTTGGAATCATCCTAATCCTCTTATTAAACTTACTGCTCTTGATTTAGTTAAATATGCTTTTATTGTTGAAGGTCATAAATTTAGAACTAGAAATATTAGTAGACTTATAAGTAATACTCCCCTTAGAGGATTGAGTGAAAATGGAATAGCTATTGGAGATATAGCTATGAAAGGTATTAATAGTTATGGTCTTATTGATAAAGATAATATTGAAGATATAATTGGTTTTATTCGTAAGAATTATAATAGTTTTAACTGTCCTAGTTATACGTTTAAAAGACTTACTAATAATAAAATTAATTATAATTTAAAACATAATGGTATTATTACTTTTAATGGTCAAGAAAATCTTGATAATATAGGAATAATAAGAAATGGAGATGCTGTTAATATTATTAGAATTAATAGAAATTTATATATTAAAGGAACTTATGATGGTACTTTAGCTTATTATCCTATTGATAGACTTGAATCATTTGAAACTTATAATAATATTGAACCAAGTATTATAGCTAATAATAATATTCATAAACCGTTAGCTGTTCTTCTTTATGAAGGTCTTACTCAACAAGAAAAACGAGATAAATTTATTGATGGTATTAAAGATAATATTAATGAAGCTGTAAATAAAGGTTATAAAGAAGTTCCTGAATTGTATAATAAGTATATTACTGATGAGTATTTTCAACCTTTTATGAATACTCCTTTCGAGAATAATACTATATATACTATTAATGGTAAATTTTATCTTAATATTAATGGAACTACTACTATTAATTTAAATAATGATTTGAAACAATATAAAGCTAAATATCCTAATATTGAAGATAATAAACTTGGACTATTTATTGAAATTAATGAAAATGAAATAGATAGAGTTACTAGTAATACTGATAGATATAGTAGTGTTGATGACCAAACTCCTATTGGTAGATTTGCTAAAAATGCAAGTTTAATTATTTCAAGAGCTGTTCGCCATGGACAACCTGCTGCCCAGAATGTTCTTAATGCTCTAAATAATGCTGAAATTAACTATCTCGATAGTAGTAGTCTTTCTGATAATTCTGAATTTTCGCTATCAGTTATAGCTAATTATATAGATGTTGAAGCTAATAATATTCTTAACGACATTAATCGTTTTATTAAAATTAATGGTATTGATAAGCCTATTAACGATAAAGATGTTATTGGTAAAGTTCTTAAAGATGAACAACTTCAAAATCGTTTCTTAGATGTTATTCTTAGTGCTAATACATTTAAGAATAAATACAAACTTATTAGCGAAATTGATATTGATAGTACAAATCTTGATGATAAAACTAAAGAGAATATTAGAAAGATTCAAAAATTAGTTAATCAAGTTGATTCTAATACTACTGTACATTCTGCTAGAAAAGATTGGTTTGAAAGATGGATTCAATTACGTACTACTAATCCTAATTATATAAGTGGCCTTATGAAAGAATTTGATGCTTATGGCGATACTGGATTTATGGATTATTGGATACAAGATATTCGTGCTAATCGTAACTTTGTATTGCAGAATATACTTAAAGATGTAATGAGTACTGTTGAAGAAGGTCGTCTTAATGGTATTAAAGAGTCTAATGACTTTAGAAATTATCTTAAAGAACTTAAAGCCAGGGCTGCTAAAGCTGGTAAATCTGTTAGTCTTGACAGTATTATTGATGATGACGGTAGATTAATTCAACCTAATAATCCTATTTGGGAAGAAAAGATGAAGAAATATAGAGATGCTGTTATTGAAGCTGAACAAAAATTTGGTATTAATAGTGTTGAACATCTTATTGCTTTATCTAATAAAGCTAAGTTTATTGATATGACTACTATTCATCAACTTAAACCAATTACTGTTCAAGATGAAGATGGTAATGATGTTACTATTGAATATTCTACTTATATTATAAATCTTGAAAGAAGTCTTCTTGGTCTTAAAAAAGGAGATGATGGTATTCCTAAAGAATTTGCTGAATATAAAAGACTTAATAGTAGAATACGAGATATTCTAAGCCAAGCTACTGATAATGTTACTACACAAAGTCAAGATGAAGAACTTGGACGTATATATGCTCAAATGGATAGTCTTACTAGTCTTTACGATGAAGATGGTAATAAAAAGATTGGTCATGATTTAAATGTAGCTGAAAGACTTCGTGCTTATCAAACTAATATTCGTAAAGTTAAAGAAATGTTCTATGATAAGCAAGCTAAAGAAGGATTTGATTCTAAACTTAAAGAACAACTTTCCATTATTAGTAAATATGAAAGTCAACGTGATGCTAATGGTAATCTTCTTATTAGTATGGAAGAACTTATGAAAGTTCCTGAATATAAAGAAGCTAAAGAATGGATTCGTAAGAATACTAGATATATTCTTGATATTAAAGATATAGAAGATTTAAATTGGGCATTTGAAGAACTTAAAGATGCTAATAAAGGTAATAGTGTTCTTAATCTTGCCATCAAAGAATTTCAAGCTAAAGATGAATTTAATGTAGTTGATGGACGTAAAATACCTGAAGAACGTGCAGCTCTTATAAAAGCTGAAACAGTTAGAAAATATAAATATACTAAAGGCAATGGTATGCCTTATGTTGGTATTATTCGTTCTGCTGAAGATGAACTTAGAATTTATCGTGCTGATTTCTATAATTATCTTACAGGTAATAAATCTAAGAGCGAAGAAGAAATTAATGTAGGAGAAGCTATTAATAAAATACTTGAAAAATATTTTGATAATGCTACTAGAACTCTTAATACTGCTGATATTAGTCAAGAAGATTTAGAACAACTCAAGACTGGTTTTGAAGTATTTAATGAAATTACTAGAGGTGAAAAGAGTACTGATAAAGCTAAAGCAAAACGTGTTGCTGAATTTATTGAAAGTGAATGTGATGTTACTTATAATTGGAAGCAATATGAACTTGATAAAAATAGAGCTTTTGCTAAAGGTAAAAAGTATTATGATAAATGGTTAGAAGTATTTAGTGAACAAGTTGAAGAAAATGGAACTATTGCGGAAAGACCTAATCGAACTATTTATGGTATTATTAAACCTAAAGATTTAGATAAATGGACTGACATTGATAAAACTGCTGCAATTAATATTCTTCAAAAAAGAACTAGAGAAACTACTACTCAATATTATTATATGAAAGAAAGAGAAGTTCTTGACAAATATGGTATTGATAGTGTTGAATATAAACAATGGTATAGAGATAATCATTATTTTGACCCTTATACTCGTACTATTAAACCTATTCGTATTTGGACTACTATGCAAATGATTAAAGACGATGGTTCAGCTGTTGTTGGTAATTATGAACCACGTATTAATCAAATGCATATTACTCCTAAAGAAGAACTTATTAATCCAGAATATAGTAGTTTTGTTAATAAGTATAAAGTAGGAACTGGATATGATAATACTGTTTATACTAATCTTAATGAGTATCAACTTGAACTTATGAATAAAGTAAATGAACTTATGAAAAAGTATTGTTTTACTAATAGTAATAAGAGATATGTTGATATGGGTTATCTTCCAGCTTTACCTAAATCTAAAGATATGACTGTTAAAGATTACTTTGAACAAGCTCTTAGTTTTCTTGGTTGGACTGCTAATGTTCCTAATAATACTGGATGGAGAAATAATGAAGATTTAACTTTTGATAAAGATTATGATATTCCTAATCCTAGATTATCTCAATTAGCTAATAAAGATACACAACAACTTCCTACTATACCTAAATTTAAAGAGCCTAATGAAAGTGATGAGGAATTTAGTAAACGTAAAGCTGCTGCTATTAAAGCTAGAGATGAGATTATTGAAAAGAATAATAAGATTCATAATGATATTCTTAATCGTAATTGGGAAGAAGTATTTAATAATTTCTTAATTGAAAGTAATAGATATAATGCTATTAAAACAATTAAAAATCTTCTTTATACTGCCGACCAAATTATTACTAGTAATACTGCTTATGATATAAATTATAAAGGTAGTATAACTGAAAATAGAGAAGCTAGTGCTGGTGGTGAAATTGAATATAAACAAGAAAAACAAACTAGAACTAGTGAACATCTTAGAAGTTTTATTCGTCGTCTTGTATTTGAACAATATAAAGATAATAAAACTCCTAATTTAGTTAAACTAGGTTCTCTTGCTCAAAATATTGCTGGTAGTAAATATATGATGATGAACATTACTGGTGGTATTGCTAACGTTCTTACTGGTTCTAGTAATATATTTATGGAACGAGCTGCTGGTGAATATATTAATCTTAAAGATTGGGAAGCTGGTAAATCTGAATGGATTAAAGGAACTGTTAGTTATATGGCTAATATGTATAGTGAAAATAGTAGTACTCTTCAAGATGCTATTATTAAACTTAGTCATGTAGTTGATTTTGATAGAGTAACTGAAGTTAGTACTGCTGAAGGTCTTAAAGAAAATATTCGTAGAGTTCGTGGATTACTATTTAGTCCTCAATCTGTTGGTGAACATTATATGCAAAACGTTATGCTATTTGCTATGCTTAAATCTCATAGACTTGTTGATAATGGTAGAGGCGGTTATGATATAATGAGTAAAGAAATGTATCATCGTAAAGCTGAACAAGATGCTCTTATGTCTGTAATAAATACTCCCCGTGGAGGAGAGAGCCAAGCTCTTCTTGAACAATTCAATAAGTTTATTGATGATGCTAAAGCTGATAATAAAAAACGAGCTAAATATAATCTATTTAAAGCTAATCCTATATTCGATTTTGTTAAGACTTATCTTAATGAAGAACAACAAAGAGAATATATAGCTAAACGTAAAGAACTTATTAAAGATATTGATAAAAAGTTTGCTGAACTTCCAGATATTTATAATCAGTTTGAACTTAAAGATGGAATTGCTCAAATAAAATCTGATAGTAAACTTACTCTTAAAGAATATGCTAAATTTATTGATAAAGTTCGTGAAGTAAATAAGAAAGTTCATGGTGTTTATGATAAACTTGGTTCTGCTAATATAGAACAACATTGGTGGGGTGGTACGGTTATGCAATATCATAAACATCTTTATCCAGGTTTTAAAAAACGTTATCGTTGGAATGGTTATTATAATGAAACTCTAGGTACTATTGAAAAAGGTAGTTATACTAGTCTTTATGATTATTTGACTATTCCATTTAAAGAAACTAACGTAGGAGAAATTAATAATGTAAGTGATGTTCTTAAAGCATTCCAAACTTATGGTAAGAATTTACTTTCATTTGCTGTTAATTTCAAACTTAATTATGAACTTCTTCCTGAACATGAAAAAGCAAATATTAGACGTAATTTAGGTGACTTACTTTATGTAGGAGCTGCCATTATTGGAGCAATTGCTATAACTGGTATGGGAGGTGATGATGATGAAAGTATTATGTATAATCTTATGCTTTATCATGCTGACCGTCTTGCTTCTGAAGCTGCTTCGTTTACTCCATTTGGTGCTTATGCTGAAGGTAAAAAACTATGGTCTAGTCCTGTTGCTATTGGACAAACTATTAATGACTTAATTGGTACTACTGCTATGGCTGCTAGATTCCTTATTGAAGAAGACTTTACTGAGGAATATACTACTGGTAGATATAAAGGTATGAATAAGTTTGAAGTTATGGCTATTCGTAATATACCTGTTGTTCGTAGTATTAATCGTGTTCTTGATTTACCTAATAATAATAGTTATTATAAACTTGATGAAAATATACTTAGTATTATACCTTATAAAGATATAGCTAAAGATATATTTGAATAAGCTGGACTTGAACCTAGTAAAAAATAAGGGCTTGCCTATGGTATCACTACCTAGACAAGCCCTTTTACTTTTAATATTAATATCTCAATCATCAAGAATAATACGTTTTTTATCATCAAGAAATCCAACTAAACCATCATATTTATCATGATAAATTTTAATAAAATCAGTCATACTACCTCTAAATATATAATTATGATTAACAACATAAGTAGATTTTTTAGTAGTATTAATAATTACTTGTTCGTTATAAAGTTCATTTAAAGCAATATAAAAAGTTTCTTTATTAATTTTACTATAATTAATAATATCACTTTCAGTAAAAGTAATTTTATTACTACACCATTTAATATTATTACAAATATAACTAATAATAGCAATACTACCTTTATTAAGTTTAATAAGTTTAGAACTTAATTCATTACCAAATGTAACATATTCACGATTAGTAATAGTTTTCTTTGTAAGTTTAAAAACAGTATTAAGTGTTGCTAGACTATCAGTAATTTCTCTATCCTCTGTTATAACTTCAATATTATACACAGTAGGAGCAATATTTTTAGCAACTTCATTAGCTCTTTTAGAATATATATCTCTAACCTTTTTAAGAGCTTTACTATCAAATGTAACTCTAGTCATAAAAACAATATTATTTAGATTATCAGTATGACAAATATAAATATTATGTAGGAAAAATCCATAGGATTAATGTTAAAAAAATCAAACTTTATCTGGAATTTCCGTAGTAAATATTTTTGTAATTAATTGATAATCAAAATATTACAATCATTCCTCTATCTATATAGATAGAGGAATAAATCGAATCAATATTTATTATTAGTAATATCTTAATTAAAACCATCATCATTATTACCAATAACACACATAAGAATAATAAAAACTATAATACCAACAACAAATAGTTTTCCACTATACTTATCCATAGCTTCACTATCACTAATATTATTAGCAACAGCTAATAGTTTAACACCACTAAATATAATACCAAGAAGAACAATAAATGCAACCATAATTATAATATATTTAAGTTTAACAATAAGATAAAAATAAACCCCAGTAGTAAGACTAGCTTAGCTACCGAGGTTTCAGTCATGCCAACGACTATAAGTTTAAGGATTAGTAGAACGCTCCGCTTCGCTACGCTCAACTCCCCGTAGAGGATGGAATAGACTAGTATTCATTTAATCAATATAATCATTATCATTAATAACTATATTAATATTACTAGCATAACTACCATTCCATCCTCTACGGGGAGTATAGCGAAGAGTGCGTAGCACTCGTAGCGGTTCCAAGCTAACCATTAAATTAAATAAAGCCAGCTCTATTAGAGCTAGCTTTAAGTATAACATATAAACCATTAGCATTAATAGTATCATCTCTTTAGACCATACTTAGCCCATTGAAGAACAAATCCAAGACCTTCCCAAATTTTATCTTCAGCTTTAATTTGAGCATAATTAGCACCAACATTTAAATCAAAGTTTTCAGGTTTTACACAAGCTGCTTGACCATGAACTTCAAATCCAGTAAGACAAGTAAGAGTAGTATTAGTTGTTTTAGTACCAACTTTTATACTTTCAATATTACTAATAAATCTCTTAATGTCATCTTTTCTAAGAACATCTCCAGCAGGATCTTCAAGTTTATAATAAGCTTTCTCAAACTCTTTAGCAGGACTCCAAGATTTATATCCATTAGGATAAGTTACTTCATAACCATCTTTTTCAAAAGAATGATTACCAATTCTATAACCTTTGTCATTTGCTTCGCGAGCTGTCATAGGAACAGCTTCAATCATTTTAACACCAATAAATTTAGCCATAATTTTAAAATTTAATTATTTATTTAATAGTAGTAGTAATTATTACAAATCTATCATCTGCCGGTTCAACATCAATAGCCTGAAATTCTTTATATTTAGTATCTTCAACTAAAACAATTTTATCTTCATCAAATTGTTGAAGTTTATCTATAAGTTCTTTAACTGTCATAGCTTTAAAATTTAATTAATCACTAACTATTATAACTTCTCCACAATTATTACTATAATCACATACTTCATTAATAGAATTAATATCACCATTATAATCAATATATACTATTGATTCTTCATCGCAAGTTTTAAGCATTTCTATAAGTTCTTTAACTGTCATAGTTTATTCTTTTTCAAGTTTATTAATAATATCTTTAATATAATCACTAGGAAAACTACCTTCAAGTCGAGCTAATTCTTTTCTTTTATAATCATTATCGACTTTAGTAATAACAGTAGTAGGAAATTTAGTAATTTCTTTTCTTAGAATATCATCTAGATTTGTATTACGAATATTAAGAGTAATATCACAATTAGCTTCATTAATAGCATCAGTTATATTTTTAATTGCTATTTTACAAGCGTCACAACCATCTCTAGTAAAACAATCAATACGTATCATAACACAATAGCATTATTTTTAACAGCTTCTTTAATAGTATTAGGAACTCTAAGAAGAGTATTCTTAATCATTTCAGTAGTAAGACTATCAGAATATACATAAGTAGCATAAGTTCTCCAACTATCTTTAATCACAACAGCAAACTTATTCGGATTATTAACATTAGTTTGAATATATTCTACTTTAGTATTCTGATATTTCCACATCCAAGCAATAGCATCAGCACACTTAGCACGAGTTATACAATCATGTTCATCAATAAACGCTTCAACAAATATATTATTTGTTTGTCTTGTAGGTTCATCTCCAGTAAGATAATTAATATCATTACGAAGTTCTTCCCAAGTAACAGAATTACTATATCGTTTATATTCTGTATCATCTCGATATATAATACAAGTAGGATATTCAGTAATATTCTTACCAGCAACAGCCTTTTCAAGTATCATATCTTCAAGAATAAGATGGTCAGGAAGATTTTTAAAATTACATTGAACATTAGTACCAAATAAAGCTATATCAATAGCTTCTCGCATAGCTTCTGTTTTATCTTTATCAGCACTTTTATAATAAAATTCAATTTTAACCATAGTATTCGTATAATATAATGAGAATTTATAAAATTAGCTATTTTAAAGCCCCACATTGAATGATATTCATATCGTGATAGATTAATCACAATGATAATTAAAATTCAATGTAGGGCAAAAGAATCATATCTATGACTTTCCTAGCAGCTTGCGAAGATACTTTCTAATAGTGTAATCGCTTTGCACACCATGTAGAATATTACCATTACAATAAGCAGTAGGAGCATCACTAATACCAATACTACGCGCTTCTTGTCTACCAGTATCAGTATATAGATTATGCCTAATAAGATTAAACCTACCGGCAAACTCAGGAAGAGCAAGAGCTTTATGAAGCCTTTCTTCAAAAAGTTTACTAACATTGCAATCAGGTAAATAGAACAAGATTAACTTTTTCATAGATAAACTTCATTACCTTCAACTTTAGCATCACTAAAATAACTTTTAAAATTTTCAACACTTCTACACCATAAAGGTTCAAGTCCATCAACTTTATAAATAACAGCAGGAATCCATTCACCTGTATCTGGATGTTTCATTTTAGTAATACTAATAATTATATATTCATTAGACGTTTTATTATGAATATAACGAGCACCAACTTTAAGCTTTAGCTGCTCCTCCTGTTCCTTCTCCAAATCCTTTGTTTCCACGTTCACTTTCTCCTAATTCTTCAATAGATTTAACTTCTTTCCAAGTAATTCTCTGAGCACTATTAATAATAAGTTGACAACATCTATCTTTACCATCACAATTATATGGAGGAGTAGAAAGTTTACCAAGAATATTAGTAGTTGTAGCTCTAACATTATTAAGTTTAAGTCTAGCATTACCAACCATACTATCAGGTAAATGCATATGTTCTCTAAGTTTATCAACTATTTCAATAAGAGTAGATACAGCATGAACTAAATCTCTAGAAGTACGATTCTTAAAAATAATAAGAAGTTCTCCACGATAACCCCAATCAAGAGTACCAGGAGCATTAGGCATATAAAAATCAGATTTAGTAAGGTTACTTCTAGGACGTAAAGACATTTCATTAGGTTCACCATTAGCATCATCTCCAATATTAAACGCTAAACCTGTATGATAAATATGTCTATCTTTATCTCTATCATATTCATAATGAATAGGATAAACATCCATACAAGCATCACCTTCTTTACCATAAGCAGGTAAAATAGGTTGAACATTACAATACTGTTCTACATCTACAACATCTCCACTAAGAAGTTTAATCTCTTTTAGTTTAAATACTTTTACTTCCATATATAATTAAATTATTAAATTAAAGAGCTTCTGCAAGTGCAAAAGCATTTTCTATTTTTCTTGATTTATCACCATAACAAATACTATCAAATCGCTTAGTACCTTCAATATTATCTATATTAGAATAATATCCACTAATAGCATTAACTGCACCCCAAGCTGTACCAAGAATATCTCTTTGACCTGGACCATCAAAATAATAACTATAAGTATCAGAAATAACATTCATTTTTCTACTACTTATTTTACTATCCGTTAAAGCTAAACCACTACGATAAGCAATATCTTTAATAGTATGCCCTGTATCTTTTAGACGTTGAATTTCATCTTCAGTAAGAATATTTTCTCCAATAAATTGGATTACATCTTCATCAGTAACCTTAATATCAGCAAGTGAATTACAATATTGACCAAATTCTTCAGATTTAATTTTACTAATTCCAAGTATTTCTTGTGCAACAGAAATCTTATTATGAACGCTATTGGTATGTCGAAAACTAACATAATTACTACTAGTACGAATAGCAGCATTAAGAGTATTTTGACAAATAACTCTAATAGGAGTAAATAAAATTTTAACTCCACCACTACCATCATGAGTATTAGTAAATACTAGATAATTTTCAACAGGGTCACCTTTAACAAGAATATTATTAGGAAGTTTAGCACTTACAAATATTTTCTCACCATTTCCCCAAAATCCAGCAGTTTGCCAAATAGCAGAATTTTTACCAATAGCACCATCAAAGAAATTAAAAGCATCATTGTTTTGTACAATAGTGTATTTGCTTTTAACTACACCTAAAGGAATATTGAAATCAATACGATAGGTAGCAAAGGCATTATCACACTTACGATAAATGTCAGTACCAAAAACATGAGCGCCTTCTTTTTGTTCTTTAATAATTCTATCAAGTTCTTCATCAGTTCCAGTAAGTTTAATAGGCATTTTACCAACTAGTTCACATTTAGCTACATCAAAATTAAGTCCAGCTTTAAGCATAACTTCTTTAGCAGTAGCACAATCTGATACATCAATAGCACCAGAATAAGCCCACGGTTTACCTTTTACTTTATACATATTATTTATGACTTATATGTAACATAGCACTTTCAATATCTCTAACAGCTTGGTTTTTATTAACACCATAAGTATCCATATACCATTTTATTAATTCTCTTACTTTTTCTTCTAGTTCCATAATTAACAAGATTAGTAGTGTTGACTCCCCGTGGAGGATGAACTTAATTCTATCTTCTACGGGGAGTATAACTAAGTTATTTAATAATAAGACTAGTATCTTCAACAAGTTTAGCTATACTAATATCTCTACCGTCATTAAGAATATTCTTCATAGTAGTTTTATTAATACTACTACTTCTCGTCATTTCATGTTGATGATTAAAGAAAGCATTAAGTAAATCAAAATTAATTTTATTAGCTAAATCACCAATAGGCTTTTCAATTTCAAATTTAACTTTAATACAATCTAAATCATCAAGAGTAAAATAACCTCCAGTTTCTTCTCTAAGTCTAGCAGATTGTTCAGGATATTTTTCAGTAAATTTATCATTAATTTGTTCAAGAAGAACATCTCTACTAAATGAGAAATTACCATCAATCATATCGTTATCCCAAAGAGATTGTAAATGTTCAAGAACTAAATCAATAAATATCTGATTAAGATTTTCATCAATTTTAACACATTTACTATTTTTAGTATAGAGTTTACTATCAACTAGATTAATAACTTTATTACCAGATTTACCTAAATCTCCATAAGTTATAACAGCATCAAGCATAACACTTTTAAGTCTTTCAGCATTATTTTCTTTAGTTTTACGAAGAACAGCTAATCGTTGCTCTTCTTTTTTACAAGATTCAGCTTCAAGATTAAACATAGTATATGCTTTACGATAACTATCAAGTTTAGATTTAAGACTTTCTTGTGTAATAGCAAGACGTTCTTCAAGTTCAGGAGTTAATTCACCTCCATTTTCTTCTAACTCAAGAAATATATCCTCAAGTTCAGTAGTAATATTATAAATACTTGCCATTATTTTCTACGTTTAGATACATTATAAGCAGAACGATAATAAGGATTTAAATAACCAAATAAATGAGTATAATCACTAGCAGTCATTTTATCAGTATTAGTTCTATATTTATAACTAGCTTCAATATATTTTTTCCATAGTTTTTTATTCAAACCAAGATTACCAACAAATCCACCATTTTCAAATACAATGGCTTCTGTATTTTTAGTAGTTCTAAAACGGTTATTAAAACCATAAAATTTTCTTCTCATAACTTTAATATTTAAATAGTTAATAATTTATTTATTATTTCTCATTTCTTCATATGCTTCTTCTTCAAGTTCAGCAGTAACATCTTCAAGACGAATACCTTTTAAACAAGAACATTCTTTCCATTGAATACTATAATTACAAGAAAGAATAAGTAAATTAGTATTATCAGCATCAACAGCCATAATCCAATTATCAGGAGATATTTCTACTTCAACACAATCAATATATATTGTTTCTTTAGGCATCCATCCTTTATCAATATAATATTCATATAATAAACAAGTATTAAAATATCTACCAGTAAGAACATTATTTTTATGTTCAAATAGTCCTCCATGCCAGCAAATAGGATTTTTATTTTTAGTCCATTCTTTAGTATCAAAACTATATCTATCAGTAGCTCGTTTACTAAAAGCTCCATTATAATGAATACTACCATCTGGTTCTTTGAATACATTTCCTTTACGTCTGTTTTGACAAGTACCATCAGAACTTATTTGCATCCATTCTTCATCAGTAAATCGAAGAGGACTAATAATATCCCAATCACATAGTTTTTGAACAAGATTAATTTCCCAAGGAGCGGAACCACCGGAATTACCATGAGAAGCAAATACAGCAACAGCTTCAATTACTTGTTGATACATCCAATCATCCGGACCACCTTCTCCTTTACCATATCCAGCAAGTTTAAGTTCTTTAATAGCATGTTGACAAATATTACTTCTTCTAATAACTTTAGCTAAAACTTTCTTATTAATAAGAGGTTTATTATTTTGCTTTTTAATATAACGCTTACTTTTCTTCATTTTTAATTACTTTAAGAACAACAATATTACATAAAAGACCATAACAAAGATACTTATTAAATACACAATCAGGACAATTTCCAATATGTTTATTTTTAACATATTTACATAAAAGTGTTACTTCTTTATCATCTTTACACCTAATTGTAGTATAAAGAAATTCTTCACCATCATTTAAATCATTAGTGAAATTAGTACCACTATAATTTTCAACATGAAAGTGTTTAAGTTTATCAATCTCTGAAGTCATATCCAAGTTCCATTAAATTATTTCTAATCATACCAGCTATAATTTTAGCATTAGGATGAGGAATACCAGTAGTACCATAATAACGTAAATCAATAATATGACGCCATTCTCTTACGGAATATGTATAAATACATCTAGTAGCAGTATCAAGAGGAAGAACACCACGAGCATCTTGACGATGCATACCAAATTCATCAATAAGAGCTTTATAATTAAAAAAACTATCATTACAAGAATTAATATAATGATATGCTTTTTGATGTTCTATATTATCATCAATCCAATCAGCAAATAAAGGCTCTTCATTAAAATGCGTAGCAATTTCATCAGTCATCCAATGAGGTCTACAAATACTTCCATCTTCATAAACATATCTAGTTGACTTTTCAGCAATACTATTAGGGCTAACACGATTTAATTCACGAGAAGTGCTAATTTGTGTATCAACACAAAAAGTATATCTCATCATATGAAATCCTATTTCAGTATTACAAAAATCTTCAATAGGAACAATATATTTAGATAGATAACCAAATGGTGTTTTATGGTCTAAAACCCAATTACCATTAACAGTTATATAATAAACATGTTTTTCATAATGATAACTAAAACCAATAGTATTAGCATAATTAATAACAATAGTTTCTAAAGTTTTATCACTATCATTAGCTATTATATAATAAGTTCCATGACGAAACATACTCCAATGTTCATCATTAATAAGTCGTTTAATAGTAGCTCCATCATTACCACTTGTTCTACCATAACAAACTCTTGCACATCTAGCAACATGAGCTTTAGCATCATCACCTTGTTTCCAAAGCTCAACTTTTGGTTCAATTATTTTCATCTTCTTTATTATTATAAAAATCTTTAACTACATTTTCAAATATACTATAAAAATGTTCTTTAGGTATAATATTAATAGGCTGTATAGAATCAAGCTCTTTAAAAAACTCTTTAAGACCTTTATTTCTAATCCATAAAGTATCGTAAGTAGCAGTTATATAATTATCTTTATCCATGTCACAAGCTATAAAGCAAGTTTCACTATCAAGTTTATCTATACATTCTTTACATACAATAGCTTCAGCTATTTGTTTACTCTTACTAGCATCTTCTTCAACAGAATTTCCAAGCGGAGTATAACCAATAACCTTACCACAACATATACAAACTCTAGCAAGAGCATTTATACCAAAAATAGGATGTAATTTCATACCATATAATCAGTTACAAATTTAAGAACTTTATAGAAAAGACCAACAAGAGTACCAGTATTATCAATAACATAATCATCTTGAGAAATTTTAATTTGTTCACTTTTATGATTATCATTATTAATTCTTCTATCTACTCTAATTATTTTTCCACCATAATATTTAATAGCCATACATTCATCTTCAAATCTAGCATCAGCTATAATACATTGTCCTTTACTGTTTTTTATATTAAATGCTTTATTCATAGTATAACGAATAAAAGCTTCTTTCCAAAAATGATTTCTAATAATATTAGTACCATAATATTGAAGAAGAACTCTAATTTTAATACTAACATTATTACTATATAAAACAAGATATCCAGCTAAATCATCATATTTTAATATAGTATCATTACTATTATCAATAACATAAAAAACTTCTTTAATGTTAGTAGAAACAATACCGGTTTTAAAATTATAATAATAATTTTCTTTAATTTCTTGTCTATCTAGAAGCTTACGGTCAATATTACAAAATTCGGCAATATCATCCTTAAGTTTATCAGCAAAATGAATAATTATTTCATCATTTTCGATAAAATCATTTTTATGATAAAGAAGCCAAGTATCATAATTAGCTTTCATAATACCATCATGAAGAATATAACTAATCATAGAAGCAACTGTATCTTTACCACTTCCTTTAAATCCTTTAATACCAACAATAGAAACTTTATTAATACTCATAGTAATTTGTTTTTGTTTATTAAGACAAATATAAAAATATAATAGGAATTTACTAGTAATAATGATGCTGAATTTAATGTTAAATATCATAGTGAGAATGACGCATTTTAAGGCTCATTATGACACGCAAATCTTATCGTGATAGATTAATCATTCTGATATATAAAATTGAATACAGGCAAAAAGAATTATGTCTACGAGCGTGTCATATACAATTTTACACCATGTAAAACAGAAAAGCCTAGCACATCATATTGTGTACTAGGCTTCACCTTATTCAATATCTATATGATAAATAATACAAAAATCATTACGTTCTTCTACAAACTTAACATTAATATTAAAATCATCTTTAGACATAACAAAAGAATTACGTATTCTTGTATCGAGAAGTTTAATAACTTTATTAGGAATATATAATTTAAATCCAGTATTAGCATCTCGAACAATAGGAATGCCAATATCAACTTTATCATCATTATATAAAATCACATAAAGTTCATTACTTTTAGTTATATCATTATATCTAACAGCAAAATTATAACTTTTAGCATCATAATCAGTAAATAGAATAATAGATTTATAATAACAACTAAAATAAGATTTAGTTCTATCAAAACTATTATTCTTAATTACATTATAATCTAGTATCTCCATTTATAACAACAGTTTTAATATGAAATGGAACTCTACTAACACCACTCCGTTCACCATATTCTATATGAACAGTTTTGCCAATATAAGATTTAGAATCAAATAAAACTTCTTGCTGAACGATATGACTAGTGCTTAAACGAGTTTCAAACTTTTCATTATTAATATCATTTTTACAAAGAAGAATAGGTAAATCACGTTTCTTTTCTTTATAAATATCAAGAATTATAAAATCTCCCTCAGCAGTATCTTTAAACTTCTCCATATAATTAGCTCTACGTCTACCATATTGATAGTCAGTTTCAGCATTACGAAGTATAAGACCTTCAAATCCTAGATTAATAAAATGATTTCTAGCGTAAATAGCTTCATTATCATTAGTAATATGTTCACTAGGAAGAATAATCAATCGTTCTTTATTATTATAATGTTCTTTAATATTATTAAAACAATCAGGCAATTTAATATGATAACGATATGTATTTCTATGAGTTTGATTACCTTCCATCATAATATCATAACACCAAAACTGAAGAAGTTTATTTTCAACACAATTAGCATCTTTAACAAAATGATTAATTTGATTAACAGTATAACCTGGAAGATAAACTTCACCATCAAGTGCTGCAAATCCATTAATCATATCGTCGATAATATTTGTATTAATAGTAGCAAGCAAATAATCTTCAAGATAGCTAAGAGTATGCCAAGTAAGACCTTCACGACTTTGGAAACGAAGCCTAATAGGTTTAAACATATCATTTTGAGTATAAGCAGTAACAATACAACGCAGACCATTAATCTTATACTGACCATACATACAACTGACTTTTTTCCAAACATTACCACTATACGTTTTAGCAAGCATTGGAAGTAAAAGATTACTGTTTCCATTACTAAGGTCTTTAGGTAGATAAGTATTTAGAAAATTAAATAGAGTATCATTATCTCCATCCTCCACGGGGGGTAAACCCTGCATATCACAAAGTTCATTAAGATAAGTATATCCTTGTTTAATTTTATCATTATATCTACTTTCAAGTTCTTTTTGACCATCTTTTTGAGTAACAGCATAAACTTCTTTACGAATATTACCTCTAACAAGACCATAAAAAACAGTGATACTATTAGTACCACTGTCAAGTTCAGCCCACCAAACAGTAGGTGCACCATTATTATTTCTACGATAAAGTTTATTCATTATGTTCACTTATTTTTAAACCATTAAATGCAAAACTAACAGCTTTACCACCTAGAAGTTTAGCTTTACGCTGAGCAATCGTTTCCTTTTTAGGCTTAATAGCCTTTGCAATACCGGTGCTAACATCAATGGGCTTACCTGTAAAGACATCTTTTGATTGATTAACTCTGTTAGCACTTCTAGTGCGTTTCCTTGATTCTTTACTATAATATCGTACTGGGTTTCTTCTCTCGAAATCAAGATTTTTTTCATGTATATCAATAATTCTTTTAATAATACTATTACGATAATCAATATAGCTTTGAGCTTTTTCTGGATGATGTTCTAGAATAAGATAAGCTTTATCAAGAATATATTCAATACTAGAAAGAGTAATACGATAACCATAATTAATAGTTTGTCTAGGACGAGAACCATCAGGATAAATAGTAGTACAATCTAAATCTTTAATATAAGATTCAATCGCATCAGCCATCGTAGATTTATCAATAACATAATTAATATATCTAATATCTCTATCATCTAGCTTTTCTTCATATCCTTTTATTATCATAGATTTTCTTTCTTACATTTATAAATAATAATACGAGTTGGTTTACCTATAAGACAGTGATTATATTTAAACCATTCAATAATATCAAATGTAGGATAAGTTTTAGCTATTCCTTCAATAATAGCGCAACCATCTTGATAATTAAAATTACTATGAATAGTTCCACCATTATCAGTATCAAGTAAGCTAAACTTTTTGATATATTCAACATCATCATTAGAAGATAGATTAATTTCTCCATAACAATAAATATCTTTTTTATCAATACGTTTACCATCTACATTAATACATTCCCATTTATCAAGATTTTGTTCATCTTGTTCAGTAATAGGACGCATAACAGTATATGTAACACCAGCTAAACTTTTAGTATGGCAAAGTATTACTTTCTTCCGTATCCCAAGTAAATTCAGTTTCTTCTCCATAATTATCTTCTATATATTTAATAACTTGTTGAGTTAGTTCATTAATAACATTTATAGAATAACTACTTCTCAATTCTGCAAAATCTTTAACACCAAGTTCTTTAGGAATAATAATAGGTATAATATCATAATCATTCTTAAGAATCACAGCTTCCATAAGACCAGTTCTATCATTATCCATAAGGCTAATAAGAAAACCATTTCGATTAAGTTTACTACGAAGCCAATCATATTCAATTTGACGAAGTTTATAAGTTTCATGTGGAATATTAACAACACCAATAGTTTTAGATTCAAAGGTAGACCCCCCGTAGAGGATGGAATGATTAATACTCTTTAGATAACATTCAAGACTTAATCTATCTTTAGTAGATTTAGTTATAATAATAACGTCATAATTATCTAATTCAAGATTAATAATTCCTTCAATAGTATTACTATTAGTTATAAACTTAACTTCAGTTTTCTTATTTCTATTAGGAAAATATAATTTAACATTAACTATTCCTCTTTTATCTTGTCCAAGAACGTAACCATAACATAAATCTGTTTTATCTTTATCGTAAAAATATTTAGGAATAGGATTAGTAGAACGATTAATATAAAATTGGTCAACAGGATAAACAAAATGAGTATTAAGAAAATTAAGATTAACACCAAATTGTCCCCAATACTTAGCATCTAAATTATTCCACGGACGAGTAACAAGTTCAATAATAGGTTTATGATTACGTACATTACTAATAGCCCTAGTAATACTATAATCATTGTTTTCATCTTTATCTTGTCCATAAATAATATTTCTAAAAGTATAAGCAATATGTTTAAGAACAAATAGAAATTGACTTTTAATAGAAATATCAATTTGCTTATGAACAATTTCAGAAAGTACAGTTGCAGCAGCATCTATACAATCTCCCCACCAATATCCAGCAAAATCTCTTCCTTTAAGTTTATTCCTATTATCGTATCTAAAACCAAAACTAGGATGAGTATCTTCACGAAAAGGACTAGATATAAATTCTCCTGTATCTATACAATGTTGTATATCTTCAACACTAATTCCAGTATAAGCACTAAAAATAGTTACTTGACTAACTTTAGAGAAAATATAATCTTTAGTTAAAATAGTATTACTAATATTTCTTTTCATAATATTTCTAATTTGACCTTTATCGTGAACATATAAAAAAAGAGGATTAGGCACTAAAATAGTACCCAATCCTCTTACATACAACTATTTAACTAACTTTAATTTTTTAAAATGGTAAATCTTCTGTTGGATTAACAAAAGCACCAGCAGCATCATTACCACCGCCAAATGGACTAAAATCTCCACCTCCATTAAATCCACCAACAGGATTCATAGGAGCAGCAGTTTGAACACCAGGCATTACACCTACACCAGGCATAGCAACATTCGGCTGTTTAGATTGTTCGGCAGATTTTTGATAAACAATACTTTCTTTATAAGGGTCAATATGAAGACTAGGAGCTGATTGTTCTTTATAAAGTTCAATAACTCCATCATTAATAAATGTAGGAAATCCTAAATCACCAAATGAAGATTTACTTCCAACAACAGCGCGCCATTTACCATCATTCTTAATGAAACGAAGAAGTTTCATCCAAATAGTAATAGGTTTACCTTTAGCATCTTTATAAACAGGTTTTCCATTATTATTAAGTAGCTTAACATAATTTTCAAACACAGTCTTATAACCAGCTATAACTTCTTCAGCTTCAACAGGTACATACTGCATATTTTCATCAAAATCTTCAAAAGGCAAAGTAAGAGCATCAATTTCTTCTTCTGTTAAATCACGACCTTTAAGAACAAATACATTATATATATGTTTCATAAAACGGAAAATGTTATCAACTTTCCAAGCACCTTTACCACCGGGAATAGTTTCAACATTACTTTCAGCAGGAAGAAGACGTTGAGTTACATAACGACGTTCATTGATATTTTCATGATTACTAGCAAAAGTAAATGTAAGATAAGGAATACTCATACCAGCAAATGAAGGCATACCTTGAACATCATCTTTCAGTGTAGCCCAATCAACTTTAGCATCTTCAAGATGACCAATAAACAAGCCATTAGCTTTGTTGCAATCAGTACGTTCATCAAACTTTTTACGAGTTACATCACGTAAATCATTATTAATACCTCTACCTCTACGTTTTTTAGGAGTTTGTACTTCTGCATTAGCAGTTTGTTCAGCACTTGCTACAACAGTAGCTTCATTCTTAATTTCTTTTTCTGTCGACATAATTAAAGTAATTAAAAGAATTATTAGATAAAATAAGAGCTGCACTATTAGCAATACTAACAATGCAGCTCTATGTTCAAGATACTATATTTCTAGGACGAAGATTTGATTATTCAGCAGTTTCTTCTTTTTCAGTTTTCTTACCGATACGAATAGGTTCTTCATCTTTATATTCGGTAAGCATTGCAATCTTAACAACAATATCTTTATGACCGTTATTAACAACAGCTTCTTGCAAGTTATCAATATCTACTGTATAAACACGATTCTTAGAAGTAGCTTCTTCATCAGTCATATCAGCTTTCAACTGTTTCCAAACATTAGAATCAGTAAAGTTAAGAGTTACACCAATACCAGACAAGGCAGCAGTATTAGCACACTTAGAACCTTTAATCTTAGCAACTTCATCACCTTGAATACAACTAATCAAAAGTTCTTTTTGTTCATCTTCTGTAATACCTTCACGTGTAAGAGCAGCTTTAAGTTCTTCATTAGAAGAAGATAAAGCACCTTCAAGAGTTTCTTGGAAGTAAGTATTAACATACTTAACTTTATCATTCTTAGTCATACGAACACGAGTAGTACAAGGATTACCATTCTTGTCTAATTCAGCAATACCTTTAGCCAAAGCCCAAATATCAAATTCAGCATGAACAGCCATAGCAGCTTCGGGAGAATCAATATCCAAACCTTGTTCTTCACAGAAAGCAACAACTTCGGGTACTTTATTGATAATAGCATTATCAATGTTTGCACAGTTATTAATGAACATTACATATTCACCATGAGCAATGCCGAGAGCTTTAGAAACTTGGGCAGTCATACGGAAACTACCGGGAGTAGAAACAACTACCAATTCAGGTTCTTCACTAACTGCTCTTTGACCAGCATTAACAATACCCATACCAAAACTCAAACCTTTCTTAAAATCTTTCATTTTTCTTATAATTTAAATGTTAATAATATCAGTCTTACGACTGTTTTGTTTAATAATAATTTCTCTATCTTGTTTATGTTATTGAACTTCAGTAATATCAATAATATCTTCATTACTTAAATCAATACCTTGCATAGTCTTTAATTCTTCTGTACTAAGACAGCCCATAATTAAATCATTAGCAATTTCACGAGCACCATAAACAAATGCTCTATGACTTATCATTATCTTAGGATATTTCTTATAAGTATCTTTTTCAAAACATCCAGCAACAATAGCATCTTTATAAGTAAACTCACCAGTAGCAACCATATTACGTTCTCCAATTTTACGATAAAAACGATAACTAGTAATATAATCAATAGGAACAGCAGGTATTCTATAAACAGGAACTTTACCAGTAGAAGCAATTTGTTTAGCTTCATTAGTATTAGTAGCTATTTCAAACTTACCATTAAGTTGATATTCTTTATATACATTACCATTATAATCTTTATAGTATTTAACAGGATAAACATATATGTGTTCATGGTCTTTATCTTCTGCATTTTTAGTTTGTGCCTCTTTGGGAGTAAGACACTTAATACAGTCAGATGGAAGTTTATCTTCATCATAAGCATTAAAGCCATCTGTATATTCGTACAGAGCGCGATAATTATCTACTTTTTCCCAACTCACGCTGCCTTTGACAAGTAATGCCTTAATAATATGGACATCAACACCTGTTTTACCTTGAACTACATGAATATGTTCAATGCAAGTAGAAAATGGAAGTCTAAGGTCTTTAGCTCTCATTGCAATAGCAAGACCATCTTCAACAGACTTAATACCACATTTATCACTACGCATAACACGTTTGATAAATACTTCAAGACTTGCAATTTCAGCTTCACTCATATAATTAAGCTGATATGGAGCAACAGAATGTTGAACACCATGTTGTTTTTCAATACCACTATTGCTAACAGCAACAGCAGCATCATTAACTTTAACTTCTTTATCTTCGTCCATTCTATCAAAGAGCGATTCTGATTACACAACAAATGTAACTATTATATTCATACTAGCAAATAATATCATCAAAATTTTGAGCACTAATATTAGAATTAACATTCTGTATAACTTCATGGTTAGCCGACAACTTTTCCTTTTTAAGACTTGCTTCTTCGATAGTATCAGCTATATAAAGTTTATGTACTTTAAGTTTTGATTGATTACAATTAACATTATTATAACGATAAATAAGTTCATCTATGGTATCACATAAAGGTGAGGTTAAAATCCATTCGTCTACGCTTGTTTCTAGGCTGTCAGTTGAATTATTTTTTATGGATAATACTTTTAATAAGCCATCATTAAAAGACTTCAAATTCAGCGTGGAAATAGCCTTAGATTTGACGATTCTTGGCTGTCCTTTCTTGCTTCCTGTCTTATACAAAACAGGAATACCATTATCATCAACTAGAACTTTATCTTCAATCTTATCGTGATAATCACCACAAATTTCACCTAGTTTATCATTAATATATTTAGTTACAGTAGCAGCATATTCACCTCTCTTGCTAATAATAAGAAATCGTTTATCAGGATTATCTTTAATAATTTCAACTATTCTTTCTAGCTTACAAACGTTATCAGAACATATAAGCATACGTTCACGAACAATATTATAAAAAGTCTTAACTCGTTCAGCAAGAACAAGAGGATTATAACATTCATCAATTTGTTTACTAAAAGGATTAGTCATATCCATATCAGCACTCCATCCATTATATTCAGCTATTTCTGTAATATACTGCATAGCACTACGTCCATCTTGTGTACCATTTCGAGCACATTTAATATTATCAAGATTACCAAATACTTGAATAGTCTGAGTAATAAATTCAGTATATTTATCATAATTAGCAATATCATCTTGATTAACAAATAGAATTGGCTCTCTATGTTCCTCTACGGGGAGTATGGCTCGCATACCACTAGAATTTAGAATATTATTAATAGGTGGAATATTATTATAAATCTTAGTTAACTTAGAAGTATCAATAGTTTTTTCAGTTAGAATCATAAGTTTAAATCTAGCATGATTAAAAACTGTATTACAAGATAAATTCCATTCGTTAACTCCAACAACAATAGAAATATCATAACTATAATTATATCTACTATTAACATAAGTATGAGTAAGAATATTAATAGTATCTATATTTATATTATGATTTTTAAGACTATCAGCAATTTCAGTTCTTCTTTTCCAATTATCTGTAACAATAAGTATTTTAATATTATCATTCTTATTTCGCATAAGACTAATAATTCTACTTATAATTTCACAATAATCAATAGGAGGAACACAATTAATAGTTCCAATACCTTTATATTCTTTAGAACCCCATTTGTTAATTAGTTTATCATAGGTTTCTTCAACTATATTTCTCATCCAAAATCATCTTCATTAAAAATAGGATTATACATACCGCTATATTTTTTAATTTTACTTTTACCTTTACCTTTAGGAGAAATCTTAAGTTTGATAGGATTAATAACTTTCATAGCTTCTTGATAATAAAATTTAAAATTAATATCTCTAAGAGAAATATCTTTATCATCAAGACTATTAATAACTGTTACAACAGAACCAGCCGCCATTCTACTACGAGAACCATTATCATTATGAACTTTCTCAATAATATAACCTCTATTAGAAACATAAAATCTAACATATCTTTGACAAACAACATGAGTAACTTGCCCATTTTCAATCTTAGTTTCTTCTACATGAAATTGTCTACCTACATTTTGAGTAAGACAAAAGTCAAGAATATTAGTAGCTTCTTGAAGAGTATCCATCACAGGTTTATTCTTAAGAAAATAGTTTTCAATAGCTTGAGCAACAATAGGCATAGAATAACCTTTAGTTAAATCTAAAGAATACATCATAGGATTAAGAGCACCTTTAGATTCAATTTTAAGTTTACCTTTAGACCTAAATTGAGTAATATAATTATTAACATCACGAGCTATAAGACTATGAACAACATCACTATCTGCTTGCATTCCAGTAATATTTTGCCACCAAGTAGTAATTTCTTTAAATTTATCTTCTTGACTAGTATAAACTTTTACCATAATACCATCAGTATTAGCACTAATAATATGAATATTATCTAGTTCAAGAGCTTCGCATAACATGAGAAGCATAAGTTGTCCATTAACAGTAACTTTAAGAACAGCAAGACGGTCATATAAATCTCCTTTTTCAAATCCAAGTTTACCATAAATACTATTTATGACAATCTTTAGAACTAAAGCAAGAATATCTTTAGCAATTCCATCTATGTATTCTTCTTCGCTATGTTTCACATCAACACGTTTTTGTTTCATCCAACTAATTAAATTACAAAAAGCATTTGTATCAATATGAGCAGGAGCAACTTTATGAACACCTATTATACTAGGATAAAAACTAGCAACATCAAAATGATAAATGGTAAAAGGTTTACTCCCCGTGGAGGATGGAGTTAAGTAATCACCATAAGGAGTAGTTGAATATAACTCCATAGGAACATCTTGACTATGTAAACCTCCAGTTGCAAGAGTATAAGTTATATCTCCAATTTTAACATTCTCACTAAAGGCATCTTTATTAACTCTATAAATTGTAGTTTTATAAAGTTTATCAAGTAAATCTTGAAGTTCTTTAGTTTTAAACTTAATAAAAGGAAAAATAACTTTTTTAAAACTCATAGCAGTTCTTTCAGTTTTCTTACCTTTCCATTGTTCAGGAGCAAGACCACTAAATTTACTATAAAATTTCTCAAAAAGAATATCAGCAGTTTTACTACGACTAGAATTAAGAACATCAACATCGTATGCTTTACTAATAGCATAACGAGATTTAATTTCTTCTGGATAAAGACGAACTATTTCAGCTACAATAAAAACATCATTAAGATTATAATACATCATAGGTTCAATATATTCGTCAAGAATAAATCTATCCCATTTATCAACTAGTTTATTAAGCTGATTAATATTCATTCCTTTAAGATTAGGAATTTCATTATATAATTCAGCTTCTTTTTCATTAATGTCAGGAAGTTCATATTCTAGAAGTTCATACCATTGAAGATTAATAGAAGTTTGCTTTAAACCTTTAGGAACAGGTTTACGTTCACCTGTTTTACTATCTACAACTACACTTGCTTTATTAAGAGCAAATATACGCATTACATCAACACCTGTAAATGGTAGTTTATATTTTCTAAGACTATTAAGATAAAAATCAGTTTTAAATTTATCTTTATCATCTTGACTAGAAATAATAGTTTTACTAGTTTCATATAACTTATTAATAAGTTCTTTCGTACTATTCGTACGCATATAAAAACTAAGTAAAGCAGCAATCATAAGATTATCATAATTGAAATTATTAAATCCATACAAGTCAGTACGAATAATAGTTCCATTAGAATCCTTATAACATCTAGTCTTATTAATATAACCTATCATAGAAAGTAATTGACTATCGTCTTTATCTGTTATATAAAATTTATATTTTTCAACAGTTTCAAGACGAGCTTTAATTTCTTCAACAGATAGTTTTTGAACCAAAGGAATAGCTTTTCCATTACTATCAACACAATCTTTAAAAACTTTAAGATAGCTATTAATGCTAACAAAAGTAATAGAGAAGAAGTTTCTTAATACTTCGACATCATAAGCTATACAATTAATCATTTATAAAGTTTATACCATAATTATTTCTATTTTCATTAGCCCAATTAATATCATCAGCAAAACGCTGTTTAAATACATGATAAAGATTATCATCTTTAAATTTAATAAGAGGAGAATAATTACTAAATACATATTTACCACCAGTAGCTATAAATCTAGGAATAGGATTATCGCTAATACTACGATAAGCATCGCCAAATATAAATAAATATTTATAATTAATTCTAGCTAATTCTTTCCATAGAATATTACGACATTTATCAACAGCAGTAAGATAAGTATTATAATTATTAGAACAAGCACATTTAACACTATAAGTCATATAAACATCTTCGGTATTATTTCGTCCAGAGTATTCATCGTAAAGATTACCAATATCAGTGAATAATTGATAATCATCACAATAAGCTCTATCACCTCTAGGAAATAGGAAAACAATATCTCCATGAATACTTCCTCTACCACCTTGTATATATCTACCTGTATTAAATATACGATTTGGACATCTAGCACAATCAGGATATTCATCCACAGTTTTACTTGCCATAAGATAACACTAATTGATTACTAGCACGAGAACAAGCAACATATAATCTACGAAGCATTTCATCTCTATTAGTATAAGGATGACCATATTTATCATAAATCATATCATTAATATCTACAAATACATTTCGATAAGTAGAACCTTGCGCTCTATGAGAAGTAATTGCAAAACCATAGTCTAAATCTCTGCTAAATAAAATCTTGCCATAACTATTCGTAATATTAGAAGCAAGAAGATATTTACGTTTAAAATCAAAGTATTGTTTCCATTTACTTCCACGTTCAGAATTACTAGCTTTTTTAGCATCATCAATAAGACTAGTCAACTTCTTATAATACATTTGAAACGTATAGTTATCATAATGGTCAATAACAAATAGAGGTTGAGTTACACTTCCACCATGAATAGCTTGAAACTTAATAAGAAATCCTTTAAACTCATAATCATTATCAACTGTATCAACAATATCTTTAACAATATATTCTTCACTATTGTTTATAATAATATCATTAAAAACATTAACAACAGTAGTATAACTCATTATTAAATCGTTACGAGTAATAAGACTTTTATCAGCATCTTTAATAATCATATGCCTAACATGATTGTTCCATTGTGCAACACGATTATTAGTATAAGCTATAATACGATACAAATCTATATCTTTAGTATATTCTTCATCATTAAAACAAGTATCAATTAAATCAGAAAATTCAGTTTGACCACAAACATAAAATCCTTTAGTTTCTTCATTATAATCTTGTCTGTTCTTAGATATATAATCAAGAAACTTCCATCCATTCTTACTATCTATATCTTCTCGAAGAAGTTTAAGAAGTTTACTAATAGGATTATTATCTCCTTGTCGTACAACTTCTTTAAGATAATAAGTATTACTAGCAATAAGAAAAGCTTGACTAGTTTTTTCATTAACAGGAGGAAGCTGACTAGAATCACCAAGCATTATAACTTTAATCTGAAGTTTCTTACATTTATTACTAATATACTTAACAAGTTTAGCATTAAGCATAGAAGCTTCATCAATAATTAAAACTTTAAGTCCGTCTAGTTTATCTCTTCCAACAGGATTAAAAGCAGGATTCTCAGGGTCAAAATTTTCAATATTAACATCAAGTCTAAAACCAAATAATGATTGAATAGTATTAACCTCTTTTCCACCAATAGAATTACTAAGAACTCTACAAGCTTTATGTGTAGGAGCAGCACAACCTATAACGCCACCAGACCATTTACAATTATTAATAACATATTTAATAACAAATGTCTTACCTGTTCCTCCAGCACCACAAAGAGCATTAATAAATTTCTTATCATCCCAAGGCTGTGCAAGAAACTCAATAAGTTCATGCACAGCTATTTCTTGGTCTTTAGTAAACTTAATGTTAATATCTTTTCTATTACTATTAGCAATATTAAGATTACCAATCATTATAATTCGTTGTTTACATCAATAAGATTATTTTTAACTTTATCTTCATATTCTTTCCATTCTTGAAAAGCTAAAATAGTAGATTCACTATCGCCACGATTATAACACGTAGTAATATGAAACAATTCCTTAGCAAAAGGCATTTTAACAATTTTACCTTTAGCTATAAGTCCAGCAGCAAAAGGAATATAAAATCTAGTATCAACAGTTTTTCTATTTTCACTATCTCTTATAATTTTAATTCTATGATTATACTTATCTAATCGACGAGCATAAATAACTTTCTTTCCTTTAGTTCTGTAACTTTCACCTGTAATGCTATATAGTTTACCATTATATTCCACTTTATAAGTACCATCAATATATCTAATAATACCTTCACATTTAGCAACTATAATAACATATTTATTAACTATTCCTTTCTCTTTGGATTTAACTACAACTCCAAATGAGAATTTAAAGCTAACCATAACATACTACTTTCTTTTAATAGTACGCATACGTTTATCAACAGCACGAGTAATACCTTTAAAAGTATTATCCTCTGCAAATTTAGCTTTACGAGCAGCCTTTTTAGCAGCTTTCTTAGCAGCAATTTCTTCATCACGTTCTTTTTGTTGTTGAATAACATCAACAATCTCAACATGATAACCACAATAATGAGAAAGAAAATCAATCTTACCACTAGTTCCATTACCAATAGCACTATTTTTAGCTACTTTAATAACTTTACTAGCAGGATTGATTCCAATAACAGCGTCAACATTATTAAGTTGACGAACAACAGAAACTTCATCATACTTTTTCATAAGTACTTTACATTTTTAAAGATTAATAAATATATATTTAATAAAAAGATAAATTATAATAATAACAATATCTCTTATAATAGCTTTATTAATTTCTTCTCCACTATCATATCCATTAAAAATACGATTGTCAGCAATAGCATGAAAAATTAATATAATAAAGCAAGCAGTAATAAGTAATATCAAATCAATATTTTCACTCATATCAATAGTATTTAAATTAACAACATTAAGATTAGTAGAGCCACTACGCTACGCTCCGTGGCGACCCCCCGTAGAGGATGGAAGTAAGCTAGTCATTAAACTTTCGCTTTAATCTATCCTAAGTTTATTAAGTTCATCAATGAAATGTTCAAGAACTTCTTTATTAGATTTACTATCATTAATAATAAATTCAATATTACGGTGAAATTCTATATCTTTAATTTGAAGTTTATTAATCTCTATATTAATTCGTTCAATCTTCTTATATAGCCTCAATATTTCAACTATAAGAAATGGAACAAATCCAGCGCAAACACCGATAGCAACAAGAGTAATATTTTCAATCATAGAAATAATGATAAAGTTTACGAATGAGTTCAAATCTAGTATCAGTAATATTATAGATTTTAAATGCTTTAGCAACAAAATCAAAATCACCATATTTAAGTAAAGCATCTATATAATCTTTAATATCACTAAGCCACATAATAGCACTAACAGAATATCTATCACTATCAATATTAGTAATATATTGACCAATACCTTTAGCAATAGTATCAGCAGTTATATCATTAATAATAAACTTATCAGTAAACCAATTATCTTTTATATAATGTTTATCAGTATATTTATCACGAAAGGCTTTAGATAGTTTATTACATAAATCAATATAAGAACGAGCAGCAGTTCTATTATTATGATTAACAAATTGAACATCTTTAACTTTAAGAGTTAAATTCATTCCACATTCGATAATACGAACTTTAATTTGTTTTCTATCTTCATTAATATATAGAACAATAGCAAGTTTATCTTTCCAATAGCCAGTATTCAAAGTAACTATATCATAAAGTTTAACTTTAAATCCAGATGTAATAGTACCATCAATATTCTTATAAGCAACATAATTCATAATAAAACTGTATTAAATTTTTAGTTTAACATTTATTAGCTAGTTCTTTTGCCCTGTATTGAACTCAATATTAATCGTGATAGATTAATCAGATTATATATGAAAATTCAACAGAGAGCAAAAGAATCATATCTACGAATGTATCATCAACATAAATAGCTAGTCATTTGTAGCCGGCTCATTATTCTTACCATCACGTTTAAGACGTTCTTTAAGAATATGTTCAGCAACAGAACCAAGTTTACATTCACTAACACAACGACTAACACCTTTAGCATGAGCTACAGTATATACAATAGGATAATCAATGTATTTATTATTACCTACTGTACGTTCAACTTTAGTAATTCCAACTTCAGTCACAATACCAACACAAACACCAAGTTTAGTTTGATTATGATATTGATAAGTATATTCCATATATACTACCTGTCCTTTTTCAAACTTAGCTTGTTCTTCAATGTATCTATCTAATAGACCATCAAAAATAAAAGAATCAAAATTATCCATTTTAATTATATATTTAAAGTTAATAATATACATACTAAAAAGCCTAGCACTATCTTCACAGACAATACTAGGCAAAACTACAAATACGAAATCATATAAACGAAATGTTTGACACGAACAATATTACTAATTTCACAATCAGTAATAACGACATTATTAATACCAAAAAATTAAAATAAATTAATATGACATATAACACTTGGACTATGATAAATATTAATAGCACTATCTTCACAGACCGTACTATTACAAAGTTACAATTTAGAAATTAAAACGGATAATAACAATATCATAGTTTCGGAGTTCAATTCCTCCATCATCAGCAAGTGAAATAACACTATTATCTTCACAAACAATAGTGTTAGAAATACAATCAAAAACTTATGTGGGATTATTTAGCAGATTTATTTGCTTTTCTACGTTTAATTTCAGCATAAATTTCATCATCACTAATATTCTTAAACTTATTATCTTGTTTATTATTATCAACAGATTGATTAACCATTTTAATAATTTCCTTATATTCTACATTAGAAGTATCAATAATATGTTGAGCTATAAAATGATTAATTTCAGTATTAGCATTAACAATATTAATAATCATATTTTTAGCATATTTAGGAAAAACAGCAATAATAGGTTTAAGAATATCTTTATCTTCAATTATACTATCCCAACGATTAATAAGATAATCAACTTCAAATCCATCTTTAGTAACAAGTTTAATAATATCTTCTTGAGTTTTACCAAAATCATTAATATATTTTTGTTCTTTAAGAACATATACAAATAAAGCTAAACCTCTAACATATTGGTCTGGAGATAAACCTTTATCTTTAATATCATTAATGAATTTATTAATAAGTTCGCAATCTTCTTTATATTTACAGGTATCACAAGTAATACTATCACAAGATTTACCAAAAACTTCATCAAGAATAACTTTAATATCAATATTTCCCATAATTTTATTTATTTAATCATAATAACCAAAAACATCATTTTCAGGGTCAACAATAGGACTATCATCAACTATTGGTTCCCAAGCAATATCGTCAAAATCTTGACTTAGACATTCTGCATGAATTTCAACACCTTCAACATTATTATTGAAATATGTATCATCTTCAACAAAATAAATATCAGTTCTTTCCATATCTTTATATATAAAATAAACTCCGAGTAGAGAATGATTATCATCAACATTATTAACTATAACAAACCCAATAAACAAAATGGCAAGAAAATGTAGAAAATGACAAGCAAATGAGAATTAGCTTTAATAAGCTCAACAGCACTATCTCATCCTCTACGGGGAGTCTACACTATAAACTTAACTAGCTTCAGAATCTTTATTCTTTTTATGAAGTTCAGTTTCAGTATCAATCATAATACCAATAACTCGCTGACTATCACTAGCAACATCAGCATGAGCTTTAACTAAAGCATCAATAAATAAATCATCTGTATATCTATATTCTCTACGAAGACCACCATCAGCAGTAACTCTAAACTTATTCCATAAAAAGTCAACATAAGCACCTTTAGCATTATATATTCTTCCATCATCTTCAAGAGTATGAAGAATATTAAGAGAAGTATGACGTCTAAATGCAGCATTGAATTTAACAATACAAACTACATCAAGAATATGTTGAGGAACATTAATTCCAACAGGAACACCACGTTTATCAGTCTTAGCATCTTTAAAGTCATTATCTTCATTAGCTTGACTAACAACAGTAGTTTGTTCTTCCTGTTTACGAACTTTACTTTGTTTCTTCTTCCTAGCTTTATTCTTAGGTTGAACAGTTTCACTACTAACAACAGCATTAACTTGTATATCTTCTTCAGGAACAACAAGTTTACCCTCTTGTTTAGCTTCTTCTAAACTTTCAGCCATAGTTTTCTTTCTAGGCTTAGATTGAACATTACTAGTAACATTATCAAAATTTACCATAACACTTATAAGTTTAAGATTAATATTATTATCAGTAGCAATATTACTCTACTGAACAACACGACAAATATAACAATTAAATATAATACTCCAAATATATTATAATTTATTTATACTATAATTCTAACTAATAATCAATAGCTATATTAAAATAACTAAAATAGTTATAGCAATAGGAATTAACTTACCATGAGTATAATAAATATCAATAGTATCAAGAGTATCATTAGTATAAAGAAAATCAGTAATATCAAGAATATTAAGAATATCATTAGTAATATCACCAGCAATATTAGCATGACTAGTATTAATAGTCATTATAATACTGATAATATTAATAGTGCTATTATTAACTAGAACTAATGCTATTAGTCATTATGACTAGAAGTCTTATTAGACTTGATAATACTGTTAGAGCTAGTCTTAATAACGATTGTATGACTAATTGTTATGACGAACGTCAATGAGATTGAGATGATGATGCTATGACTGAAACTGATAGTGGTATAACTGAAAGTTATAATGAGATGGGAAAGGGAGTTGGAACTAATACTAACAACGATGATATAACTAGAGGTTATAACTAATGGTCATGAAGATATAACTAAAGGTTATAATGAATGAGAATGAGAAGATGATAGTATAACTAATAGTTATAGTGGTTATAATGAAAAGTTATGGAGTTATAACGAGAAGTTATAGGAGAGAAAGAGAGGGAGTTGGAACAATAGGTTTAGATTGATTATTAGGAGTGTTATTAATAGGATGAAGAGGATTAGGAAGAAGAGCAGCAGGACTAGTCCCTTTAGCATGACCATCTCCACCCTCATCTCCACATTCACCACTCCCATAACCATTCTCATTTCCACATTCAACCTCAATTTGACCCTATTTGAACCACATTCAACTCCACCATCTCATTCTCCACAAACTCTACAATGTCCACTTTCATCTCCACTTACTCTTTCTCCACATTCAATACCTCTCGTCACCTCTAATTTCATCTCTATAACTTTTTGTTATGAGAGTAAATCTCCATAACTAATATCAGTATAACAAAATGTTATAAGAGTAAATCTCCATAACCAATATCAGTATCAATACCAGTCACGACAGTCATACCAACATCATCTTGTTTCACAAGATGAGTTGTTGTAAGTTCACTAACATAACTAGTCTTATCATTACCAATAGCAATATCAGTATCAATATCTTTCGCTGATTCTAGGGTATAATATATATATATAATATACTTCGTATATAATATATATTATAAGAAAAAAATTTACATGGCATTTATCTAGTTAATCAGCTTTAGTTTCATCATTACATTCACTATCGTTATAATCTCGACCAATTATACCACATTCATAATCATCAAGACCATCATTAATAGAACGAGCGATACTTTTTAGTTTATCACGAATAACAAGTCTATAATCATCAATAACCTTATATATCTGTTCTATATCCTTCGCACTGCCATTAGTGGTTATATTGGTAACAGCAAGAGGAATATCGTTATTAGTAGGATGAAGATTAGTAACTTCAACAGAAGTTATAGAATTATCATTCTCAACTTCAATAATAGCAATAATACGATGTACTTTCATAATGTTTAATATTAGGACAAGACTTATCAGACCTTGCAGCTAGGTCTTGATTGATAAGTCTTATCAGACTGTTAAGTTCGTTTGCTGCAATCTATTTAATGTCGATAATGAGCATTTCCATGTCGAACACTAGCGATAGCATCAACAAAGCTATTGTTGATAACACAAATGCTACCAACCCGAAGGTTAGTAGCACCATGTTCATTAGAATGGCATATCGTCATCATTCATTGCAGTAGCAACAAAACTAGCTGCTTTAGCTTTAGCTTCACGCTTGGCAGCAATAGCAGCATGAGCGTCCTCCATAATCTGCTTGATAAGTACATTATATGCACCAACAAGAACAGGGTCAGTAGGCTGTTCGATACCTACAATATGATATACATATCTATCATAATCCACAACATTGTAAAGATTGTCTTTACGAGTAAATGGATTACGGTCTTGTACACCAGCAGGTACAAACTGGCAAAGAACTTTGACAGCAACACCAGTCAGATACATACTAACAAAACCAGCTTCAGCAGCTTCACCAACATAGTTGACAAATCTACCGTAGAACTTGTCTTTGCGCATTACAAGCAGTATCTGATTGAATGGCATCTGAATAGCACCAAGCATACCCATTCGATGTGTACCATCAGGCATACTTTGAGCACCTTTGACAGGACTAGCAATAGTAACAAACGCATTGAGATAAGAGTTGCCATTACGACCTGTACGTTCTTGACAATCAATATTAGTAATAACAGTTGTCATTACATAACTATGACCATCAGTACAGATGCGTTTAACAACATCATCAATGGTTTCCACTTGCGTAGAACTATGACCATCAGTACAGATGCGTTTAACAGCATCATCAATGGTTTCCACTTGCGTAGAACTTTGGTTATCTGTATCAACAACAGGTTGAACAGGTTGGTTAACACTAGCAGTTTTTTCAACTACGTTAACATTCTCAGGAGCAGCAGCAGCACCTTGTGCAGCTTGTTCTAAATTTTTAACGTCTGGCATGACTATTAAGAATTTAATTACGCTAATCAGTAGCATTACTGACAGTTGTTTCGATTCAACTGCAAAGTATTTAATGTTGATAATGAGCAGCATCATCTAGTAGAGATTAATCTCTACTAAGATAACTAACAACAGCCGATAGTATTCCAAACACAACAGCAGTAATCTGTTCATCACTAGTTGGTTCTATCTTCAATGCTAGTATGATAGCTGGTATCATCAGTATGATAGCAACTAACAACAATGGTTTGTTTGTTTTCATAATGATTAGTATTAATAGTTAGTAATGTAATGAGATGAATAATCTCAAAATATTTAATGTTGATAATGAGAGTGAGAACTTTACTTTCTCCTAGAACTTGACGGGGGTAGTCAAGACTAGTTTAATGACCCACCCCTTATACTCACTAGCTTCATTAAAACATTAATATACACTATTTTCACTCTAATTATTACCATTACTATCATTTTCACTATCACTCTCATTATAACTTTTCATTTCATTTTCATTATCGTTACCTTTATTACCTTCATCTTCATTATTTCCATTATCTTCGCCCTCATCTTTATAATTATCATCATTTTTATCATCGCATTTAATTCAGTCCTCACCAATATCTATAACTTCAGTTGCATACAAATCTTTATTCGCAATTACAATACCTTTATCAGTATCATTTTTAAATAAAACAAATTTATCAACTATAAGTCTATCTTTATCATCAAAAGTTTTTATTAATTTAGCTTCACTAATAATATTAATAAGTTTGTTAACATCACCTCTAAATATGTAAATAGGATTAACAACATAAATATTTTGTAAATTAGTTCTTTTAATAATATTTTCATCTTCAAGATAAGCAATGGCATTATAATAATCTCTACGATTAGGTTTAACTAAACCATAACCTTTAATTAATTCATGAGAAATATAAATAACATTACTATTAAATTTAATATTTTCAGCAATATAACCAATAAAAGAAATAATAACAGCATATCTATTTTTTCTTATTATATCCCAAACTCTCATACCAATAGTAACAAAATTACGTTTAATACCAACTTCTTTACTAAGATGATAACCATTATCAAATTCAGCAACTATACCAGTTCTGGTACTTTTATTATAACTAAAAGGATTAGCAACAACAAGTCGTTGTTTTTCAAATTCTTCTAAACAATCAGCATTATAACAAACATCATTAACAAGTTTATTATAAACTTTAGTAGGTTTAAAATCTTCTTTAAAAGTCATAACAATAATATTATTAAGTTCAACATAAAAATAGATTACTCTATGAAATGGCGAAATGTGTTCCATGGATGGAACAAATATAGCAAATAAATAGCGAAATGTGTTCCATGGGTGGAACAAGTTATATATTGTAACTTATTGATAATCAAGTAACTATAAAGTAGCAATAGTATCTATATAGATATATTATATATAATATTAATATAATCAGTATTATTAGATTCAC
>OGRB01000047.1_pt1 | contig 116062 bp, 99 predicted proteins | sample 1553371 | NCBI WGS metagenome assembly OGRB01 (sample SAMEA2580027, study PRJEB22360) | human gut metagenome | reverse complement strand
ACACAAGGACACAAGCACAAAACGAGCAGTTGCCTGTACAACATTTCGACAAAATTCGACATCATTGTCCGATAATTGCAAAAAGTTTCTTGGCTTTCATCCCACGGTTAAAACCGTGGGCTTTCCCGCCCGACTTTTGTAAAATTGGCGTAAGCCATACAATCGTTGGAATACCATTATTACGCATTTCTTCCAGTACTTCAATACGGCGTTTTGTGATACATACATTTGGCTCTAATATGCGGCACAAATCATCATCATAAGTTGTAAGTGTCATCTGCACCACACATTTTGCTGAGCGATTGATCTTGGAAAGCAGATCAATATCCCGAAGTATACGATCTGATTTTGTCTGAATTGCAACCCCAAAATCATTCTCCAAAATGATTTCCAGACATTTTCTTGTCAGCCTCAAGTTCTCTTCACAATGCATATATGGATCCGACATCGTGCCTGTTCCGATCATACACTTTTTCCTTTTCGACTTCAGTGCCTTTTCCAAAAGTTTTGGTGCATTCTGCTTTACCTCAATATCTTCAAACGGATGCGTAAACTGATAACACCTACTTCTACTGTCACAATAAATGCAGCCGTGAGTACAGCCCCTGTAAATATTCATTCCATAGTGTCCACCACTGCCGGTCAGAATCCATTTTGCGTCAACAAAATGCATTTCACTCCCCCTTTGCTTTAATTTGAATATAATATCCAGTCTGGAGCCATTGGGGACAGGTAAAAACATTTACCTGTCAACCTGCTTCAATGTTATGCAGAATGAATATCTTTTCGTGTATATTTCCAATAGGCAGCAACAATTCCAACCATCCCGAAGATAAGACCAATTGTAATTAATGTACCATCTAAATACCCGTTGCTAACAATATCAGCGCCCTCGCAATATCCAAAAGGTGTTATGTATTTCAAGCCCTCCGCAACTTCGGCGATGTTGGCAACCAGATTCTTGAACAACCCCGCCCGACGTGTCGGACGAGGATTCCATTGCAGCCGTCAGGATTTCTCACATCGGGCTGTTTTGGAATCGCGATTTAGTCCAGCGTTACGCTTTTCCTGACTCCTCAGACATCTTTCGGTGCTTCGCAAGACAGGAACATGATTGCTCCGGTGCCGTCCATCCACTCCCACATTGTATCATACAATTGACACACATCCAGAAAGTGGTAACAAAAGAGCAAGGGCCAGTTTATCATACAAACCCATTCCTACCAAGCCAATCGTATAGGCTGCGGCCTGATGGATGGACATTCCATATCTTCGCATGAACAAAAACTTGCCCATCTGACTGGTATAAGCCGGATCAATCTTATAAAAGGCGATTTCACGTCTCAAACTCTGATTTTCAATACTGGATGCAATCCTCTGATACGCAAACAGGGTCATATGATGATTTCCTTTTCGGTTTCCATACTTTCTGGATGCCAGTTTAATTGTTAAATCAATATCTTCTACAATGAGGCGTTTGTCTTTTTCTGCACACCAGTTAAATACTTCCTTAACAGCCGCTCCCAAAATATTCGTGATCTGACCGGTCGATTTTTTTACGAGGTCAAATCGAATCATTTTCTGATCAAGCAGCTTTCCTGTTTCGTCAATCTCTGCCAATGCAAAATGATCATAATTAATATCCATGGAAATTGCACCATTTCCATAATAGCTGTTTTCATATGCCTGCAGCTTCATGGTAACAGATACGATAATATACTGTCGATTCTTCCTGTCCCGTTTTACGGTAAAATTATAGCAAATAGACTGTCGATCCTCCGGCTTACAAGTGAAGTTGTTTTGAAAGGCTTCATTGTATCTTGGAAGCTTAAAATCATGGAATACGGTGGTGGTACCGTCTATGCAGGTAACAGACAAATCCTTTCCATCATATTTACACAGGAAGTTTCCATACTTTGATGTATGCCTTCCCGGAAGTGCCATGCTCTGGTGACGTTTTTCAAAAAATTCCTGTTTCCATTCTTTCAATGCTTTTTGTGAAGTTTTATTATCCTCAGCATATTTTGTAATGCCCACGGTATCCTTCTCGGAATACAGCTTCTTACCGCCAAACACAATACGCTCCGGTAGAAGATTTTTTATATTTTCAAGCTTCTTTTCCTTCCGTTTTCTCGCTTCCGTTACCAGCGCCAGGCGTGTCTTTAATTTACGAATATCAGCTTCCACACTGCGCTCGTACTCATCCAATTTTAAAATCGTTTTGTTGAACAGAACAATCATGAGACCTTTAACCTTCAGCTGGCATCTTGGATAAGGTGTAATCCATCGTCCGTCTTTTCGGTAGATTCGAATTGAGTTCTTAACAGCCTTTTTCTTATCCAGTGCTTCCTGAATCATTTGAATCTTTTCATCACGTGTCTTTAAATCTGCAGTGATTGTGGTACCGTAATACTTTTTCAGTTCCTTCTGTGAAGAGATCGAACCTGATGCCGCTGTATAGATTGCCGCATTATAATAATCATTGGTTTTGTATTTTTCCTTCAAAAACACCGGATACGCATGATCAATAAGCGGTCCTGACGCAAGATATTTCTGATCATACAGGGCATTATACAAATCTATTTTGGCATCATTAAATACACGCATCGTTTGCAGAAACGATGCTGCATTTTCGATGGTATTCTCATCCAAATAGTAGCGTTTGTCCGAATTGATTGTTCTTAACAGCTCCATACAAATCACCTCGATTGTAAATCAGTTAACGGTTGCAATATCCTTTTAAATATGTTATTATTATAGCACATTTAAAGAGATATTGCAAGTGTCGATTGTAAAAAAGAATGGGGGCTTTTATGGACGATTTTAACAGAAAACGACATGCCGTTTACAAACTTACCTATCATGCTGTATTTGTCATTAAGTATCGCAGAAAAGTAATGTCAGAACCGATTATTGATCACGTGAGACAGTATGCCGCCCATCTGATTGAGCAGTGTTATCAGGGCAGACTCATAGAACTGAATGGAGAACTGGATCATATCCACATCCTGTTTGAACTTCCTGCAACAGCAGCGCCATCTGTTGTAGTGTGCAGTCTCAAGACGCAGCTTTCAAAGGAAATCCGAGCAATTTTCTGGGGCGAAATCAAGGATAAGCTATGGAAAGATAGTTTCTGGTCAGACAGTTACTTTATTACGACTACAGGAGGAGCAGACATTGAAACGCTAGAAAAATATATCCAAGACCAGGGTATTGAAAAACCGAAACGAAAATATACCAAAAGGCAAACAAAAAAGTGTGAGGAAAAGACTCACACTTGATATTGCCTGACTTATTTTTTGTTATGCCGCATTCATCCCCGCCCGACTATGTCGGACGAGGTTTTCTGCGGAAAAATGGATAAATTGAGAGGGATTGAGGTTCAAGCGTGTCTTATCCGCAAATAAGATTTGCCACATCGACGAATACCAGTAATTACCTTAATCAAACCATTTTTTTCTTTTTATCAACTTATTCAAGTAAAAATCTCTGCGAATTTCCATCTTAAGACCTCTTTGTAAAAGATTTTTTTAACATGTTGCATTTTTCTATTACATACAATAAATGTTTTTTTACTGTCTCGCTAGTTCAAATAATAATTCCTTCCAAATGATCCAGCTCATGCTGACATATCTGTGCATACCAGCCACTGAGCTTTATCCTCTTCTTATTCCAGTTTTTGTCAGTATACTCAACCTCAATATTCTGATAGCGCGTTGTTTTTCTCACACCGACAAGTGACAAACATCCTTCCTCTGCCTCATACGGCGTATCTGCCTTTAACAAAACTGGATTGAACATGACAAGATCCACCAAACCCATGTTGACAATGATAACTCTCTTTTTGACACCAATCATATTCGCTGCCATGCCTACACAGCCCTCGCGATTTGCCTCAAGTGTATCTTCCAGATCTTTTCCTACCTGCAAGTCAGCCCTTGTCGCTTCCTCTGATTTTTGTCCAAGGAAAAATATATCTTTCATAATTGGCTTTACCATAGTACGTCTCTCCTTCCAATTTTTACTTATTGTACCATCAGAATCTATGCTTTACAATACACGACAAAAAAGAAACTAGGAGACCCTGCATTCACAGAATCCCCTATTATAAAATTTAAATTATTTCTTTACTCATACGTACTGGATTTCCCGTGATTAACTCAGCAACCGACACACGAAGCGCATCCGCAATCGGCTCCAACAGCGTAATATCTGGATATCCCTTTCCGGTCTCCCACTTGGAAACCGTCTTATCACTCACACCAAGCTTTTCAGCAAGCTGCACCTGAGTAATCTTATTTTTTTCGCGCAATTCCTTAATCGTAGTTCCTGTTACATATTGATTCATAATACTTTTACCTCCATGTGCCTATTGTACGGTATATGAAGGGCTTTCGCTACCTACGGATCGTAGAGTTGATCCAATAGGAACAGGTAAAATGGCTTCTTTACTGTCCCGGATGATTTACTTAATAGCATATTTATAATAATTTCCAAAATCTGCCAGCGCATCCATAATAGGCAGCAGTTTTTCCCCCAATTCAGTTAAACTGTAATCAACTCTTGGCGGCATTTCTTGATAATCGTGTCGGTATACAAGACCATCATCCATCATCTGCCTTAAGCTGTCCGTCAATACCTTCTGAGATATACCTTCCAAATCTCGCTGCAGCTCATTAAATCTCCATGGCCGCATTCTTAAGTTTCGTATAATAAGAAGTTTCCATTTGCCACCTACAAGTGACACTGCTGTGGCCACCGGGCAAACAGGAAGCTCATCTTTTGTCTTCATATGCATTTACCTCCAAGCAAATTATAACACATTCTTTTTTGAATGTATAGTTACAAAAAAGTGCGTACTTACATTTGAATGCGTAACAGAGTATTATATGGCTGTAAGAACAAAACTAAGAAAAATGGAGGTATATACCATGACAAACTATGCAAAAACAAATATCGGAAATGAAGGTCGAGTTGAACTTCACAAAACCCTTTCTCTCACAGGCGCTGAAATAAGTATTAATACTCTTCCTGCAGGAGCTAATGTTCCTTTCGTACATTCTCATAAAACAAACGAAGAAGTTTACGGTATCCTTTCTGGGAAGGGAAAAGTTATTATTGACGGAGAGGAAATTACTCTCACTGCTGGTGATTGGATCAGAATTTCTCCTTCTGCAAAGCGTCAGTTCTTTGCCGCTGAGGATGTTGGAATTTCATTTGTCTGTGTTCAGACTAAGGAAAACTCTCTGGAAAAATTTACAGCAAATGATGCAGTAGTATATTAATCTTATTTCTTCCTTATTTTGTTTTGTAAAGATATATTTCCAGCAAAATTTAGTTCAAATCAGTTTAGTCTACCCTTTTCTGCTGCAACTTTGATGCTATAAACATCCGCAATTCGTGCAGGATAAGTTTCAAGGATTTCAGCTTGGAACACCTAATTCGCTTCGTTGGAAAAACCTTCAATCTGAATACAATTATTCTTGAAAACTAATCGGCCAGTTTCTACCAATTCATCAGTATTATATTTCGTTTTATCTACATAGAGGTATCCGTCAGCTTCATTCAATCTGAGGGTAAAATCGAAATATCCTCGATCAGACAGCTCATAGCTTGATCCCTTTGCATAGTCATATATGATTATGCGACTATCAATGATGCCGGAACCAAAGGTATATGTAGCACAGATTTCTGGATAGTCATCACCGGTAAGATCTGCAAAGTACGCATTCCAAATCGGCATTCCGGTAATCAAAATTGTATGGTCGGTAAGTTCTGAGGTGTCAAAGGGTTTTGACGCAATTATCTGTGCCTGGTTGTAGCTGAAAGTAACATCTGGATATATTGGAAGATTTATAGTTGATTCATCATCCATGGCAGAGGGGTTCTCTGTGTAATCAAACCACTTTATTACGGAATTTATCTCATCCACAATACGCACTTCTACATTTTCTACTTCAACATAAACAATAATGTCCTCATTGGTGGAGTTCTGCATATTCACACCAATCTTAAACCACGTATCTTTTTCTGCATCAAATTCCACAGGCATACCATGTGTAAGATAAGTGGCTGTGTATCTGGTTTCTGTTGTTTTGTTGACTGGAGATAAAATGACTTCCGTATCACCCAATCCATCACCAGACCATATTTTAATTGAATTTCTTATTGTGCTGACTTCCTCATCCGTATATACAAATTTCTCTTGACTTCCTGCGGGAACAACAATTCGCAATGTATAGCTATCTTGCTTGGGATTAGTCAGGAAACAAACTGCGACGCCGACACAAACAATGACCGAAATAATAATAACCCAGAACGCAGGCTTCTTATAATTCATCACAGACTTCACACGCTCCTTAACACTAACCTCACCAAAAGCGAGTGGACAAGCAGCAATCATACGACGATTTACGCTGCAGGCCACAAGTGCCTGTGTATAATCGCCTCTCTGCTCGTTGCCAAGCTCCTTGATGACCTTTTCATCACAAGCAAGCTCGATGTCACGGCACAGCAGAACATAAGCCAGCCACATCAGAGGATTGAACCAATGGATCATAAGCAAAAGGAAACCAAGGGGTTTCCACCAATGGTCTTTACGACAAACGTGCGCCTGTTCATGGGCAACAACGTGTTCCAGATACTGCCCGTTCATTTTGAACGGGAGATAGATTCTTGGTTTAATGATACCAAGCACAAACGGAAAGCTTACATTCTCACTCTGGAAAATGTTGTCCTTGTAGCGAACAGCAGTATCAACTTTGCGGCGCAAACGCCAATAGCTGATAGCCGTATATAGCGCAAGTGCAATCATGCCGAAAATCCAGATGTATTCATAGATACCAATAGTGATTTGCAGCAGATTTACACTGGCACCAGCCATCGGCGTATTGGACTGGCTGATGATGGGATTAACTGCGTTGTTTATTGCACTTATTCCGCTATTGATGGTAGGGGTGGTATCCATGCCTATGTTCAGTGGAATGGTTTCGGCACTTGGAATTAGGCTCAATGTGCTTTCAAAAGAGAATGGGCAAATCAATCTGATGGCTACAATGCCCCACAGCAGAACATTGATCCATTTGGGAGCTTTCTTCAGAACGAATCTGAGAATCAGCACAGCCAATACAAGCCAGCTTGCCGATATGCTCATGTTGATGATCTTCAAAAAAAGTTCGTTCATTGCGAACCTCCTTTCCTGATGCAGTCAATCATACGCTGCACTTCATCGAGTTCATCTTCGGACATATCCTGATGCTTCGTAAAAGCAGCGATGAATGCGGGCAAAGAACCCTTAAATTTTTTCTCAACCAGTTCGTCAATTTCATACGCCTGTGCTTCATCTTTAGAAACGAGAGATGTAATGACGCTGTTATCATTCTTTAATACGCCACGCTCTCCAAGGCGCTTGATAACAGTATAAGTGGTGGTTCGCTTCCAACCAAGTTGTTCCTGGCAGAGCTTTACAAGCTGGGCAGCAGTAACCGGCTCATACTCCCACATAATCAAACAAAAACGATATTCGCTTTCGTGAATCTTCGGAAAATCCATATTCATAGCCTCCTTGTCTACGCCATTAGACTCTATGTATAGTCTACTATATTAGACAAGCAAAATCAATAGAGTTCATAGAAAAGATACAAAAATGCCCGCAGGATCTCTCCCACGGGCAAATCGTTAGTTAGCTATCAAGCAGTTCCTCTATATCAAGTGCATCGGCAAGCATTCTGCTCTGTATATCAATTATTTTTTCTAATGCCTGCAAACGCTTTTCATTGATAGCATAGCCTTGTTTAAGAACATTATTTGCCCATTTTCTAAAAGCTATACCTCTTTTAGAATTAACTCGATATCCAACGGATAAAATCATATCCAGGTTATATATATTCGGTTTTCTTCCTACCGAACTTTTGTCGGAAAAACCGACAGAAGTCTCATCTAATTCTCCTGAAGCAAGAATATTGGTGATATGTTCACTTACTGTAGCATGTTTAACATCAAACAATATGTACTGGTCAAGCTTTTTTGTAACACTTTGTTCGATAAATACCTATTTGTAACGAGCCCCCATTGGTGTTAAATAATTATTGTGTGAATGAGGGCGAACATAGTTGTACCAATTTATGTATTTAGTAGTGAGTTCATCCATCACCTCTACATTTGAAAATGAAGTTACGTTATAAAAATTGCTTTTGAAAGTATTATAAAATCTTTCCATCGGAGCATTATCATAAGGACAGCCAGCCTTGCTCATACTTTGTGTTATATTATTTCCTCCACCTCGGCATTGACCTGTCCGTTCACCTTGGAGAAAGAGCGGATATATCCGGCGTAGTGGAGCAGGACAGCGTTCACGGCTTCCGGGTCGCCCTCACACGCTTTGATAATAGTTTCGTAAGGGAGAAGTTTACTCATGGCGGTATCTCTCCATTTCCTCCCGCAGTTTCCGCAAGGCAATCTGGATATGCCGCCCTGCTGTGCTGCGTGACCAGCCAATACACGCGCCGATCACGCGCTGCGACTGATGCAGAAAGTAATAGCGCAGGATTTCTTCCCGTGCCTGCTCCGGCAAAACAGAGATCGCGTTGGCAAGGGAGGCGTTGCTCAATAGAACGGTCTGACCGCAGACGGTAAGAGGGTGTTCTTCGTCCGGCTCCGGTTCGGCAAATTGGATAAACTTCTCATTTGTTAGATAATCAAGGGAATTTTCCCGTTCCCATTTCTGCCGCAGCCGTATGATTTTCCCGATGGTGGCATAGCGAATGACAGCTTTACAAAAGGCGTTGTGCTTGCACCGGATATACTCTTGATAGGCGTCAATCTCGGTCATGGAAATTCCCCCCTCTCTGAATAATAGTGCGGGGCGGCAGCACTCCGTGCTGTCGCCCCTTGATTGCCTATCTGCAAAGGCAGACGGGGCTGTCAACGGCGGCGCAAAGCAACATTCATTTTACTGTTGACTGGCTCAGCTGGCTTTGTGCTATTGCCTTGTAGTAAACACAAATAGAAATGATCGCAGTAATCGCTTCCGTGATCCAAAACGCATTCCAGACGCCAACCGCTCCGAAAAACCTGCTGAGTAAAAACGCAGTTGGGATGATAACCACAACATACCGGCAAAGTGAAATCAGTAATGAAGGAGTGCCTTTCCCAAGTCCCTCCAATGCGCCGGAAGATGTAACAGAAACCGCCGAGACGATAAACCCGGCCCCGATGATGCGTAAGGCGGTTTCCCCGGCCTGAATCGTCGCTTCTGTGTGGGTAAACAGCCCCATCAACTGTCCGGGGATCAGCAAACATATTACTGTCCCAAACACCATAATGATACCACTCATGCACAAAACGATCTTAAAGATCTGGCTGACCCGTTGGTGTTCCCCCGCGCCGTAGTTATAGCCGATCAGGGGGCGCATCCCCTGCACAATGCCATTCGCTGGAAGATAGACAAATGTCTGCAATTTGTAATAGATTCCCAAAACCAGAATATACACTTCGGAATATGCCGCCAAAATCGCATTGAGCGCCGAAATCAAAAGAGACGGAAGCGCGAGATTCAGGGTTGCGGGAATGCCAATGGAGTACAGCTTTATTACCATCTTTTTGCTTGGGAGAATGTACTGCCTGCGGATATGCACGCGAATTGGCCGCGCAAGATAGACTACAAGGTAAATCGTCAGCGTCAGAGCCTGTCCGATGCCGGTCGCCAGCGCAGCGCCTTCGATTCCCATTTCCGGGAATGGGCCATAGCCAAAAATCAGAACGGGATCTAAGACAATGTTTGTGATGCACCCGCACATCAGGCTTATCATGGTCGTTTTCATGTTTCCTACTGCCTGGAACAATTTCTCAAACGCCATGCTGACGGTAACAATGAGTGTAAAGGCGAACGCAACGACAGAATAGCGGACGCCAAGTTCAATGACCGCTTCGGATGAAGTGAACATCCGCAGGAAAACCGGCATGATCGTAATACAGCAGACTGTCATAACAACGCCATGAATCACGGCAAGCACAAGTCCCTGCGTGGCGGCCTGATCCGCTTTTTCATGATCCCCAGCGCCCAAATGAAAGGCGATTACGGCGTTGATTCCAACGCCAAATCCAATTCCAACAGCATTGATAAAATTTTGAACCGGGTAAACCAGTGATAACGCCGTCATAGCTTCCTCGCTGATCTGCGCGATGAAAAAGCTGTCGATAATGTTGTATAGAGAATTAACCAGCATGGATAACACCATAGGCAATGACATGGATAAAATCAGCGGTAATACCGGTTTCTCTTTCATGAAAGTGTCGTTCATCATTTTTCCTCCCTGGAACACGTTATGAGATATTTTTGCGGCGATGCCATGCCATCATCACAAGAGCAACGAGCAAAGTGGCAGTTTCGGCAACCGGAAATGCAAGCCAGATTCCGTTCAGATGGAACAATTTGTCCAGACACCATAAGGCGGGAACAAGGAAAAGCAGTTGTCTGCATAATTGAATCGCTATGCTGGAACCTACTTTTTCTGTCGCCTGAAAATATGTGGAAATCATAGTAGAGAGACCGCAAAACAGATAGCTTGCCGCCATAATCCGCATAGCGGATATCCCAAAGGAGCGCATGGTTTCCGACGCCGTAAACAATCCCAAAATCTGTGCTGGAAAAAGGATGACGGCCAATGTCCCCAGTATCATCATACCAGTGACCAAAGCGGTTCCGTATCGGAAAGCGGAATGCAGCCTTTCGCTGTTGCCTGCGCCGTAGTTAAACCGCATGACAGGCAAACAGCCCTGGATCAAGCCGTTTACCGTCATAACAATCAGCTGCTGCACCTTAAAGTATGCGCCGAAGAAAGCAATCGCCGTATCGGAATACGCCACCAGAAACAGATTGACGAACGTCACCATAAACGAACTGAGGGCGTTCATAATAAAAGATGGCAGGCCAAAAGCAAAAATACGGTGGATCATCTGCTTTTGCAAATGAAAGCCTTTGATTTTTACCTGCACTTTCTGCTTTTTGCCCAGCAGCAAAGCAAATGCCAAAATCATGGATAATGAATAGCCCGCAACAGTAGCCACCGCAGCGCCGCGGATTCCCATAGCTGGGAAAATACCAATTCCAAAAATCAGAATGGGGTCGAACACGAAGTTGACGACCACGCCCGCGATCTGGAACCACATGGGAGCGACCATGTTTCCGGTGGCCTGTATCATCTTCTGGATGGCGATATGCACCATATTGGGAATTTGCATGAAGGAGCACACACTCATATAGGCGATGCTCAGCTGATAAATTTCTTCATTATTGGTGAATGCCCGAAAATAGAGTTTCATAATCAGTAATGACATAAGGTTGAGCAAAGCACCTATTCCAAAGGCCAGCAACAATCCATGTGTGACAGTTGCATTTGCCTCATCCTGCTTTTTCTGTCCAAGATATCCTGCTATCAGCACATTCACGCCGACACCGATCCAGATAGACGCTGCATTCATCAATGTTGTAATCGGGAATGCCAGAGAAACAGCGATCAGTGCATTCTCACTCAACCGTGCCACAAACGCGCTGTCTATCAGGTTATAGGAATATTGCAGGAACATGGAAATCAGCGGCGGTATCGACATTTGCCAGATGAGCTTTCCAACAGGAGCGACCGCCATTTTATTATTGGTCTGCATACTTTCCCTCCTCTCCACAAAGTGTCCGGCAGCTTCCACTCCCGCAGGAGAGCCTTGCCACTTTCACTGTCAAAAATCTCACGTTCCCGATGTACCCATACAGTTCCTAGCCCAAGGACATGGGCGGCGAGCATCATGTTTTCGAGGACGCAGCTTCCGTCCTCCACAAAGGTACTTGCGGAGCCATCTGCCAAAACTAGAATCACGACAGGTGCGCCATAATAAGGGTCTGTGTTGCTCCCCATCACTTCTGCGTTTAGTTTTGCAATCTCCCGCCTATATTTGGGGTCTGTAATTGCAATGATGGTTGGAGATTGATGTCCTCCGCCGGTAGGAGCGTAAGTCCCTGCTTCCAGTACAGCGTCCAAAGCCTTGGAAGGGACAGGTTCCGATTTATAAGCCCGTACACTACGGCGCGTCTTGATAAGAGACAAAAAATTTTTTTCCATACAGATATAGTCCTCCATTCTGCTAATACTTACGAGATACAGGCAACAAAAAAGCCACACAACTATCACAAGATAGCTGTGTGGCAAAAAGATGACCGAATCCGGAAAAGTCCACTAAAATTTTGCGTTTATTATTATAGCGAACTTGAAGGAGACTGTCAAGCATCAATCATTACGGAATTGTGGCGGCTGTCTGTTGTTTTTTGTGTTACTTTATGGCACATGAGAAATTCTGTCTGGTTTTGTACTCGTAGTGAGTGGGCATGTTCTCCCATTGGGAGGCCACCCACCAGTCCAATTCATTCAGTACGATATTGGATAGGATGCCGCCCTGCGGCGTTCCCTTAGTCGGGTAATCGCAGCTCATAGCTGGCTGGTTACCGGCTCTGCCTCTTTGACAACAGTTATATGTGTATACATTGGGGACAGGTAAAATGGCTTTTTTACTGTCCCGCTGGTTCTTTTTACTCCTTGATTTAATTAGTAAGCACCGCTTTATTCCTCATCAGAAACATTTCCAGCTAATTCGATATATTCCTTCAGTTTTCTCTGCAGGAGTTTCTTATCAATCAATTTCAGGTTATATTCAGAAACCATTGTCGGTGATAAGCTGCGGCTGAGAGCAAATTCTACAACCTCATCATCCTTGCTTGCACAAAGTATGACACCAACGCTCGGATTTTCATTTTCCTTCTTTACTTCTCGATCAAGTGCTTCAAGATAAAGATTTATCTTGCCAACATATTCTGGCTTGAATTCTCCAATTTTCAGTTCAAATGCTACGAGACATGAAAGACCTCTGTGGTAAAACAGCAAGTCTATATAATAATCGTGATTACCGACCTGTACACGATATTCCTCACCGATAAAAGTAAAATCCTTGCCAATCTCAAGAATGAAATCTTTGAGATTCTGTATGATGGATTTTTGCAAATCGTGTTCTGAGACCTCAGCAGGAAGATTCAGAAAATCAAGCACATAATTGTCAAGAAAGATGTTTCCTGTTGCTTGTTTTGATTCATCTATAGCATGTGTAAGCGGCCTTTGCGAAAGCATATAGCGTTCATAATATCCACTGTCAATCTGTCTCGCCAATTCCCTTGCACTATATTTTTCCTTTATGCACATATTCATGTAAAATATACGTTCTTCCATATTCTTGCAAGCTGACATTATCTTCAAATGGTTTGACCAACTCAATTGTGTCAACAGCGTTGACACTTTTTCATTATCCTTGTAAAGCTCATAAAACTGCTTCATTCTATATAGTCCACGCCGATTAAATCCGGATAATTCTCCTCAAAGAAATCAGCCAATTTCTGCACAAATGCATCACCATACTCAGTTCTTTCTGACTGTTTGCTAATGTATTCGCCTACATCCCGGTACATTAAAATAAGTTCTTCATTCACTTTACGGTATGCTCGTTCTTTAGCAGATTCAATAATATTCACTATTTTTTCAAACTGCTCGTTATAAGATGTCAATTCTCCCATAACCATTTCCTTTCTTATCTCCTGGTAGCCAATGATGACTGGTAAGATGGCTTTTTTACTGTCCCGCTGGTTCAAATAATAATTTCTTCCAAATGATCCAGCTCATGCTGACATATCTGCCTTTAACAAAACTGGATTGAACATGACAAGATCCACCAAACCCATGTTGACAATGATAACTCTCTTTTTGACACCAATCATATTCGCTGCCATGCCTACACAGCCCTCGCGATTTGCCTCAAGTGTATATTGTACCATCAGAATCTATGCTTTTCAATACACGACCTTGTGTATTGTCGTATCCGCCATTTCGGTCATCAATTCCTTTGACCAGATTCAGCAAAACAATCCACTTCGATTACAGTAGACAGATCGTAAAGTTAAATTAGGAGAGCCAGTGGGGACAATAAAAAAGCCATTTTACCTGTCCCGCTGGTTCTCAACAAAACAGACATAATTTTACGGCGGACATATTGCCCGCCGTAAAATTACTTTTTCCCACTTTTGGGAGAAAGTACTTATTTCAGTTTTCCATATATCTCATCCGTTACTATTTCACACCATTCGGATGATGTTTTTTCTCCCGGTACTTCAATTGCCAGATGTGAAAACCATTCATCTGGTGCTGCTCCATGCCAGTGTTTTACTTCTGCCGGAATATTGACACAATCTCCGGGTTTCATTTCTACTGCTTCTTTTCCTTCTTCCTGATAGTATCCACGTCCTGCAATGCAGATAAGAATCTGTCCGCCTCCGCTTTTTGCATGATGAATATGCCAGTTATTTCTGCAACCAGGTTCAAAAGTCACATTGAAAATTCCAACCTGTGACGTAGACACAGGAGCCAAAAAACTTTTCCCTGTAAAATATTGTGCAAATTTATCATTTGGCTCTCCAATCGGGAATATCATCTTTTTAGCATGAGCTCTCATTGCTTCATCTTCATATGAAAGATCACCTTCGTCTATACTCCAGACATCTTTTGCAAGATTGAATGCCGCCCATCCTTTTGGCCACCCTGCATAAAATGCTATATGGGTAATCACGGCTGCAATTTCTTTCTGAGTCACTCCATGAGCTTTTGCATTTTCAAAATGATGTACTAAAGATGTATTAATCATTCCTGAAGCGATAAGTGCTGTGACTGTTATAATACATCTTGTCTTTACATCAATATCCTGATTATTCCAGTTTTCTCCAAACAAAACATCATCATTAAAATGTGCAAACTGTGGTGCAAATTCATTCAGTGCGTTTCTTCCTGCTGTCTGTACAATTTTTTTCACTTTAATCACCTGTCCTTATTTTAACTTTGCTCCATCCTTAAAAGCATTTCCCACACGTTCTCCAAGTCTGTAATATCCGTGATGTACCGGATCATATGTAATTGGTGTAAACTTACTAAGATCAATTTCTCCGTCATCACCGAGATATTTCTCATCTGCACTTACATTTTTAATTTCCGCAAGATACTTGCTGCCATCAATGACTTTTACAAGTTCACACTCAAGAGTCAATGGAAGTTCATTGATGATTGGTGCATTTACAAATTCACCTTTCGTTGTAGTAAAGCCTGCTTTTTTCATCTTATCTGCTTCTTTATTTGCAGAAACAATTCCCACATAATCACAGGCAACCAGATGTTCAAGATCTGCCACCCCTACTGTAAAAGCCTTATTTTTTATAATATTGTCTGTTGTCTTATGGGCAGACAAATCTACAATAATCTCATTTGCACCTACAATTCCGCCCCATGCAGCGTTCATTGCATTTGCCTTTCCATTTTCATCATAGGTTCCCAGAATCATAACCGGCTGTGGATATAAAAATGGCTTTGCTCCAAAATTTTTTCTCATTGTTTTATCTCTCCTTATGGTTATTTGTTTATATCAGTATTTATCTGCCCAATCCATTCTGTAATCACCTCTTCTGAAGTTTCCAGATGATCTTTTCCTTTGGAATCAAACTGAATCTGCATTTCATGTGCAAAGGCAGCTCCTTTGCAATTTTCCTCCATATCTTTTATAACATGCCCCGGCCATCCACCATTTGTCATAAATGGAATCACTGTCTTTCCTGTAAAATCATTTGTTGTCAAAAATGTAAGCACTGCAGGTGCCATCGTATACCACCACGTTGGAGTTCCGATAGCAATCACATCATAATCAGCAAGATTTACAGATATCGGATTGATCTGAGGCATAAAGCCTGCCTCTACCTCTCTTTTTCCCTGTTCAACCACATCTTCATGACTGCCGCTGTATGGCTCTGTTGTTTCGATTCTCGCAATATCTGCACCTGTCCCATTAGTCAGCTGCTCTGCAATTCTTTTCGTGTTTCCATTTGACCAGGAATAATATACAACTAACATTTTCTTCATTATCTCTATTCTCCTTTACTTATTTTAACCCCTGTAAACAGATAGATATAACCCACCATGACTACCGCTAAGAAAGCCACTATTACCCCGATGGTTATCTTTTTCCTTGTTTTCATGGCTCACCTCTTTTATTTCTTCTGTATTTTTGAGCCTCCAAACACCTGCGACATCGGCATATGGGCAAGCATCTCATCAATAGATTTTACTTCATCCTGAGTCAGCTTTATATCTGCTGATTCCATATTTTCTTCCAGTCTATTTACTTTTCTTGTTCCCGGAATTGGTACGATATATGGTTTCTTTGCAAGCATCCATGCAAGAGAAATCTGTGCAGGCGTGGCATTTTTTTCTTCTGCAATCACTTTCATCCAGGACATAAATTCATTATTTTCCTTTAATCCTTCTTCTGTAAACTGTGGCATTGCGCTTCGATAATCTCCCGGCTTTTCAAATTCCCCATGGGAATGATATGCTGCTGTCAGTAATCCATTTGCAAGCGGCGAAAATGCAACAAATCCTATTTTCAATTCTTCAAGCACCGGGAATAATTTCTCATAATCCCTGTACATCATGGAATATCTGTTCTGAATCGCTGTAACCGGGCATACTTTATGTGCACGTCGAATAATCTCTTCACTGGCTTCTGATAACCCCCAGTGTGTGATTTTTCCCTGCTCCATTAACTCCTTCATAGCTCCTGCCGTCTCTTCAATCGGTACAGTCATGTCAATACGATGAATATAATATAAATCAAGATGGTCTGTGTTAAGTCTCATTAAAGACCCCTCAATCGATGCTTTAATCATCTCTGGTCGTCCATCGGGAATCAAAGGTTTATTTACGGTTGTTGCAGTTTCATCAAAACGTATCCCACACTTCGATGCAAGAACAATCTTATTTCTATATGGTCTTAACACCTCACCAAGCAGTTTTTCATTGTGATGCGGATCTTCTGCTGTTCCATATATTTCTGCTGTATCAAAAAATGCGCAGCCTTCATCGATCGCTTTTTCAATCAATTCTTCTGCTTCTTTCTGTGTTGAAACAGTTCCATATGCATGACTCATTCCCATACATCCAAATCCGATTTCTGATACTTCTAAGTCTCTTCCTAAAATTCTTATCTCCATCTTTATCTTCCTTTTCTATATTTCAAACTTTACTGTAAGTATAAGAAAAAGAGACTCCGGACAGAAGTCTCTCTTTGTTAGGCAGTTTAAACCTAAAGGTTATGTCTTACTTATTACGATTCCTCCAAATATTTTTATATTCTTTTATAATCCAAGACTGTCTATCCATGAACTGATATCTGATTCAGACGCTCCACCATGGAATCGTTCCCCTTCTTTCCAGTCACCTGTTCCTGTCATCTCTTCCAGAAGATTACCGCTGTCACCGATTCCCGAGGTCGCTGCTGTACAGAATGGGATGACTGTTTTTCCTGTAAAGTCATTCTCTTTTACAAAGTTATCTACTGGCCATGCTGCAATTCCCCACCAGATAGGATAGCCAATGTATACCGTATCATATGAATCCCAGTTATCAACTGTTGTAGACACCAGTTCCACATCTCTTAAGCTCTCATCATCATGTTCTCTTGACACCCGGCTGTCATCATCTGTCCAGTCAAGGTCATCATCTGTATATGGCTCCACAGGCTCTATTTCAAACAGATCTGCCTCTGTAATTTTTGCTATCTTTTCAGCAACATCTTTTGTATTTCCTGAAGCTGAATAATATACAACCAATGTTTTTCCATTTCCTGTTGATGTATTTTCTGTTGTATCTGTAGTGTTTTCGGAATTTGTATCCGCTTCTTCATTTCCAGACTGTTTTGTACTTGTAGACTGGCTGTCATTATTAGAAGCAGACTGGTTGGTATTGCTTGCTCCACATCCTGCCATCAAACCGATTGCCACGATGCATGTTAAGAGTACTGCTGCTATTTTCTTTGTTTTCATTCTAAGGTCACCTCCTGTCGTATAAAATGTTTGTCACGCTAATTTCTATCGGATGAAATTGGTAAATACAAAATCCGGTGCCTTTGGCATTTCAATTCCCATTTTTGTCGCAACATTTTTACAGTTAATGAAATATGCCATATTGTTTCCAAGGATCCGCATAACCTGCATTCCTTCGAGATCCTGTTTTACTTCATCCGGATTCGTCCCATGTACCATATTCCAATACCTTGATGTAATGATTGGCATCTGCATCAGACCAAAATATTTATTTACCTGATCCCATGTGGCAGTTGTTCCGGCTCTTCTTGCTGAAATTACCACAGCGGCAGGTTTCAGGCGAAATCTGTCTCCACCGCCGTTTAAATCGGCATAAAATACTCTGTCCATAAAGGATGTGATTGCACCGCCTGCACCACCCCAGTGTACCGGAGTTCCAAATACAAACCCGTCATAATCCCCTGCTATTTCCAAAAATTCATTCACGATATCATCCATGATACATTTATTTTTTCCCTGACATTTTCTGCAGGCAATACATCCTGAAATCGGCTTATTTCCAATCCAGAAAATATCTGTACTTATGCCGTTTTCATTTAAAGCACTGGATACTTCACAAAGAGCTGTATAAGTACATCCATTTTTGTGTGGACTGCCATTGACAAGTAATACTTTCATTGATTTTTCCTCTTATGCTTACCAGTTCTTTTTTTCTTTTGAACTGTCATTATTCTTTTTTCTTTCCTCGACCATCTTCACGAACCATTCCACCATATTCGGATCCTGATGCGAGAAGAAGGAGCTTGTCTTCTTGTCCAGTTCCGCAATAGCCTTCATATCTTCATCAGAAATTGTGAAATCAAAAACATCAAAATTTTCTTCCATTCTCTCAATGTGTGTTGATTTCGGAATAACCACTACCCCTCTCTGAATATGCCAGCGAAGCATAACCTGTGCCGGAGTCTTTTGATATTTTTCTGCAATCTCTGCGATGACAGGATTCTCAAAGGTGCCTCCTCTGCCCTCACCGAATGGTGCCCATGCTTCTAACCGGATGTCATATTTGTCTGCCCATTCCTTCATCTCTTTCTGCTGATTGAAGATGTGGGTTTCCACCTGATTTACCATAGGTTTAATGCGGTTGAAGGATGCAAAATCAACCATTCTGTCTACATAAAAGTTGGAAATTCCGATTGCTCTGATTTTTCCCTCATCGTACAGATCTTCCAATGCATGGTAAGCACCGTAAGCATCTGAAAATGGCTGGTGAAGCAATACCAGATCCAGATAATCTGTCTTTAACTTTTTCATGGATTCAAGAACTGATTTCTTTGCTTCTTCATATCCATAATGTTCAACCCACACCTTTGTTGTAAGGAAGATTTCTTCTCTTGGAATGCCTGACTTTTGGATTGCATTCCCAACCTCTTCCTCATTAAAGTAACTCTGTGCTGTATCAATCGCCCGGTATCCAACTTTTAAAGCATCAAGCACACATCTTTCACATTCATCTTTTGTTACCTGATATACGCCATATCCAAGTATTGGCATTTTTACACCATTATTTAATGAAACATATTCCATTGTCGTATCCTCCTTGTTTTCATGCTGTCTTCGTTTTTATCTTACATGCATACTATATATCTGATATGCTCCGAAGAGAAGTTTCGATAAGTTTTTCAGTCTTAACCTTTCGGTTTATTCTGGTTCTTAATGATTGAACAGCCATCCCATAATTTCTTTGTCACGACAAAACAGATAGCCACCTCCATGCTGATAAGTGACCGATGTTCCTTCAAAGTAATCTTTATCTTTTACATCCAGTACCACCAGTCTATCAATCTCTGATTCCGATAATCCCTGTTCTTTGTAAAGCTCATGTATCTTCTGATAAACCTCTTTAAAAGGTTCTGATCCATAATATTCGTCGCTTTCGCCAATCACAAAATATACCGGAGTTTTCGTCTCCACAACCGGCTCATATGCACCATCCCACTGAGAACTGCACATAAGTGCCGCTGTATATAATTCCGGCTGCTTTGCCAATACCAGTGACAGGGTTTCTCCTCCTCCGGAATAACCATTAATATATACTTTTGATGAATTAATCTTGTAATGCGTCAGAAAATACTGTGTCAGTTCAATTGTCTGATCTGCTGATGTCTGTCCCCAGTCATTTAACTGTGGAGCTACAATAATCATATCGTTGATATACTTCTGTGCCTCAAAGCCAAAATCTTCTGTCCGGATATTTTCTCCCACCCCCTGAAAATACAGTCCCTGATAACCAGGCAATGTTACATACAATGCATATTCCTTTGTCCCATCGTAAGAATCTGGGATATATACGTTATAATGGATATCCCCTTCACTTTGAGAATGAAGAACATTATCCAGGAGAAAGCCCCTGTATTCTTCACTTCCTGCCGTAACATTTTCCAATTCATCACCTGATGTATTTTTTTCTGTATTTTCTTTTTTCTCGTCTGCCTTCTGCTGTACAGTCTGTGTCCGGTTTATTGTTTGTTGACTCTTCTTTTCATCCTTGTCCGATTTTGAGAAGTTGGTATATACAGTGATTACCATTGCCAAAATAATAACTCCAATCACTGTAAGTACTAATTTTCGCTTTTCCATAAATACACCGCCTTCTTTCAGTATGAACCTTTTCGTTTTTTCTTACCTGTTTTCTTTAAAAACAATCCACCATAATATCCAATAAATGCTATCAATATCATTACTGCCAAATAATCTATCAGAAAAGGAAACACCCCTTCTTCATAATCATAGAACACAAAATGCATTCTCATAAGCAGATAATCGCCTATCTGTCTCCTGTAAAATGCATATAAACCATAACCTGCAATTGTGGTTGCGACAGATCTTGCTGCCCATGTTCTGATGACGAATGGATGTTCCCATAATCGTCCTGCCATTGCTACCGCTATATTCCAATGAAATCCGAGATGTAATGACATCACAACCAGTCCCCAGTATGCGCAAAACATATGTATCTGTCTGGCTGTCATATATGTTCCGGAAATCTTTATCCATTTAAATATGTGATTTGACAATAATATTCCACTTATCATGGAACCCATTATAAGAATAAGCATGATGATAACCAGTACTGTCTGTATCACTCTGAACGCATTATATTTTCCTTTCCTTACAGAGGTCACCCATTTATGATTCAGTATGTGATGTGAAATAAAAAGCACAAGCATCGCCATACCAATCCACTCATGTGCAGTCTCGCTGATGAGACTATATGGCATAAGAAGAAGCAAACATATCGTCATTCCTATATCTATCAATATTTTTGCTGTAAATCGTTTATTTTTCATATCCTACCTCTTATCTAAAGCGTTCATATTGTCTTCCCAGAAAGATATTGCATGGTCAATCCAGCCTTCTGCTACAGTCCCCTCTCCCAATCCAAATCCATGAGAAAGGCCTTTAAATACTTCTATTGTTACATTTGTGCCATTTTGTTGTATCTGGGAGATATAATTTTCCATACTTCTGTATGATGCAATTCCATCACTTGTTCCAACACAGGCATAGGTTGGCGGCTCCATTCCTGTTACCTGGGAAAGTCCTGTATACTGCATAATCACCGCAGCCGGTGCAGGATATTCTTTTTCTCCAAAGTAAGCTGTTCCATAAGAACCAAGCCAGGCCGCCATCCTAGCTCCCGCCGATCCTCCCCAGAGAGAATAATCTGTCATATCAATCTGTAATTGCTCTGCATTTTCATGTAAAAATGCAATTGCTCTGGCAAGATCCTCACAGGCAGTCTGTGCTCCCGGACGATAAATAAGAGCAAATGCATTATGGCCTTTCTTTGACAATTCTAACGCATGAGGAAAGCTGTCATGTATTCCGGCTACATATACAAAGCCTCCTCCTGCATTGATAATCGCTGTTTTTGCTCCTGCATTTCCTCCCCGAAAGAAAAATAAACCTGTATCCTTTTTATCCGCATCTGCCTGCATTTCTTCTTCACTGTATATTGGATAAAAAATCTTCTCACCATTCATTTCCTGATTTTTCATATAATTCACAATTTCTACTGTTTTATCGGTGTTTACTTCGCTGTACCACGGCAAAATAGAGCTGACATCTTTTAATTTCAGATTGTCCTCTATTTCCATATCTATCGGAAATATGAGTCTGCCATAATCATCGAAAGCTGAATTATGGATAACATCATTTATATTACTTTCTGCATTAAAACTTTCTTTTTCATTCATATTGATATTCTTCTCTGTCACGCTCTCTTGCTCTATTTTTCCTGTTTTCAGCGTTTTTTCTTCCCCGATTGCCAGGTTCTGCTCTGTTGTGCTACACCCACTGAGCATGATAACAGTCATAATGATTCCTCCAAGAGCTATCCTCTTTATCTGCATATAGTATCCTCCATTTTCACTTCAGCTAAAGTATAACAAAACGAGACTCCATTAGAAGTCTCGTTTTGTTATTCAGTATTAACCTTTAGGTTTCTACTCGCATGTATTCAATTTTTATTTTACCTTGTTAATAGCCTTGATTAATCGTTTCACCTTTGCAGATGGTGTTTTTGAATGAAGGATTCCAAATGGCATCTTATAATCCCATTCTACCGGAATGATTCTGATCAGTGGATGAACACTTTCCCAACTCTTAAATGCCAGTAATACCTCATTATTGTTTTCGCATCGGTTAAATGCTTCTACATTGTACAGATTAAAGTCTACAATATTGATTTCAGGATGATTTTTCATCATATCATCCCTTAGCATATCGCCATAATAACTCCATCCTCTTTGCATGAGCATAAGATTTTCTCCAGCCAGATCATCAAGTGTAATTTTTTCTTTTTTTGCCAGCCTGTGATGAATTGACACCGCCACACAAAATGGTTCTCTTGAAATCTCAGTGCCATCACAGCCTCTGAGTTCAAGCATTGTTTCATCAAAGATTCCAGCTATCACATCAATATTCTTTCCCATATTAGCCAGTATCTCTCTTGCATTCTCTGGTGTATTTTCAAATGTAATCAATTTAAACTTCATCTCCGGATATATTTTCTGTATCTTAGGCCAAAGTTCCACAAAAATTTCCGGTGGAGTCATCGGAGATATTCCAACACGAATGATTTCTTCATTATGATTCATTGCTTCCTGCGCCCGTATCAACGATTCTTTTGAATATTGAATCAGATATTTTGCATCCTGATAGAGCGATTTACCAGCTTCCGTAATAATAAGACCTCTGTGTGTTCTTTCAAATAATTGCAAATTTAAGCTGTTTTCCAAAGAATTTATCTGTTTAATAACCGCAGGTGCACTTATATATAATTCTTCTGCCGCTTTACTAAAGCTTCCAGCTTCTACAACGCAGATAAATGTATCAAGTTGTGGATTATACATCATGTAATTCACTCCTCTTTGTGATTTTAAATCATCTGAAATGCTTTCAGTGCCCCAATAATTGCCTCTTCTTTCTCCTTCGGACATTGTGGTTGCTTTGCTCCCTCTGACCTAGGAATATTAAAATTCTCCGCTAATTCAATTCCACACTTTCTCTTCACCTGTGCAATATACAGATCAGATACCTTCATTCTATCATTATACTCTGCAACATACTTCTTTATCTCCTCATAAGTCGCCTTGCTCTCCTCGGCTGTCAAATCCATCTCATCCATATCAAGTTTCACATTCACATGATGTTTCGCTTCGTGGAGTTTGGACAAAAGACATACCGTCTCCACATGTGCACTCCACGGGAACATATCGACTGGCTGTACCTTTTCTACCTGATAGCGGTACTCGCCTTCTTTGCCTTCGCTGCACACCTTTTCAGTCAGATACTTTAAGTCTCTGGCAAGTGTTGCACTGTCGCAGCTTACATACACGATACGGTCTGGATGCATAGCCGTGATGGTGTCTAAAAGTACGCTGTCACAGCCTTTTCTCGGAGGATCCACGACGATAACGTCTGCATGACGTTCTTCTTTGCTGTCACGCTTTTCGTACCACTCTGGCAGCACTTCTTCTGCCTTTCCAACAAAGAACTCCGTATTGTCAAGACCATTTCGCGCTGCGTTTCCGCGCGCATCTTCAATGGCTGCTGGAATAATCTCTACTCCGTAAACCTTCTTTGCACTGCGTGCCAAAAACAGTGAAATCGTTCCGATGCCGCAATACAAATCCCACACTGTTTCCTGTCCGGTAAGACCGGCAAATTCGAGTGCTTTTTTGTAGAGCACCTCTGTCTGGGATGGATTTACCTGAAAGAAGCTCTGCGGTGAAATCTGAAATGTTACTTCGCCAATCTTATCCTCTAAATATCCTGGTCCAAACAAATTGACAACTTTTTCGCCAAGGATTACATTTGTCTTTTTCTTATTGATATTTAAACATACAGATGTCATACCCTGTATCTTTATCAAACGCTCTGTAAGCTTGTCAGCATGAGGCAGACTGTCGGCATTGATGACGAGACATACAAGAATCTGTCCTGTATGAAAGCCCACTCTAATCAGCGCATGGCGCACAATTCCTGTACCACGTTCTTCATCATATGGCGCAACGTGATACTCCTCCATGAATGACTTGATCTCTCGTATAATAGTCTGATTGATTTCTGGTGCAATCAGACAATCCTCACTGTCAATAATAGTGTGAGTACGTCCTGCATAAAATCCAGCGCAGATGCCTTCCTTATCAAAACCAAATGGCACCTGTGCTTTATTGCGATAACGCCACGGCTTTTCCATGCCAAGCGTCATTGGCACTTCAATATCCTTTAATCCTCCAATGCGTCGCAGATTATTCTCTACCTTACGGCGCTTGAACTTTAGCTGTTCCTCATAAGTCATACATTGGAGCGTGCAGCCGCCGCACTGACGTGCGACAGGACACAGCGGCTTTACACGATTTGGCGATGGCGTGATGATTTCCATCAGGCGTCCATAGCCATAATTCTTTTTGACCTTAATGACACGGACCTTTGCAACATCTCCAATTACCGTATCCTTGATAAACAGAGGAAATCCATTCTCATTGCCAAGCTCACCCTCGCTTATCTTGCCGATGCCTTCACCTTCCACACTTAAATCTTCGATTGTTACAATGTAATCCTGATTTTTTTTCACTTCCATACTTCTCCAACTCTTTTTCTTGTTACTGCAATACTGTTTTCTTAATATTGCTGTCCATTAAACGGTTAAATCCAATCCACTCACCTGGTGTTGCTGATGCAAGCTGCTCCTTCATAATTTCAAGCTTTGCATCTGCATTATCTGCAAAGTTAAGCGCTGCTGCCTCAATGATAGCAGGCTTTTTCGGTGAACCATACTCAAACTCACCGTGATGTGCTAAAATGCAATGCTTTAACTCTGATGCTAATACTGGTGGGAAGCCCGGAATCTCACGGATATGACTTCCAATCATTTCAACGCCCATTACAATGTGACCAAGCAGCTGACCATCATCTGTGTAGTCATTTTCTGGGAAATCAGACAGCTCATTTACCTTTCCAATATCATGGAACATAGCTGCGGTCAAAAGCAGATCACGATTGATCATTGGGTAAAGCGTGCAGAAAAAATCACAAATCTTAGTAACAGACAAGGTATGCTCAAGAAGACCACCGATAAAGCCATGGTGAACAGACTTTGCTGCTGAATGCTGACAGAAATTCTTTACAAACTCCTTATCTCCAAAAAAGCTCAAAAGAAGCTCATGCAGATGCGGCTCCTTAACCTTCTGAATAAAGCCATCAAGCTCCTTAAACATTACAGCCGGGTCTTTTTCAGAAACTGGAAAATAATCCTTCTGATCATATTCGCCCTCTTTTGCCTTGCGAATGCGGCGGCAATTTAACTGCAGACTGCCATTAAACAGAGTGACATCGCCATCAATTTTAATAAAGTCAAGATTTTCAAAATGCTCAATTGCACCAGACAGCTCCCATACCTTGCCATCAAGCACACCTGTCTTATCCTGCAAAGTCAGCGAATAATATGTCTTTCCTGCCTTTGTCGTTGCAATCGTTTTATTTTTACAGAAAAAAATCTGCGACAGGCGTTCTCCCTCACGCAGCTCCTGAATATATTTCATAATCTTTTACCTCTCTCACTTTTTTTGATACTTATTTAAGGGGATCATCCCCCTTTTATCTTATTATAAACAACTTCGCAATGCTTGTAAATGCTTTTACAAGTAAAAAAACTGTGGTTTTTCTTTTTCCTCTGTAGTATACTGAAGTTGCCTGTAAACTGTAACACACCAGAATCAGCGAAAGTTTCTTGCACTTTATTGTATTTTTTATTATACTTCTATTGTATTTTTTATTAAGGGGAAAATTTATGAATCAAAAAGCTTTATCAACACTTGAATATACAAAAATAATCGCCCAGCTTGAGGAATATGCATCTACCTCAATGGGCAAAAAGCGCTGTCGCGAACTCGTTCCGATGAATGATCTTCAAGAGATCAAAACAGCGCAGGCACAGACAAGCGATGCACTAGCACGCATTCTTCGAAAGGGAAGCATCTCTTTTTCTGGTGCAAAGGATATACGCGACTCACTTCTTCGTTTGAAGGTTGGCTCATCATTAAGCATCGCTGAGCTTTTGCGTGTAAGCGCACTTCTTCGCGTTGCACTTCGCGCAAGCGACTATGGCAAGCGTGACCATGAACCTGGCGAGGAGGACGATGCACTTGACGCAATGTTTCGTGAGCTTGCACCTGTCGTTTCTCTTGCAAAGGAAATTGACCACTGTATCCTCTCTGAGGAGGAGATCGCTGATGATGCAAGCAACGGACTTCGCTCTGTGCGCCGTGCCATGAAAACTGCTGCCGAGAAGATCCGCACGCAGTTAAACAGTCTTGTTGTAAACTCACGTACTTATCTGCAAGATGGCGTTATCACAATGAGGAATGGCCGTTACTGTGTACCTGTAAAGGCTGAGCACAAATCCAACGTGCCAGGAATGGTACATGACCAAAGCTCTAGTGGTTCTACCATTTTTGTCGAGCCATTAAGCGTTGTAAAACTGAATAATGAGCTTCGCGAATTGGAGATCCGTGAACAAAAGGAAATCGAGGCTGTTCTTGCAGCTCTAAGCAATCAGACATGTGATCATTTAGATGAGCTAACACTTGATCTTGAACTTATCGGAGAGCTTGATTTTATCTTTGCAAAGGCTGCCCTCTCCCGCCATTACCGCGGCTGTGAGCCAAGATTAAATAAAGATGGCATCATCCGCCTGAAAAATGCGCGACATCCGCTTCTTGATCCGCACCGCGTTGTGCCTATTACACTTACGCTCGGTGAGAACTTTGATCTTCTGATCGTTACCGGACCAAATACTGGCGGTAAGACTGTTTCATTAAAGACAGTTGGTCTTCTGACACTTATGGGTCTTGCCGGACTTCACGTACCAGCTGCTGAGGGAACAACCTTAAGCGTCTTTACTGAGGTTTACGCAGACATTGGCGATGAGCAGAGCATTGAGCAGAATTTAAGTACATTCTCATCTCATATGACAAACACAGTTAAATTCTTAGACAAGGCTGATAAGGATTCTCTGGTTCTGTTTGATGAGCTTGGTGCTGGTACAGACCCTGTTGAGGGTGCCGCACTTGCAATGGCAATTTTATCCTTCCTTCACAACATGAAGGTTCGCACAATGGCCACTACACATTACAGCGAATTAAAGCTTTTTGCTCTTTCCACTCCTGGTGTCGAAAATGCCAGCTGTGAATTTAACGTGGAAACACTTCGTCCGACATATCGTCTGTTAGTCGGCATTCCAGGAAAGAGTAACGCTTTTGCAATTTCAAGAAAGCTTGGTCTTCCAGAATTTATTATTGACGATGCTAAAAAGCATATCGACAGTCAGGATGAGAGCTTTGAGGATGTAATCTCTAATCTTGAGGCTTCACGTGTCCAAATGGAGCAGGATAAGGAACAAATTGCGGCTTATAAAGATGAAATGGAGTCTCTTAAGAAGCAGCTTTCTGCCCAGAAAGAAAAGCTTGAGCAGCAAAAGGCAAAAATCTTACAGGATGCCAACGAAAAAGCACGCAAGGTTCTTCAGGATGCCAAGGATTACGCTGATGAGACTATACGAATTATCAACAAAAAGACTGATGGAGGCGAGGTTAGCCGTCTTCTTGAGGAAGAGCGTACTAAGCTTCGTACTAAGCTTGACAAGACAGCATCAAAGGCACAGATTTCACAGCCAAAGGCTTCTCCATCTAAAAAGCCAGACGCTAAAAAGCTTAAGCTTGGTGATGCCGTTAAGGTAGTTTCACTTAATCTTCGTGGTATTGTAAGTTCTCTTCCAAATGCAAGAGGAGATTTATTTGTCCAGATGGGTATTCTTCGTTCTCAGGTCAATATTAATGATTTGGAGCTGATTGATGAGCAGACTATTTCTGGTGATGGCGTACCTGCAATGCGCACAAAACAAAAGGGCAATGGAAGCGGCAAGATTCGTATGTCAAAATCTGCCACTGTTTCTCCTGAAATAAATCTGATTGGAAAAACAGTTGATGAGGCAATTCCAGAACTCGACAAATATCTCGATGATGCTTATCTGGCACATCTTGAAAAGGTTCGTGTCGTACACGGACGCGGTACAGGTGCCCTTAGAAACGGTGTTCATCAGCATCTGCGCAAGCTCAAATATGTAAAGTCCTTCCATTTAGGGGAATTTGGTGAGGGCGACAGTGGTGTTACCATTGTTACTTTTAAGTAAGAAAAAGAGAGGGGAATAAATATGATCAACCATGAATTCGACATTATTCGTGTCTTAATTGCCAGTCAGGATGATGAGATGATTAAAAAGCTCATCTTGTGCCTGACAGAAAATGCATATGAAACAGTCACCGTTAACAATAAAACTGATGCAAGAAAAAATCTGCTTTCCTTTCAGCCGCATATTTTGCTGGTAGACCGTCAGATTCCAACTATGAATAGTCTTGATTTGTGCCGTGAATTTCACAATGCCTGCAATATTCCGATTTTAATGCTGTCTAATGATGATAATATCGTCGATAAGGTGCTTTCTCTTGAAATTGGATGTGATGATTTTATGACAAAAGACTTTGATTCACGTGAGCTTATTGCTCGTATCCGTGCAATTGTCCGCCGTTCCCATTCAAACATACCAGACTTCTCTACATTGTCTGGCACATCACCGTCAGCTGACAGCGATTCTTCAGCCAAATGTATTACATTCCCTGGCCTTGTTATCAATCTGACCAATTATTCGGTCAGCTACCGCGGTGCTACAATTGAAATGCCGCCGCGCGAATTAGAGCTTTTATATTTTTTAGCCTCCTCACCTAATCAGGTTTTTACAAGAGAACAGCTTCTTGATCATGTGTGGGGCTATGAGTATGTAGGCGATACCCGCACGGTAGATGTCCATATTAAACGCCTGCGCGCAAAGCTTCCAGGCAAAAACAGCTGGTCTATCGCTACCGTATGGGGAGTCGGCTACAAATTTCAGACAAAACCCGCAAAAAGCGAATAATGTTTTTACTCGTTTGGATGATTCCAGTGCAGACGATGAAGCTCACCATTTAACTGCATACTGGCAAAATGATTCTGACGAAGTGCCTCATACAGCACAATCGCAACAGAATTTGATAAATTCAAGGAACGAATCTGTGGATTCATTGGAATACGGAAACACTGGTCTTCATAGTCAAGCAAAATCTCTTCCGGGATTCCAGCACTCTCCTTTCCAAACATCAGATACGCATCCTCATCATACTGGGCATCACTATATACGTGATGTCCTTTTGTTGTTGCTAAATACAGCTTTTTAGATGCATCTGGATTCTTCTCGAGAAAATCATTGAAATTTTCATAAACGCGCACATCGAGATGCTGCCAGTAATCAAGACCTGCTCTTTTTAACGCTTTCTCATCGAGTGAAAAACCAAGCGGCTTAATCAGGTGAAGTGTTGTTCCTGTTGCCACACATGTTCTTCCAATATTTCCTGTATTTGCCGGAATCTCCGGCTCTAATAATACTACATTCATACCATTTGCCTTTCTTCTTACTTTCTAATACGCACAAGCTCATCCTGTGCAGGTTTATCAAGATATCTTACTTCATCATCTCTGCGAATCACACGTGCGTTTTCTTTTGTTACCTGACCAATTACAACGCAGCTAACTCCTGCTTTTGCAAGTGCTGCACACACTTTTTCCGGCTGCATTGAAGATATAAGACAAGCACCATCTCCCATCAGCAGATAAGGATTTATGCCATAAAACTCACTGATTTCTACTGATTCCTGACGAATAGGAATCTTTCGCATGTCTATGTCGAGTCCTGCACCGATACCATCTGCATAATTCCAAAGTGCGTTTAAAACACCGCCCTCTTGAATTGGATATATACAAGCATCAATATCCTCAAGAGCTTCTTTTACAGGACGAATACTAAGTGTATCCAAAAACTGCTGTGCCTGACGTATAAAGCCCTGCGTATACTGCTTTGTCAGTGCGTCTTCTCCGTAAGCCGCAAGCAGTCCAATTCCTGCCATTCCCGCATGACCTGCCATGCAAAGTGTACTTCCTGCCTGGAGTGTTTTGTTCTGATTTTTGCCGTCATTATCTGTGAAGTCTTCGTTAGCATATCCAACTGCTGTAACTGATATGACTGCCTTTTGCACGAAGCTGCTAACGCCTGCTGTCACTAAGCCAAGCTTGACTGCTTCTTTCTGACACAAGGCAGCTATATAACCAGTTAACTCTGCCATAAATGCTTCTTCGCTGTCTTCTGGCCAAAGAAAGCTGACATTTACAAGCTTCGTACATCCACGCTGCGCAAAAACTATATTGCATGCTCTGTAAAATGCAAGTGCGATATCCTCTTTTGCCGAAACTGTCATCATTGCTTCTGAGACAATCTCCTTTTTTTCATGGCAAATCACTGCGCAATCATAATTTTGTGCAAAGCCTTCTGCTAACTTTTGCACTTTTTTAATTGGCCGTACAATGCTTCTTTGCTGCGCATTATACGAATATCTTCCTGTTCGCATATTTTTGCCCTTTCTGTTATTCATAATATGGCCACTCTCCTCCGCCAGGCGTTGTTACTGAGATATCAATTGTCCAGCCGATGTATGGAAATACCATGGCCTCGCCTGCATTTCCCGGACGAGCTGATGCACTGACATTACAATCTGAAGCTCGGTAAATAAGTCCCGATGCTGCCTTATAGTTGTCACGATTTAGTTCTGTTTCCTCCACAAGCTGTCCGTCAATATAAATCTGCTTATAGGATACACACGACAATGCTGGATGCACCTCGACCTCAACTTTATGCTTATAGTTAACACGAACCTCTCCAACCTGACATTCACTATCATTTACAACAATGTTGTATAGCGTCTCTGGCCATGAAACAGATAAAATCTCTGTTCTAAATCTTACAGAACGGTTTGCATCGCGCTCCTCAATTCCCCAGATATTGATACAGATGCGGTCGTCTACTACATATGCTTCAATATAAATCGGATGATTTGAGCTGTTTACAAATTTAAAATCAGAATTATCCTGCGGCGCTACCATTGCATCCATGCCTGGATATACATAGTTAACCATCATTGAATGATTTTTACGATAGGAAACATCAAGTTCAGCACGCAAAACTGCATTATAAAGTGTCGTTGTTACCTGACAGACTCCTCCGCCAACTACCATCTCTACCCTTCCCTGATTGTAGCCTGGTGCCTCTGCGTAGCCATTTTCTATCGTAACTGCACCGTACAAATCAAGTGCAGATATTGTTTCGCCCGGATAGAAAATACGGCCATTCATACCTTCTGCAGCACGGGAAATGTTATTTCGTCTGTTCTTGTCTCCAAGACCATCTGTGTAAAAGCTTCCAAGCGGCAGCTCACTAAATGCAAAATCGGCACTAGTATATGTCGCTGGTGTTTCCGTGTAAGGAAACGTGTAATTTATAGGATCAGCCGTTGAAAAATCATTTATCATGCCTGTCAGCTCATTATAAATAGCCTCTGTATCAAACGCAATTCCATTTACTGCCTCTGTTACAACAAACTGTGCATTCTCACGTTTTACGCTTGCATTTGATACTGTTCTTGACAGGGTCGATGTATATTCACTTATTGTATCATGGAGAGTCTGCGTATCAAGCGAAAACTGCAGATCAAGATCCACAGGATTTACATCCATATCCTTTTGCTTTTTATACTGCTCTACGATATTTCCGCTCATAGTTAAATTGTCAAGAGAAGATACAATCTCTGCATTTGTACACGCTACGCCGAAGGAGGACGCACTGTACTCATAAGTATTTCCCACAATGTTCCATACCATATATCGTGACTGCCTGTCTTCTATATAATCAGAGATCTCGCTTTTTGCTTCTTCAAGCGTTTTCCCCTCAAGGCTTATTCCTTCATAGCTTACACCTCTTGGAAATACACCAGTCGTACTCGTATTGAACGTTAATACAAATGGTGTCTTAGCAGTATCTGCCTCTGATGCATATGATACCACACCAACCGCTCCAAGCAGCAAAAACGCTACCGCAGCTGCCTTTGCTGCCCTTTTTTTAATTTCCTTTAATGATCTCATTCTGTGAAACTCCTTCTTACGTAGAAACATGCGCCCCTTACAATAAGCGGCGCATGGATAAAAACTACTATTTAGCGTATCATAATTTAATATGGATAATACGGCCACTGCTCACCTGAAAGCGTATACGTATCGATTGTAAACGCAATGCCAATGTTCGGGAGCGTTGCCCAGGAAGAGCCAGTCGGAACTTCGTTCGGCCTTGCCTGAATGGTACAGTCTGATGCATGAATCAGTTCACCAGATGCCGGACCATATACAGATGTATTTAACAATTCTACAGACTGCTCTACCCCATCAATATACACATGTTTGTAAGACTGTGCGGTAAATCCCGGATGCGGATCGGTCAGTGTCTTCTGCTTATACACTACATTTACATTACCAACCTTACAGTTTACATCATCCACTCTCTGAACATACAGCGGATCCTTCCATACAAAATCTGTTGTTCTCGTACTTGTGAATGCAATAGTACGGTTTGCCGCACGTTCCTCCACGCCCCAGATGTTGACGGTTACGCTGTCTCCGTCTACATAAGATTCAATGTAAATCGGATAATTGAGTGTGTTTGTGAAAGTAAAATCCAGACCTGACTTGTAATCCACGGTAGCATCAAGCGCTGGCTCTACGTAGCTGACGATCATGGAATGAGATTTTCTGCTTACAACGGTAAGTTCTGCTCGAATGACGGCATTGTATAATGTGGTCGTCGTCTGGCAGATACCGCCGCCCATACTCGGCACAACCTTTCCAAGTTCATAGCCAAGACCCATCTGGTAGCCATTTTCCTCTGTTACATCATGGAACATCTTGAGCGTTGAAGCAGTCTCTCCCGGATAAATTACATTGCCATTCAGGTTCTGTGCGGATATCCGGATATTATTGGTTCTCGGTTCATCACCTAGACGAGTGGTTGTGTAGCTTCCGAGTGGGGTCGGTGAAAAATTAAAGTATGAGCTGTCATATGTCGGTGGTGTCTCTGTAAATGGGAAACTATACTGAATAGAATCAGCAGTAGAGAAATCCTCAATCTTTGCCAACAGCTCCGCTGCAATAGCATCTGTATCAAAAGAAACTCCAGTCACACCTTCAGTTACAACAAATTGTCCGTTTTCACGCGTTACAGTTGCATTCTGAGGATCCTTATAAAAATGACTTGTGTACTCTGCAACAGTACTTCTTACTGCATCTTCATCTACTGTAAACTGTAAATCAAGATCAATCGGGCTTTGATCAAGATCCTTTTGCTTCTTGTACTGTTCTATAAGATTTCCCTCTAATGTCATATTAGAAAGCTGGCTGACTACGTCTGGATTTGCCCATGTAGTTGAAAAGGAGCTTCCGTCATAATCATATTTATATCCAAGCACATCCAACTGCATGTATCTTGTCAGACGATCATTAGCATATTCGTTAATCTCTGATACAGCCTCATCATATGTCTTTCCCTCGAGACTGATTCCCTCGTAGCTGACGCCGCGTCCAAACACGCCTGTTGTTTTTTTATTGAACGTCAGATCGTAGGACTTTGCCTGAACCTGGCCTTGCGTCTCTTCTGCAAAAGCAGAGACGACCATAGAAGCAATCATGGCTAATACGATAATCACTGCAACTGCACCTGCTAGGATGCGTTTTTTCTTATCATTCTTGTTTTTGTAGTAAAACATCCGCCTTTTTCCTTTCTATTTCTATTCATGCGCCCAGATTCTTATTATACATAATAATATGGTGTTTTTGCAATACCTTTTCAAACTTTCTTTATACATCTGAGCACATAAATTAACAGTGTTTTTTTTATCATACCATACTTTCAAAGTTTTTCACATTTCAAATTTCTTACATTTTTCGGACGATTATGACCTTTACTTTTTTCTGGCTCTGTGTTATCGTAAAGTTACAAATATAGGGATGTCAATTTAATCCCGCATATGCCGTGGGCATCGGCATTCTGTAAATTGTCCAAATTCAATATTTGAAGAAAGGTTCTTATTATGACTAAACAGGACGCTATTAACTTATTAACACAGAAAGATCAGCTGCAGCTGCTTTCATTTTATGACACTCTTACACCACAGCAACAAGAAAATCTCCTTGCTCAGATTGAAGGAATTGACTGGTCCTTGCTTGATGTATTAAAGACACATGAAACAGTAAATGCACGCGGCACATTTGCACCGCTGTCTGCCATGGAGCTGTCCCAGATTGACGCAAACCGCGCACATCTTGAAGAAGTTGGATTACAGGCAATCCGCGAGGGCAAGGTTGCTGCCGTTTTGCTTGCAGGAGGTCAGGGTACCCGTCTTGGTTTTGATAAGCCAAAGGGTATGTACAATATCGGTGTCACAAGAGAGCTTTACATTTTTGAGTGTCTGATCAATAATGTAATGGAGATTGTAAAAAAGGCCGGTGCCTGGATTCCATTTTATATCATGACAAGTGACAAAAATTATGATGATACTACTGCTTTTTTGAAGGAGAAAAATTATTTTGGCTACAATGCCAAATATATTCATTTCTTCAAGCAGGAGATGGCACCAAGCGTAGATTACAATGGAAAGCTTCTTATGGAAGCACCTGATCGCCTGTCACTGTCTCCAAATGGAAATGGCGGATGGTTCTCATCTCTTTGCCGCTACGGATATGACAAGCAGATGAAGGAAGCTGGTGTTGAATGGCTTACTGCATTTGCTGTTGACAATGTTCTTCAAAGAATTAATGATCCGGCATTTGTCGGTGCTGTCATTGATTCTGGCTGTGACTGCGGCGGTATGGTTGTAAGAAAGGCTGACCCAAATGAACGTGTCGGCGTTCTTTGTACTGAGGATGGCAAGCCTTCCATCGTTGAATATTATGAGATGACTGAGGACATGATTCACTTAAAGGATGAGAATGGAAATCTGCTCTACAACTTTGGTGTTATCTTAAACTACATGTTTAATTTGGATCGTTTAACTGAGATCAAAAGCAAACGTCTTCCGTTACATATCGTTGAGAAGAAGATTCCTTACATTGATGGTGATGGCAATCTGATTAAGCCAACTACACCAAATGGCTATAAGTTTGAATCCTTAATTCTCGACATGATCCATATGATGGACAGCTGCTGTCCATTTGAGGTTGAGCGTGAGAAAGCATTTGCACCTGTTAAAAATCCGACTGGTGTAGACTCTGTTGAATCTGCAAGAAAACTTCTTGAGAAAAACGGCGTAACTTTATAAAAATAATCGGGGATAGGAAAATTTTTCCTATCCCCATTTTTACTGCAAAATCAAACCCTGTGCTGCCCATTCTCTCAGTAAGTCTGTCATCCACAAAATACCATCCCCTGGTTCCTCTATTTCAATCGGTTCTTCTGCTGGCTCAATGCTTACTACAAAACTAAATAATGCATTCTTTATATCTGGCTCATCTGTCTGTGTCAAAAGCCCTTCCGTCTCACCGACAACTGGAGAAAGCTCTTCAATTCCCCATTTCTCTTGAAGTTTGTCTGAAATCTCTGCTTCAATTGTCACTTCAAATGCATATGTGCCTGCTGCGCCATCTTTTCCCGCACAGATTGATGCATTAACTTCAAGACCTTTTGAAACTGCATTTTCAAACTGCACTGCTAATGGTTCTTTCTCATCATCTTCATGCGGACAAAATGTAGTCTGAAGAGTATCAAATATCTGCTTTTTCTTTTTATCCTGATCAAAAGCATTTTCTGGATCAGCTTCTTTCATTCCTTCTATTACTGCATCCACATATGGTGTAAAAAGTGGCTCCCAGTCAATGACAAATGTTTTATCTAACTGCCCCTGCTCAATCTGCATATCGATGCGCTCCAAAAGCTGCCCTATCTGATCATTTTTCAGATTAATCGTGTAAGAGCCTGCATCATGTGCCGCCGCAAGACCTGAAAACACCCCTATAAAATCATCATATTTAAACTCATCCAGACCTATTGAAGAACCTACCAGACCAATCCAGTCTTCTGTAATTGAATCTGCTGCCTGCAGCACATTCTCATTCTCTTCCTCGTCAATGCGGTTCTCCTCTGTCAATTCCGATATCATCTCTTTAACCGATTCTGTATTTAAATATGCCTTAGTACCAAATACACGAAGTACATCCTCTGATACAAAATCAAAAAAAGTTCCATCACCATTTGGTGCACTTAAATACAGCATGTCCACAGATGCACTGTCTGGCGTCATACGGATCGTCATTCCGGCCGATACTTCCATATCACCAAGCGTCATTGAGACTGAAAACATTTCAGTTCCCTCTTTTATCCGCCGTGCTTCTGTGACCATATCTGCAATCTTTCTTATTCCACCCGTTTCCTCTTCTGCAAAAGTATTCTGTGCCGCGCTGACAAAAATCACTGTCCCTGCCGCAAACAGCATCATTCTTTTTCTCATGAAACGTTCCCTCCATACACTATATGTTGCCACTTCCATTTCCAACATTACTCTCCTGCATTACACAGCTTTATCATACCCATACTACCATACTACGCCCTTTTTTGCAAAGATATTACGCTTACAAATATCTTACATTTTACAACAAGCGTTACTGTTGACTGGTTTCTTTTGATATGGTATACTATACACAACTAGATGGGCATATTTTTTTATGTTCCGTCAAAAAATTTAAGGAGGTTTTTTTACCATGGATATGTCTTCTTTTTCTCTGGAAGGTAAGATTGCGCTGATTACTGGCGCTTCCTATGGTATCGGTATGGCTATCGCTAAGGGTATGGCTGCTGCCGGTGCTACAATCGTATTTAACGATATTAAGCAGGAGTTAGTTGATAAGGGTCTTGCTGCATACGAAGAAGCTGGAATCAAGGCTCATGGCTATGTTTGTGACGTTACTAATGAGGACGCTGTAAACGAGCTTGTTGCAAAGATCGAGGCTGAGGTTGGTGTAATCGACATTCTCGTAAATAATGCCGGAATCATTAAAAGAATCCCGATGTGCGAGATGACCGCTGCTCAGTTCAGACAGGTTATCGATGTTGACTTAAATGCTCCGTTTATCGTAGCAAAGGCTGTTATTCCGAGCATGATCAAGAAGGGTCATGGAAAGATCATCAACATCTGCTCCATGATGTCTGAGCTTGGACGTGAGACCGTATCTGCTTATGCAGCAGCTAAGGGTGGCTTAAAGATGCTGACCAGAAACATCTGCTCTGAGTACGGTGAATACAACATTCAGTGTAACGGTATTGGACCTGGCTACATTGCTACTCCGCAGACCGCTCCGCTTCGTGAAATTCAGCCAGACGGTTCCCGTCATCCATTTGACCAGTTCATCATTGCCAAGACTCCGGCAGCTCGCTGGGGAGAGGCTGAGGACCTGGCAGGCCCGGCAGTATTCCTTGCTTCTGATGCTTCCAACTTCGTAAACGGACATGTTCTGTACGTAGATGGTGGTATCTTAGCTTACATTGGAAAGCAGCCACAGTAATTTATCTGATAAATCGTACTTAAATAGTACATAAAAAGAAAGCTTCGCGTTGTTTGACACATATGCGGAGCTTTCTTTAAGCATAAAAAGCTTTGCTAAATATAATATAGAAAGGTGTTGATAAATCGTTATGCGCATTGCACTGGTAGATGATTCTGAAATTGAACGTGGGATACTTCTGTCTTTGATTACTGACTATGGATGCGAAAAGCAGATTTTATTTGAATCTGATTGTTTTGACAGCGGAGATGCTTTTTTGTCTTCCTTTTCGTCTGATAAATACGATATTGTTTTTATGGACATTTTTATGAATGGTATGAGCGGTGTTGAGACGGCAAGCAAAATGCGTCAGATTGACAACCATGTTATTTTAATTTTTCTGACTGCCTCTGCTGATTACATGCCAGATGCCTTTCGTGTCCATGCATTTCACTATATTCTAAAACCATATCAGAAAGATGCGATTTTTGCATGTCTGAATGATGCCTCTTTGCACCTTCCAGCTTCTGAAACCTTCATTTCATTCTCAGTAAATGCAATTGAGGTTCGCATTTTTGCTTCACAAATTGTATGCATCGTGGCTGACTCTCACTATACATGGATCACTGACCGAAACGGTCAGAAATACCATCCTTGTGCTGCCTTTGGCACATTCTCAAAACAGCTTTTATCTGACCGTCATTTTCTTCTTGTCAGCAGAGGTGTCCTGTGCAACATGGATGATATTAAATGCTTTTCTTCTGGCAGCTGTCTTCTTTCAAACGGACAGACTCTTCCAGTTACACTGCGCAATGCCAAGCGTCTTGAACAAACCTGGCGTGACTACTGTTTTTCAAAGACACGAGATCAAACTTTGGAAATTTGATTTTTGCTTTTCATTCATAAATTTTGCTTTTCGTTCATACTATATTGACTTTTTCGCATAAAAGCGTTAAATTTTTTGTACTACATCAACATTGCTTCACACACATTAGTTGGTTAGTTTCTTATTTTACACACTTTCTTTGTACAAAAAAAGACCGGCTCCCACACACCGGTCCTTTTTTGTTGTCTTTTATTTTGATCCAACTTTCTTAAAGATTACAACAACAGTTTTTAAGATAATTTGAATATCAAGCTGAATGCTCCAGTTATCAATATATTCACAGTCCAGACGAACTACTTCCTCAAAATCTTCAATGTTGCTTCGTCCACTGACCTGCCACAATCCTGTCAGACCAGGCTTCATGCTTAGACGTCTCTTATGACGCGCCTCATATTGTTTAAACTCATCTACTGTAGGTGGTCTTGTTCCAACAAGACTCATATCACCCTTTAGTACATTCCAAAACTGAGGAAGCTCATCAATACTAGTTGAACGAATAAATTTGCCGACCTTTGTGATTCTCGGATCATCCGTCATCTTAAACATAAAGCCCTTCATTTCATTCTTTTCCATCAGCTCGGCCTTGCGCGCCTCTGCATCCTGATACATAGAGCGCACCTTATAAATATAGAAATAACGGCCATTTTTTCCCACACGCTTTTGCTTAAATATGAGTGGTCCAGGAGACTCTAGCTTTACAGCTGGTGCGATAAAAAGCATCACAACTGCTGTAATCATCAGTCCTACTATCGCTCCTACAATGTCTATTATACGCTTCATTACAAGCTTGTTAAAATCAAAAAATCTTGGTGCCACGCTGAGCGCATAGTGATTTCCAATCTGAGTAACTTCTCTTTGATAACCTGCGCCAAGATGATCAAGAAGGTCAATATTTACATGAACAATTACACCCATCTGAGCAAACTGCTCAGCATACTCAATGATTTCGTTTTTTCTTTGATCATCAAGCACTAAAAATACTTCATCAACAATTTCCCTGCTTGCTACCTCAATCACATTGTCGCCATTTGCCACAACACGATAACCTTCGATATCTTCTCCAACATAATCACCATCTGTAATCGCAAGCGTAATCAGATAATTCTCGTAAGTATTATATCGTCTTAAGTCCTCTGCAAGCGTTTTTACACGATCAGATGTCGTCAATACAAGGAGATGATCTGCTTTTTTATTTTTAAAAATAGTACGAAGCATTCTCTTACAGATTAAATGTGTCACAGCCATCAACACTATATTGATCAGTACTGTTAATGCCCATACACTTCTGCTGATCAGCTCTGTATTTTTAGTAACATAAAATACAGCAATAAGCACAGCTCCCATAATAATATTTAACTTGATCGTATATGTAATTTCTTCATATTTGTTTCGCTTCATGAAATAGCGATTCATGTTGAACGACAGAAATACCAAAAAATAGCTGATCAAAATCATCCAAAGAGATGATAATACGGAAGAAAAATCAAATATAAACTTCCGAAAAACGGATGCAAGAAAACAAGCTGCAATATAGCTTATCACGAGACAAACCGCATCAATCCAAATCAGCAGATAATCCTGCATGTTTTTCCTTTGTTGACTCATGTTCAGAAATTCCTTTCCCTTTTTTTCTTTTGTTTATTGTATCATAATTCTTTTCTTTAAACAACTTGATTTTTCAATTCACGCGTCCTGCTAGATGTATCAGTAAACAGAGACGATAAATTTCATGCTTACATAGAAATTTGACAGATCAGCATGATAACATGCCCAAAGGTGAATGGTAATGTTTTTTTCTTTTCCTGTTTACTTTTACTTTAAAAAAAGGTATAGTATCAGCGAAGTAAACGAATATGGAAAGGCATGGTATTTATCGTGAATCTTACAAAACCTGTTATTTTAGCATCTGGCTCCCCACGCCGAAAAGAATTGTTAGCTCTTGCCGGCTTCAATTTTACTGTCTGCCCGGCAAAGGGCGAGGAAGTCACCTCAAAAACGCTTCCATGTGATATTGTATGTGAACTGGCTCATCAAAAGGCATTTGAAATTGCAAAGGCACAAAAAGCTCCTTGCTATGTGATTGGCGCTGATACTATCGTTGTATTTGAAAATCGCATATTGGGAAAACCAAAGGACAGCGCAGATGCCGTGCGAATGGTTTCCATGCTTCAGGGCAACACACATCAGGTCTATACCGGTGTGACACTAATTGAAGTCTGCGCTGATGGCAGTCTTCGCGAAAAAAGCTTCTACGAGGAGACAAATGTACATGTCTGCCAAATGACAAAGGATGAAATTGCCTCTTACGTTGCAACAGGAGAACCACTTGATAAGGCTGGAGCCTATGGAATTCAGGGTACTTTTTCAATCTATGTCTCAGGCATTGAAGGCGACTATTTTAACGTTGTTGGCCTTCCTGTTTCTCGTCTTTATCATGAATTTGCTGCTTTTCAAAATGCGGCTCACAAATAAGTGTTCAGCTCTCTTAGGCAAATTAAGGCGGTACCCTTACGGATACCGCCTTGTTTATTTTGGGCTAATCATTTTTATTTACTTTTTGCTACGCTTTGTAAGAATGATCATTGCCACTACTGCTGCCGCAAGAATAATTCCAATCACAACCAGAATAATTCCGATTATTCCGCTGGCATCCTCAATACCAAGAATCTGGTTGATTTGACCAGACTGTGTGGTTGGCATTGGAAGTGTTGTGCTAGCTTCTGATGCAGCTGATGACGGTGCCGTACTTGGCGCTGTACTTGGTGCCGTGCTTGGTGCTGTACTCGGTGCTGTACTTGGTGCCGTACTTGGCGCTGTAGTCGTGGTTGTCTGTGCCTGCGTTGTTACTTCTGGTGTCGTAGTCGTTGGTGTCTGCGTTGTTGCCTCTGGCGTTGTAGTCGCCTGTGTCTGCGTTGTTGCCTCTGGTGTCGTTACCATCGGAATCTCTTCTGTCTTTGTTGCACCACATACTGTACAAGTATAAAGCTTTTCTCCAACTGCAGTTGTTGTTGCTTCTTTCTGTACAACACCATCATTCCATGTATGATTCTCATTCACAGTAAATCTTACACTTGCCAAATTGCCGGCGGCATCGGCTGCTGTAAATACATACGTGCCTGCCTTTGTAATTTCATAGGTAAAGGTATCATTTGTATTTAAGCTGCTTTCTGATGCAATCTCCTGATTATTTAACTTAACAGAATATAGATTTTCATCTTTTACCGTAAGTGTAATCTTTTGATCTAAGCAATATGTCTTATTAGATTCAGCTCCGCTAATCACTGGTGGTGTCTTGTCAAGCTTAATGCTTATCTGCTTTTCCTGACTAATTGCTCCACTTGAAATATTCATAAGATAATATTTCATTGTGTAGCTTCCCTCTTCGGTGATTACGATTTGTTTGTTTGTTCCAAATGATCCTCTGTCATTCGTAAATGCAATATAGAATCCATCTGGTGCTTTCAGCGTAGCATTTGCACGATACCAGCCATTACTTCCAAGACCCTGAGTTAAGAATTGTGCATCTACATTTACAGTGTACTGCGGATCATATTGTCCACATACAGTACAGATACCATTTGCATAGCTGTGACCGTTGTGCACTGTAATGGTAATGCTTGCTTCATTTCCTGCTGCATCAACTGCCTTAATAGTCTGTTCTGTCTCTGCTGGAGAAACTGTAAGCGTTCCTTCTGCAGTCAGCGATACCGGAGTACCATTTACTGTAACCTGTACAAGATTTGCATCACTAATTGTAAGTGTCGGAGCCTCACAGTATGTCTTTTTGCCTTCTACGCCACTAATTACAGGCGCTGTCTGATCGAAATTCGCTGTTAATGTCTTCTCTGTACTGATAACCTTGCCGTCTGTGCTCAGCAGATAGTAGGTAATCTTGTTTTCGCCTTCATTCAATGTAAGATCAAGACTAGTTGCTGTGCCAAATGATGACTCATCACTTGTCTGGCTGATATAATAGCCTGTAGGTGCTGTCAGTTTAATGGTATTTTTGCGGTACCAGTTTCCTGCTGCATCTGGTGTTGTCGGCACTGCATCTGGTACATCATTTGACTGTACTGCCGGTGCCTTATAATTAGGATCAGATGCTCCACAGTGAACGCAAACACCATCTTCAAATGTATGAGTTCCATTTACCGTGATATGAACTGATGTCTCATTTCCTGCCTTATCGCGTAATACGATTTCCTGAACACCTGCTGCCGGTGATGCAGTAAAACTTCCATCTGAATTTTGACTTACTGACTCTGGAATACTACTTGATGCAAGATCAAGGTTTTCTTCAACAACACTAAAGGTTACTGCTTCACAATAAACCTTTCCCTCTTCAAGACCATTGATCTGCGGGGCTTTTGTATCAAGATATAATTTACGTGTACGCAGCTCACTTATTGTTGTATTATCTTCTTTAATCAGATAATACTCAATCTCATTTTCACCTTCCTCTAATTCAATATCAAGAGTCGGCATTCTGCGTAATCTTGCATAAGGATTTTCAACAATGTTATAGCCTTCTGGTGCAGTAAGAGTAATGTATTTAGTGCGATACCAGCCATCTGTACCCTGTCCGTCTGCCGCAGTACCATCCTCATTTAATGCTGTGAGCGTGATATCAGGAATATTTGTATCTTCTGTAGGTTCTGGCACATAATCAGGATCAGATGCTCCACAGTGAACACAAACACCATTTTCAAATGTATGCGTTCCATTTACTGTGATATGAACTGATGTCTCATTTCCTGCCTTATCACGTAATACAATTTCCTGAACACCTGCCGCCGGTGATGCAGTAAAGCTTCCATCTGAATTTTGACTTACTGACTCTGGAATGCTGCTTGATTCAAGATCAAGGTTTTCTTCCACAACACTAAAGGTTACTGCTTCACAATAAACCTTTCCTTCTTCAAGACCATTGATCTGTGGGGCTTTTGTATCAAGATATAAAATCTTTGTACGCTGCTCACTGACTGTTGTATTATCTTCTTTTATCAGATAATATACGATATGGTTCTCGCCTTCCTCTAATTCAATATCAAGAGTTGGCATTCTTCCTGATCTGTCATACAGATTTTCAATAATGTTATAGCCTTCCGGTGCAGTGAGAGTAATATTTTTTGTGCGATACCAGCCATCTGTACCCTGACCGTCTGCCGCAGTACCATCCTCATTTGACGCTGTGAGCGTGATATCAGGAATATTTGTATCTTCTGTAGGTTCTGGCACATAATCAGGATCACTGGCATCACAGATAACACATTTTCCCTTTGAAAATGTATGACCATTATTCACGATTACATTTACAGTAGTCATGTTTCCTGCCTCATCTACTGCTGAAACACTTAACTGATTTTCTCCTGGCTCTAACGTAAAACTTCCATTTTCATCAAGTGAAACTGGCTGTCCGTTTACTGTAACTGTAACAGCATTTTCATCTGTCACCGTTACTGTCTGTGCCTCACAATATGTTTTTTCATCTTCAATTCCTGCGATAACAGGCGGTTCTGTATCAGCTGGCTTTGTCGGATTTACAGTCACATTTACTGATGCATTAATCGTATTATAGATGGACGTGTCTTCTGGTGTATAAACTGCTGTATAAATACCACTTTCCGGGATAATGCTTGCTTCAAGCCAGCTCCATCCTTCAGGCAATTCAACAGCTGAAAGTGACTGTCCCTCATCAATACTGATACTGTCCGGACACTGCGTCTGCGGTGTCGGATCTAATTTATTGATCTTAATTGTAATGACAATATTTTCTACTATATTGTAGTTTTCAGTGTCATTTGGAACATAACGAACTGCTGCTGGTGCTTCCTCTTGTGCTGGAAGTGTCGTTGCCGGATCAGTCTGCCACTCAAAATGACCATTAGAATCACTCGGAAGCTCAATCTCTGACAATGGTCTTGTCACATATCCTTCCAGTCCAACTGGAGGTGTATAAACTGGATCCATCTTCTGAACTGGTTCTGGGGTTGGCTCTGGTGTCGGCTCCGGTGTAGGTTCAGGCGTTGGCTCTGGCGTTGGTTCTGGTGTCGGCTCCGGAGTTGGTTCTGGCGTTGGTTCGACTGACTTTTCAATTAACGTTACATCATTTTCAATTGCCATACCTGATACAACATCAGTCAGTGTGCCATCTGATCCTGCCATCTGCCACTGACATCCATCTGTAAAAATGCTGTCTGGCACAATACCATTTGTATAGACAACAGAATCCTCTCTTGCTTCATCTGCATAATCAAGTGTCCACTTATAGACACGTGAGTAACTCTCGTCTGTCTTTTTAATCAATACAGGCATCTGATCCGTTCCCATAAGCTGTGAAAACTTTGGATCTGTAAAACCTGAATTTAATGACCATGCTGCCGCTCCATCTGCAAACTGTGATGTGTCAAATACTGTTACACCTGCAGGCGCTTCTGTCACAAAAAGACTGTTTTCTACACTTTCCTTACGCTCTGTAAATGCAGCTGATACGCTTCCATTTCCTGTTGTGCTTGAATATCCTGGTGCATAATTTAACAGAATCGGCGTAACTGCATCTTCTCCCAACATATTTGTAATGCTGAAATTACTTGAGTAAACAGATTCAATCCTGTTTTCATTATCAGCAGCAAACTCACTTACAAACGCGTCACTTTTTGAAGAAGTCACTGATGCGCCTGATGTGACGCAGGCACTAATGCTTCCTTCATTTCGTCCTGTTAACACACCTGCATCTGCATTTGACGTTATAGATGTGTTTTCCAGTTTAAGCTCTGTAACATGGCCTGCACTTCCAATATAGCCAAATACACCTGCAAGCGCATTTTGCGCAATATTTTCAATAGGCTGTGTTCCAAGCACTGCTGCCTGTTCTTCTGATACCTTGCTGACTAAGTCCACACCGTTTATCTGGTTCAGAATGATATTACTGATACTGTAACCATTTCCATCAAATACACCGTCATAGCTTTTTCCTGTCTGTGTCTCGACATTATAATATCCAAGCGGTGTCCATGAATACGCTGCTAACGCGCTCATGTCAATGTTGTCGGCTAAGCTTACATTCTGTGTCTCTAAATCTCCTGCATAAAAATGCTGAACAAACCATGCCAGTTCTCCTGCATTCTCAATCTCATATGCACGGATATCGCTGTAGCCAAGCTGTGCCATATCCTGATTTTCGATCACCTGCGGCTGCTCAAATTCTGTATATCCATTTATCTGAGTAACTCCATTTATATATTGGCTTTGTTCCTCTGCCGATACTGGAATATTAATCATGAGCATAGCGGCTGATGTTAACACTGCACTCCATTTTGCTTTTTGTCGTTTCATCTTCATCATATCGGACCTCCTGTCCGGTCAGGGTCATTCTCCCTCACCTTTTCTTTACTTTCAGTATAACAGCCGTTCTCTGCAATGTCACCTTAATAAAACACGTTATTTTTTACAAATTCCTTACGAAAACTAATAGCGCTCTTTTAAAAACTCTGATACATTCGTATGTCCGTAGTGCACAAGCTTGGCATCAAACTCTGCCATCTTTTTCTGAATCATATCCTTATCTTTTTGTTTTAGCAGACCGCCTTTCTCATACCGCTCAACCACTTCTTTTGCATCCTTATATGACTGCAGCGTAAGATCCTTATAATTATTTTCCAAATACATTTGAACTGTATTTAATTTTTCTTCGATTTCCTTTAATGCCTTTTTTCGTTCAAACATTGATATTCTCCCTTCTCATCTGCACAAATTTATATTGGCATACCATTAAATTTATGTTATACTAAATCTAGTATAACACTTTTTCAGAAAAGACAGGAGGTTTTTTTATGCCAACACCACATAATAATGCACAAAAAGGTCAGATTGCAAAAACTGTTTTAATGCCTGGCGATCCGCTGCGCGCAAAATTTATCGCTGATACCTTTTTACAGGATGCCGTTCTTGTAAATGAAGTACGTGGTATGCTTGCTTATACCGGAACTTATAATGGAAAACCAGTTACCGTTATGGGCAGCGGAATGGGTATGCCAAGTATCGGTATCTACTCCTACGAGTTATTTAAGGAATATGATGTAGACCGTATCATTCGTATCGGAAGCGCTGGAAGCTACAGCTCTGACGCAAAGATTTATGATGTTGTTCTTGCTACTTCCGCAGTCAGTGAGTCCACCTATGCAAAGGTTCAGTCTGGCTACGACAAGGATGAGAGCTATCCATCCAAAGCACTCAATGATTCCCTTCGCACTGCCGCAAAGCGTCTTGGAATTAATATGATTGAGGGTGCAATTCACTCTAGTGACGTCTTCTACCGTCAGCCGTCTGATGAAAAGCCAACCTATTGGGAAAAGCTTCGCGACGAGCGCGGCTGTCTGGCTGTTGAAATGGAAAGCTTTGCACTGTTTGCAAATGCTTCGGTACTAGGCAAAGAAGCAGCCTGCCTTTTAACAATCTCTGACAGCTTTATAAGCCCAGAGATCACTACTGCCGAAGAACGTCAGACTTGCTTCACTAACATGATGAAGATTGCTCTTGAAAATTTATAAAACATTATGAAAAAGGTGCGCCGATTACTTTCCTCGGTGCACCTTTTTTATACATTTAAATATCATACTCCTCGTAGCAATTACCCAACACTTCGCAGTCACAGTAACCACCATCTTCTTTTATTTCTCGTCTTACTTGATCGCGTCTTTCTTCATCATCAATGTTATCAAGTATCCACTGTTCTGTATTTTTTAACGAATGATCGCACTCTTCCGCTTGTAAAGCTTCCTCTAGATATTCAAAAAGCTCCTCCACTTCTTCCTGCTCTAAGCAGTAGCTTTTTTTCTCTTTTTGTCTCCATGCACGAAGTGCTTCCTTTTTTTGATTTTTTGTCATTTCTCCCATGTTTTTTCCTCCATAGTGATTAAAAGCAATATTTATATCATTTACTCAAACCCAATACAAGTTTCTTTTCACTGCTCCCAATGCTTTATTTACATCACAAAGCAGTTCTTCACCGCAAAACTTCTTGTCGATTTTTTGTATCCTTTCCACAGCAATCTCAAATGCTCTTATAATCAGTTCCTTATACATATTAATCTGATTTTCTGGCTTTGCAAAAACAAAATTTCTATAATTTATTCGCAGTCTCACCTCTGCAGCCGTCTTTGTAGCACTATAATATCGCTTCTCTTTCCAACAGCTTTCCCCATAAGAACTTTCTTTCATAATGACTGCAAAAATACCAAGCTCTCTCAATGCATTTCCGTAGCTCCTGGCTCTTATTTCATCCAACATCGGATCAACTACTTGCATTACTTCACGAAAACATTTCACAGCCACTTCCTCTGTCTCCCCTGCCAGATAAATAACTGTACTTTTATTTTTCGATTTTTCTTCCTTTTCTGTTAGACCAAATGCCTGTCTAACATCATATACTAACTTGTCCCTTTGAAATTCAGGATCAGCACTTTTCGCTTTGTCGGCTGCTATTTCTAACGCTCTGCTTACATGCTGCTTATATAGTTCCACGCGTTTTTCAGGTTTTGCATTGCAGAAACTTTTATAATTTAACCGCAACCTGATATCGGCTTCCTTCCTCACCTTACTGTAGTATTGTCGTTCACAGTAGCCACCAGAATCATACATTTCTTCCTTCATTATGATTGCGAATACACCAACACTTGTCAACGCGCTTCCATACTCATTTTTTCTGATATCATCCAAAAGTGAATCTACCATTATTTTTTAACAAACGCAGCTTCCCTTCACTTTTTTGAAATTTTTACACATCAACTTATCATAAAGTATCAGAGAATAGCACCTGTCGTCTAGTGTATCCAAATAGCAGAATAGTTTTTGGTAAATTTCTTCCTGTTGATCCGGTGGACATTCTTTCTTAAACTGCACAATAAATACACTGGAAGCCATACCAGTTGGAAGAATCTTTCGAACAAGCCAAATATGTTGAATTTGGTTCTCGTCAACCGAATGGATATAAGAAAGAATGGTGTCTAATTTTCCATCTGGAAGTTCTTCGCGCTCAAGTTGATCCGACGGTGTTAAGATACCCAATTGACGATATTCATCTTCGTTCTTCTGCATCAACTCATCGGCCATTTTGCGATAGCGCTCTAGCTCTGCACGGTTTCCTATCAGACAGCAAAAATACCCAATCTCATCCAATCCATTTTGAATCAAATTCGAATTATTTTCGATTGCCTGATAAATCAACTCAATTGCACGCTCATCATACCGTCTGATTAAAATTCGTCCTTTTGTAAAATAAGCATAGGCAGAAATTTCAGGGGGCAGTTCTCGTATCACTCGATCACAAAACGAAAGAGCCTCTTCCACCTCTCCTACCTGAAGGAGTGCATCCAAGATTCCTGCATATTCATGTTGCAAGATTGGCTGTCCCTTATCTTTCCATTCCTGAATCTGCTTATACGGCTCTAAATATTGCTCTTTGCGATTTTCTTCATACTCCTCATTTAATTCGCAATAAATCAGCTGATCCATCAACCCACAAACAGCTTTCTGTTCTTTGCGATATGTATCACAACTCGTATCTTTCACAAGCTGATATGAAGTGATCCAAAGTGCATCCAGACGCATCTTAGTTGTCGGATGAGAATCTGACTGTGCCGGTAGCTCATGCTCCATCAAGTTGCGCCAATCTACCTCGCGCTTAGACAGCTGTTGTTGCCAATAATCAATCTGCTCAGTTACAAAATGGCTAGATGGTTGTTTCGGTGCGTAGAGCGGAGCAAAATTATTTCCTTGTTCTTCCCATGAAAATACATCAAAATAAAAAAGCTTTAAAAGTCCTGAGGCTGCTGCCTGACGCACACTTGCCATCGACTGGTCAGCTTTCAATTCCTTCATCAGCGAACTAGCATACTCATACAATTCAAATTCGCACTGATAGCGAGTATCCTGATAAAGAAACATCCACTCTGTTATTGCTTGGAGATTGCTCTCCACCATACCATACAAAAGCCAATTTCGGTATTCGTATTCGATTCCAGAACCATCCTGCTTTTCCTCTTTCATGTGAGCAAATTCGTGAAGGAACATCGCAAAAAGTTCGTCCTCGCTTTCAATTCCAGCTAACATCACTCCCAGTTCGATATTGTAATAGCCAGCAACCTTTTTGATTCCGATGTTGCACTCACCTGTGACCGTAATTACGATGTCTCCGCTACAATGAAGTGCATCTCTCGCACGCTCGGCCATCTGGTACAAGTACGGATATTTTTCTTTCGAAAGATCATTGTCACCTAGTATAAACGGATCACTCTCTTTTCGAAAACAAAGTCTAGAAAGTCCCATTTCCATATAAATGGCGACAATGATATAGACGACCGCATTTCCAATAATCCCAGCTGAAATTGCTCCTATTACCGAGCAAGCAATTAAAAGCCTTGCACGATTATCTGCACTCTTTCGAATTTTAGGCAGTACCTTCAGTTGTTGTTCTGTCACATCCTGTGCCTTACTTCTCTGTTCAATAAGAAATTGCCGTTCTTTTGCAAATGTACCTTGATCCCACTTTTTTTGATAGCATTTCTTCTGATAAAGTCCAATCACCAACAAGACAGGCGGAAGCACAAGTGCCACTATCTCACAAATTTTGATCGTGCAAAAAATTTCTATATTCCACGTTTTGCTCTGAAATACAGCTCCAAGAACTGACATTAAAAGCATCAAAATTCCTATCGGAATATAAGCAAAAACACTAAGTTTTAAAACATTCTTTTTTGATTGTCGATTTTCCATTACTCAATCAATTCCTTATCAATAATCTGGAAGTTTGCCCTGTGAATATAGAGTGCCTTTCCGTCAATCATAAGCTTTGTCATCTTTGGCAAATCCTCCGGAATCTCCCAGTAGACACTGTCTCCTGAAAATGCCATGATTGGATTTCCAAGCTGCGATTTAATTACTACGACACGCGCTTTTCCAAACTTGTTCTTGTACTGATTCAGCTTTGCAGACAAGGATGTAATGTCTAAAACAGAGCCTGAACTTTGAATTGTCTCAGTTGTAAAATCAACATCTGGAGTCAGTCCTTTTTGCACAAAGATGCAGGTATCGCCACATGACTCAATCTCATTGCCATCAATAGTGATTGTGATAACAGATGATAATTCATATCCGGTAATAACCTTGCCGTTTTCATCGTAGCTAGTATTTTTGACTGGATTTCCGGCAATGTCGATCTTCTTTCCGCTTGTCTCTAGTACTAGATTTCCAAAATTATCATACGTGTAAATGGTATACTGATTTCCAATCAGGCTGCCCTTGATATCATTGATCGCGGATGCAAGCTTTGCGCATCCGCTAAAAACGAAGAGTGACAGAGCAGCCACTGTTGCCAGGACTGTCAAAAACCATACCCTTTTCTTTCGTCTTTTATCCATACCCCTCTCACTTTCTTTGCTATGCAGGCAAATTCGCAGCTAGACAAAATATTTTTATTCAGATTTCTCTTCTGACTTTGCTGCCTCTGCTGTAGGCGTCTTTTCCGGCCTTTCCTCCAAAAAGTCGATCATCTGCTTGTATTCACTCTGTGTTGCAGATGGGAATGGAGCATTTTTCTTATTCATTGCTACATTTGCTGCTGATTTTTTGATTGGCTGAATCGTTCCGGCACCGCCTACGCAGCCTCCCGGACATGCCATACCTTCAAGCAAGTATCCATTATATTTTCCAGCCTTTGCCATCTGCATCATCTTACGGCACTCGTCTAGTCCCTGTGCACAAACTACATTGACCTCGCGATCTGGATCAATCTGGTGAATTGCATTCACAACTGCATTTGCAACACCACCCGCAACAGCAAAGTTTCTTCCGTCTCCACTTGCATGATGAAGCGGATCTCCTGCCTTTATATCATCAAAGGAAATACCCTTCGCCTCAAACATACCCATAACTTCCTCAAAGGTCAGTACAAAATCAACATCGCTTCGCACACTTCTGCGGCTTGCCTCAAGTTTTTTAGCTGCACATGGTCCGATAAAAGCTACCTTACATCCAGGATCTGCCTTTTTAATCATACGGCCTGTAAATACCATTGGTGTCAGAGCCATGGAAATGCAGTTAGCATACTGCGGAAATTCAGTCTTTGCCATAACAGACCATGACGGACAGCATGATGTTCCCATAAATGGAATCTTCTCAGGCACTTCTTCAAGGAAATCCTTTGCTTCCTGAATCGTACAAAGATCGGCTCCTGCCGCAACCTCTACCACATCTGCAAAGCCTAACTCTTTCATCGCCTCACGGAAGCGCTCTGGTGTAAGCTTTGGTCCAAACTGACCGATAAATGCCGGAGCTACAGCTGCATATACTCTCGTTCCCGCCTTCATGGCTAAGATTGTCTGGAAGATCTGTCCTTTATCAGCAATTGCGCCGAATGGGCAGTTTACAAGACACATACCACAAGATACACACTTGTCGTAATTAATATCTGCTCTGCCATACTCATCACTATGAATTGCGTGCATACCACATGCCTTTGCGCACGGGCGCTCCATCTTAACAATCGCACCATATGGGCATGCATCACGACAGCGTCCACAATTGATACATTTTTCCGGGTCAATCTTTGATTTTCCACCCTGTTTTACAACAATGGCTCCCTTCGGGCATACCTCTTCACACGGATGTGCAGTACATCCCTGACACATGTTCGTCACAACTGTCTTATTATCAAGACACTTATGACAGGCAAACTTGATGATGTTGATCAGCGGCGGCTCATAGTAACGCTCTGTGATTGCACTTTCATTTACACCATCAGCCACTGGTGCATGCTCAGCGAGTGTACGGTTTGGCAGTCCAATTGCAAGTCTAAGACGTTCTCCGACAATGGCTCTCTCTGTAAACACACTTTCTCGAAAGCTGGCCAACTCTCCCGGCACGATTTTATATGGAAGCTCCTCCAAACGGGAATAATCTCCGCCTTCGTAAGCAAGTCTTGCTACTTCGGTGAATATTTTTTCACGCATATCTGTTACATCGGTGTGAATTCCTCTGACGCTCATTTCATTCTCCTTCTTTTTGCTTCTTTCCTTACTTATCTGCTACGTTTTCAGTATACCCGATACACGTTCCAAATTCAAGAAAAAAATGCCTTGACACAAATCATGTGATCTTGTAAATATTTTCTTTTAGTGTTATACTTGTATTTATTCAAACGTAGCAGTATGAAAGTTCAATATTTTTCTAACTGCCGTAAAACTATTACACTATAATCTAAGAGAAAGGTTTGGGGTACCTTTATGGCAAAAACATTATCTAAACGTTACTCAGGCGTACTCGCCCACCCAACAAGCTTCCCTTCTCCATACGGAATCGGTGATTTCGGAAAGGGTGCTTATGACTTTATCAATTTCCTGACTGGTGCCGGACAGAGCCTCTGGCAGATTTTGCCGTTAGGCCACACAGGATATGGAGATTCTCCTTATCAGGCATTCTCAGCATTTGCAGGACAGCCGCTTTTAATAAGCCCTGATGAATTGGTCAAGGACGGTCTTCTTTATGGTGATGATTTACGCAATTATCCGCACTTTAACCCAGATCACATCTACTATGGCGACGTTATTCCAGCAAAGCTGCGCATCCTGCATCGTTCCTATGAGATCTTTAAGGAATCAGCTGATCTGTGTATGCTTAAGGAATTTGATGTGTTCTGTGAGCACGAAAAGGATTGGCTGGACGATTATGCACTTTTCATGGCAGGTAAGGACGCACACGGCGGTGCATGCTGGCTGGAGTGGGAAGATGATCTGCGTGACCCTGATGAGGAGATTAAAGCTGCATGGTGTGAGCGTCTGGCTGATTCCATCGAATACTACAAGTACATTCAGTTCATCTTCTTCCGTCAGTGGAACGCAATTCGCGATTATGCACATGTAAATGGCATCAAGATCGTCGGCGATATTCCGATCTTTGTTGCACTTGACAGTGCAGATGTGTGGGCAAACCGTGAACTGTTCCAGCTTGAAAAGGATGGCTATCCGACCGTTGTTGCCGGAGTTCCGCCGGATTATTTCTCTGCTACAGGACAGCTTTGGGGCAATCCGCTGTATGACTGGGATTACCACAAAAAGACACATTATGACTGGTGGATGCGTCGTATCAAGGGTCAGTTAAATATGGTTGACTACATCCGTGTCGATCATTTCCGTGGATTTGAGCAGTACTATGCAATTCCATATGGTGAAGAAACTGCTATGCACGGAAAATGGAAGAAGGGACCAAATGAGGATCTGTTCCTTCGTATGCAGGAAGTATTTGGCAAGGATCTTCCGATCTGGGCTGAAGATCTTGGCATCATCACTCCTCGCGTTGAGAAGTTAAGAGATGACTTTAACCTGCCTGGCATGAAGGTATTACAGTTTGCATTTGGTGATCCAAAAGACAATGACATTCTTCCGCATCGTTTCACCACTGAGAACTGCATTTGCTACACAGGAACACATGACAATGACACCACAATGGGCTGGTATCAGACTCTTAAGCCAGCTTTGCAGGATCGTGTTCGCCGCTACTTAAATACTGATGGAAATATCATTCATTATGATATGATTCGTGCGGCTATGGGTTCTATCGCACGCTACGCTATTTATCCTATTCAGGATCTTCTTGGTTTTGGCAGTGACTGTCGTATGAACACGCCATCTGTTGCAGGCGGCAACTGGGCATTCCGCTTCCGCAAGGATCACCTGACTCCTGAGTTAGCAGCAAATCTTCGCAAGATGACTGAGCTGTTTGGCAGATGCGAGCCGCTTGAGCCAATCGAGGAGGAGGAAGGACCAGAAGGCTCCATTAAGCCTGGTGAGACTGCACCTGGACTTGCTCCAGAGGAATAAATTGAATTGAGGTTTCCATGATAAGACTTATACTAGTTTTGCTTATTGCCATTCTCTATCTGGTAATTGGATGCATACCTGCATTCATCTTATGGTTAATTGGCAAAAAAAATCCCGATCTTAAGGATCGGATTTCAAGACACATGATTCAGTGGATCTTTGGTGTGCTTCTCTTTGTAAGCGGCACCAAGGTCAAGGCAGAGGGTCTTGAAAACATTCCAAAGGATCGCGCTGTGCTGTATGTAGGCAACCATAGAAGCTACTTTGATATCATCACATCCTATCGCCTGCTTCCAGGTATTACCGGATATGTGGCTAAAAAAGAAATGGCAAAGGTTCCGCTTCTTCGTCTTTGGATGCGCTATATTCATTGCCTGTTCTTAGACAGAAGTAACGTAAAAGAGGGTTTAAAAACAATCCTCGCTGGTGTCGATGAGCTTAAAAACGGTCATTCTATATGGATCTTCCCAGAAGGCACTAGAAACCGTGGTGAAGAAGGCAGTATGCTTGAATTTAAGGAAGGCAGCTTAAAGATGGCTGACAAAGCCGGATGTCCTGTTGTTCCTGTTGCAATCGCGCACTCAGCAGATGTTTTGGAAAATCACTTTCCATTTATCCGCCGTGCCGCGATCACAATTCGCTTTGGTGAGCCGATTGACTTAAAGAGCCTTCCTCGCGAACAAAAAAAGCAGGCTGGTGCTTACACACGCACAATCATTCAGGCAATGCTCGACGACATTTTGAGGGAAGACTGAGTTTTGTATCGGCACTTCAATGGATGACATTTTTGTAAATCCACACGAAAGCGCTGTTTTTACAGATGCTATATTTTCGCTGCTGCAAAGAAGATAGACTTCTTTTAGCTGCCAATATTCAAAACAATATTTTAATAATCGACTGGCTGCTTTCGCGGCCAGTCCTTTTTTTCTCCATTTTGGCAATATCGCATAGCCAAGATAATATCCGTCTGGTGTGCCATTTTCCTTATTTTCTTCTTTGTATTCCAGCCCTATTCGCCCTATCATATCATCATTTTCATCTGCTAATACCCACATAGACGGCTCTTCCGATGGATAAACATACTGGTGCAGGCTTTCAATCCAGTCTTCCCAGTCTTTACAAGTTTGCGCCTGTTTTTCTAGTGGATAAGGTAGGAAGCGCTTTACTTCATCGTCGTTATAGAGTGTTTCAAATACTTTCGCATCTTTTTTGTCTGCCTCTCGAATTAACCAAGTATGTGTTTGTTCTTCAAAATTCTGGCCACCAATCACTAACTTTTGTTCACTTGCCACTGACCACTCTCCACAAACCAATACCCTTGGCAGATGATAATATCTGCAGTATGCAAGCTCTGCATATTCATTATCTACATCTTCCCAATCATCAGCTAAAAAAGAAATCCCGGACCAATCCTTATCTGATCCGGGACTACATATGCCGATGACAGGAATGCTTTTTTGAAGAGTGCGGGCCTCTTCTGGCGAATCGGTGAGAACCACTTCGCCTTTTTCTGTCATTTTTGTTTTTTTCATATTATGATACCAGGGTCAAAAGTCACGCGCATAGAACTTTTAACTTCCTTAAAATCAGCACTTCTCTGGCTCTGGATATTCCTCACCAAAAGTCTCAACAGTCACTTTCTTCATGCGCTGTGTCTCAAGCGGTCTGTCGTTGTAGTTTGTCGGTACTGCTGCGATTGCATTAACTACATCCATACCCTCTGTTACCTTACCAAATGCGGCGTATGCACCGTCTAAATGCGGCGCTGCCTCATGCATAATAAAGAACTGGCTGCCTGCACTATTTGGCATCATAGTTCTTGCCATGGAAAGTACACCCGGCTCATGCTTTAAATCATTCTGAAAACCATTCTGTGTAAACTCACCCTTAATGCTGTAGCCCGGGCCACCCATACCTGTGCCGTCCGGATCTCCTCCCTGCAGCATAAAACCGCTGATTACGCGGTGGAAGATTACGCCATCATAAAATCCCTTCTTTACCAGGCTGATAAAGTTGTTTACTGTGTTCGGGGCAACCTGTGGATACAGCTCTGCCTTGATCACACTGCCATTTTCCATCTCAATAGTAACTACTGGATTCTGTGCCATTTTAATAACCAAACCTTTCTGTCTGCCTGCGCGAACAAAACGCGCAGATTTTTGTGTTTAAGCTGAAAAAGACATAACAGCGAACTGTTATGTCTTTTGCTTTTAATCTCACTACCTAATACGATATTTCATTTATTAAAAAAGAATAGGTACATGGTATAATTGAAATTAATCGCGGCGGCTTGTTTCAATTACAGCTTTGTAACGTTAACAGCCTGCGGTCCCTTAGCTCCGTCGATTACATCGAACTCTACAGAAGCGCCCTCGTCCAGAGACTTGAAGCCTTCCATGTTCAGTCCGGAGTAGTGTACGAATACATCCTTACCAGACTCATCAGAAATAAAACCATAACCCTTCTGATTATTGAACCACTTAACTGTACCCTTCATGGTGATACCTCCAAAAAATAAATTGCAGCGTTGCAGCTTCTGCTATCGCGCCAACACGGTTAGCATAACACATTGACCAAACATTGTCAATGAAATCCTAAAAAAATAATGAAGTATAAACAGCTTATATTGACACTGTTTTTCATCTTTGATATAGTTAAATTTATACGCTTCTGTACTGAATATTGAAGCAATTAAGGAGGAATTATGAGTTTCTTATCTATCATCGCAGCGGCCTCTACTGCCGCTGAATCTGCAGCTGAAAGCATAGCCGAAACGGTTGCTGAAACTGCTGCTGAGGGTGGAGCCGTCACATCTATGGTGCCAGAGGATTTTGCCTTTGACTATTCCATGCGTGTGCCAGTTCTGTCAATAATTTTAATGGTGATCGCACTTGCTGTTATGATTGCTGTTCCAGTGTATCTGATCATCCGTATGAAAAACCGTTTCCGTTTTGATGTGTATGCATTGACTTTTGGACTTCTTGCTTACATGGTCGGCGTTGGCATCATTCCTACTGTCATCGAGCTTTTAGCTGCACAAATTGCACCTGTTAAGGAGTTTTTATCATCCAACACAGTTGCGGCAGATGTTATGCACGTCACATTTTTAATCGTATTTAGTTTTTTGGCAATATTTGTATGCTCACGCTTCTCTATGCGCCACTCACTGCGAAAAAATATGAATCCTGAGGAAGCAAACTTACCAGAAAACAAAAATAATGCATTTGCAAGCTCTGTGCTTCTTGGCTTAGGTGTTGGACTTCTTCCAATCGTGACACAGGGTCTTTCCTATGTGATGAGCTATCTTTCCGCTGCCATCTCAATCAATCAGGGACAGCTTATTTCTAGTGTTTCCTCTATGCTGACTGAGGGTATGGAGCCTTCTGAGATTCAAAATGGACTTAATTCTATGGCTGAATTTATCCAGACACCATCACTGGAATTTCTGTTTTTAGGAACTGATCTTGTATTCCAGCTGCTCACCTTCCTTGGCGTTGCTGTTTTAATTGGCATTTTCCTAAATCGCAAGGCAAAGACAAGTATGTTCAAGGCTGTCTGCGTTCAGCTAATTTTCGGAATCTTCTTTGCAGTACGTGCAACCGGAGTCATCGAAAGCGTTGCTGTCTGCGAGATTATCTACATTGTTATTGCTGCACTCTCCCTTGCTGCTGCATGGACAGAATTAAAAACCTATATGCCAGATGATCTTGAAAAATTCCTTGGCAAGCCAGATCCAACCAGAAAAAATGGCGGTCCAAAAAATCAGCCACCGCACAAGATGCCTAAAATTGTTATGCCAAAGGATTAATTAATCCATCAAAAAATGCTGTGTACATAAAAACGTACACAGCATTTTTTATTATCGCTTAACTTCTTCAAATACAGTAACTTGATCTGGAACCTCTGACAACTGCACTAAATAAAACAAAACAGCACTTAGCATCATACCGCACACAGCATCTACTACAGAATGCTGATCTATCACAACAGTGGAAATACAAATAAAGGTTCCTAGTACTAGCATAGTTGCTTTAAGCTTTCGATAATTCTTTAGCTTTTCCGAATGGAAAAGGACAAACAAAATGCCAATCGTGCTTGAAACATGGATACTAGGACAGACATTTGCCGGCGTATCGGCACTTCTTAATTGGTTAACAATCATGCAGCAAATATTCTTGTCTTCAAGCGGCTGTCGAAGAGAAAGACCATTTGGAAATAGATAATAAATCAGAAGGCAGATTGACATTCCACCGTAAATAACTTTGCAGCATTTAATATAATCTTCCTTACTTTTTCTTAGAAAAAACAGCACCATCCCTGGCACAAATGCAAACCAGATAACATACGGAATAACAAACCATTCATTAAATGGAATCATATCATCTAACGCACAGTGAATCACATACCTTGGCTTGCAAAATTGCTCTAGCAAAGAGAAAATCGGAAAATAAATACACATATATCCGATGGATATCATCAACGGATATTTTTGAAAAAATACATAGGCGCGTTCATACAATTTTTTCATTCAGACACCTCACTCACATCCCTTTAATGTCTCTTTTGATTACAGCCATTCGTAGTCGCCGCCTGTGATTGCAAGACTAAGCAGTCGATCCATTTTCTCCACATTTTCGCCCTCTACAATCTCCTGAAGCTCTGCCGTGTCTGTCAATTCTTCCATTGACTCGTCTGGTCCAATCTCCATATCAGCATCCTGCTCACAGTAAGGGCATGGGATTTTTTTCATTGTCTGCAGCGACAGAAAACGACTCCGACAACATTTGCACTCATAGAATCCGCACTTTGTGGTGCCATCCGGTACATAATACATAGTACTACCTCTTATCCATTCTTATGATTTTCCGTATGTTAAAATAAACTTGTCCATCTCTAACTTGGCCGCTTTACCTGCTGTAAATAGCCAGCCTTGTTATATCCAACAGCCTGCTATCAGATCTCATACGAAAGCACCTGTCATTATAAGTATTCTAACCGTAAATGTCAAGCTACTCGTCAATTAATTACCTTTTATTAGTATCCTTCAATGTTTAGGCTGTGGATGTAATGGCACAATTCTTCTGCCATCTCCTCTGCCTCTGGAATACGAAGATGTCCCGGTGTTGCTTTTCCGTTTCGTTGGAATACGCAGTGGGAAATCTTCTTGTCAGCGATATCTAAAACAGCCTGACTTATAGACATATCCCAGCCGATATCATGCTGCAAAAGTGTTGTACAGCAGATAATCCATGCATCTGGATAAGTTTCTCTTAACTTTGCTAAAAACTGTCTATAATGTGTTCTCCAGTTCTTAGCCTTCTCACCTTCATAATCAGTTTTCATATAGTCATCTGGATGTGAATCATTCTGACCAATGGCTACTATAACAATATCTGGCGTATACTTTGAAAAATCCCACTCTTTCACAGTGCCGTAGTCAGGATTATAGCGCATCTTATTCCAAACTTGTTCCATACCAATATAGTCTGGCTCATGATACCAGCCTGTATTATCAAGAAGAGCTACACCGCCCTGAGCGATGTCATGCAGCTGTGCATCAAGTTTTCGTGCTGCAATCCATGCATAGGAATACCAGCTGTTTGAGTATTCTCCGTTATGTTCTGGATCTGCTTTTGCGACATAGTCAACTGCCTCTGATACTTCTCCTGCTGAGACAGAATCACCGTACACTTCTATGCGCCGCGGCGGCAATGGCGATGCCTCAAGAAGCTCACATTCATCATCAGTGTTACAATTAATTTCAAAGCCAAGAATCGTCAGCTCATGGCAGGCATCCTGACGCTTAAAGATCGTCACCTCATGAATGTTATCTTGTGTTGTCTGCAGCGGGATTTCTATTGTCGCCTCACCTTCCTCTGGAAGCAGAAGCTTTGTCTGTGCATCACCTTCGGCAACGCCAAGATAGTTATTCCAGTAATTATGCTTATTGCGCACATGGATAAATAATTGTGTGCCCTTAAATTTCATTCTTACAAATGTTCCCGGATATGTCCATACTATAGCAAAAGGATCGCTCAAGTCGATCCTTCCACTATATATGAGACTGCTGTTATTAGGCAGTATCTTCATATTTTATTTTCCTCACATCACACACTGCAGACTAGCAGCCTAAAGCCAGTCTGCAGCAATCTTGTTTTTTTACACGGTTTAATTATGCATTTCTAATTGCTTCCATCAGCTCATCAAGCTTCTTTGCAGAATCCTCAAGGCTAGTTCCCTTAATACCTGCATAGAACTTAATCTTTGGCTCTGTTCCAGACGGACGAACACAGAACCATGCATCATTCTCAAGCTCGAAGTAAAGTACATTTGACTTTGGCAATCCTGTAGGTACAGTCTCGCCAGTTGCAAGATCGGTGATGACATCGTTCTTGTAATCACGCAGGCGCAGTACCTTATATGCACCAACCTGCTTTGGTGTGTTCTTGCGGTATGCGTCCATCATATCCTGCATCTTCTTTGCACCATCTGCACCCTTGAAGGTCATGGTGAACAGATCTTCCTTGTAGTAACCATACTTGTTGTAGATGTTTAACATCTGATCCCACAGTGTGATGCCCTGAGTCTTGTAGTAAGCAGCAGCCTCACAAAGTGCCATAACAGCAACAACAGCATCCTTATCTCTTGCATGTGTTCCAACAAGGCAGCCATAGCTCTCCTCGAAGCCAAATACATACTCGTTGCTTCCAGTCTGCTCAAAGAACTTAATCTGCTCTCCAATATACTTAAATCCAGTCAGGCACTCGATAAACTTCATGCCGTATTCCTTTGCTACAGCCTGAGCCATGTTAGAGGATACGATTGTTGTAACAAGTGCACCGTTATCCGGCAGAATGCCAAGTGCCTTCTTCTGTGACATCTCGTACTCACAGATTAACATGCCAGACATATTTCCTGTAAATACCTTGTACTCGCCAGTCTTTGTATCCTTTGCATATACACCAAGACGGTCTGCATCTGGATCGGTTGCAAGGACAAGATCTGCGTCAACCTTCTTTGCCAGATCAAGTGCAAGTGCAAATGCCTTCTTATCCTCTGGGTTTGGATAGGATACTGTTGGGAAATTGCCATCTGGCAGCTCCTGCTCTGGAACAACAGTTACCTGCTCGAAGCCAAGCTCTTTTAATACACGGCGAACTGGTACATTTCCCGTTCCATGAAGTGGTGTATAAACGATCTTTAAGGAAGATGCCATCTGCTTGATTGCCTCTGGATGAAGAACAAGCTTCTTTAATGCTTCCATGTACTTGTCATCGATCTCTTTTCCGATTACCTCATAGAGTCCTGCAGCCTTTGCTTCCTCTGTAGTCATCTTCTTGATCTCTGCATAATCCTTAATTGCATTTACTTCGCCAATGATCTGTGCATCCTTAGGAGCTGTAATCTGTGCGCCATCCTCCCAGTATACCTTGTATCCATTATATTCCGGCGGATTGTGGCTGGCTGTTACAACGATACCTGCTGTGCAGCCAAGTGTACGAAGTGCAAAGGACAGCTCTGGTGTTGGACGCAGACTATCAAAAATATATGCCTTAATTCCATTTGCAGCTAATACACATGCAGCAGTATCCGCAAACTCAGGAGACATACGGCGAGAGTCAAATGCAATTGCAACGCCCTTTGCTGCAGCACCCTGCTTGTTGATAAAGTTTGCAAGACCCTGTGTAGCCTTTCCTACAGTGTAGAAGTTCATACGGTTTGTACCTGCACCGATTACACCGCGCAGACCACCTGTACCAAACTCCAGCTCTCTATAAAAACGATCAAAGATCTCATCCTCATTGCCCTCAAGTGACTTTAACTCTGACTTTGTGGCATCATCAAAGATTGGGGATGTACACCAGTACTCATAATTTTTCTTAACATTCTCGTCCATGTTTTTCTTGTCCTTTCTAGATTAACTTCTCGAATGCGCTGTGGCTCAGCACAGTCTTCGTCACAAGGTTACATGTCGTTCATGAAACAATCAGTGCTACCAGATAGAACGGCCGCACGATATCCTTTGCATCTGTTACTGTGATCTCAATCCTGTGAACCTTCTTTTCTGCATGATGCAGAAGTGGTTCTAAATAAAGGCAGTCACCCCAGTCCTCTGTAAAATTTCCATCCAAAATCACCGCATGTGCCTCATCGCCGTCAATTACTGCCTTGGCCTTTGGTACCGGCTGCTGTACCGATTTACGGTACTGAACAGCCAGACAGCTGCATTCGATCTCAAAACTAATTTTATCATTTGTATGCGCTGCTGTCCATCCATTTTTAAAAATATCAAGCATTCCTTTTTTCTCAATTGGATCAACCAAAAAGCCATCCAGAATAGCTTCGTTATCCTGAATCTGAATCAATCGGCTATGCTCGTAAGCATTTTCTGTGAGTGGTGCTGGAAGCAATACTGATGCCTCTGTCTTTGTGCTTTTGCCTTCGATATTTTCGCCCGCAATCGTTTCTTCTTCCATCTCTGCCTTTATGGAATCAAGAAGCTTGCAGATTTCATCTGCAACGAGGCGGTGTCCCTTATCGTTTGGATGCAAATTATCAGGCGTGATATCAGCACGCACGATCTTACCGCTTTCCACATCAGGATAAACAGTGTCCTTAATGCTGACATGTGGGATACCATAGTGATCTGCAATACGGTTATGATAATTCTGAGCATTCTTTCCTATATCGTAGAATACATTGTTTAACACAACTACTGCAGGATCAGACGGTGCCGCAAGCAGACGACGAAGCATTCCCTCGTAAGTCTCCTCAAAAAACTCATTTGCATCATCATTAACTGAAAAGTCAACCGTCACAATATCAGGACGATAGCATAATACATCCTTCCATGCACGCGCACCGCCGTAATGAGAAGTTGTACCGCCAATTCCACCATTTACAAAGGAAAATGCCGCGTTTGGAAATGATTTTTTCCACCACTCATAGACTAGATACGCATAGCAAGTCTTTGGTGTTGACGATAGACTTCCCTGCGTGATAGAACCACCTAAAAACCCGATTACAAGAGATTCACCGTTTGCAGCTCGCTTCATCAGATTTTTTAATCGTGTCATATTGTCCATATCCTAATTTTTTCCTTTTTTACTCTTCTTCTTTGCACTTATTGATATATTCTAAGTTTTTTCTGATCAAATCACATCGCTGCTGTACGCAAAGAACACTTCTGCCTGGATCGGATGGAGTTGAGAATACATAATCTATAAGTTTATCTATTGTTGTAGATGCCACATGAAGTCTTGTATCACTTGCTGCATAATAAATATACACATTTCCATCTTTCTCAATCGCACCATTTGTGAATACAACGTTTGATACATCGCCGACTCTCTCCCAATCTCTTGGTCCGATTAACATGCCTGATGGCTCTGCAATTACCTTAGATGGATCGTCAAGTGCAGTTGCAAATGCGTAAATAACGTAACGAAGACCTGCTGCTGTATTTCTTACACCATGTGCGATATGAATCCATCCGCGGTCTGTCTTGATCGGAACAGCACCCGCACCATTCTTTGCCTCAGTGATTGTGTGATACTTTCTCTTACTGGTGATGATCTCCTCGTCAATAACAGCATGCTCAATGTCCTCGCAAAGACCAAATCCGATTCCGCCGCCGCTTCCAGTATCAATAAAATCATCCATTGGACGGGTATAGAATGCATACTTGCCATGAATAAACTCTGGATGAAGCACAACATTTCTCTGCTGAGGAGAATGAAGTGTCTTTAAATTGTCCAGACGCTCCCAATGCTTTAAATCCTTTGTGCGCACGATTCCTGCTGCTGCAACTGCTGCTGAAAGATCACTTGATTTTGTATCTTTGCTCTCAGAACAAAATACACCATAGATCCAGCCGTCTGCATGCTTTGTCAGACGCATATCATAAACATTTGTCTCTTCCGGACAGATATCATCAAGCAGCACCGGATAATCCCAAAAACGAAAACCGTCTACTGGTGAATCACTCTCTGCTATGCCAAAGAAGGACTTTCTGTCATTTCCCTCAACACGGGCAATCAAATAATATTTTCCGTTTAACTCAATAGCACCAGAGTTAAACACGGCATTCACGCCAAGACGCTCCATAAAATACGGGTTAGTCTCTGGATTTACATCATATTTCCACTCAACCGGGATATGCTCTCTTGTCAAAACTGGATCAGTGTAACGATCATAAATACCATTATAAAAATCTGACTTCTGATTCTTCTTTGCAATCAGCTTCTCTACTTTTGCTTTTTCCACATAATACTGCTCATGAAGCTTCATTGTATTATCTCCTCCTGTCTTCTTCATTGCTCTTAAAGCCTATTAACCATTTCAAAGCACATACGTCCATTGTGATACGGACATTTCCACGGCTCTACGATTGGCTTTTTGTCTGACGGTTGCTTATTTTCATCAAGATCCCAGAACCACTCAGAACCAGGGCGCTTATCAACCATGTACGTTTGAATATATTCCCAGATATCCTGTACAGCCTTAAAGTACTCTGTCTTTTCTGGATGCTTCTGATAATAATTCATAAAACCAAGAACAGATTCTGCCTGAACCCACCATACACGCGTTGTGTTATCTACACCTCTCTCACATTCGTTGATTACAGAATGATCTTTATAAGCAATTTTGTAAATCTGCTCTGCCAGTATATCTGTAATCGGGGAGAGCTTTTCTGTCACAGCCGGATCATTCAAAATCTCCAGTCCTCTGTCAATCAGCCATGATGTCTCTATATCATGACCATATGAATACAGATCAATCAGTGTATTCCAATCCTTGTCAAAGAACACTTCCTGACGCTTCTTATCTGGATTATATACCTTTTTCGCAAAAATGTCTAACATCCAGCGAAGATTTTCTCCTACCCTCTTATCCTTTGTCACACGATACAACTCCGTATAGCCTTCAAATACATGAAGCAGCGTATTCATTGTTTTCTCTGCCATGACACCGTTTTCTGAGAGCTTTTCGTTGCTTACCGGCTGGAAATTGCGATCAAATGCTTCTAAATATCCCTTATCATCCTTGCAGTGTGCCTCAATCACGTCATAAATGCTAAATGCAATATCGAGCGCCTCTTTATCACCTGATGCATCATAATAGGAAGAAAGTGCATAAATCGCGAATGCCTGATTATATGTATGCTTCATATCTTCCTCAGGCTTTCCATCAAATGTAACAGACCAATAAACACCGCCGTATGTCTTATCAAGGCATGCCTTTTTTAAAAATTCATAGGCATGCTTTGCATAAGAAAGAAGCTCTGGACGCTTTTGGTTCAAATACGCATTTGCAAAAAACCAAAGAATACGATTATTTAAAATACATCCCTTGACAGCCTTTTTGTCCACATTTAGATCTATATCCATGTAGCCGTAAAATCCGCCGTACTCATCATCTTTAAGACTTTCCCAAAATGGCAGGATGACTTTATCAAGATGATCCTGTATCTGCTGTTTCATTTTATTTGTTTCCTGCATGACACGCTGCCTCCTGTTTGCCTTTTATCTTCTTCCGATCTCAGTGTCAGACTCTGTTACACGACTATGTGTCTTAATATAGTCTACAATCTCATCAACTGTTGTGAAAGCAAGTCCTACATAGCTGTCTGCGCATCCGTAGTAAACAGCAATCTTACCAGAAACACTATCATGGATCGTTGCACATGGGAATGTTACATTCGGAACAAAGCCTCTCTCCTCATACCACTCTTCTGGTGTCAAAAGGAAGTTCTCACAGCGATACTTTACGATAGACGGATTGTCAATATCAAGGATTGCACCGCCGATGCTGTACACATAGCCATTACATGTGCCAGAAACACCATGATAGAATAACAGCCATCCTTCAGATGTTTCAATCGGAGCTGCACCTCCGCCAATCTTTACACTTTCCCACCATTCACTGCTGCGTCCCATAACATGACGATGCTTGCCCCAGTAAACCATATCCGGACTCTCTGAAAGGAAGATATCACCGAATGGTGTATGTCCGCTGTCACTTGGTCTTGAAAGCATCACGAAGTTTCCATTAATCTTTCTTGGGAAGAGAACAGCGTTGCGGTTAAATGGAATAAATGGATTTTCCAGACGAACAAATGTCTTAAAATCAGTTGTCTTTGCCATTCCAATAGAAGCTCCGTAGAAATCCTGACACCAAATGATATAATATGTATCCTCAACCTTTACAAGACGAGGATCGTATGCATAGATCGGCATAAACGGATTTCCATCCTCATCTACAAATGGGATTTTATTTGAATCAAACTCCCAGTGAATTGCATCCTTGCTTCTGCCTAAATAAATATATGGAATACCGTTTGTCTGCTCGCCGCGGAATACGCCTATAAATCCATCCTCATATGGCATTACTGCACTGTTGAATATTCTTGCAACGCCCTCGATTGGATTTCTTCCAATAATCGGATTTTCACTATATCTCCAGATCGGAGCCCCTTTTAACCCTTCTGGCTTCTCCTGCCATGGTACGTTCTTTACTTCTGGACTAATCATTTTAACTTTGCTCATATTTCCCTCATTTCTGCGCACGGCAAAAGCCGCGCGCCTTATATATTTGTTTTTCGTTACAGCTTTTAGGTAAAACTGCTGTCATTAACCCTTTACTGAACCTGCAGCAAGTCCGCCGTAAATCTGCTTCTGACAAAGAATAAAGATAATCAATGCCGGAAGAAGTGTAATAATAACGCCTGCGCATATGTAGTTATACTGATTTCCAAGAGGACCTGTAAACTTGTAAAGTGAAGTTGCAACTGTTACAAGACGTGACTTATCCTGCAGATATAAGTTTGCCATGTAGTACTCATTATAAGTACCAACGCCCTTTAAGATCATAACAGTCACAATTGCTGGCTTTAACAATGGAAGTAAGATCTTAAAAAATACACCAAAATATGTACATCCATCCATGATAGCTGATTCATCCAGTGAATTTGGAAGATTCTCAAAGAACTGGATAAAGATCGTTACGGAAATAATATCAGTTCCGCAAAGAAGAATAATATAACCAGGAATGGAGTTGATCAAATGCATGTTGTACATGATCTTGTAAACAGTAACCTGCATTGCAATACCAGGAAGAAGGCTGGCAAACAAGAACAGATTTTTAATTATGCCTCTGCCTGGGAAGGTGAAACGATTTAAGATGTAGGCAAGCATGGCACCAAACATAATTGAGAAGAACAATACAACAACAAGAATGATCAAGCTGTTGAGAAACGCAATTCCCATGTTTGCCTTTTGAAATGCTTCTATAAAGTTTTTAAAATAAAATTTGCCTGGGAGTGTCATAACATTAGTTGACGCATATTCCTCCGGTGTCTTAAAGGCGGTGATCACACAGCTGGCAACCGGCAGCACGGCAATAAAGCCTGCCAGAATCAGCGAAAAATATTTAATAAACGTCCACAGATATTTCGCAATACGATTTTTTGCAGTCATGTCAATTCCTCCTTATTTGATACCCTGTTTTCTAATCTGTTTTTGTATTTTACGATTTCTTCTCTCTTCTCTCGCATCTTCATCAATCAGCTTCATTATTACCTGCTGGAAGATCGTTACAATAAAGATCAGACCCATCAATACAACTGCCATAGCTGCTGCCAGACCAATCTTGCCCTTCTCATGTGCTAAGCTGTTCATCATAACGAAATATGTTGCTGTTCCGAATGTACCGCCTGTGATAACGTATGGCGGCTCGAATGCGCTTAATGAACCTGAAATAGAAAGAATCATATTTAATACGATAACAGATTTGATACTTGGAAGCATGATATAGCGGAATTTAGGCCATGCATTTGCACCATCAATTGAAGCTGCCTCATAAAGACACGGATCAACAGACATCATTGCACCAAGGAAAAGCACCATATTTTGTCCCATATAACGCCATACGGATGTTGCCGCAAGGGAAGCATTGTTGATTCTTGTATCTTTTAACCAGTATGGAAGACTCTCTGGATTTAATCCTATCCATGACAAAACAGTATCAAGTACGAAGCCTCTTGTGTAGAAAAATTTGAAAATAAATCCAATCGCAATACCGCTGATCAGATATGGGAAGAAGATAAGTCCCTTAAATAAAGAGCTTCCTCTTACCTTGAAGCACAAAATCGTTGCAAAATAAAGTGCCATTGCCAGCTGAATAAATGATGCCACGATATAATATCCTGCCAGCTTTAATGAGTTAAAACAGTCATCTCTTGTAAATACATCAATATAATTTTTAAATCCCACATATGTATTGTTTTTGCTGTCGTAAGATTTCATCTTATATAAACTAAATTCAAACATTTTGGCAAATGGAACATATGAAAAAACAAGAAGCAGCAGAACAGGCACAATCATAAATGATACAATTACCAACCATTGCTGAACCTTTCTGCTTTTAAACCACTGTCCAAATGTTTTCTTTGTTTTCATACTTTTAGCGGAAGCAGCCATTGCATTTCCTCCTTCTTAAAAACGCACCCTTTTATCATACACGGCACACCTGAAAACTCAGATGTGCCGTTTGCGTAAGGTTTGCACCCTATTTTTTACTTTTTCTTTCCAAAGTGAAATTATTACTCAGCAACTACGCCAGATCCGTATACATATGGTGCTGGAGTAACATCATACTCTTCCTGAGCATCTGTCCAAGCCTGATTCCACTCATCTACGATTTCTTCCATTGTCATATCACCTGAAAGTGCATGCTCAACGATGTTCTGTACATGTGTATTGTCATTATTTAATGCGATCTCAGACTCTGTATTGATCTCACCAAACAGATCCTCCTCGCCCTCTGGTGCCGGATTATCTACTACAAGCTCTACGCCATCAAATGCAGCAAGTACTTCCGGGTACTCATCTCCTACACAGATCGGGATACCGCCCTGATCATAGGAGAAGTTGGATTCTTCGGTCAGCCACTTTACATAGATCATGGAAGCTAACTGATTGTCATAATCAGAATGAACATTGATACCATAGCAATAGTCAGGACCTGCTGATGCATACTGCTTGCCATCTACTGTGATCGGGAATGGCATATATCCGATATCATCTGCATTGTCACCTGCCTCCTGCATCTGAACAACTGCCCAGGAACCAAGAACCATGCAGCCGATCTGACCATTATTGATCATACCCTTGCAGCCTTCCCAGTCTGTTGTTGTCGGGTCATCCTCAACAAGCTCCTGTGAAACTGCCTGATATAAAATATTGTAAACTGCAAATGGACCTGTCTCATCACCGTTATCTGCGAATGGATTCTCGCCATGTACGATACCGTAGTTCATAAAGTCAGGATCACCTGTTGCACATCCGCCGATATAAGCATCCCATGCACCCATGGTCCAGCCTGCTGCGAAGTTAGTGTACAGCGGAATTGCATCTGTGTTGTCCTTAATCTTCTGCAGTGCTTCAATAAATTCGGTTGGTGTCTTTGGAAGCTCTGTAACTCCTGCTTCCTCAAATACCTTCTTATTATATACGATACCCTGTGCATTACCAGTGGAAGGGATTCCGTAAACATTTCCATTGTAAGCAAAGTTATTTAACAAAACATAATTCTCATCAAGAGTTTCCTTGTCACCATAGCTTATGAACTCATCCTCTAACTCATTCTTCTGAAGATTTGTTGGGATACCACAGATATCGCCCCAATCATCTGTTGTCAGACGAAGCTTAATGTCCTCTGCATAATCAGTAACAGCCTCATACTCAATTGTAATGTTTGGATAAGACTCATTGAACTTCTTGATATAATCCTGGAAAGTGGTGTCTACAATATCAGTTCTGTGTGTTAAAACCTTAATCGTAGCAGTCAGATCGGTGTAATCCTCACCAAGCTTAATAGAATCGATTGTTGGCAGTTCCTTTGCCTCATCTGCAAATGCAAAAGTTCCCATAGATGCTGTCATTGCTCCTGCTAACATAAGTGCAGTCATTTTTCTTACTCTCATGAATTTACCTCCGTTTTTTATTAAGTTAATTTAACTTAATTTTTATGATCTTATAATAACATGTGTTTTTGCATTTTGCATCATTTAATCTTGTTTTTTATATAAGAATCTTGTAATTTTTTCAAAAATAGCATAATAACCCTAATCAGTTTTATTCACTCATTATGGATTTTCACAATCAAAGTTTTATTTTTATTTACAGATACAATTTTTGCTATTGTTTGTCGATTGCTGTTTTATTTTATATTTTCCTTATTTTTTAGTTAATTTAATTTTTTTATTCATTATTAAATTTAATCTTTTTTCGTGCTAAAACTATTGCTTTTTTAGTAAAAAGTGTTTATACTGTGATCTGGGATAAAAAAATATATGATTCTTGCTAATGATCAAACAATGTTGCGTTCGAATATTTTTATGAATAGTTACATTTTTGTATAGAAAGGGGTATTTTAACATGGTCAGCACTACTGCAAATTTTTTATCTATTTTTTTGTCAGGCATGACGTCTGCATCAAAAGTTTCCGTATCAGCGATGCGACGTTTAATCGAACATGCCAATCCACTCATTCCCCCTCTCTTTGATCCTGAGCCGCCGCTTTCTCTTCCTGCAGCACTTTCAATATCAGACATCCGCCTTTTTGATGCTAACTTTGCACCGACTGACGGCTATTGTCTTCTCCTCATCACAGAAGGACGAGGTTTTTTAGAGTTCACCAAAAATACCGCACAGAATATAACTAAGGATGACACTGATCATAATAATTTCGACCATTATTCTTTAAAAAAATACTCCCTGTTTTTCTTTCTGCTCTCGAAGCGCTGGCGTCTATACCTAGAAAATGCACCGTGGAAGTTTTATCTATTCTTTCTCACAGGATCATCTATTTCTTATTATAATAAACTATTCTCCGATTCAGCTAAAGAGCCTTTTGTAATTTCTGGTTCTTCTATGCTGCCTGTACAGCTTACTCATCTGTACGACGCTCTTTCAGACTACAAGAATGATCCACTTTGGCTAGACGAACAGCTTACCAGCCTTTTATGCTTAACTATAAAAGAGGCTCGTTGCCATGCGCAGTCGAGCCTCCCATATATGATTCCTTCTTATTTAATTTCTATTCGTAATTCATTTCATAAAAATTTTGCCAAATCTTTTTCGCTGGCAGAATTAGAAACTCAATACAAAATCAGTCGTTTTCGTATTGCCCATGAATTTACAGCAGCGTTTGGGCAGTCACCAATTGCCTACCTAAATTGTCTTCGCCTACAAAAAGCATGTGAGCTTTTAACGTGTAGTGATGACCGTATCGGAGAAATCAGCACAGCCGTAGGATTCGAAAACACGAATCATTTTATTAATCTGTTTCGAAGACAATACGGCATGACACCTGGTACATATAGAAAACACTATCAAGGGACAACAGCAGACAGATAGACAATGTTTTTCTCAAAACAAAAAGAGCAGACTGTATCTTTTCGATACAACTGCTCTTTTTAATATTTTGCGACTATTCAAAACTTTGCAAATTGCATTCCGAATAGTTATTTATTTTTATATTAGCGCTCTTACACTCTCTCCGTCAATCAAATTTCCACTTATGATGCTAAGACGACCCGGTCCCTTATCGAGTCCTTTAACTCTCGAGATAATACGCTCTGCCGCCGCCTTTGCCATTTCCGGCATATCAACGCCATATGTTGTAATAGCCACATCGCATACCGGCATAAAGACAAAGTTATCATAACCAACAACTGAAACATCCTCCGGCACACGGTAGCCGTTTCCTTCTAGTTCATGAATAAGCACACTTGCTGTCTGATCACAATTGCATACAAATGCAGTTGGCATATCCTTTGGCAGCTTTGGCTCTATGATCTCCATAGTACCTGATGCGCGATCCTCAACAATCCATTCTTCACGTTCTTCAAGACCGTACTGACGCATCGCCTTTAAATATCCAAAGTACCTATCCGCAATGCTGTTACTTGATTTTACGCTTCCGACATAGGCAATCTTTTCATGACCTTTCTTAATTAGATGTCTTGTTGCTGTGTACATGCCATAGAAATTATTTGAAATGACACAATCTACATCAAACTCTGCTGCAAAAAAGTCCAGAAAAATCATCGGCATTCCAGCTTCTTTCTCAAGCATTCTTAAGTATGCTCTGCTGATCTCTCCCATTACTATAAGTCCATCAATTCTATGATCACTGACCATAACCGGCAGCACTGTATTTTTTTCTTCATCTGGCTTCAACACGCAGAATGCCAAAAGGCAATTGTGTGCTGCACAGGCAATGGCAAGTTCCTGATAAAGTCTCCAATAAAACGATGATCCATTTCCCAGATAACGTTCCTGCACAAGCACGCCAATATTTACTGCCGTTTTTGCCATTATCTGCGTTCCTGGTGCATGATAGCCCATCTCAGATGCCATCTCCTTAATTTTTTCGCGAAGCTCTTCGCTGACACCACGCTGATTGGCAAGTGCATTGGAAACTGTTACTGTGCTGACACCAAGCTTTTCTGCTATATCGGACAGACGTACTGCTTTTCGTGCCATAAATATACCTCCACTCTATCCTTATATATAATTGTAGTTGTAACAACACAAATAAACCCGAATCTGTATCGCCACGTCTTTTAATTTATTTTAAGTATAGAATGCTTTAATAAATCTGTCAAGTGAATTTAATTCACATATTTTTCGCACCTTTAATTTTAAAAGTGCCTTTTCCATTTCGTTTCACATCATAGAGCATGTTGTCCGCACTTCTGCACAGCGAAACAAAATCCTCACCTTCGCCAATAAATACTACTCCTCCTGCACTGGCAGACACCGTGACATGCTCACCTCCCGACATCATCAAATGAGAAATTTCTCTTTGAAATTCGTCCATATATCTATGAGCATCATCTGACACAGCATTCTTTATATAAACAACAAACTCATCTCCTCCATAGCGGCCAAGAATACTATCCTTAGGGAAACATTTTTTCATAGTAGCTGCAAAATGCTTCAGGCACAAATCTCCATTAGCGTGACCATATTTATCATTATAATCCTTAAAGTTATCCACATCAATAAAAATAAAAACGCCCGCTATCCTCTTTAAAAGAGTTTCATCCACAGCTGCCTGAAATGCTCTGCGGTTAAAAAGCCCTGTGAGTGCATCAGTATCAGACAACCCTTTATAAATTTCCTTATCCTTCTTTTCCATAAGAAGAATTGTCAGCATATACAATATCGTAAATAGCATGAGAATGCTTCCATACACAACACCCCAAGCAGAAAAATACTGTGTAATATTAGAAATTTTTTTATTTGCCAGCTGTACTATAATATACCATCCCGGCATACTCGAAATACTTCGATATGAAATAGTTGCGTCCTCGCCTCTGACATTTGCTGTAAATCTGCCTTCTTTTACCCCCATGCGCATATCAAGCATCCAATCATTGTAAGAATATCCATTGTAATAGCGAAAATATTTTTGCTGAAGAAGCAGATTATTCCATATACCTGATGTTGATTCTTTACCGCTAATACATGTAATATAATTTTCCGAATCTGCCTTTAGCAGATGAACGCTGACTTTGCCCTGTAAAAGCTCATAAGTCCCAAGCTTTTTTAAATTTTCTATCATAACAGATACATAAAGTGCATCTATTCTGTCATCATCTGGCGCCATAGCAACAACCGTCATAACCATACCACCATTCTTGCTTGACTGATATGGTTCAGAAACAAATGATTCTTCTGCTTTTTTTACCTGTTTGTCCAATCCATTCTTTTTAAGATCAGCCACCGCACAGGCACCGCCATAGATCTCACCGTCTTTCATAAAAAAACCTATATCACAAAAAACAGTCTGATCAAGATCGCGCTCCAAACGCGCTAGTATCTCCTCTGGCTTTTTCTCCTCTATATTTCGTACTGTTTTGACATTTTCCTTTGCATAGCTTTGAAGATAATCTATAGTTTCATTCATCTTTTCAGCATATAATCCACTGATTAACTCCAAATGCTCTGTATTATAATCCTTGGCAATCTTCGTTAGATGAAAATAGGCTATTACAATTACAGCAGTACACACTACTAGATATAATACGAGCATTCCTCTTCTCTTTTTTTTGCTCTTTCTTCGATCCTTCACGGTCATTCCCTCCCACTAAGATAATCCGCATCAATCAGTACCACTCCAGTATCAAAATACTTTTGTTCATACCTACTTCCACTTACAAAATCATATAAAGCATTAAGACCAAGATACCCCATTTGATCCTGTCTCTGCATAAGTGTTCCTGCAAAATAATCCGGATTTTGAATGATCTGAACCGTAATATCTGCCATGTCAAAACCAACTAAAACAATATCTTTTCTATTTTCTTCTAAAAGCCCACTTGCTATGCCGATGGTTGATGTATTGCTACACCCAAAAATACCTTTCAGTTTTTCATGCTGATCAATAAGCTTCTTCGCATCAGACTGCGCTTTTTCTACGTTACCGCCATTTAAGTAAATGTCCTGTGCAATCTTCCATTTTGCCGGTGAATGCAAAGACCAGTATTCTAAAAAACCTGATACGCGATTTATCATCGCCTGTGATGTATCAGATGACAGCATAATACCTACTTCAAGCTCCTCTGACGGTAAATTGCCTGCTTCCTTTAATAAACCAAGCATTTCCTTTGCTGCCATCTGTCCTGCATTTACATTATCTGTCATATAGCAGGCATCAAATTCGCATTGATTAATGGAAGAATCAATCAATGCCACATATATCCCACTCTCCCTTGCTTTTTTACAGCTTTCCACAAGCTCATCCAAGTTTGCCGGTGCAAGCAAAATTCCACTCGCACCGCTTTCTATTGCTTCATCAATCAATTTAATCTGACCTTCAATATCAGTCTCATTGTCGATTCCGCCAAGATATACAGATGCATCTATTTCATTTGCCGCTTTTGATACGCCTTCTATCACCGTCTCCCAGTAGACTCCATGGTAATTCTTTAAAATTACATAAAAGCTTTTATCACTGTCAGAATCTGAAATACATGTATACTCCACTATAGAAGGCTGTGCTTTTAAGCTTGTATCAACCTTCTTTTGGCATCCGATTGCTGTCAAAAAAAGGATTGTAGACGCGACAATCATCAAAAAATATACTTTTTTATAATTTTTGCGCGCATTTTGTTCTGTTTTTCGAGTTTTCATTCCTTCCCCCACGCGAATATAGTCTAATTGCACTATTTTTATAATGCAAAACTCTTCTCAACTATTATAGCGCACGGAGTTTTTATGTCAATTTATTTTTTTCGCTCCCTTCGTGCATACAGTCTGGAAAACACAAAAAAAGCACCGACCCCAGAGCTCATATGTCTCCAAAACCGGTACTTGATGCGCCTCCAGGGGTTCGAACCCTGGACACCCTGATTAAGAGTCAGGTGCTCTACCAACTGAGCTAGAAGCGCGTTTTTATTTTGTATGTTGTTCTCATCAACATGTGCTTAGTATAATACAACACGCGATAAAAGTCAAGCAAATTTGACAAAATCTTACGTTTTCTTTACATATTCATTAAGTTTTACAAAACAATTAGGAAAGATTTCAGATTTCGTCAACATTTTATACAATTAGCTTCATCTGTATTCTTTCCCAATTGACATTTATTATACACCTATTTTCAATTTTTCTCAGAATCAATGGCAACTGTGCCATGTGTACGGAAATAATCCATTATAATCTCTACCATCTCTGTATTAATTTCCTTTACCAATGGGCATGTTGGATACATCGGATAGCCACCTGCACCACTATAACGGTAATTATTCATGCACAGTGTAAACTCATCATCAGGCTGCACTGGCTTTCCCTGGTAACACAGATTCTGAATGCGACTTCCCATCGGTGCCTCTGGGTGGATCTCCCACGTAACACCTGCAAAGTAATCATAATTATAATGCTCGACCTTCGGAGAAAGGAAGCTCTTTGCTACTACTACTTTGCCATTTTCGTCGATCTCGAAATATTCTGCGGCACGTTCCATAGCTGCTCTTAACTTCTCTCCTGTGATACGGCATACTACAAGAGTATTGGGGAATGGATATGTGGCAATTATATCTCTTGTTGTTACACAAGCATTAAAGCCCACAATATCATTTGCAAGTCCAACTATGGACAGCTGTGCCCCAGATACATCAAGCTGTATGCGATTAATCAAATCGGCAATACCACTTCCTTCTAATGCCATTTTCACCTTGTCCTCTGGGTAAAGCGGTCTGCTTAGATGACCAAGCGGCTCATCAAGCCACTCCTGTACCTTAGCCTCCACAAAACTGTACTTCTCACACAATTCCTTTGCATTATCAGGGTTTGGCTGAACCTTCTTTGAATTGATGGAGGTAATTGTTGCCGGATAAGTTGCGTTTTCCAAAGCAAATGCTTCCTTCTCAAGATCAATTTCTACATAGGCATATTCTCTGCCATTTGCAAGCGGCTGAAGTGTGTAAGTGCCATTAACCATTCTTCCTGCCACCGGCATGTGCTGATGACCTGTTAATAATACATCAAAGCCAAGTTCAGTACAGATTTTGTAACCGATATTCTCAGTCGTCCCTGACAAACGTTTTCCAGTCTCTAAATCACTCTCAAAGCCGCCATGATAAATACATATCGTCAGATCAACCTTGCCCTGTAAATCTTCTAATGCTTTTTTTGCAGCCTCAAATGGATCAACCACCTGAATGCCAACAAGATTTTCTTTTTTCTCCCACACATTGATATAATCAGTTACGATACCGACTAGTCCGACCTTCACACCGTTTTTCATCGTGTGAATCATATGCGGATAAAGAATATTTCCCTCGCTGTCAAGCACATTCTCACATACACAAGTTCCCTTATGATTATTGCGGTAAATAGCCTGATATTCCTGACCATAGTTAAAATCATGATTTCCAAGCGTATAGAAGTTATATCCACAGTCATTTGCCATCTGTGCAATATATTCGCAGCTTCCAAGAATATTTCTGCTGTAGTAGGCATATGCAGAGCCCTGAAGCATATCGCCTCCATCAATCACAAGTGTATCGTCATCCTTTTTGTATTCAGACGCACACGCAAACAGACCCATCGGTTTTACCTCTCGGTCACCATATGATGTCGGATAGAAATATCCGTGTACATCTGACGTATAATAGATTTTTACTTTTCTTTTTTCCATTATTTACCTAATCCTTTTGATATCCAAGTGCCGCGCAGCGCACAGAACCTATGGATATGAAATTATTAAGAAGCGCACTGATATCAGTACCTTCCTCTGCCTTTTCTGTCATTACACCCTTTGAGCGAAGTGAGAAACTGCCGTCTGCATGATTTGTACGCACATAGTCATCCTGATAAAACTGGTGCTTTGCAGGGATACGATCACGCAAAATCCCCTTACACTCTGAAAGTTTACAGCCTGGAAAGTTCACATTCCAAATGCGATCCATTGAAAGATTTTCATTAAGAAGCTCTTTTACAATCGAAATAAGATATGCGTCTGCAGTCTCCCAGCTTGTATCATTTTTGTTAGAAAAAGCAAATGAACGGATGCCATTTGCAAGCGCCTCCATTGCCGCACCAACAGTTCCTGAGTAAAGAATATCAATTCCAGTGTTATAACCACTGTTGATTCCCGAAAATACAACGTCAGGCTTTTCTGGCATCAAAAACTCAAGCGCTACCTTTACACAATCTGCCGGAGTTCCGCCCACGCTATAGGCACGCACGCCATCTACATCATAGCATTCAGGTGTTACTTCAATATCTTCAAATAAAGTGATTCGCTGTGACATCGCGCTGCACTGGCTCTTTGGTGCCACAACCCACACCTCGCCAAGCTGCGCGGACAGTTCGGCCAGTTTTCGTATACCAGGAGCTTTTATTCCATCATCATTTACAATTAAAATTCTCATTTGATGTCGCTCCTATTTCAATTTTTCTTTAAGATCATCTCGCCATTTTCAAAAGCAAAGCAATCACCATACTCTGGCAGAATGCGCTTATCTGCATGTGTGGTGTTTACCTGCTCCGGACGGAAGCTGTGAAGCGGAACAAGAATATGCGGTGCAATGGTATCAAGCATAGTTCTTAAATAGTATGGTCTGGAATGACCGCCGATTCCAATATTCATGTATGGGATATTCATATGATCTAAAATACGGTGCATCTTTCCAAAAGAAGGATCGTAATCGCCAAGCGGTGCACCGTCCATATGAACATAAAGTGTAATTACAGAACTTAAATCCATCAGCTCATAAAAGTTTACGTAGTCCTGCTGTAAAATATATTTTGACGGATTAGAAAGAAGTTCCTCTCTTGTGATAATACTCCAGCCACGCTCCTCTGCCTTCTTAGCATCAGCACCAACGCTGTTTTCATACATCAAAATCTCATCCTCTGGATAGAATGTCTGCACATAATCCGCCTGAACACCGTCCATAACAAGCTTTCTTCCAGTCTTTTGTTCTGTCATGATCAAATGATGAAGACGCTCTACATTTCTATTATATGGGTTAACAATAATAAGTCCCTTCTGCTCTGTGGACTCCTTACATATCGTATCTTGTAACCACTCCTCGCTTCTTTCTGGTTCTTCTGGCTTAGTAAGAGAAAGTATATCCACATCGTCAAAGCTTACTGTAACACCCTCGGTAATAAGCACATCCACACCCTTCATTTTCTGTCCAAACGCTTTTGTAATCTCTGGATGGAAGCCATGGAAACGATAATCTCCTGTATAGCAAATCGTTCCTCCCGGTGTCGTAATTCGATATCCGCATGCACCGACCACGTCATGATCTATCGCCTCTACTTCAACTGTAATATCACCTACGGTAAAGCTTTCACCATATGGGATGCCGATGCAGTTTTTATGGCCCTTTACCTGAATATCACTGCAAGCCTCAAGTCTGCGATATAGCTTTAAAGAATCCTCACTCATATAAACTGGAAGATTCTGATCAAGCATGCCAAGACCTCCCATATGATCGATATGCATATGAGAAATCACAAAAAAGTTTTTCTTCTTATCGTTTTCAAAGCTTACAAGGCCTAATGTTTTTGCCGTCTCTTCATCATAAATACCATCCTGTGAAGCTAACACTCCAAGACGTGCATAATCTGCCGCGCACTCATTATAGCGCACTGCAATCTTATCATCCATGCGATCCATTACTGCAAATCCGAAATCAAACATGCATCTTGCTTCATCTGTTTCGACTACAACAAATGTGCCGCCGATTTCTCTTAATCCATTATAAAATGTTAATGTTGTCATAAAATTTCCTTTCCTTAAAAGATGAAAAAGGAGCTGCCATTAACTGACAGCCCCCGTATGTCCCTACTTTTAACTTATTCAGCTACGGAAGAAGACTCCTCTTCTGCAGCAACACCGTCAACGCCTAACTTATCGTTGAGCTCAGTTACAAGATTCTCAAGAACTTCTTCTGGTTCAAGCTCGTCCAGAATAGAATCCTCTAAAACAGTGCTTACAGTATTCATTACATCATAGCTGCCATCAAATACTGGCTGAGCAAAGAAGTATGGAGACTGCTCGTATGCAGACTTATAGTTGTTGGTCTTATCCTCGTCCATGAACTTCTTAAATTCATCTGTCTCATATGCAGACTTTCTTACTGGCAGATATCCTGTCTCTTCAGACCACTGAATAGTAGAATCAACGCTTGTCAGATACTTCATGTATTCCCATGCAGCATTCTGCTTGTTTTCATCGGTGCTGAACATATAGATGTTAGTACCTGCCTGATTAACGGCCTTTTCCTTGTTGCCCGGAACAGGTGCTACTCCAAGCTCCCATCCATCTGCAGTGATGTAAGAAACACCAGTACAAGAACCGATGTAACCGCCGATCATCTGGTTGGAGATAACATTGGAGAAGTAGCTGTCCTCACCTACAAGACGTGCATAGCCGCTGTTGTAAAGGTTCATGATATAAGAAACTGTCTCAAGACCTGCCTCATTATCAAACAGAGCGCCGTCCTCACTTACGTACTCACAGTCATTCTGATGCAGAGATGCCTCTAAGAAGCCTGAAAGATCATCTACACCAAGAATTTCAATATCCTTTGCTTCCTTTAACTTCTTTCCTGCCTCAGTCAGTTCATCCCATGTGGTAGGTACATCAATGCCAACCTCATCAAACAGAGTCTTATTGTAGAAGTAAACGTAAGTACTCTTGTTGAATGGTACACATGCAACAAAGCCATATACTTCGCACTCATCCTTGTAGCTGTCGATCAGATCATCATAATCGAAATCCTCATCGGTAACGAAATCATCAAGCGGAACGATCTTATCAGTATAAGCAGTTACCCAGTTGTTATAGCCCTGTGACAGATCCGGCAAAGTATCTGCAGCTGCGTTTGCTGTCAGTTTTGTGCTTAAGTCACTGTAGTTACCCTGATTTACAAGTGTAACAGTGATGCCGTACTCATTCTCCTCATTGAACTTATCAGTAAGAGCTGTCAGAGATTCTTCCTGCTTACCGTTCATTGCGTGCCAGAATGTGATCTCACATGGCTCAATAGTCTTTGCCTCGTCTGCAAATGTCGGAACAGCCATTGCACCAACCATAGACATTGACATTAAAACTGCACTTACTTTTCTTAACTTCATGAATTTCTCCTTTCTTTTGCCCACTTCGGGCATGGGGACTAAATAGTACGTTTGTACTCTCTATAGAATCCGGATTTCCGGTTTCTAACATAATAATCACAACAAGTTATCCCTTGATACCACTCTGTGTAACACCCTCGATGACGTATTTTCGAAGAATCAGGTAAACGACAACAATTGGAAGTACTAAAATACAAGATGCTGCCATTATAAGCTCATATGACGAACCGTTCTCTGTCTGAAACTGCATCAGTCCATAGGAAAGAACACGCATCTCCTTGCTGTTTGTAACAAGTAACGGCCACATAAAAGAGTTCCAGCATCCGATTGCATTTAAGATACATACCGTGGTAATCGGACTCTTATTAATCGGAATCATGATCTTGATCAAATATTTAAAATCATTACACTTATCAACCTTTGCCGCTAGATAAAGTGCATCTGGTACCTGTGAAAAGAACTGTGTCAGCAAGTAAATATAGAATACACTCGCTAAATACGGAACGATCATTGCCTGATAAGTATTGATCCATTTTAACTTTGTGATAGTAATGAAGTTTGTAATAATTAACATTTCTCCTGGAATCATAAGTGTAGCTAACATTAACGAAAGCATGAGCTTCTTTCCCGGAAAATTCAAACGTGCAAATGCATAAGCAGCAAGTACAGTAGTAACAAGCACTCCTGCTGTAGAAATGATAGTAACGACCAAAGTGTTAAAAATATAGCGCGGAAATGGAGCTGACTTCCAAGCCTCAGCAAAGTTTGAAAACTGCGGTACCTTCGGGAATAAGGAAGGCGGAATAGCCGTGATCTCCGCTGATGTCTTTAGTGATGACAAAATCATCCACAAAAACGGAAGAAGCGTAAAGATTGCACCTGCAATCAATATGGCATATTTTAACACCTCTGCAACAACATTTACAATTTTTCTTTTATTCATCTTTTCTCTTATCCATCCTTTCTTCCTGTCAGCTTCCTCTGAACGAAGGTAAGGACTAGGATAATTCCAAATAAAACAACTGCTGATGCAGATGCTTCACCGTATTCATACTGATTGTAAAACTTATCATACAAATAGTAAACAACGGTAATCGCACTGTTTGCCGGACCTGCCTTTGATGCAAACAAAGAATACACTTCATTATAAACCTTAAATGCATTTATCATACCCATGACAAGCGCGTATGATACCATAGGCATAATACCAGGAAGTGTGATCTTTGTAAAGACTCTCCACTTCGGTGTTGAGTCAACCTTTGCAGCATTATACAAATCAGGTGAAATGGTCTGAAGTCCTGCTAAAAAGATTAAAATATCAAATGCCATGCTTTTCCAGATGCTAAAAATAATAAGTGCCGGAAGCGCATACTGCTTCTTGTTCAGCCACGGAATCGCTTTGATGCCAAACCATGAAAGGATCTGATTTAACAGACCATAATGCTCGTTAAATATCCATCTCCAAACAATACCAATTGCAATAACACTTGTAACATATGGCAAAAAGTAAAGTGTCTGGAAAAATCCCTGAAACTTGATCTTACTATTTAATAAAACAGCGATCAAAAGAGATAATGCAATAGAACACGGAACTACAAATGCAACATAAATTCCAGTATTAGTCAATGCCTTAATGAAGTATTTATCCTTGAAAATACTTACATAATTGCTAAAGCCCACTGATGCATACGTACCGTTTATCATGTTATAATCTTCCATGAAACTCATAATAAAAGCACGAATCAACGGATAAATCGTAAATAAAAGAATGACAATTAATGCGGGCATCAAATAAAGATAGCCCTTCATGCTTTTCTTTTCCATAGGGTTCTCCTTATTAATATTTTCCTACTGTCTTTCCTGTCTGGTCAAACAAAAGGATCTGGTTGTCACGAATAGTTACACAAAATTCAGTGCCGACACTAACCTGCATATCGGAATGAACTAGCACGCGAAGTTCTTCTTTTGCAAGTGCTACGCGAAGCTGTAACTCTCTTCCTGTCATGCGCACATGACTTGCCTTAACTAAAATACCGTTTTCTGATACATTAAAGGCCTCTGGACGAACACCAGCCTTGTAGTTGCCATCGGCTGCCTTGCAGCCCTCACGAAGAACGACATCACCGCACATAATCTTTCCGTCCTTAACAGTTACATCAAAGATATTGATCTGCGGAGTACCAAGAAACTGTGCAACAAACAAATTACCCGGATTTAAGTACATCCTCTGCGGTACCTCAAACTGCTGTACAACGCCCTTTTCCATAACTGCAATGCGGTCAGATATACTCATCGCCTCTTCCTGATCGTGAGTTACAAAAATTGTGGTGATACCAACCTCCTGCTGGATGCGGCGAATCTCTTCACGTGTCTCAACACGAAGTTTTGCATCAAGATTTGAGAGTGGCTCATCTAAAAGTAGTACCTCTGGCTTCTTTACAAGTGCTCTTGCAATTGCAACACGCTGCTGCTGACCACCTGAAAGAGCCTTAGGCTTTCTGTCCATCAGATGATCAAGCTGTACAAGCTTTGCCATCTCCTGGGCACGCTCTCTTGCCTCTGCTTTGGGAACCTTACGGTTAATTAACGGGAACATGATGTTGTCCGCAACAGTCATATGCGGATACAGTGCATAGTTCTGGAATACAAGGCCGATCTCACGATCCTCCGGTGCAACCTTTGTTACATCTTTTCCTCCAAAATAGATGTGTCCAGAAGTCGGATCATTCAAACCAGCAAGCATGAACAGTGTGGTGGATTTTCCACAGCCAGATGGTCCGAGCAGACCAACCAACTCACCATCTGCAATGTTCAGGTTCATGTTGTCAACAGCTTTGAAGTCTCCATATGCCTTCGTCAGATTCTCAATTTTAATCTCCATTCTTACCTCAATCTGCTGCCAGCGCAGCTTTTACCTACAGTTTTCGTGCCATATGCACGTTTTTTAACTTTCTCGTCTATAAATTATAATATATTTTTTGCAAAAAATCTAGTGGTATCCTATAGTTTTCGCTGTGTTTTGAGTAAATTTTACTTTACAAGTTCATAATTTCATGCTTGCAAATATGCTTCAATTTTTTCTTTATTAAGCCCCTCTCCTATCACGATAATGATCTGCTGACCATTTGCGATTGGATTTAGCTGGCGCTGTGCTGCAGTTGCATTTAATTCAAACCAGCCATCTGGTGTCTCAAGAAAGCCCTTGATACGATGCACATGACCACAGGATGGATCTCCCAAAATTTGAGTTGCTGCATTTAAAATCTGCTCCTTTGTTAATGGCAGATTCATAAATGAAAGTGAGGAAAATGATTTATCATCTTCGACATCACGCTTTTGCCAGCTCTCGGTGTGGTAGCCACATGTTAAAATACGATTCCAGTCATCGTTTGTAAGCTCACCCCATTTCTTTTTCATAACATCTTCTTCTGACAATTTTCTTGTACAAGAAATAGCTTCCATTGCGCGATTTATATGCGGCAAAATAGTATCTGCCTGCTCTTTTGATGATTCATCAAGCTTGCTTACAAAAACAAGACCTGCATCTGCTGCTTCTGAGCCTAGAAGATACTCGGCGTCTTTTGACATCTGCTCTGGCAGTCCTGCATCGGCAATCGCGATAACATTTCCTATCTCATACCATTTATCAAGCGGATCTTCTCTCAGTGCATCAAAAAACTCATCAACATCAAATATACCTGACGGCTCCACAATCACACGGTCATAGCCGCACATACCCATCGCAATCAACTTTGTCTTAAAACGTCTGCGGTGGCAATCCTTATCGCAGCCGCCAGAAACCATTTCAAGTTCACATTGATCCCCCATCAGATCCTGTAAAAGCATCATATCTACATTGACAGCACCATAATCATTTTCCAAAATTCCAATGTTTTTACCGCTGTCAATCAAATATTTTGCATACTTCTTTATGAAAGTAGTCTTTCCTGAACCAAGAAAGCCTGTAATCAAATCAATTTTAACCATGGTTAGTTCCTCCTTACTTTGTGATGCACCCCTATTATACTTGACTTTTGCTGGTTTGTGGTATAGAATCTATTTAAAATAATTTTTAAATAGATTTGAGGTGATGAGATTGGCCGTTGCAGAAGTGCTAGATGCTCTTGCAGATAAGAATCGGCGCAATATTTTACTAAAGTTAAAGGAAGGAAAAATCAGCTCAGGTGATCTGGCAATTGCTCTTGGCATGACGCCACAGGCACTCTCCTATCATCTGGCGAAATTAAAAAAAGCAGACTTGATCTACGAGACACGCGAAAAGAACTTTATTTATTATGAACTTGATCTTTCGATTTTGGACGAAACGATCTTGTGGATTACTCAATTGAGAGGAGAAAAAAACAATGAAAAATAAGAAATTACTCACGGCGCTGTATATTATTTTAATGCTTCTTCCACTGATTGCGGTTGTAGTGGCTTATCCATTCCTACCAGATAAGATACCTGCCCATTATGGAATGAACAATCAGGTTACGCGTTGGGGAAATAAATCTGAGACTTTTATTTTTCCTATTATTACACTATTCTTCGGATTTTTTATGTATATTGCAGCCCGAGGTGCCGCCGAACAAGAAAAGAAAGGAAGCGGTAGCGAAAAAAATAACAGCACGATCACTTTTGTAGCCGGAATTTTAAGTATCATGGTATTTGATATTTTGACCTTCTATTTTCTCTATGCCGATTTTCATCAGGTAGAAAATCTGAATGATGTGCCATTCTCCCTCACAAAGATTTCATTTGGCGTTCTCGGAATTGCCCTCATCATTCTAGGAAATATCATGCCGAAACTAAAACGAAATTCCATTATCGGCCTTCGCACCCCATGGAGCATGAAAAACGTTGTCGTTTGGAAAAAAAGCCAGCGGTTCTGCGGTATTTTATTCATGTTGTCAGGTATCATCATTCTGATATTATGTTTCTTATTAGAAGGAACTTTACTAACGGTTGTTTCTCTGGTATTGTTAGTCAGTGCTGCAATTGCAGGTGGCATTTATTCCTATTTAGCAGCACAAAAAGAAGCTTGATTGAGCCACCGGGACAGTAAAAAAGCCAGCGTACCTGTCCCGGTGGTCAAAAGAAGCAGGAGAAAATCGTCTCGATTTTCTCCTGCTTCTTAATATATATACAAGAAAACAACTTACTCGTCTTTCTTGTCCTCTACAATTTTAATATGAACATCTGCCAGCTGCTTCTCGCTTACTGTAGCTGGTGCGCCCATCATAACATCCTGTGCATTCTTGTTCATTGGGAATGGAATGATTTCACGGATGCTGTCCTCACCTGCAATCAGCATGATCATACGGTCAACACCTGGTGCAATTCCTGCATGCGGCGGAGCACCATAGCAGAATGCGTTATACATAGCCGGGAATTTTGCCTTTACATCTTCCTCGCCGAGACCAACTAACTGGAATGCCTTAACCATGATCTCTGGATCGTGGTTACGAACAGCGCCTGATGAAAGCTCTACGCCGTTGCAGACTAAATCATACTGGTAAGCAAGAATATCAAGCGGATTCATAGTCTCAAGTGCCTGTAAACCACCCTGCGGCATAGAGAATGGATTATGGCAGAACTCTAATTCGCCAGACTCCTCACCGATCTCATACATCGGGAAGTCAACAACCCAGCAGAACTCATAGCAATCCTTCTTCATATAGCCTTCGAAAGAAGCACCGATTGTCTTACGGATGACACCTGCTGTCTTCTGAGCAGTCTTTAAGTCACCTGCAGACAGTGCAACGAAATCACCTGCCTTTAAGCCAAGTGCGCTCACCACTGCATCCTTGTGATCAACAACAAACTTGGAGATTCCTCCAGTCAGCTCGCCCTTGTCATCTAAACGGAACCAATATGCCTTCTGACCGCTTACTACCTCAACATCAGCACACATCTTATCGATCTGCTTTCTAGTACCCTTGAAGTTTTCAGCAACGACTGCCTTTACCTTATTTCCTGCAAATGGACCGAAGCCACATTCTGCAAGCACTTCTGTAGCATCCTGGACGATCAGACTGATACGAAGATCCGGCTTATCAGAACCATACTTGTCCATTGCCTCAAGATATGGGATTCTCTTAAACGGCGGCTTTGATGCCTCATGGTAAATACCATACTTTGCAAAGATTGGCGGAAGGACATCCTCAAGGATCTCAAATACGTCTTCCTGATCAGCAAATGCCATCTCCATATCAAGCTGATAAAACTCACCCGGAGAACGGTCTGCTCTTGCATCCTCATCACGGAAGCACGGAGCGATCTGGAAATAACGGTCAATTCCAGAGGTCATAAGAAGCTGCTTGAACTGCTGCGGAGCCTGTGGAAGAGCATAAAACTTGCCCGGATGATTTCTTGCTGGAACAAGATAATCTCTTGCACCCTCTGGAGAAGAACATGTCAAGATTGGTGTTGTGATTTCCATAAAATCATGACCAATCATAGAAGCACGAAGATCTGCAACAACCTTGCTTCTCAAAACAATCTTCGACTTAACCTGCGGATTTCTCAGATCCAGATAACGATATTTCAGACGAACATTCTCATCTGCTTCCTTTGAATGGTTAATCTGGAACGGAAGCTCGTTGTAACGGCACTTTCCAAGAACTGTAAGCTTACTTGGAACTACCTCGATCTCTCCTGTTGGAAGATTTGCGTTCTTAGAACTGCGCTCTCTTACAGTTCCAATAATTTCGATTGTAGACTCATAATTGATAGAAGACAGCTGCTCCATGATTTCCTCTGTCTCTACTACAATCTGTGTTGTTCCGTAAAAGTCTCTCAAAATCAAAAATCCAAGATTCTTGCTGACCTTACGGAGATTTTCATACCAGCCGACAAGCTTTACTTCCTCGCCGACATTTGCCAGTCTTAACTGACCACAATTGTGTGTACGTCCCTGCATAGGTATTATATCCTTTCTAGACCACCTGTAGATTCTAGCTTTTTTCGTTACGATTATATCATTCACGTTCTTTAAAGTCAATAAGCCGCTTGAGGCACTGTAGGCAGTTCGCGCGTTATGCTACCATGTTACGAAAGTCCTTCGGTGCAATGGTTTCGTCGCCGGACCAAACTCCGCAGGTTCCTTTTACATTCTTTATTATCAAACATTACTTTGAAAGACCTGCTCCAAGTGTCCGGCTCGTGAAAGCCATTCACCTCAGGGCTTTGCTATAAGCATTGACTGATCCGTGAACTGTAAAAAAACGTCCCAGGGTTTTCACCCTGGACCGCTTGATTTAAATAATAACAATTATTCAGTTATAGAAAATTACCAAATGAACAGCTCGTCTCCTGTCAGTTTCCAGATTGCTTCGATAAAATAGTAATCGGCATAGATAATTGGGAAGTTATGATTGGTATCCTTGTATGCAGCTGTACACTTTTCTAGCAACTCGTCTACATTTGGATCATAATTACAGCTCTTCTCATCCATTGCCTTTAACAGCTTGATCGCTGCATCCAGATATTTCTGCTTATTCCACTCTTTTGCCACCTTGCTCAGTTCAATCAGACCACATGCTGCGATTGCTGCTGCACAGTCATCTTCCCAATCACAGGATGGATCCTGATAAAAGTCAACCGGAATCAAGCCACTCTCTGGAATACAGGAGATGAAATAATCGGCAACTCTCTCTGCTGTCTCTAAGTAACGTTCCTTCTTTGTATGCATATAGCTTAAGGTAAAGCCGTACAGTGCCCAGCTCTGTCCTCTTGTCCAAGAAGAACCATAGGACATACCCTGTCCACCGTAAGATCCATTCCAATCACCTGTTACAGGATCAAACTCAACGATATGGCGAGAAGAACCGTCAGGACGGATAAATACCTTTGCTGTGGTATCAGCATGATTCATAGCGATATGTAAGAAGCTCGGATTTCCACTCTCCTCATATGCCCAGTACAGAAGCGGCAGGTTCATCATACAGTCAATGATTGCCCATCCATCTACCTGATGATCTGGTCTGGAGTTCCATGCAACGATATACTCACCCTTTGCATTGTAGCGTCCTGCCAGGTTGGAAGCTGCGATCATACCTCTGTTTCTGGACTCCTTAGAGCCAAACAGACGATAGTTTGCTACTGCAGTCGGCAGCCAACGGAAACCACTATCATGATCCATTACGCTAGAATCAAGTAATACAGAATCCATCTTCTTCTCAAGATTTTCTGCAACCTCTTTATAAATCGGCTCTTTTGTTGCCTGATACAACTGCCACATCATACCGCCCCAGAAACCATTGGTCCACCATCCGAGTCTTGTCTCAGAAAGATCATCAAATACACCATTCTTTGCGATATAAGGAACCTTGTTTACACTTCTCTTGATTACTTCAATTTCTTTTTCCTTAATCTTCTTGGCAACTCCCTGTGCCCATGCCTTGTTGTCCATAACGTTTCTCCTTTTTAATCTCTATTTTTTTATTAAAACAACAGCAAGCCTTTCTTCACCAGATGATATCGCTATTGCTTTCTAGCGTAAAAATTTTTACCACCCAGGCAATTACTTATCTGGCTGTTCCAGATAAAAATACATTTTGCAGTCTGCATTTTGTTCATTATGCAAAACTTCCCAGCTGATGCGATTAACCAGCTCATCTTGTGCTTCATGGTTGACATGCGGCTCTTTTGTAACTAAAACAGCTCCGGCTGCCTCGCCAAACGCAATAACAAGTTTGTGTCTTTCCCCATGAATTACCACTTTATTTTTGTGATCCTGACCTGTGTGTACTGTTACTGGATAGCGTGTTACCAGATTTTCAAAAACTGGAACATCTGCATCACATACAACATGATCTCTTACAGTAAATGAACCTGTTTCTTTTTCAAATGATATTTCTCGCAAAACAGTATCCACACCAGATACGTCATATGCCTTCGCAAAGGAAATTAAAATAGTATTCTCATCCTTTCGCTCAAATGCATCTGCGCGATACTTTGATCCAGCCTTCTGGTCTACACCGCCTATAATTGGCATGTTATGGCCTTTTCCGCGTGTACAGAAAATTTCATAGCGTTCATCTGAGAAATACTTCTTTGTGTATTCACCTGAACCTAAATCCTCTAAAAGTACCTCGCCATCTGCCAGATATAAGAAACTTCCTACATCATTATGGTTATGAGGTTCATCATTATTTCCACCCTTAGCAACCAATGCTGTATTATCTTTACCTCTAAGAATACACCACTGCGCATCCTTTAAAAAATCAGTACCTTCTTCTAAAAGTGGCTTTGGCTCCTCTACTATCTTCTTTTCAACATCTTCCAGATAATTCTTAGTCCAATACCATCCTGTATACAGCTCGTTCCAGTTCCAACAACGATCTCCTGAAAAGCCTCTTGCGTAGATTGGATCCGGGAACCTAATATCCTTGTAAAGATTTGCCAGACAGCATGTCAATCCAATTGGATATTCTCCATTGCTGCTTCCATCTGAAAAGCTGATCGTGCGGCCATGTGAAAAATAACACATTTCCTGGAAATGAGCAATTTTCTCTACCTTCTTTAATGCCATCATATCATAAGTCGGATTATATAATCTCTGATCCATAGCAAAGACTACCATGTTCATAAAGCCATATACCCAGTAGCCAAGACCTTCTTCACAGACACCATCCTCGCCAAAGCCAGCAAGATAATAAGTTTCAATAGCATAGCGAATACGTTCTAAAAAAGCATCCTTCTCTGGTCCATCCTCTAACAGATATATCGCTGTGCTTCCGATATTTCCGCAGCAAACTGCATTCCAGTTATTTGTTGCATCCTCCCACCCATATGCTGGTGCCTTCGCACTCATAAACGGTGTCAGAATACGGCGAAATACTTCCTTGCGAATACATTCCTTTGTCTCCTCAGACAGCTCATCTTTAAGAAGCGTATATAGATGTGCCAACGTATGTCCTGTCTCACTTGCAGTAAGATCAATAGTCATACGCCAGTTTGGATTCTCCAGACGCTTTACGTGTGCAGAGAGTGCCCAGCATTCCTCTGAGCAAATTCCTTTTATAACATACTCAAGCTTTTCAATATCTTCTTTCTTATGCCAGATCACACTTGCAAGGCCAAATGTAGATAAAAACTCTCTTCTCTTGAAGTAGCCTTCCTCATAGCGCAGACGATTTCCAGTAATCTCATATTCGTCAAACAATTCTCTTGAAAGCTCTGGCATCATTTCATCTCTTAGCTGATTTGAAATGTCGCACACTTCGTTTTCATAATGTTCAGCATAATTCTTGAGTTTATCAAGCATTTTCATTTTTCAAACATATTCAACACAATACTGTTGTTTTTATGCATTGCATCAATCAACTATGTCCTGTGTTTTTCATCCTCCCCTTTTGATTATTGTATAGTTTTCCCATATAAAGTATTTATATCAGTCATCTGTTTGTATGTTATATTCAAACAGTATTCTTTTTTCATTTTCTTTTAGCATACATCATTGACAAACTTGATGCAATAACATAAACTAGTAAGAAAACTAACATATCCTATCATGTAACTATTCAAAAGGAGGTATATGTTTCATGATCAAGGCAATTACAGGAGGCTACATTAACATTCACCCAAGCACTTTTCGAATGAGCCGTCCTAAGGGACTCCCTCATTTTATACTGCTCGTTGTTCGTTCCCACGGAAGCTTTGATATAGGTTCTGAGCATTTTTCTGTTGAGCCTCCGCAAATAATTATCTTAGCACCACACACACCAAATTATTATGGAAATCCAGACGGTGATTATGTAAATGACTGGCTTCACTTTGATACTGATGAACCCAAGCTCATTGAACGCTTAAATGCGATCAGCAACCATCCGTTCTCAGTTGAAGACACTGATATTTTTTCCTTCTGCATCCGTCATATTCTACTAGAACTTTCCTTTGGACAGCCTGACTTAAAGGATGAAAATATGCGTGCTCTGTTTACCTTTTTATTTAACAGCCTTTCTACAGCACATGCATCTTTCAAAAGCCGTACATATATCACATCTCTTGAAAATCAGCTTAAACAGCTTCACCTTGAAATTTCTAATTCACTTGAGCAAAAGCATTCAATTGCACGATGTGCCAAGCAGCTTAATATAAGTGAATCTTATTTTCAACTTATCTATAAAAGACTGTTTGGCGTTTCCTTTCAGCAGGATCTGATTCTTATGCGTGTGACACGAGCGAGATTCAATCTGTCTACCAGCAATCTTTCTCTCTCCCAGATTGCTGAATTTTGCGGATATAACAATGAAGTGCACTTCTATCGTCAATTTAAGAAGCTGACTGGGGTAACACCTGCACAATACCGGAAGCATCCATTTTAAGAGACACAAAAGCAGAGGCAAATCTTTTTACCGATTTTGCCTCTGCCCTTTTATCTAATTTATTTTTGTATATTCGTAACTATTCAGAACCACATTCGCAAAATCGCATCTTCGATGCTTCTATTTTGCTCATGTGGTTACCTCGCCATATAAAATTGCTATTCTGTCTGAATGCAAGCATTCACAGAAAGCAATTTTGCATGGCTCTGAATAGTTACATATTCTTTATGCCTGCGGTAAAATTTCCTTTAACGCTGCCTCTAGTGCCTGCATCTGCTCATCAGTACCGATTGTGATACGCAGATAATTATCAATACCTGGTTTATTAAAATAACGAACAAAAATATTTCTAGCCTTTAATGCTGCAAAAATCTCCTTTGCGGGCATGCTCTTGTGTGCTGCAAAGATAAAGTTTGACTTGGAGTCTGGGAAAGAAAAGCCAAGCGCTGCCAATGCTTTCTTTGTCTTTTCACGAGTTTCACAAATTTTTTTTACATGTTCCTCAAAATAAGCTTTATCATTTACAGCCTCAACACCGCAAAGAAGCGCCACACGGCTCATTGTATAGGAATTAAAAGAATATTTTACATCATTAAGTGCTTTAATCAGTTCTTTATTTCCCATCGCATATCCAATACGCATTCCAGCCATGGAACGTGACTTAGAGAAGGTCTGAACAACTAGCAGATTTGGATACTTTTCAATCAGAGTGCGTGCTGATGGGCCGTCTGCAAAATCCACATAGGCTTCATCGACAATGACAACAACATCTGTGTTCTTCTGTAAAATTTCCTCAAATGTCTCAAGCGGCTCATACACTCCAGTCGGTGCATTCGGATTTGGAATGACAATACCGCCATTTTCTTTGAAATAGTCTTCCTTTTTGATCATCATCTGATCATCAAGCGCGCATGTCACATACGGGATACGGTACAGATCAGCCCACACATCATAGAAAGAATACGTCACATTCGGAAACAGAATTGGTTTTCCAGAATTAAAAAATGTCAGAAAGCTCATACTTAAAACATCATCAGAACCAATTCCCACAAAGACCTGATCCTCTGCTAACTCATAGTAATCTGCCAGTGCTTTTACAAGACAGCCATTTGTCGGGTCTGGATAAAGACGCAACAAATCTGCATCCATGCTTTTTAACACACGCGCTACGCCAGGTGCAGGTGAATATGGATTTTCATTTGTGTTTAGCTTTATCACGTCTGGATTTTGTGGCTGTTCTCCCGGAACATACGGCACTACTTTTCTGATATTCTTTTCCAATGCTTCTGTCATTTTTTATTCCTCCTGCTGTCCTATATGATGTCTTGTCTTTGGCATCTTCGCTTTCATTTTTTTGCTTTGATGCCTTATTTTGTCTTACTTTTATATATTACTTTTCTGTCTACCTCTGCATTTTTCTTACAAATTTTCTTACTATAAGCACCATGGCCATCAGTGCAAGCAGACATCCAACTGCTGCTCCTGAGCTGTCTATACACACATCTCTTACCTGCGGGGAACGCTCTCCAGTAAACATCTGGTGAAACTCATCACTTGCTGCATAAAGCGTACCTGTGATCCAAGCAATAAACCAGATGCGGCGTAGGCGAAGCTTCATTATATGCATATTTTCCTTTTGCGGCACCTGAAAAATCTTCGGTCTCCACTCATAATAAAATAAAAAAAGAAGCACGCCCAGAATCATGTATTCTGTAAAATGCGCTCCCTTGCGTACAAAAAATGTGACCATCTCCCGAAATCTGATCTGTTCGCTCTTTGCAAGGCTGTTAAAATCAGGTTTTACTACGGCAATCACCCGTTCTACTACCCGACCGCTCGTCTCAGACGACGCAGCGCCGTCCTGACTGGAGAACATGAAAATCACGCCCATCCATCCAAGCACCAGCGCTGCCAGCAATATCACACGATATTTTCTTTTCATCATTATTTTATTTGTCGATGTACTTTCCATTCATGACATCTAACAGATAAGCACCGTACTGATTCTTCTTATAGATCTCATAAACCTCCATCAGCTGCTCCTTTGTGATCCATCCATTTAAGTATGCGATCTCCTCCAGACAAGCAATCTTTCTGTGCTGATGTGTCTCAACGGTACGCACAAAGTTAGTTGCATCTACTAAAGACTCATGTGTACCAGTATCAAGCCATGTAAATCCCTGTCCCAAAAGCTCAACATTTAATTCACCGTTCTCCAGATAAATGCGGTTCAGATCAGTGATTTCAAGCTCTCCTCTTGCAGATGGCTTTAAGTTCTTTGCATACTCAACAACACGGTTATCATAGAAATAAAGACCAGTTACACAATAGTTGCTCTTTGGATGTGCCGGCTTTTCTTCGATAGAGATTGCCTTTCCATTCTTATCAAACTCAACAATACCAAAACGCTCTGGATCGTCTACATAGTAGCCGAATACAGTAGCACCGACTTTGCGGTCTGCTGCTTCCTTTAATCTCTTTGTCAGACCATGACCTGAAAAAATGTTATCGCCAAGAACCATTGCTACATTATCATTGCCAATAAAATCAGCGCCGATAATAAATGCCTGAGCCAGTCCGTCTGGGCTTGGCTGCACAGCATAAGACAGCTCGATTCCAAACTGATGACCATCACCTAAAAGTGCCTCAAATCTCGGTGTATCATCTGGTGTAGAGATGATTAAGATCTCGCGGATTCCTGCGTTCATAAGAACAGACAGCGGATAATAAATCATCGGCTTATCATAAATCGGAAGCAGCTGCTTTGATGTTACTCTGGTCAGCGGATACAGTCTTGTACCACTGCCGCCTGCTAAAATAATTCCCTTCATTGTTTCATTTACCTTTCTTTTTTGTGGTGCTCTCTTTGGCAAACGATAGCATTTAAGCCAGCATCTGCCGGACAGCTTCTATTCGCAGTATAGCATAAGCGTTACTGGTTGTAAAGAAAAAACATGATGCTTATCTTTTCTGATTTTTCATTTTATGCTATACTGTTTTTGTTACAGTCAACAAGTTTGCTGCAAAATGCCTCGCAGCAGAATGGAGTCTTATGTTATCTATACAATCTATTTCAAAATCCTATAAAAAACAGCAGGTTTTGCAAAATGTATCTTTTGATGCTGCACCTGGCGAATGCATTGGCTTACTCGGTCCTAACGGCTGCGGAAAGTCTACACTTTTGCATATTCTTTCAGGAACAGATACGCCAGACAGCGGAACTATTCTATTTGATGGAAAGAATCTGTTAAAAAATCCGTCTCTGCAGTCCACAAAAATCGGATATGTGGCTCAAAATAACCCACTTTTCCCTGATATGACTGCCATGGATCACTTAAAATTATGGTACAGCGCTACCGAATATTCCATTGAGGATGATTTAAAGGATGGTTTTCTATCCATATTAAAAATTGAACCTTTCCTCCACAAAAAGGCAAAGGCTCTCTCCGGCGGCATGCAAAAGCGCCTAAGCATTGCCTGCGCACTTGCATCGCGCCCAACGCTTTTACTTCTCGATGAGCCTGATGCTGCGCTAGATCTTGTCTGCAAGGAGGATATACGCGAATATATTCGTCTGTACTGTGCTCAGGGAAATACCGTTCTTCTTGCTACGCATGAGGAGGCTGATTTTGATTTGTGCAGCAAACTGATTCTGTTAAAGGACGGTCATGCAAGAACGCTTGCAGCCGACACACCAGTAAAGGAGATTATTGAATACTTATCATGAGTTCTACTTTAAATTTGCGTCGTTGTTATCTGGCTTTTACCTGGAAGCGCTGCTTTAGAAGACTCGGAAAGCTTTTGTGCGGCCTCGCTCTTTTAGGCATCATCTGCGCAGCAGCCATATATGGCCTTTCATCCGTCAATCAAAAAAACGACACTTCAGCCGCTTCTCACTTTAACGTTGTCTTCGTTATGCCCAAAAATGCAGGACTTCATTACTCACTTGCACTCGGCATGGTCTCAAACATGGAAAGCTTATCCTCGATGGTCACAATTAAACAAACCACCTCTGAGGACGAAGCAAAAGCCATGCTCGATTCAGGTGAGGTTAAGGCAGCCGTCATTATCCCAGAAGGCATGATCCACACAATCATGAGCGGCACGAATGATCTTCCTGCCCGCATCATTTATCCTGGTGAGCCAAGCATTGAGACAGTAATCTTTCGTCAAATTGTTGACAGCCTCTCCCAGATGGTAGCAAGCTCTCAAACTGGAGTCTATGCGCTGTATGAAATCTATGATGACTTTGATGCTACCGAAAAACAGCAGGATAAAGCAAACACACAGCTAAACGATTTGTATATCAATGCTGTTTTGAAGCGCGATGCACTGTTTCAAATTGTTGGAAGCGACATCGAAGAGAGTAGTCTTGAAAAGGAAGAAATCTCTTCTGACAACGCGCCTGCCACAGATTTCGTTCTTGTTGGCTATCTATGCAGTGGACTTGCTCTTTTGTTCTTGCTGTCGGGCATAAATCTGTGCTTTTTCTTTGTTGCTCCAAACCGTACCGTACTGCCTGCACTCTCTCGCCTTGGCCTTTCTGATTCTTTTTGTCTGCTGGCAGATTTTTCAGCAGCAGTAATATGTCAATGGCTCATTTTTTCAGCCATCTGTCTTTTGATCGGTACAATTGGAAGCGTAGCACATATTGTTCCTGCCTTTTTGATTGGACACACTCTCGTTTCATGTTTTGTATGTGCATTTTTTTCATGCGCACTTGAACTTTTTATCTGCCGCATCTGCCATGGCAAGCAGGCCTGTATGATAACCACATTTGCTGTATCTCTTCTTGTAATGTATGCCTCAGGCTGTCTGATTCCTTCTGCATTTTTGCCGGATATGCTTCGCCGCATAAGTGCCACACTGCCTGGAAGCCAATTAAAAAATATGATATTCTGGCAATTTGGTCAAAGCGTTTCCAGTTTTGACATCATTATTCTGATTATAGAAGGAATCCTTTTGATAATCGCTGCGCTCCTTGCTGGCACGTTCAAAAAAGGTAAGCTGACGCATTCTCTCAGAGAAAGGAGCAAGTATGAAGAAAAATAAAAATTTAAAATTACTTCGTGCCTGGTTCTCATTCCTTGCCCGCTATACAAGAAAGAAAAAATCACTCTGGTGTATGGCCGCTATTCTTCTTGTTATTGGCATTGCTGCGGCACAAAATGCAGACCGCCACGAAATCATCCGCATTGGATTATACTGTGCCAATCCTGATGAAATGACCGAAGCTGTGCTTACTAATCTTGAATCACTTGATGATGGATTGTATCGTTTTTACCGTTCTTCATCACTAGATTACATGCAGGAAGATATTAATCTTCGAAAAGCAGAGTGCGGTTATGAATTTCCAAATGATTTAGAGTCACAGATGCAGGCTGGCGAAGACGGATGTATCAGCGTTTACACTTCTCCTTCAACTGTTCTTACGGCTGTTGTAAACGAAGCTGTCTACAATGCAATTTTTCAAGAATATGCAAAGACAATGCTTGCTGATTTTATTGCATCTTACGATGTCGTCTCAGTAAAAACAGCGGATGAACTAAAAGCACTTGTCGATGAGCACTATGAATATGAGAAGGAAAATACACCAGTCTTTCATGTTGTATATGAGGATATTCCAGAAAATTTCTATGATGATCAGGCACTATTTCAAATTCCAGTTCGCGGACTTGCCGTACTTTTTATAATGCTGACTGCACTTGCAGGAAGCTCCCAGTATCGTCATGACGCAAAAAAAGGGCGCTTTCTGCTTCGCCGCCCAGATGAAAAATGGTTTGTCCCTTTTTTGTATAGCTATCTTCCAGCTCTGTTTCTTTCTGTTTTTGGTTTGCTTGCACTTATCATCGGCTCTGTCGCCCCAGTAAATGTAACGCTTATCGCAGAGCTTGCACTTTTGATTGTTTTTTCTGCGCTGTGTAGCATCCTCTGTACACTTTTAGGCCAGATCATAAAATCATCGCTCGCCTTTGATGCGCTGATTCCAGTGATTTTACTATTTTGTCTTTTGTACTCTCCGGTTTTAATGGATCTTGGAGATTTCATTCCAGGGTACAAAGTTTTGTCGTGGCTTGCGCCGACAAAGTGGTATTTTGCGCTGCACAATTTCATTTTGTAACTGGTCAGGCCAAATTCTGCTGTGCAACCAGATGCTCGGCACCATATTTCTTTCGAAGGGCCGGCTTTTCGATCTTTCCAGTTGCATTGCGCGGCACTTCGGCAAAGATAACTTTCTTTGGTCTCTTATAGCGAGGCAGCTTCTGACAGTACTCATTAATCTCTTCTTCTGTGCATTCCATACCATCTTTTACTTGAATGACAGCTCCCGTGATCTCACCAAGACGGCTGTCAGGCAGTCCAATGACTGCGACATCCTGCACCTTCTCATAGGCACTTAGGAAATTCTCAATCTGAACTGGATAGATATTCTCACCACCGCTGACGATGACATCTTTCTTTCGGTCAACGAGGAAGTAGAAGCCATCCTCGTCCTGCATTGCCATATCTCCAGTGTAGAGCCAACCGTTTTTGAGTGTCTCAGCTGTCGCTTTCGGATCGTTATAGTAGCAAGTCATCACACCAGGACCCTTGACACAAAGCTCACCAACCTCGCCCTGCTTGACCTCGTTGCCATTTTCATCGACAATTTTACAGGACCAGCGATAGCCTGGAATACCGATGGAACCAACTTTATCAATGTTATCAAGTCCAAGATGCACACAGCCAGGACCGGTGGACTCAGACAAGCCATAATTGGTATCATACTTGTGGTGTGGAAAATACTGCTTCCAGCGGCGAATTAATGACGGTGGAACCGGCTGGGCACCAATGTGCATCAGTCTCCACTGGTCAAGCTTATAGTCTTCTAGCTTGATATCTCCTCTATCAAGAGCGGCTAAAATATCCTGAGCCCACGGAACCAAAAGCCAGACAATTGTGCACTGCTCCTTTGAGACAGCATCGAGAATAATCTCTGGTGTGGTACCTTTCAAAAGGACTGCCTTACTTCCTGCATATAAGCTGCCCATCCAGTGAAATTTTGCTCCGGTATGGTACAGAGGCGGGATGCACAAAAAGACATCATCACGGCTGGTCAAATGGTGCTTTTGCTCCATCTGTGCCGCCTGAGACAAGCTCTCGTGATTATGTAAAATGGCCTTTGGAAATCCGGTCGTACCAGATGAAAAATAGATTGCCGCATCGTCCTCTTCCTCAAGTCGAACAAGAGGCACCTGGCTTGAGCAGTCTGCAACCAGCTCCCTATAGCTCTCTGCAAAGGTTGGACAACCATCTCCGACATAGATTAGCAGACGACCTTTTTGCAGCTCATCGGCAATTGACTCAATTCGACCAATAAATTCAGAGCCAAAGAACAGAATATGAACCTGAGCCAAATCGGCACAGTATTGAATCTCGTCTGCTGAGAAACGAAAGTTAAACGGAACCGCAATTGCGCCCGTCTTTAAAATTCCAAAATAAATCGGAAGCCATTCCAGACAGTTGAACATCAAAATCGCAACGCGATCTCCTTTTTTGATGCCACGGCCTAAAAGCATGTTGGCAACACGGTTCGCCTTCTCATCAAAAACGCTCCATGTAATCTCTCTTCGATAGGCAACTGGGGAGGTCTGCTGAACCAGATCATACTCCTTCCAAGTTGTCTTTCTTGTATCCTTCATCAGCGGATTTAGCTCCACCAAAGCGACTTCATCTCCGTATAATTTATGATTTCGCTCCAGCAAATCAGTTACAGGCATTTTCTTTTTCCCCTTTGTTTAGTTTTCGCCATCCAGCTTTGTATTTCGTCCCAGAAGGAAGGCTCTCTGGTTGATCTCAAGAAACTTCATTGGCACACATGCCTCAATCGCAGCCTGCCAATGTTCAAGTGGAATGTCATAGTGTCTTGATAGGCGACCAAGAAGGACCAAATTGACGGCCTTCTCAGAGCCTGCCTCTCTTGCAAGTGTTAGGCAATCCATCGCATCCACATTTGCACCAGCTGCTTTCATCTTCTCGATTAAATCCTGCGGATAGACAGTTGCCCCTGTCACAACCGGCATTGGATCAATCTGCTGTGTGTTGACAACCACTGTGCCATCTGGCTTTAAATAATCCAGATAGCGGGCTGCCTCAAGCTTTTCAAAGGAGACAATCAAATCTGCCTCGCCCTTATCTATAATCGGTGAATACACCTTCTCGCCAAATCTCACATAGGTGACAACACTTCCGCCTCTCTGGCTCATACCGTGCACCTCAGAAACCTTTACATCATAGCCTTCATTTAGTAAAAGCCATCCCAAAAGCTTACTTGCCAGTAACGATCCCTGTCCGCCGACACCGACGATCATAATATTCTTTGTCATTTTGTTACCTCCCCTAATGCACCCGGACGACACAACTTGCTGCAGACACCACAGCCAACACACTGTGTTGCATCAATCATTGCCTTTTTGCCTCTAATGCTGATTGCCGGACAGCCTAGCTTCATGCAGGCGCGACAGCCAACACATTTGTCCTGATCGACAACAAGAGCAGGCTTATGCTTTACATATTTTAACAGTGCACACGGACGACGACTGATGATAACAGACGGCTCTGTGGCTGCAAGCTCTTCCTTTACAGCGCGGTCACACGCATCCAAATCGTATGGATCGACAACAGTGACACGGCGAATGCCCATCGCACGGCACAGACTTTCCAAATCAATCTTTCCGGCCGGATCACCCTTGATATTATAGCCTGTCGTCGGGTTTTGCTGATGTCCAGTCATTCCAGTAATTGAGTTGTCCAAAATGATAACGGTGGAGTTACTCTGATTGTATGCGATATTCGCAAGTCCAGTCATTCCAGAATGCATAAATGTGGAATCACCGATTACTGCAACTGTTCTCTTCTCGCTCTCTTCTCCGAGCGCCTTGTTAAAGCCATGGATTGCGCTGACAGATGCACCCATGCAAAGTGTCATATCAATGGAAGATAACGGCGCAGCTGCACCAAGTGTATAGCAGCCGATATCGCCAAGCACGGTACATTTATTCTTTGACAATGTATAGAATAATCCACGGTGTGGGCATCCAGCGCACATCACCGGCGGACGACCTGGAATCTCTTCATCAAGTTTTCTTCCTGACGGAATTGTTCCTATTAGTTCAGCAAGCTTTGGAAATGCTTTACTTAGCTTTTCTGCAAGCAGATTTTGTGAAAACTCACCTGTCATCGGAAGTACATCTTTTCCGTGAACCGAAAGACCTAAGCTCTTGCAGTAGGTTTCAATCACTGGATCAAGCTCTTCCACAACCAGCAACAGCTCTTTTCCCTTGGCAAAGTCTAATAGTAACTTTTCTGGAAGCGGATTGACCATTCCCAGCTTTAAAATGCTGACGTGATCGCAAAAAATCTCCTTCACATACTGGTAGGAGGTTGAAGAAGTGATGATTCCGATTGGCTCACTTCCCTTTTCCACGCGATTTAGCGAGCTGGTATTGGCAAACTCAGCCAGACGTGCCGTTCTCTCCTCAACAAACGGGTGACGCGCAATCGCATTGGCCGGTGTCATGACATACTTTCTTACATTTTTTTCGTATGGCTTTGTCGGCGGACAGACACGCTCTTTCGTATCAACAATGCTCTGTGAATGCGCAATTCTTGTGCACATGCGAATGATAACTGGTGTGTCAAACTCCTCTGAAATTTCATAAGCTGCCTTTGCAAACTCACAGGCTTCTGCAGAATCTGCTGGCTCTAGCATTGGCACCTTTGCTGCGATTGCATAGTGTCTGGAATCCTGCTCATTTTGAGATGAATGCATCGCTGGATCATCTGCCACACAGATAATCAATCCACCGTTTACTCCGGTATAGGAGCAAGTAAAAAGCGGATCTGCTGCAACATTTAAACCTACATGCTTCATACCACAGAAGCTTCTTTTTCCTGCTAGCGATGCGCCGAACGCTGTCTCTAGCGCAACCTTTTCATTTGGTGCCCACTCGCAGTAAATTTCTTCAAACTTGACCGCTTCCTCTGTCACCTCTGTGCTCGGAGTTCCCGGATAGCTTGATACAATACTGCAGCCGCCCTCATACAGACCTCTTGCGAGTGCCTTGTTTCCTAACATTAGCTGTCTCATTTATCTATTTTTCCTTTCATTGCCGCATTGACGCAGTAAACTATTGCACTTTAAATCAGTAAATGCCGTTAGATACAATAATACCACTTTTCGCGGCTTGCGTAAAGTGGTATTGAAATTTTTACCTAGGTTTGCAAGATTCTCTCTCGATTAACTCCGGCTCGATGACGATCTGACGGTCGGCGAGGGAGAGTGTTTTTTCCTGCATTAAATCGAGTAAGAGCTTTGCTGCGATCTCGCCTAATCTCTCGTGTGGATGAGCGATGGTTGTCAGGCCAACTTGATAATTTTCTGCCAGAAAGGAATTGTCATATCCCGTTACTGATACATCCTCTGAGACGCGAATGCCAAGCTGAGACAATGTCTGAATTGTCTTGATTGCAATCTGGTCGTTGTAGCAGACAACGCTGTCAAACTTTATTCCTGACGCTGCCATTGCACGCAGTCTTGCAAATGGTTTAACAGCACGATCTTCTGTGTGAAACCAAATGATCCTGTCGGGATCGTAGAAAACTCCGTACTCTTGAAGCGCTTTTGCATACCCGCGATGCCTTTCTATTCCCTGCCTGTCATCTGCCTTAAACATACCAAGTATTTTCCGATGTCCCAAGGAGAGCAAATATTTTGTGATTAAATATCCACCTTTAAAATCGTCCATCATCACATATGGGCGGTCACTTAATTGTTCCATTGTTCCCTGAATAAACACATATGGGATATGGAATTCGTCTAATTTTTTGTACAGAGCAATATGACGACAGTAAATCTCACTCTTACTTGGCTCAATAATCAGACCTTCGATATCCTTTGAAAGAAGCTCCTCCAGGCATTTTCCTTCCGCACTGGAGGAATTTTTTGTATTCTTTAGAATAATGCTGTAGCCATTCTCTGTCATAACTTGATCAATTCCCTGAATAACAGACGGAAAAATATAATCTGACAGGTATGTCGTCACAACAGCAATATTACGAGATGTCTTTGTATGACGTCCCATCTCCGAACAAAATGTTCCTTTGCCGTGAACAGCATAAATATAGCCTTCATGCTCCAAAATCGCGAGTGCCTTTCTAACTGTATGACGGCTCACCTGATAGACAGCTGCCAGTTCATTCTCCGACGGCATTTTATCACCTGACTGGTAGGTACCATCCACTATTTTTTGTTTCAATTCACTCATTAACTTCCAATATTTTGACTCTTGGCTGTCTGGCTTTGTCATACTCTTTTTCTCCTTCAAACAATCACTTTTTTCTTAGCTTATCATCTGTCCTTTCTTTTTGCAACAAAAAACACCAAAGACAAACTAAAACCTTACGATTTTGCCTGTCTTTGGCGCTTCTTTTATTCATTCTTATATCTTATTCTTTTTCCTTTTTAACTTGCGCTGTTTATTTTTCCAGCCAACGCTTTCTAATTGCAAATGCTGCTGCCTTTGGCTGACGCTGTCTTGTGAAGATTCCCTTCTTGTTGCCATCAATACGGCGAAGACCGAAGCTCGTCATGAAATCTGCAAATGCCCAAATATGCTCACCTGCTACGAAATCGCAGGAATCAATTGCACGATTATTTTCCTCTAGATAGGATACCTGATATTCCTCTGAGAAAATTACCTCTGGAAGCTTATGCATTCCAGCAATCGTATCAGCGCCATACTCTGTAACAATAACAGGCTTATGATATTTTGCGTGCCAATCTTCCAGATCCTTTTTCATCATTGGATAGATGGTTTCAATTCTGCCGGTATGCAGATACCAGGAAAAATAACGGTTGATGCAGACAACATCAAACAGCTGAGAGATCTTGTCTTCCTGTACATCTACGCACATAACGCCTGTAACTGGACGTGTATCATCAAGTGATCGAATCTGCTTTACTACCTCTGTAAAATACGTCCGCGCACTCTCCTCACTTGAATGAGGCTCATTGGTCACACTCCACATTACAACACATGGATGATTCTTATCGCGCTGATACAGCTCTCTTAGAACGGTCTTATGATGCTCCAATGTCTTTTCATTGACGCGCTCCGGTGTAAAGACATCCGGTGCATTCGGAATAAACAGATTCATACCAACTGCCGGAACCTCATCTATAATCACAAAGCCCTGACGGTCTGCTAACTGCATCATTTCTTCAGAGTACGGATAATGAGATGTACGGAAGGAGTTTGCACCCATCCACTTTAACAGCTCAGCATCTCTTACGTTAAGTGCCTGATCCAAGCCCTTTCCACGGATATCGCTGTCCTCATGCTTGCCAAAGCCCTTAAAATAAAATTTCTTTCCGTTGATCTTAAATTCTTTCTCGGTAACTTCAATTGTGCGCACACCAATTGGCATTGTATAGTGATCTGCCTCTCCATAGGTAACATCAAACTGATACAGATAAGCAGCTCCTGGTTCCCACAATTTTGCATTCTTAATTGTGATGGTTCCTTCTTTTCCATCGCCCTCGGCCACTGCCTCGCCCTGTGCATCACGGATGACAACATGAACTGTATCTTCTGATTCCTTGCCAGATGTCTCAATTTTGTACGATACCTTTCCATCTGCACCATCGATATCCGTCTTTATAGTAATGTCTGATACATAGGAAAGTGGGGTTGTGTACAGACGAACCGGGCGGTGAATACCAGAATAATTAAAGAAATCAAAGAAATAATCCTGCTCCCAGTGACCTTCTGGATACAGCCAATCCTTTACGAACTTGTACTCACCACTTGGAATGCAGCTCCAGTCAAGAAGATTGCTGACAGCTACTGTCAAACGATTCTTTCCCTCATGCACCTTATCGGTGATATCTGCCTCAAACGGAAGGAAACCGCCCTTATGACGTGCAATTTCCTCACCGTTTAAATAGACAACTGCATGCTGAGTAACACTGCCAAAACGAATTACAATTCGCTGATCCTTTGTCCACGCACGAGGAATCACAGCATCGGTCTCATACCACACCCAACCGACATGATCGCGTAACTCTTTATCGGTTGTGATATCATTGTAGCTTGCTGGAACTGGCATATCGATAAAATTCGAAAGTGGCTTTTCATACCACTTTTCCTCAAAACCTTCTTCCATGCGATTTTCTTTTTTGAATCGCCAGATGCCGTCTAAGCTCTTTACCTGACGGATCTCATTATCAACTGGATATAGCATTCCTTCTTCTCCTTTTATTGTTTCATATTTTAATACGTCTTTCTAATTATTCCTTCACGGCTCCGATCATAACACCCTTTGTAAAATACTTCTGAATAAACGGATAGACACACAAAATCGGAACTGTTGCTACAATTGTTGTTGCATAACGAATTGTTACACCAATTGCTTCTGTATCACTGCTTCCTGCACCTGTCTGCATAGACTGAGTTGATGAAAGCAAAATTTCTCTCAAAATAACCTGCAATGGCAACTTTCCACGATCACGAATCAATGCAGATGCCCAAAACCATCCATTCCACTTTTCTACTCCGTAATACAAAACCATAACAGCGATGGTTGCTTTTGACAATGGAAGCACAATGCTTCTTAAAATTCTCCAGTGTGTTGCTCCATCAATCTGCGCAGCTTCAATTAAGCTATCTGGTATGGACTCAAATGCAGTTCTCATGATGATCATGTTAAACGTATTAATCAACCATGGAATAATCAATCCCCAAAGAGTATTGTTCAAATGCAAATCTTTTAAGTTCAAATAAGTCGGAATTAATCCACCGCTAAAGAACATCGTAATCATAATGAAGATCATTAACGGCTTTTTCCACATTACGTTCTTTCTGGACAATACATATGCCGCTAAGGATGTCATAATCAAGTTTAGAAATACACCGACAACCAAAATAAACAATGTATTTTTATAGCCAGATATAATATTCGGATTTAAGAAAACCTTCTTATATGCCTCTACAGAAAATCCAAGAGGAGTTAGTAGTGGTCCCATATGTGCCATCATTTTACCTGGCTCACTAAAAGATGCCATCAGACAATACCACATCGGATATAGACACATCAAAACCAGCACTGTCAGAAAACAATAATTAAATACTTGAAATACATAAACCGAAGCCGGTTGCTTAATTTTTTTTCTGCTTGCCATTTCGCATTCTCCTTTCTTACCACAAACTAGTCTCTGCAACCCGCTTGCTTATCTTATTTGTAATCACCAAAAGAATACAGTTGATGATAGAGTTTAGCAAACCGATTGCCGTTGAATAGCTCCAGCTTTGCTCCTGAAGACCAACTCGGTAAATATAGGAGGAAATGATATCTGCAGTTTCATATGTAGCACTGCTGTAAAGAAGAATGGTCTTCTCATAACCCATGCTCATCAAATTTCCAACTCTCAAGATAAACATTGTAATGATTGTTGGAGTAATGCCAGGAATTGTAACATGAAGTGTCTGCTGCCATTTTCCTGCTCCATCAATCTCTGCTGCCTCGTATAGCTGCTGATCAATTCCTGCCAATGCTGCTAAATAAATGATTGATCCCCAACCAACTTCCTGCCAAATATCAGAAACAATATAAATTGTTCGATATAGCTCTGGTCTTTGAAGAAGTGCAGAGCGTGATCCGCCAAACAATACAATGATATCATTTAAAAGTCCGTCAGACATACAGAACTCTTTAATGATTCCTGCAGTAACGACCATAGAAACGAAGTGCGGCAGATAGCTAAGTGTCTGCGCAACAGATTTATATTTTTTACAATGTACTTCATTTAAAAGAAGTGCAAGAATAATCGGTGTTGTAAAACAAAATAAAATACTATATAGACTAAGAAGCAGGGTATTTCTTAACAAACGACCAAAATATGGGCCTGTAAAAAAGCGTTCAAAATGTTTAAAGCCAACCCACTTACTACCCCAAATGCCTTTTGCTGGTGCATAATCCATAAATGCAATAATCACACCATACATCGGCTTATACATAAATAATAGATAGAATATCACAACTGGGAGAATCATAATATATAGTGATTTATTTCTTTTCCAGTCCCTTTTTACCCTTACCCCAAAGGAGCCGTGAATATTTTGTTTCATTCTTTTTCCTCACTTTCCTTTTGAAAAACAAATGGGAAGAAGTCTGCCCTCTTCCCATTCATTTTTACAATCCTGTAACGACAGTTATCTTGCGTTATAGCGGGCAAGTGCATCGTTCATAATCTCAGTTGCACGATCCAGACCAAACTGATTTAATGTCTCAAGGTAAGAATCAAATCCACTCTCAATATCCTCAGTACCCATAATGAACTTTGTTGTCATCTCTTCTACATAGGTGCTCATCTCATTAATAATTGTTGCATACTCATAACTCTCATCCTCAGTAGGTGTTACTGTCGGAAGCGTTGTTTCCTTTGAATTACAATCATTCCATGTATACATAGCATTCTTTGCTTCTGGATCCTTGAAATACTGAATCTGATAATCACCTGACTGGATAAACGGACCATTGTAGCATGCCATTGCATACTTTGCGATTGCCTGGCTTACTGGCCATCCATCTGGATTGTTCAAAATTTCATCTGTATAAACAGGCTTGCCATCCTCGATTGTGTAGCTAACACCTTCCTCTCCAAAGTTAAACATCAAATATCCTTCTTCGCTATATCCATAGTCAAGAAGCTTTGCTGCTGTTACAGGATCTTCACAGGTTCCACCAATTGCAATACCACCATCAAAGAACTTTGTATTGCGGAAACCATATTCAGGTGTGTCACCCTTGTTAACAACTGGCCACTTTGCTGCTGTCAAATCAAAGTCTGGATTCTCTCCCTGTGCCAATGTATTTACAGTCTGAAGTGTGCCACCTGCCCAAGCAATTGTTGCACCAATCTTGCCTGATGCTAACTTTGTGTTGGTCTGATCCTCACCACTTGAGAACATATCAGGATCTAGTAAGCCTTCCTCATACCACTGATGCATCGTTGTCAGATAATCCTTATACTCCTGCTTAGACGGACCATATACACATACACCGTCATCTACAACAAAGGCTTCCGGTGTACCATATGCATAGCCAAAAGTTCTTCCCTTATCAGAATAGTTCCAGGAAAGTGGAACCTCTACACCATCTTCCTTGAATGCAGTCAGTACATCATGCCACTCATCAATTGTCTCTGGAACTTCCAGTCCTAATTTATCCAAAAGATCCTTTCTGAGCATTGGTCCCATACAGGTACAACCTTCATCAATTTCCTTTACACTTGGGAATACATAATATTTACCGGAATCCGTCTTTACCTGACGATCTACATCTGGGTTTGCTTCCAGATATGCCTTTAAATTCGGGCAATATTCATTAATCAAATCCGTCAGATCCAAGATAACACCATCTGCCATTGCTTTCTCTGGTCCACCTGGATAAGTGCTGCTGCTTGACCAATTTCGATGCCACAGATCCGGATAATCACCATCTGCAATAATCAAGTTAAACTGCTCTGTTGCCTGTCCTGCTGTTGGATGCTGGAATTCGATTGTAACACCAGTGTTCTTCTGCCAATCTTTTCCAATTTCCGTATCACCTAGGCTGTTAAAGTTTGCAGATACACTTCCATTAATCTCGCCCCAGTATACAAACTTTGCATCCGTATCCATTGGATAGGTGGTGGTCTCCTCTGCCATTGCCGCAGTTCCCATTCCCATTGTCATTGCGGATGCCATAGCAAAGCTCAATACTTTTCGTCCAGTCATTTTTTTCATAGAAGCCCTCCATTTTCCCGTCTGAAATTTTCTCTATTTTTCCGTTTTTTCAGACTGTTTATTATTGTATGTTTTTATCATTTTTAGTTCGCTTGCAAGTTTAATTGTGTATATTTCACAGTACAAACTCACTTCTTCGAAACATTTTGTATAATTTTATTATATCAACTCTTTTTCATAAAACTTTGCATTTTAAATGTAAAATATGTCCTTTTGTGCTCTTGCAAATGGAGAATCCCATTGTTTTGACAACTGTAATTATTGTTTTTTCAATTTATTAGAGATTCAATCTCACCATATAGGCATTCGAATCTTCTTTTCCGTATTGTTTTGGTGAACTACCAAACGTCTTTGTAAAGCTTTTTATAAAATGTGCATAATCGTGAAATCCACTCTCATAACATGCTTCTGTCACAGAAGCACCACCAAAAATCAGTTTTTGCGCATAGACCAGTCTCTTTGTTATTACATAATTCCACAATCCATATCCAGTGCTCTTTTTAAATTCATGGCTTAGATAAGATCGGCTAATATTTAACGCATTTGCAATATCTTGTACTGAAATATCTTCTGTCATATGTATATTGACATATTCTAGTGTTGCTCCAATCAATCCATCTGCATCACTCCATTCCTCGGCTCCCTCTGCTTCGCACATTTTCTGTGATACTTGAGTCAAAAGGATCTGAAACCATGCAGCACCTAAAACATCTGCACCAAATTTTTTCTTATTCCACAAATCTCTCATCTGCATTTGATGATGCATAAATACTTCCATCTCTTCCTCTGAAAAGTGTAGAATATGAGCCTTGTTTTTATGGAAGACTTTTAAAAAATTAGTTTGCGCGGTTGACATATCCTTTAACATACTATCTGATACATGGATGACAATTCTTTCATATTCTGAATTATCCAGAAGAAAAATCCTATGAATCTCACGTGGATTGACAAGCACTATATCACCGTATTCAAGTTTCTTTCGTCTTCCTTCAATCCAAAAATCTACATTTCCGCGAATAAATACCAATACCTCATAGTGAGTAGAATGGATATGTAGTCCCCACTCTTGCTCAATTGTAACCGGACGATTTATCTCAAAATTATGTTGAAAATCTGTCACCTCGTAGGTTTGACATCTTTTTTCATTTTCAAATTTTTCCATAAAAAAAAGCCCCTTTCCTCGAAAATTTGCACTTTGCCATTGCTATGGTCATTATACAAATTTTCAAAGAAAAAGGCAAATTAACTAGAATATCTGCTCGTCTACCTCAATCGCCTCGATTCGGCAGGCACTTCCATTCTCCATCTTTGGCCACTCCTGAAGATAAATATGAGCGCCTTCATGCAAAGGATGAAGCACAGCTGTAATCTTTGTTGGAAAATCAAAGTATCCAAGGCTAAACAGAGCTTTCTGACCCGTGTAGAAATAGTCGTTGACTTTTTTATCATTTATATACAACTCCATGCTCTCGCACGCATAGTCAAAACTAAGAATACAGTCGTATCCATCTGCACGATCTTTCTTCGTCAGTGTTTTTCCAGCATTTGCATACTGCACACTGATTTCGTAGATCTTCTCATCGCCGTTTAATGCCTGTGGCTTTCCACAGCTGTTGACAAGCTTTCCTGAAAGAGACTCTGATGTCTGTGCAGACTCGCTAAAGGTTACGGTTACACCTTGTGTATTTGAACCACTCTGAGTGAGGTCTCTTGTATAGATGGTAAGATCACCTTCTACTCCTGACTCTACAAATCCTTCTGGAATCACATTCTCTTCTAACTTTGGAAAGGTACGAATTTCCGTTTTTTCACCGCCAACCACGGTCAGTTTGCCATCTTCTTCCCAGACAAAGTTGTCGGAGAAGATCAGATATTCCTGTGTTGCTTGATTCTCACTGCTCCTTAACGAAACTCTTGCAGCCGATAATGCCTGCTTTCTTGTGAGCATCAATACCTTTGCCGGTGTTGTACCCCAAGTAAACTGAGGATCTTTATCGCCATAAAATACATAGACATTCTCACCGTCGACAGTCAGTTTACACAGAGGAGTTGCAAGAGCACTTACAAGAAGATGCTCGCCAAGCTTCATATTATATGGATAAAATGCATACTCACCAGACTCGATATCGGTTGCAGGGAAAACAACAGGTGCTCCAGCAGTCTTTCCTTCTAACACAACATCCTTATGAGCATCCATTGTGAGACGTCTCTGATAGTTGTTTACAAAGATATAGCCATGGCTATCGTCGTGACGAATGGACATGCGAAGCGTATGGGTGTCACCCGGCTTTACAAATTCCGGATCAATATCGGCTGGAAGCACTGCCAAATCACCACCAAAGTCCTGCAAAAAGTATGCGAGCAGACGAATTTCACGGTAATTGTCAGAGATTGTTCCGTACTGACGAATCGGCGCATTAAAATCATAGTTGATCTCTAGGAGATCATTTAAATATCCTGTCGCACGGCTCTCCTGAAGCGTGGAAAGCTTGCTGTCTGGATTGCTGCCGCCATGATACATGTAGTAGCCTAACAGTCCAACACCACTTCCAAGCTTTGTGAGCGACATCGCACCAACATCATTTCCAGAAACAATAGGACGTCTGTGCTTTGTCACCTGCAAACCGCCGCCAAGCTCTGCTGTAAGATACGGAAAATCATCCTGATTGAATGTAACTGTATCGTCCACATGATGATCACTTGCAATCAGTGCATCGTTTCTTATATGGCTAAATACATAATTTGTGTTTGGCTCAATCTCGGTAATGCGCTGATCCCAAGGTGCTTCGCAGTAGCCGCCCATGACAGGAAGAAGTCCGCCAGTCGCAGCACCTCCCCAGCCTGTTGCCGTGCAAAGCGGCAGATCAAAGCCGATCTCTCGTGCCATTGCTGTAAGTGTGCGCATATGCTGCTCACCCTTTTCTCCATTGTATCCGCCAACATGACCATACTCATTTTCAATCTGCATGCCAATCACAGGGCCGCCATCCTGATACAAAAAGCCTTTTGCCTGCTCATAAACCTTCTCCCAAAGGCGTCTCACATATGCAAGATATGCAGGGTCATTGCTTCTTAAATCAATTTCATCCTGCTTTTTTTGCAGCCAATCCGGGAAACCTCCGTTTCTTGCCTCACCATGTACCCACGGACCAAGGCGAAGAAATACAGAGATTCCCACCTTCTTTGCTGCCTCCAAAAAATCATGAAGATTTCTGTTTCCTGTAAAATCAAATTTTCCTTCCTCTTCTTCATGATGAATCCAGATGATATAGACGGATGCTATTGACAGACCGCCCGCCTTCATCTTGCGAAGAGATTCCTCCCATAAATCTGCACGGTAGCGGCTAAAATGAATCTCGCCCATAACCGGAAACCACGGCTTTTCATCCTTCGTCAGATATTTATTTGTAAAACCATAAGTTGTGCTCATGTTTTTCACCTTTCTCTTATAATTTTTTTCTTTTATAATTCACTTCTCACTTCACTATACTACCATGCTGCTTAAAGTACATTTCTGTGCATTGCTATTCTCTTTAAAAATATTGCGATGTTGCCTTCAGCCTTATCTTCATTTATGCAAGAGTTTTCTCGCCGTCTGCGATTTCTTCCTTGTACAACAAAAATCTTCTAACCATACCGTAGACTGGCGGTGCGCTGATCGTAAGTCCTGCTGTGAGTGTATATCCTTCTTCAATTGAAAAATGGATTTTGGCCTCTTGCCACTCCTTTGTCGGATGAATCACGGCCTGAAACAGCTCACTATTTTGTGTATTAACGTCATTTGTTTTTTCTGCAAACAAATGAACCTCTACACCAGTAGTATCAGTTCCAGCGTACTGCGCCTTCAATACATATCGCCCTGGTGCCAGATTTTTCTTTTTCTGGCTGATACGAAACGTAAAGTTTTTTACACCCTCTACGCGCACCGCATTGACAGGCGGTGCCGGAAATGGATCTTCAAATTCTGGATACAGCTGTACATTTACTCCATCCTTACTGCTATCTGTCTCCCACTGAGTCAGTCCATCATCCCAATTCGCATCTGCAAAAAGATTCTTCTGACTCATCAGTTTCTCTACAACCTCAATCTCCTGCACTATAGGTTTCGTCCACTCATCATCTAATTCACTCAATCCATTTAATCCATCAATTTGGCCCTTTACGAAAATCGTGCCAATTTCATCAACCTTAACTACCCCTTCATTTTCCCATTTGACCTTGTGACTTTGAATGCTTCCGTCGCGGTAAAGCACTTTTACTTCTTCTGGAAGCTGTACATTTTGGTGTACCTGTACTGTAAGCCGCTGCGGTTTGTAAATTTTTGCCGGAAGTTCTGGCTTTGCATCACTTCTTACAAATTCAAAGGAATGAATTGCTTCCATTGCCTGCCCGCGCTCATCAAGTATTCCCATATTTTCTGCCCATCCGCCTTCATCGCCGCGCGGAATGCACAGTGGTTCCCAATAGTAAATTCCTCTTCCCATTTTATCAGGAAGAGACGCCATGATTGTGTTGTCCATATCAAGCACCATGCGCTGTCCCAATGGCGATGCTGCAAAGCCTGCGATCTTTTCCTGAGCTTCATCAATAAAGCCATTTTTGCTCTTTCGCCATGCATGCGCAGTCTCGGCAAGAATAATCGGCTTTTTAAAATCCTGTATCAGCTTTTTAGTTGTTTCCTTCAAATCATTAAATGTGCCATGCCAAAATGGATAGTATGACAGACCGATCACATCAAAGTCAGAAAGCCCTGCTTCAAATGCCCGATCAAACCAATCCTTTAAGTAAAAATAGCGTCCGCCCTGATCAAGATGAATCATAATAAGAAGCTCTTTGCCTCCAATTTCTCTGGCCGCCCTGATTCCGGCATTCACTAAACGTACCATTGATGCATAATCCGGCAGTTCTCCATCTGGGAAAAGAAGACCGCTTCGAATCTCATTTCCAATCTGAACCATATCTGGCATTGCGCCAGCTTCCTTTAACGCGCACAGCACCTTTTTTGTGTACGTATACACAGCTTCTTCAAGTTCTGTCCCATGAAGATTTTCCCATGCCTTTGGCTTTCTCTGCTGACCTGGATCTGCCCACCAGTCTGAGTAATGAAAATCAAGCAAAAAATCAAAGCCCTCTTGTTTGATCTTTTTTGCCATCGCAATCGTCCGCTCTAAACTGCAATATCCACCAGACTCAGGCACATTTTCAGGTGTATGCCAGATACGAAGACGCATTGCGTTAACACCATGCTTTTTTGCTAGTTTAAGCGGATCAATCTGTGTGCCATCCAGATCATATGTCTTCATTCCTTTTTCCATATACTCCTGCAAAAACGAAATATCCATTCCCTTATAATAATCAAGCATATTAAAACGTCCTTCCTGCTGACTTTCGAAGTAATATCTCATAGTCCAGCATCGTTTTTTTGTTGTAAAGTTCCCCCTTTAGGCAGTGAATCATCTGTTTTCCGATTGTAACGCCCTGCTGTCTCGCTAAAATGTTGACCGCCGTAACCGCCGGAGTGAAGCAGTCAAGCGTAGCACCATTGTAAAGTGAAGCGATTCCGATATCAAGCGGGATTCGATATCCTTCTGCCTGAAGCCTTGACATCATTCGGCTGCAAATGACATCATCTCCACATATCACGCACTCTATTTTATTGCTCATAACATCATGAATTATAGTATCTAACAGCCCCATCCACTTAAAATTACGAATACACAGCTGCTGTTCCCGTGCAAGTCCATAACGGTCAATTGCCTGATAAAAACCATCAATTCGTTCATGATTAACACGATAAGTTGATTCTCCCAAAATCAACGCAAACTTTTTATATCCGCAATCAATTAACATAGATGTCATGCGGCGCGCTGCCTCATTATTATTACTGTCAACTTGAATTACATTTTCATCTGAACAGCTTCCAGTCAGCCCAACTGGAATATCTTGCTTTGTCAGATATTCCAGTGTCAAATCCTCATCATAGCTTCTCATTAAAATCATTCCATCTACTTTGTGATCCTCTACAAGCTGCTTTGCTCCTGAATAATCTGTCGCTGTTCCCGTCGTGATAATTACATTATAATTTTCTGATGCAGCCGCTTCGCTGATTCCAAGAAGGCACTCCTGAAAAAAGGGAATACTAGTCGTATACGCATCTGCCGGGATCACAACGCCAATATTCTCTGTTTTTGCCATTTTTTTCTCTTCCTTTGCCTTCTTTTCTCCATATTGATTAGGCAAATTATCATGTTCTGCAACATAAGCCTGAATACGTTCTATCGTAGCTTTTCCAATTCTTCCTTTTCCTGACAATGCTCTGGATACAGTACTTTTTGATACACCAAGTTCATTTGCAATCTCTTCTATTGTCACTTTTCTGCCTCCTTTCCCGTTTTGTAAAGCGTTCAATAAAGTCATGACCACCCGTTAAACGGGTGGTTTGTACTAGGGCTATAAGCCCATTGT
>OGRB01000046.1_pt1 | contig 117249 bp, 95 predicted proteins | sample 1553371 | NCBI WGS metagenome assembly OGRB01 (sample SAMEA2580027, study PRJEB22360) | human gut metagenome | reverse complement strand
CTAAGTGCAAAACTGAGAAACAGAAGACTTGCCACTCCATGCAATAATTATGACACGGTTTAGGCAGATATGGAATCCGGGGTGTTATTCATCGCTTACTATGAAAATGTTACACATGTAGGTAGCGTATTTTTTGTGGGAGATAAGGGAGAGAAAGTTGCAGAATATTCTTTTGACATTCAATTTAATTCATGGAGAATGCTGGTGAACAGGGATCGTTTAGAAGAGTTTCGTCAAAGTTTGTTTGCTTATTTGGATTATCATGTAATGAAAAAAGATGTGGATCGGAATTTTTTAATGAAACTTCACAGCAGGATATCGGAGCTAATTTTAAGAAAAGTAGCAGAAGAAAAAATCAGCACAAATGATATATTTGATCAGAATTATTCTTACTATGATTTTATGTATAGTTTTGATGATACTGAAAAATTCAAAGAAATGATATCAAAAGTACTTGAAAAAATACGTAGGCTCATGGGAAGAGAAGAACAAAATCCTGTAGAGCGTGTAGTCTCTTATATCAGAGAAAATATTGAAAAGGATATAAGTGTTGGAGTATTGGCGGATCTGATTGGTGTGACTCCGGAATATTTGAGTCGTGTTTTTAAAAAAGTAAAAGGAGTGAGCTTAAAAAAATATATTATAAATGAAAAAATAGAAGCTGCAAAGATACTTTTAACAACAACAACATTACCTGTAACATTAATATCCGAAAATGTAGGGTATGGAAATTATAGTAATTTCACTTATACATTTCACCAGATCGTTGGGTGTACACCAACTGAATATCGACAAAAACAAGAATAGATGGGAGCTGCCTATAAAAAATGGGCAGCTCTTATCTACTATGTGCAGAAAATCGAATAGAAATGATCAGATTTTTGATAGTTTTGAAAAAAAGAGTTTCGTATAATAAAGCTACTAACAGAAAGGGGGAGTTGCTTGATGAAACAATCAACTTGCGGTAAAAATGTCGGATATCAAAAAACTTCTGTGAGAAAAAGGATACATAAATATAAATATCTGTATCTTTTAGCATTGCCAAGCATAGTATATCTGTTTATCAATAATTATATGCCGATGACGGGATTGATTCTTGCATTTAAAAATTACAGTTTTTCAAAGGGGATATTTCAAAGTGAGTGGTGTGGATTAAAGAACTTTACCTATTTATTTGGTTCAAAATGGGCAAAAGTTATGTTCCGCAATACAATTGGGTATAATGTAGTATTTATTATTTTGGGAACGATAGTTGCTATTTTTGTTGCAATATTATTGAATGAAATTCACAGCATCAAAGCGAGAAATTGCTATCAGATTTTGATCTTAATTCCTCATCTTGTCAGCATGGTTCTTGTAGGATATATCGTATTTGCATTCCTTTCAAATTCGAATGGTTTCGTGAATAAAGGAATTTTAGAACCGCTTGGAATGAAGGATGTGAATTGGTATACCGAGGCTGGATATTGGCCATACATTCTTGTTTTTGTAAATTTATGGAAAGGGTTTGGATTCCAAAGTATTGTGTATTTTGCAACTATTATTGGATTTGATAAATCGTATTACGAAGCAGCTGTTGTGGATGGAGCAAGTACCTGGCAGCAAATTACAAGGATCACATTGCCATTGCTGAAACCAACCGTAATTATTTTAACAGTAATGGCAATCGGAAGAATGTTCTCTACGGATTTTGGGTTATTCTACCAGGTGCCGATGAATTCAGGAATGCTTCGTGAAGCGACAACTACGATTGATACATTTGTATATAAGACCTTTATGGAAGATCATGATGTAGGAAGATCACTTGCAGCAGGTTTTATGCAGTCTGTTCTCGGTTTTGTACTTGTAATGGGAACAAATTTGGGCGTTAGAAAAATAGATCCGGACAGTGCATTGTTTTAAAATAGAATGTGGGTCGGATAAGAAAAGAGGAATTGTATGGCAGGAAGAGGAAAAGGTTTTCGTATTTTTGCAAATATAATAATGGTGTTGTTGTCAGTGATGTGTTTGCTCCCATTTGTACTTCTTTTAGTTTCATCTTTGACAAAGGAATCTACCATTACAGCAAAGGGGTATTCGTTTTTAATCAGAGATCTGGATTTCAGCGCGTATCGTTATTTATTTGCAAGTGGTGATAGTATTTTAAGAGCATATGGAATGACGTTGCTGGTGACCGCGATAGGAACGATATTAAATCTATTTATGACATTGTTTTTTGCATATCTGCTTTCAAAAAAAGATTTGCCGGGAAGAAATTTACTCTCATTTTATGTATTTTTTACGATGCTTTTTTCAGGAGGAATGATTCCAAGTTATATTATTTGGTCTCAGGTATTTAAGGTTAGTGAGACGATATTTGGACTTCTCTTACCAAATCTGTTGATGAATGCGTTTAATATCATTTTGATGAGAACATTTTTAACAAGTAATATCCCACAGGAAATTTTGGAAGCGGCCGAAATGGATAGCTGTTCTCAGGTGAGAATGTTGTTTGATATTTGTATCCCGCTTTCCAAACCGATGATTTCAACGGTAACGTTATTTTCTGCACTTGGATATTGGAATGATTGGGTAAATGGACTTTATTATTTGATTCGTAATAAAAAGTTGTATACGATTCAAAATGTGTTGAATACTATGCAGAATAATATTCAGTTTTTGAAACAGAACTCTCAGGCAGCATCTACCTCGCTGGCTTCTTCAGTGCCATCACTTGGACTTCGTATGGCAATTGCAGTTGTGTCGGTGCTTCCAATACTTATGATTTATCCATTTTTTCAAAAACAATTTGTTCAGGGTATTGTAATCGGTGGCGTAAAAGGTTGAATGTAGTTAGTTAAAAATAAATCGACAATAGTCGTAAAAAGGAGGCTCTTATGAGAAAGAAAATGATGGCAATGGCAGCGGTAACTGCAATGATGGTATCTGCGGGAACTGGAAGTGTGGCAATGGCAGCACAAGAAAATGATGATCCATCAAAGTGGCCAGTTGTGAAGATGGAGGTGGTTTCTAGTACAGGTGAAGAAGCGAAGGAACAAGAGATTGAAGATGCATTAAATAAGTATTTGGTATCCATTGATGCAGGAGTACAGGCAGATTTGGTACCACTTGCATTTGGTGACAGAGCAACTCAGCTTACGCTATTATTGACAGATAGTGAAAATGGAATTGATTTATTCTGTTGGCGATTTTATTCATCTGTGACAGATATGGTAAATAACGATCAGGTAATCGCATTAGATGACTATCGTGATCAGTATCCTGAATTGTGGGAACTGTTTCCGGAAAGTGTTTATAAAACCTGTCAGGTAAATGGAAAACAGTATTCAATGCCGGCAGCAGATTCCTTTGGTAATTTTCAGGTGTATACGATGCGTAAGGATATCGCAGAAGAGATTGGCGTGATGGACTTGGTCGGCAAAAAAATCACAGAAGAACAATTCGAAGACATATTAGCTAAGGCAGAAGCAGCACATCCGGAATTGTGTTGGTTGACGGATCCGACAGTAACGTCTTATCAGGAAATTGATAATTTGGGATTTTCAGATTGGATTGGTGTTCTTTTAAATCAAGGTATTGATCAAGATACAATCGTAAATTATTATGAGACAGATGAATTTCGTGCGTATTGCGAGAAGTGCAAGATGTGGGCAGACAATGGATATTATATTGATGATCCACTAAACAATACAGGTATGATGGCAAGCTATGTTCCAGATGGAATTGCAGGCGGAGGCATGTTTGAGGCGTATTCAGTTGATTATGCTGCGGCATTAATGAGTGCACAGATTAAAAACTATGAAATGGTTATTTTTCAGTTGAATGATTTTGTGGGAACGAATGCTACTGTTTATAATGGATGGAATATATCATCAACCTGCCAGAATCCGGATGCAGCAATGAAGCTTCTTGATTTGTTATATACCGATGAGAAGGTTGCCAGATTCCTTGCACTTGGAATTGAAGGCGAGACATATGAACTTGACGAGAATGGTTGTGCATGGTATCCCGAGGGTGTTGATTCGAGCAATGTTGGTTGGAACTTGGATTGCCCGTGGTTTTATCCAAATGAGTGTCTGGGAGCTCCGTTTAATACAACATTGAAAACATACTTTACGGATATGACAGATTGCTGGACAAATCCAGAAAATAAATATTCTAAGGCAATGGGATTTGTATTTGATCCGGCAAATGTGTATGATCAGTATGCAGCTTGTTCAGCAACAGTCGCAGAATATAGAGATGCTTTGCTGTATGGTCAGGTAGATGTGGATTCAGCAATAGAAAAATTCAATGAAGAATTGAAGGAAAATGGTATTGACGAGATTATTGAAGAAATGCAGAAGCAGTATGATGAATTTTTAGGTAAATAATAAAAGTGAATCAATTTATAAATTTTAAATAAAAGAAAAGGGGACGCAGGGCTATCTGGCAGTCCCTTTTTGCAGAAAGGAGTAATAATGGAGAAAAGAAGAGTAACGATTGAATCAGGAGAATTACAAGGATGTTTTGGATGGGATCCAAGAATTACGGTTTTTAAGGGGATTCCATATGCTGCGCCGCCAATAGGCGATTTGAGATGGAGAGCTCCTCAGCCAGTTGAAAAATGGGATGGTGTACGCATAGCAGATAATTATGGACCAATGTCTATTCAGGATGTCCCTGGATGTGATCCAAAAGAATTTTGGACGAAGGAACTTCATCCAGCTGGTCCAGAATTTGAAATGTCAGAGGACTGTCTTTACTTGAATGTGTTTACACCTGCAAAAACAGGAAACGAAAAGCTTCCGGTATTAGTTTATATTCATGGCGGCGGTTTGATGGGCGGATATCCATATGAAATTGAATTTGATTGGGAGCATGTAGCTAGAAAAGGTATTGTGGTAGTAGCGGTTGCATATCGACTTGGTATTCTCGGATTCCTTTCACACCCATGGTTATCCGCTGAACACCCAGATGAGCCGAAGGGAAATTATGGATATTTGGACCAGTTAGCAGCTATTAAGTGGACTGGTCGTAATATTGCAGCATTCGGAGGTGATCCGGAAAAAATTACAATTGCAGGCCAGAGTGCAGGTGCAGGAAGTGTGTTGGCGCAATTATCGAGTCCGATGGCACAAGGTGCATTTCAGGCAGCAATTGTTCAGAGTGGAATTATTATGGATTTCCATGATACGGATTCTAAGAGTTGGGTTTGCACATTGGAAGAAGCAGAAAAAACAGGTAAAGAATTTTTTGAGAAGGCAGGTTTTCATAATCTTGAAGAGGCAAGAGCGTGTCCGGCATTGAAACTTCATGAACTTCAAAAAAAATTGGCATCCGCTGGGCTAAGTTATGGTTTTACACCACCAATTGATCATATTTTTATGAAAGAGGCACCAGTTGAGGCAATGGTAAGAGATCACTGGGGAGAGCGTCCTGTTATATTTGGATATACAAAGGATGAATTAAAAATGTTTAATCATCTTTCAGGAAGCAGCCTTACCAATATGAAGGAGTACTTGGAAGTGGCAGAATTATACGGTGATAAAAAAGATGAATTCTTGAAAATAACGAATTGCCACACAGATGAAGATGTACAAAAATTAGGAGAAACAGATGCGTATATGACATTAGTAGCTTCAACTATTATGGGGGCATTTGTGAGAAATAGTCAAGGTCATCGTACGTATATTTATGAATTTGCTTGTGACATTCCGGGTGAGGATAATCCTGGCGCTTACCATGGAGCTGAGCTTGCATTTGCGTATGATGCGCTTGCGAGAATGTGGAGACCGTTCACTGGAAAATCCTATGATATGGCACGATATATTAATTCTTACTGGATGAACTTTGTGAAGAATACAGATCCGAATGGTGTAACAAATTTTGGAGAGGAACTTCCAAAGTGGGATGCATTTACAGCAGATAAACCAATGAAGATGAATTTTACTGATAAATGTGAAGAAACACAGATTGCGATTGATCCATTGATGAAGCTGAGATATGAAATCAGTTATGAAAAATAGTAAAGTAAAATTAGTATTAACTGAAATATGGAGATAATTTGAGAAAAAATGGAGGGCAGCTTGTGAAACTATTTGTAAAAGACAAGGAATTTTATCGAGAGACAATTGCAATTGCCATACCGATTTCTTTTCAGAGTATAATTACAATAGGTGTAAATATGATGGATAACATTATGGTTGGATCGCTTGGTGAAACAGTGTTATCGGGTGTTTCATTGGCAAATCAATACATAAGTTTGTATCATATCTGCTGTATGGGAATTGCAATGGGGGCAAGTGTACTAACCGCCAGATTTTGGGGCATGAAGGATATGACAGCGCTGAAGCAGACAGTTACGCTGATGCTTCGCTTTTGCGCTGGGCTTGCGCTGCTTTTTATGATTCCCGCAATTATTAGTCCTGATTTGCTTATGAGAATGTATACACCAGATGAAGAGGTAATTGGACAAGGAATTCTTTATTATAGGTGGATCTGGGCTACATTTCTTTTACAGGGATTTTCATTGACATGTACGATTGTTTTGCGAAGCGTTGGACAGGTTAAGCTCCCTCTTTATACTTCAATTGGTGCATTTTTTATCAATGTATTCTTTAATTATGTATTCATATTTGGAAAGCTTGGAGCACCAAGATTGGAAATAGAAGGTGCCGCAATTGGAACACTTTTTGCCAGACTTTTCGAATTTGCAGTCATTGTTGGCTATTTTTTTACACGGGACTCGAAAATACAATATCGTGTGCAGGATTTAAGAATGAAGTGTACCAGCTTATTGCATGAATACATTATGATAAGTGTTCCAGTGTTTGTGTCAGATGGCTTATTGGCATTGGGAACAACAGCGGTCGCCATGATAATGGGACGAATCAGCAAGGAATTTGTCTCAGCAAATTCGATCACTTTTGTAACACAACAGCTATCAACGGTATTAATTCAAGGAATTTGCCATGCAGGTTGTATTGTGACGGGTCATACACTTGGAAAAGGTGACACAAGAAAGGCACAGGAACAGGCATGGACTTTTTTGAAACTCGGAATAATTATTGGTATAGTTGCCGGTCTTATTATTTTAGTAATTAGTGAACCAATGATTCAAGCCTATAATATTACAGACCATACAAAGAATATTGCACGGCAGTTAATGGATGCAATGGCACTGATTATCGTATTTCAATCTGCCAATAGTATTTTGACAAAAGGAGTTCTTCGTGGCGGTGGAGATACTAAGTTTTTGATGGTTGCGGACATTTTATTTTTGTGGATTGTTTCAATACCACTTGGTGCATTAGCTGGGCTTTACTGGCATTTGTCGGCATTTTGGATTTATCTTTTCCTTAAAATTGATCAAGTGATAAAAGCTATATGGTGTGTATTTCGACTAAAAAGTGGAAACTGGATCAAAACAATTAAAGGAAGCAAAAAAATAGAGCAGGGGAGTAAAGCAGAATGAAAAATAAAATTACAATTCATACGAAGAAAGTGAAATTTAGGACAGCACCTGAATTTTATGGACTATTTTTTGAAGATATCAATCATGCAGCAGATGGTGGTCTTTATCCTGAAATGATTCGAAATCGTGCATTTGAAGATTCTCTTGTTCCAGAGGGATGTATAACTGATAAAGAACAGAAAATTTTCATCACAGAGCATAACTGGCCGGGTGCTTTTAATCATGGAGAAGGAATGGATGAATGGGCGGAAGCAGTTTTGCCAACAGATATACCAGGGTGGTATTCAGAAAATGCTCAAATGGAGTTGTTAACAACTGATACATTGAATCAAAATAGAAAAGCAGCTCTTCGCGTATTATTTTTACCGCATGGAAAAATTTATAACATTGGTTATTGTGGTATACCAATTGAAAAAGGAACTGCAAGCAACTTTTATTTTATGGTAAAAAGCAACTGTAAAACCAAGATTACAATTTCTTTAGAAAATACAGACAAAGAAATTTGTGGACAAAGCAGTTTTTTAATAGAAATGAGTCGAGAATACAAACGATACGACTGTCAAATTTTAGCTGAGAAGACAGATTACAATGGACGAATTTGTATTTCTAGTGAGAAATCATGTGAACTGATTATAGGATTTACGTCGCTTCTTCCAGAAAAGACATTTAAGAATCATGGTCTTAGGGAGGATCTTGCGATAGCGTTGAAAAATACGCATGCAAAATTTCTTCGTTTTCCAGGTGGTTGTGTAGTAGAAGGAATTAATGAACCGAATGCAATGCGTTTTTCAAAGACGATAGGACCGGTATGGGAGCGTCCGAGTGTTCAATTAATGTGGCATTATCGAGCAACAAATGGGCTAGGCTTTCATGAATACTTACAATTGTGTGAAGATCTTCAGATGGAGGCTATGTATGTGTGCAATTGTGGAATGGATTGTCAGGCACGGAATGGAGGTGGATTTTCACAAAAAATAACGCAGGAATATTTGGAGGAAGCACTCCATGCGTTGGAGTATGCATTGGGAACATCGGATACACCATATGGAAAGCTGCGCGCTATAAATGGAAGAAAGGAACCGTTTCATTTAAAATATGTGGAAATAGGAAATGAAAATTGGGGCCCGGAATATACAAAGAGATACGAATTATTTTACAGAACATTAAAAAAAACGTATCCAAAGGTGATTTTTATTTCAAATGCGCATACAGAGAGAGAAAAACTTACAACAGAATACGTAGACGAGCACTACTATGATGCACCCGAGTTTTTCCTTGAAAGTGGTAATTTATTTGATGGGTATGATAGAAAAGGACAGAGGATTTTTTTAGGTGAATACGCCGTAAATGGAGGAAATACAATTGCATCTATGGAATGTGCACTGGCAGAATCTGTATTTTTATTAGGGGCTGAAAAAAATCAAGATATTGTACGTCTTACGGCATATGCACCATTATTTCAAAATGCAAATTATACAGCGTGGAAACCTAATTTAATTGTTTTTAATAATCACGAGGTTTATGGAATACCAAGTTACCATGCAATTTCACTTTTAGGTAAATATAGAGGGGATGAAGTTCTTACGGTTGAGGAAAACGTAGAAATGTGTCCGCCTGTTTACCGAGGTGTTTCTGGAATTATGTGTGAAAAAGAGGGATTGGAAATTCGGAATGTAAAGATCAATGGGAAAACAATAGAACTTTCGGCTTGTATATATGGAGAAGCTCGAAAAAATCAGGATACAGGCGGTTATCAGATGTATTATGGTGGAGAGCGTCACCGTTTTACAGGAAAGAGTAAGGAATGGAATGAGGCTTTTGAATCTTTTATTACAGATGGAGGTAGAGAAAATAACGCACTTATATGGGGGATTTTTGGTGAAGAAGAACTGGAAGAATATACATTTGAAGCAGAAGTAAAAATGCAAAAAGATAATCCGGTGACCTTTTCAATTTGGAATCACTGCCCCAATACAGATGCTGGATGCAATGAACCACGAGATACAAATTGGACAGTTCGTTCTGTAAGAAATCAGATTTGGAAAATTGAAAATGGAGTCAGCATGACGAGAAGTCCTCATATGTTTGAGAAACCATTAACACCAGAAGAGCAGACCCTGGTAACGATTGATTATACAAAATATAACTGCTATAAAATTGTATGTAATCATTTTGGATATACATGCTATATTAATGATAAGTTAGTAGATCAAAAGCGACATGTCCTTCATCCATTGGTAAGCGCTGTGGCGGTACAAGATCGTGAACATGTATATCTGAAAGCAGTGAATGTGTATAGCCATGATCTTGATATTCAAATAAAGCTCGATTGTAGTGTAGATAAGGATGGAGAAGTTGAAATTCTTCAGGGAGCATTGCAAGAAGTAAATTCATTTGAATGCAAAAATAAGATATCCGCTATAAAAAAAGAAATAATATGTGGAAATGATTTTGTTTATCATATCCCAGCACATTCTGTAAATGTGATAAAAATAAAAAAAGGGTTAGTGGATCAAGTATTCAGAGAAAAATACTTGAATAAATAAGGAGATAATATGGAAAAAACAGAATTATTGATTACGCATCATGGAAGAACATTGCATGGATATTTTTTTAAACCAAAAGCAACAAGAAAGTTTCCGCTCGTTATTATGAGTCATGGTTATAATGGATATAAGGATGATTTTGAAAAAACAGCGGAGTATCTTGCTGATGCTGGTATAGCATCAGTTGCATTTACATTTTGTGGAGGAAGTACACGAGATGAATCTGGCTTTCCAACAACGCAGATGACATTGTTTACAGAAAAAGAAGATTTAATTGCAATTTTTGAAAGGATGGAACAAGAGGCGAGTGTTGATAAGGATCATATATTTTTGTTTGGAGCTTCTCAGGGTGGTCTGATCAGTGCTATGGCAGCAGAAGAATATAAAGAAAAGATAGCGGGTATGATTCTTCTTTATCCGGCATTATGTATTGCAGATAATTGGAGAGAACGTTTTGCATCCGAGGATGATATTCCAAAGGAATTAAATTTTTGGGGAATGCAGCTTGGAGATGTATTCTTTAAGAGTATGAGAACTTTTGAAACATTTAAAGTATTGGGACATTTTAGTAGCCCAATATTGATACTTCATGGAATACAGGATGAGATTGTTCCAATTGAGTATAGTGTAAAAGCAGTAAAACAATATCCGAATGCAAAATTGGAGCAGTTTGCTAATGAACCGCATGGATTTACGGAAGATGGAAACCGGCGTATGGAGGCAATGATGTTATATTTCATCCATGAATGTATGGGAAGTAAATAGAAGCCACTAGGGACAGATATTGAGCCACCGTACCTGTCACGGTGGCTCAAAGAAACAGCGTGCATCCCATCGCCTTAAATTCTTCAATTTTCTTTTGAAGAAGTGTGACGGGAACATCAAGATATTGGCTGCTGCAGTCAATGCAAAAATATGAGGCAGCGCCGCGGTTATAAAGTTTTTTGTGAAGGCCAATCTCATCCTTTGTAAGGATGCGGCCGCACTGCTTGCATTTGCTGCAGGCAGCAGTTGAATGAGTAGTATCCATAAGTTTGCCTCAAAATATATTAAATGAGTTACCCTCTGCCAGTATTTGTGCTGGCAGGGGGTATTTGTTTTTTATTATTCTGGGAAAATAAGCTGTGCAATGATTACCTTTGATTCATCAGGAGCGATTTTTGTAGCATAGCTGTCTTCATAGATGCCAAGATCCTCACCAGTGATCGCATCTGTCAGCTGAAGGCGAATGCCAGACTCTGAGTGAATACCAAGATCATCGAAACAGATACCTACATTCTGGCTCCACTGATCCTCAGCAGCAAGATTAAAGAATGCAATCGCAATACGGTTTCCAGACAGAAGCTTTGCGAAGGTGTACTTTCTTGTGTCAGCATGATCTACTAAAAATGGCGGGCGGCACTCATCATCCTGATTAATATCAATCAGACCCTTACAGAAGAGTGTTTTCTTGTTTACATCGTCAAGCTTTCTAAGGTCAGCACCGATGATAAGCGGAGAGCCTAAAAATGCCCACATTGCGAAGTGCTGCAGATACTGAAGGTCGCTGCAGCCGCCAATTCCTACATTTCCATTTCCGTGCATACCAACGATCAGCATGTCCATATCATTCCAGCAGCCAGGTGCGTTGTTTTCCACATTTTCTACCTGACTGATGAAAAGATCCTTGTAGCTCTTTGGACCATCAAAGATATCTCCGGTAGAGCGGTAGCTGTGAGCACCATGAGAGCGCATCCAGCCAGATGGGTCATACATACCCCAGTTGCAGGCTGCAAATAAGATATCGCGTCCAGTGCTGCGAAGTGCCATTGCCATGGTCAGGTAGGCATTCTTTGCATCACCGCTGACAGGAAAATTGCAGAAATCATATTTCAGATAATCAACACCCCACTCAGCAAACTGCTTTGCATCAGAAAATTCATGACCATAGCTGCTTGGATAGCCTGCACAAGTCTTTGTTCCAGCGCAGGAGTACATACCAAACTTTAAGCCCTTTGAGTGAATATAGTCGGCAAGTGCCTTCATACCATTTGGAAACAGTGCAGGGTCAGCAACGAGCTTTCCGTCAACACGCTCACGAAGAGACCAGCAGTCATCAATAATAACATATTCGTAGCCAAGATCACGATAGCCATCCTCTACAATACGGTCAGTCATCTCCTTAATCAGCTGCTCGTTGATTTTGTCTCCGAAAGTGTTCCATGAGTTCCAGCCCATAGGCGGTTTTTTTGCGATCATAATTGTTTCTCCTTTTTAAAATTTATATTTGGATTGCCTTTATAATAAGGGCAAAGTAAGAAAAAAGGAATAACATATCATATTGTTTCCTTAACATATCATCGGATTACATAAAAATGGAGAAAATCTAATTTTCTGGACAAATATATAAGTATCTATTGAGCAAAACGAAAGATTCGTGTATAGTAAAGACTGGAACACAACAGGAGGCAAAAAGTATGTTTTATACGTATGCAGTAGGGATAGACAGCCGCCACAGAAAAGGCGAAATTGTTTATCATTATGAAAAAAGACAGCACTATATTTTAATCTATACAAGAACAACAGCTCAGTTTCAGATTGATGATGAGGAGATTCCGGTAAAAAAGGGAACACTTCTTTTGATCAGTCCAGATAAGCGTGCATCTTATACAGGAGTTTGGGAGGGCTACTGCGATGACTGGATCAATTTTTATGATCCAGACAATCAGCTTGCAAATTTTCGGATTCCGATAAATAAACCAGTAAGCCTCCAGGAAAATATTCCAGTGTCTCAATATATGCAGCTGATAATGAATGCATTTCATTCAGGAATGGCACAGCGTGACAATGTTCTGTCACAGCTTATGATGGCCTTCTTTACATTGATCGATAATTACTTAAATTCATCGCTTCCACAGATTGCACACTATCAAAAGCTTTTGGAGCTTCGAGAGGAAATCTATGCATTTCCGGCGCGTCCATGGTCAATACAGGAGCTGGCAGATCAGGTTAGCTTAAGCCCTGCTTATTTCCAGGATCTTTATAAAAAGGCGTTTCAGGTATCATGTGGGGCTGATATTATTCAGAGCCGTATCGGACAGGCTAAGCGAATGTTGGCACAGACAAACCTGACGATGGAAGAGATTGCAGACAGATGTGGCTATAACAGCCCAGTGCATTTCTCAAGACAGTTTCGCAAGTGTACAGGATATGCACCATCCAAGTGGCGTGAGAATGCGCTGGGAGAAAATATGGTGGTTACAGATCATGGATAAACCAATATTTTGCCTGTAATAATTAGAAAGTGGAAGAAGTGTATTTTTGTAAATATATAGCTGAATGCTTATAAATAAAAAATCTACGATTCATGGATTGTCATGAGAGAAAGTCCTTGCTATAGTTGAAGCAAAAAGATGGAGGTGATCCTCAAATGACAATGGCAGAACAAATTATTAGGGCAAGAAAAAAAGCTGGATTAACACAACGTGAACTTGCAAAACAGCTTAATGTCACCAACAAGGCTGTCTCACGGTGGGAGACTGGTGGCGGAATGCCAGACATTATTCAGCTGGTGCCGTTATGCCGTGTACTTGATCTTTCTCTTCAGGAGCTTTTGGATGGTGTTGAGGAGGGGCTCGGAAAGCAGTTTATAAGCAGTCTTTTGATTCAGCAGATGGATGAGAACAAAAACATTAATACAGAAACGTCAAATGATCATGTTTTTATACGTCCTCAGATACACAGGCAGATGCCAACCTCTACATATATTTTTGGGCATAATCTTGAGCATACACGTGCTTGTATATATGGTGGACTGAGTGCGCAGGTTCTTCGAAATCGCAAATTTGCAGGAAAACCATCAGGAAGTGATGGCTGTGCGGCAGAGTGGATTCCGATAGGGGCTGAGCATACGCTCTATGTGCTTGATTCTGATAATGGCCCACAGACATCGGTTGCTTATACGCATCATAAGGAGATAGGAAAAGAAATGATGGGTACGGGCAAAATGAATCGCAGAAATGAGTGTCAGGCGCTTGATGTACAGCTGTTAAAGGAAAATCATATTTGCGGAATTAGACAGGAAAAACTCGACTTGAGAGCGTGCGAATATAAATTGCGCATCATTGCAAAAACAAGTGAATTAGTGGAAATTCGTGTAGCATTGATGGAAAACGGCATAGAAGATACAAATGGATCGACATATAGCTTTACCCTTCATCCGGGTGATTGGCAAAAAGAGAACTTTTCAATGCACATTCCGAAGGCAGGAATGTATTCTTTAAGTATTACATTTTCAAAACGTGCAAGGGTTACATTTGGTGTACTCTCTATGCTGCCATTTGATCATTTTCATGGAATGAGGCGTGATGTGATCGAATGTATGAAAGAGATTGGCGTCAGTATGCTTCGTTGGCCTGGAGGCAATTTTGCAGGAGAGTACCGCTGGCAGGATGGACTGCTTGATGCTGATGAGCGTGCACCATTAGAGGCCTACATGGAAAATGAGACACAGCCCTATACAAATGGATATGATTACAACGAAGTTGGAATTGATGAATTTATTGCGCTATGCCGTGAGATCGGTGCAGAGCCATTTCTGACAATCAATTTGGCAAATGCATCTCCAGAAGAAAATGCAGCATGGGTGGAGTATTGCAATGGGGCGGATGATACACGTTACGGGAAGCTTCGCGCACAGCGTGGACATAAGGATGCCTATCAGGTTCGGTATTGGTCTCTCGGAAATGAGATGGGATATGGCCACATGGAGGGGCCAATGACACCAGGGCAATATGTAATGCTTGCTCGCAGGCATATGAGAGCGATGCTAGATGTTTCGCCAGATTTACAGTTGTTTTCATCTGGCCCATATCCAAGTGAAGAATGGGGAACGAAGTCAGCAAAGGAGCTTGCAGAGAATGTTAAATATGCATCCCTTCATCACTATACCTACGTGCCACTAGATTATTCATCGGATGAGGCTGCGAAAAATACCTGCCAGGCAATCATGGATGCACCAAAAGAGGCATATCGTCTTATAAAGGAAATGAGAACATGTCTGGGCAATAATATACATATTTCATTTGATGAATGGAATTGCTGGTACGCATGGTATCGTCCATCATCCGCAGCAGAAGGGTTGTATGCAGCGGGAATGCTTCAGTTGTTTCTTAATGAATCAAACGCAATGGATATGCCAGTGTGCTGCTATTTTCAGCCGATTAGTGAGGGGGCTATCGAAATAAAAGGTAATCATTGTAGACTGACAGCAACAGGACAGGTATTTTCCATGTTGAAAGCGCATTGTGGAGGCAGCTTATGCCCATCTTTGAAAAATAATAGTGTGGCCGCAACAATAAAAGATAATATATTGACAATATCGATGATTCATACTGGACAGGAAGAACCGCGTGTATTTAAGATTCAAATAAGGGGAGATCTACTTGATGCAAAACTATTGAGTACAGATTCGCTTCTTCCACATTCGAGATTTGAAGAAAAAATACTTTCTGTTTCAGAGACAGATGGCATATTTGAGGTTGTGCTTCCGCCATGCAGCGTTGCGTGTGTTAAGTTTCGCGTATGACAAAAAGAAAGAGAGGAGTTTAGCTATGAGATTATATTATCAGCCGAAAGGATATTGGTTTGGAGACTGCATGCCATTTGGCAAGGGGGATACGTTTTATTTGTTTCATCAAAGGGATACAAGAAAGCCGTGTCCATTTGGAGAGCCATTTGGATGGGATTTGGCTACAACAAAAGATTTTGTAACATATGAGGATTGTGGCACAGCAATTTTACGCGGAGATGATACAAAACAGGATCAGTTTATATTTGCCGGAAGTGTTTGTGAGGATCGGGATGGTGTTTATCACGCATTTTATACCGGTTTTAATCGTGACTATCCAAAACAAGGGAAACCGTCACAGGTGCTGATGCACGCAATCAGTCATGATTTAAAGAACTGGGAAAAGACAAACGATGAAGTGACCTTCACACCGCAGCCAGGGTATGATCCAGATGACTGGCGTGACCCATTTGTGCTTTGGGATGACGAGGAAAATCAGTATATTCTGATTCTTGGAACGCGTCTTGCCGGGGATAAGCACAGACAGACTGGAAGAACGGTCTATTTTACATCTACAGATTTAACTAATTGGACATTTGAGGGCGATTTTTGGGCACCGGATCTTTTTACAATGCATGAGATGCCAGATTTGTTTAAAATTGGAGAGTGGTGGTATCTGATTACAACTGAATATTCACATGCGTCAAAGCAGGTGTACAGAATGGCAAAGAGTCTTAAGGGACCGTGGATTGCGCCAGAGGATGATGGTTTTGATGGCAGAGCGTATTATGCAGGAAGAACATTTGAACTAAATGGACAGCGAATCATTTTTGGATGGGTGCCAAGCCGTGCAAATGAGACAGATAGTGCACATTTGACGTATGATGAAAATTCCGACAATGAGCAGTTTATCTGGGCAGGTACTTTTGTGGCACATGAGATTTACCAAAGGGAAGATGGAACACTTGGTTGTCGAGTGCCTCAGACTGTATGGGATGCATTTGAAGAGAAAACAGTGCTTGCTGACGAAACACTAAAAAGAGAGTCTGGACGCGTGACAAAGCAGGTTGTATCAAATGCAGGAGATTGCTATCGTTTTGAGACAACTGTGACTGTAAAGGATGGATTGCGCTCATTTTCAGTAGGCCTTAGAGATAACGAGGAAACGGGTGTCAGCTATTGCTTTACCGTGCTGTGTGCACAAAATAGAGTGATCTTTGAGAAGGTACCAAATTGGCCGTGGCCACAGATGAACAATATTGGTTTGGAACGCCCAGTGCATCCAAACGAGGATGGAACATATCATATTCAGATCATAGCAGATGACACAATTGCGACATTGTATATCAATGGTGTTGCGCTGAATGCGCGCATGTACACTCAGCCGGGAGATGGTATTGTGCTGGCTGCAGAGGATGGAACAGCTGTATTTAAGGATATGTCCTTTGCGAAGTTTCCACTTAAGTGATAAATTCTTAATTAAAAAGGTAAGAAATGACTATGGGAAATAATAATATAAATAAAACATATGGCTTAGCCGTGCAGGCAGTTCATACAGAAAATGGACAGGATATTGTGATTCAAAATCAGAATCATTTTCGCATCAATGAGATTATTGTCACGGTAACGAGTACTGTTAGCACAACAACTGATACGCCAGTAACGGATAACGCGACAGCATCAGACTGTGTATGTGTACAAAAAAAGCACTACAACATTGTTTCGTTGGCAGCAGGAGAGATCTGGCATTCAAAAGATGCAAAAGAAACAGAAAACAAAATAGAAAAGACAGATTCTTTCGTTCCATTTGCTCACTATGAGGGCAAAGAACAGATCATTGATCCGTCCCTGTACGACGAAGAAAAGGGAATCTATCAGGGAGAACCACATCATGCACTGGTATGGCCGGATGCGGATAGCAATGACACAACACTTATCTTTAATCCGGCACCGCATATACAGGTGACACTTGAATTTATCGCAAGAGGACCCCGAGTAGCATTTTGTGGTCATAGCTTTACAGGACTTTGGGACAGCTCTTATTATTATTTTCGTGAGCTTGCAAAGGCGGCAGGATGGAATGCCCAGATTGCATACAGCTATTGGGGCGGAACTGGAATTTCGCGTTATGCAGGTCTGGCAGAGGGCTATGAAAAGCGCGCAGCTCAGTGCGATGCGCTGCTTGCAGCAAATGACTATTACGATTATTTCATCATTGCAGGAAATAGCGATGAGGCAGTGGAAAAGAAGGATGATGCGTCATCCGGTGAGCGTGTTTATGCTCAGCGTGAAACCATGCTTCGTGGCGCACAAATCTTTCTTGAAAAGGCTAAAGAAAAACAGGCGACACTTGCGCTGTGGGCACCTCATGCATACAAATATGGTTTTTTTAGCGGCATGGGTGTAAAGCCGTGGAAAAAAGGAAACGTAGGAGACCAATATAAAAAGGATGGAAAGACATACACGCTGACGCTGACAAATGAAGATATGGTAAAAGAAAATTTGACATGGTATCAGCATATGGCAGAGATATTAGGAGAGGGAACCATAGTGCTTCCTGTCTGCGAGGCCTACCGTACTGTGATAGAACAGTATCCAACGCTTGTCGACCCGTATTTGGAGCCAGGAGTGGAGTGCGGTGATAACGGTCATCAGAACAATTTGGGCAACTATATTTCAGCGTGTGTCTGTTTTCAGTCAATATTTGGCACACTTCCACCGGCTGTTGTTCCGAAATCGCACACGTCAGGTCTTCCAGGTGGCAGTATCACAAAGGAGCAGGCAGAGGCTATCATAAATGCACTGGCGAAATAAAAGTGTGGTATAAAAAATGTCAGCTGCGGAATTATCACAGTAAGTCAGTAAATCGAAAAGCAAAACATGCATAAAAATATTTAGAAAGAAAATGCGCTCGCGGTGATGATACCGGAGCGCATTTTCTTTCTTTTGGGAATTAGGAATTATTGGATTTTCATAGCGGTAAGTAAGTCTTTTTATCGTATTTATTATATATATTATACGATTTGCTTATTTAATAAACTTTACGTTAGGATAGATATCCTGCTTTGCTTCTTCCTTCTTTTCATTGAAGGTAATCTTGTTCTCCTCAAAGAGGTTTCTGCCCTGTGCGTCGATGGATACGATAAGAGGACCAAATTCCTTTACCTTGCAGCACCAGAGTGTCTCAGGCATTCCAAGCTCATCCCAGTGATGCTCTGCAATACGCTCAACCTCAGTTGCAGCGACAACAGCACATCCAGCCGGAAATACACAGTGGATTGCACCAAATTCCTTGCAGGCGCGCTCAGTATTTGGTCCCATGCCGCCCTTTCCAACGATGACTCTCACGCCAGTGTGCTGAGTAAACTCATACTCAAACTTTTCCATACGCATGGAAGTAGTCGGGCCAACGGATACCATCTCGTACTCATCCTCAGTGCCTTCCTTCTTGCGGACAATCGGGCCAGCGTGGAAGATTGCCTTGTTGCGAACATCATACGGAAGTTCTCTGCCATATTCAACTAGGCGGCGGTGAGCAACATCACGGCAGGTCATCAGATCGCCGTCTAACCATACAATGTCACCGATCTTAATATCAGCCAAATCTTCTGCACTTACAGGTGTAACGAGAACCTTCTTGTCTCCTCTGATTTCTATCATAATTCTTTCCTCCGTTTTCAAAATTCTAAGTTTGAATCTAAATCTGCTTGCAGTCTATTTCTTATGCATTAAACTTCCATGTGGAGTGAGTATCGCAGGTAACGGTCAGGTCTGGGTTTACTACGATATGACCGCGGCGGTGAGACCAGCATCCAACATTTACGGCAACGCCGATTGTAGATGGATGACGAGCAGTATTCTCAATATTTACACCCATAACAGAGTACTTTCCGCCCATACCCTGCGGTCCAAGGCCAATCTTATTGATGCCATCCTCTAACAGCTGTTCCATCTTTGCTGCATTTGCATTGTCATTGTGGGAGCCGATTGGACGCATCAGCGCCTTCTTGGAGTTTAATGCTGCGGTCTCAATAGAAGTTCCAACACCGACACCGACAAGCAGCGGAGGACATGCGTTTAATCCATAGCTGGTCATCTGATCAAGAACAAAATCTGTGATACCTTCATAACCTGCACCTGGCATCAGAACCATTGCCTTACCTGGAAGGGTGCAGCCGCCGCCTGCCATATAAGCGTAGATTTCGCACTTGTCGCTGTTTGGAACGATATCCCACCATACAGTCGGGGTACCCTTACCAACATTTTTCTTTGTGTTGTACTCGTCAAAGGTTTCAACAGAATTGTGACGAAGCGGAGCAGCGAATGTAGCCTGTACGACAGCTTCCTTTAAAAGGACTTCCAGCTCATTGATGTATGGGAAATTGGTTCCGCACTTCAGCCAGAACTGAAGAACGCCGGTATCCTGGCAGCTTGGACGATCTAACTGAACAGCCAGCTTCTGATTCTTTGTCATAGTCTCATAGAGAACTTTTGGCAGAGGAGCAGTTTCCTTGGAAGCCAGTTCCTCAAGCTTTGCTACTACGTCATCCGGAAGCTTCTTGCTGATGTGATCAACAAAGCTTGCTACCATATCTGTAAGCTGTTTTACTTCATTTTCGTTTGTCATAATTGATTACCTCCATTTAAATTAGTAAGATTAGTGCTTTCTGTGTTTTAAATTGCTATGGAACAAATTTATATATCTATTTTAATAGATAATTACGGGTAGAATGGAAACAAGATTGGCAGTAAAACCATGCAGACCACAAATGAGAATCCAATAAGTGGAAGGCCTGATTTTACATAATCCTTGAAGTGATAGCCGCCAAGTCCTATAACCATGGTGTTTGCCGGCATACCGATCGGTGTTGCGTAGGCACAGGAGCCTGCGATAACAGTAGCGATGACAACAGCACGCGGGTCAGCGCCCACATTGTTGGCAAGAGATACAGCGATTGGAACCATAAGAGCAGTTGTCGCGGTATTTGACATAAAGTTTGTTATTGTACATGTAACGATAAAAATAACAAGAAGCAATATCATTGGATCAGGATTTGTACCTAAAAATCCAACAATTTTGTCAGCAATCAAATTACCGGCACCTGTAACATCAAGTGCTTTTGCCAGTGCGAGAGAACCGCCAAAGAGCAGTACCACCTCTAAATCAATGGACTTAAGTGCAGTCTTTTCATCAATTACTTTTGTTACAACTAGGATTACAGCACCAATACATGATGAGAGCTGGATGCTGACACCGATTTCGTCCTCAAAAATCATAGCGATGATAACTGCGACCAGTACAGCAAGTGATACAGTTTGCTTCCACTTTGGAACATTGCTGAAATCCGTTTGAGTCTGAACTGCTCCTACCGTTTCTGTCTTCTTTGGAAGAAAACGATAGCCAAAACAGGCAAAGTAGATGATTCCAAGAATCAGCATCGGGACACCGACTGGAGCATACATGAAAAAGCTTGTTGGAAGCCCCATTTCCTGTAATGCATTGACACCCATCAGATTACCAGGTGCTCCGATGATGGAAAGGTTTCCACCGAGCGCTGCGGCAAATACAAGTGGCATCAAAAGTCGGCTTCTGGAATAGCCGGACTCATCTGCGATTCCGCATACGACAGGAATCAGCACGGCAGCTGTTCCTGTGTTGGATAAGAAACCTGACATCACACCGACGATCACCATTATCGCGATGACAAGTGTTTTTTCAGTCTTGGCAAATTTGGTAACGATACCTCCGATTTTGTTTGCCATGCCTGTTTCGAATAATGCCTGCCCCACTACGAACATACCGACACAAAGGATTACATTGCTGTTGACATACTGTGCAAATGTGGTTGATGCATCTAACACACCGGTCAGCGTCAGACCAAGCGCACAGATTGTTGCGGTAAGACCGAGCGGGATTTTTTCAAGTATGAAGCTCACAATTGCGAATGCAAGAAACAGCAGGGCAATGGTTGTTTGAGACATTCTGAAATCTCCCTTCTATTTGTTTGTTAAATTTTTCACCTCCGAAATGTGTCGGCCGCCGCATTTCTTTTGCTGATTTCATTATAGGGCGGTGCAACCTAAAACACAACTTGACAGAAAATATGACTGCATACGTTTTTTTTATGATCTCAAAACGGGTGGCTGATTTTTAGATAGTTTTACTAATAGACCTGTCAAAAATAACTATAGAAATCACAAAGTAGATATGGTATCTTTATAGCAGAGTGCCCAAATGCGTATTTTGTATCGTTTTGGGCGAAAAAAGAGAAAGGATTGATAGAGCATGACACTGAATCAACTGCGCTATTTTTGCACGGCAAGCCGTTGTCACAGCATAACAAAAGCAGCAGAAGAACTGTATGTCACGCAGCCGACGGTATCTGTTGCCATCCGTGATTTAGAGATCGAGTTTGGAATAAATTTATTTTCGAGGAAGGGAAATCAGCTGATGCTTACTGTGGAGGGCGAGGTACTTTATAAAAAGGCAGTCTATATTTTGCAGTACTGTGATGAATTGCAGGCAGACTGTTCAAGTACATTGCGTGTGCGTCCGCCAGTCCATATCGGCATACCACCAATGTTAAGCACTGTATTTTTTCCAGAACTGTTAGAGGCATTTCAGGCAGAACATCCAGAAATTCCAGTTGTACTTGAAGAATATGGTTCCGTCCGCGCCTGTAGTCTGGTGCAGGATGATACACTTGATTTTGCACTTGTCAACATGGAACAGTACAACATCGACAAGTTTAATAACATTATTCTCGCCGATGATCAGATCGTATTTTGCGTGAGCAAAGATCATCCATTAGCGCAGAAAGAATCTGTCACAACACAGGAAATGTCAAAGGAAAAGCTGATTTTTTTTAATGCGGACTCGGTGCAGAACCAGCTTTTGAAGCTTCGCTTTGAACTCGATGGCTGTACGCCGTCCATTATCATGAAAAGCAGTCAAATTTACACCACGTTGCAATTTATCAAATCAAAGAAGTACGGCTGCTTTTTTTATTCCTGTATGACTGATAAGTTCTCAGGCGTAGTCGGAATTCCGCTTGCAACGCCGATCCGTGTCAAGATCGGAGTGGTGTGGAAGAAGGGCAAATACATTAGTAACGATATGCAGACGCTCTTGAACTTTACGAAAAATTATTATAAGAAGCATCCGCTAATTACCGAGAGAGATTCGTAACGTCGAGGTACCCTTCATAAACTTCCGGGTAGTCAAAGAAAAATAAAAAATGTATACTTGACAAATGAAAAAATGCGTTGTATAGTAGCGCTATAATTAAATAACAAAGTAACACTTCAAACCGTTGAAGCGGAGATAAAAATAGGAAATGCGCAGTACAGAGAGTTTGGGATGATGAGAACCAGACAGAGAGCAGCTTATTAAATGGACCGCTGAGGGTATGGTCAAAGGCGTAAGCCAAGTATTCCATAACGTGTGCGCATACGTTAGTTGCGAGGGATATGCTGGTATCCTAAAAAGAGCCCTGAAAAGGGAAACAAGGTGGCACCGCGGAAAGTAGAATTTTATCCGTCCTTGGCAGATTCATAACAATGAGTCTGTCAGGGACTTTTTTTGTTATACCAAGTTTCCAAAGTCAAAAACGTTCGTGCTTGCACGATAAGTTTTATGATCTTGGAGTAGATATATAGAAAATAAAAAGCTCCGCATACCGGCATGACAGCAAAGGAGGATCACAATGCAGATTATTACATCACTAGAAGAATTAAGACAAAAAGCAGTTGGATATCGTGTCGTACCGGTTGCAGGAGAACTGTTTTCAGATGTGCGAACACCAATCGAGGTCTTACGTATATTAAAAAATGTCAGCAGCCATTGCTTTTTATTTGAGAGTGTGGAAAATCAGGAAATTTGGGGACGATACACATTTCTTGGATTTGACCCGAAGGAAGAGATTGCATTTACAGGAGGCAAAAATCCAAGAGGACGAATTGAAGAAGTTTTAAAGGAATATAAAAGTCCGCGCATGGAAAATCTTCCTTCTTTTACAGGAGGATTGGTCGGTTATTTCTCTTATGATTACGTAAAGTACAGTAATCCAAAGCTAAAGCTTGATGCGAAGGATGAGGAAGGCTTTAAGGATGTCGATGTGATGCTGTTTGACAAAGTCATTGCATTTGATAATGTAAAGCAAAAGATCATCATTATGGTGACAGTCAAGACAGATGAGCTTGAGAAAAATTATGAAAACGCTGTACAGACAATAAAGAAAATTGCAAAGCTGATCATTCGTGGAGAGATGAAAAAAGAGCAGCCGGGATGCTTAAAAACAGAATTTAAGCCGCTGTTTCAGAAAGATGAATATTGCAGGATGGTAGAAAAAGCAAAAGAATATATCTATCAGGGAGATATCTTTCAGGTCGTGCTGTCCAACCGTTTGGAAGCTGAGTATGAAGGAAGTCTGTTAAATACCTACCGCATCATGAGAACCACAAATCCATCACCGTACATGTTCTATTTTAGCAGCGACGATATGGAGGTAGCCGGAGCTTCACCAGAGACACTTGTTAAATTAGAAAATGGTGTGCTTCATACATTTCCGCTTGCAGGAACAAGACCAAGAGGAAAGGACAGGCAGGAAGATCTGGCACTTGAAGAAGATTTGTTTGCTGATGAAAAGGAATGTGCAGAGCACAACATGCTTGTTGACTTAGGACGAAACGACATCGGAAAGATCAGCAATTATGGCACTGTTGAAGTAGAGGAATATATGCAGGTGCTTCGCTACTCACATGTCATGCACATCGGTTCAACTGTCAGGGGACAGATTAGGGATGATAAGACAGCGCTTGATGCTGTAGAGGCAGTACTTACAGCAGGAACACTTTCAGGAGCACCAAAATATCGTGCAATGGAAATCATAAATGAACTGGAAAATAATAAGAGAGGCATTTATGGCGGTGCAGTTGGTTATCTTGATTTTACCGGAAATTTAGATACATGTATAGGAATCCGTTTGGCGTACAAGAAAAATGGGAAGGTATTTGTCAGGTCAGGGGCAGGAATAGTGGCAGACAGCATTCCAGAAAAAGAATTTCAAGAGTGCATAAATAAGGCAAAGGCAGTAGTAGAAGCCATAAAAAAAGCACAGCAGATGGCAGCTTATGAGGGAAAGGAGAATGATGATGATACTATTGATTGATAATTATGACAGCTTTTCCTACAATCTATATCAGTTAATCGGTACGATTGAGCCAGATATCAAAGTCATCCGAAATGATGAGATGACAGTCGAGGAAGTAAAAGCATTAAATCCACAGCTTATAATCCTTTCTCCGGGACCGGGACGCCCAGATCAGGCAGGTATATGTGAGAAAGTAGTAAAAAAGCTAGGCTCAAGTATTCCGATTTTAGGTGTGTGCCTTGGCCATCAGGCAATATGCGAGGCCTACGGCGGTAAAATCATTCACGCAAAGAAGCTGATGCATGGAAAGACTTCAATTGCACGTTTAGACAGATCAAGAGTTTTATTTAAAGAAATGGATGATGAGATTCAGGTTGCAAGATATCATTCCCTTGAAGCTGATCCAGATACGCTGCCGGCTGAGCTTTTGGTGACAGCAATGGCAGACGGTGAAATTATGGCAGTAGAGCATAAAAAGTATCCGGTTTATGGACTACAGTTTCATCCAGAATCAATCCTCACACCAAAAGGAATCGATATTTTACGAAATTTAGTAGAGAGTATAAGAAAATAGAAAAAAATAGAAGAACATAAATATATATAGCAACAGACAGCAGCAAGCAACAACAGACAGCAAGGGAGATAACGCTATGATAAAAGAAGCAATCGCAAAACTGATAAAGAAAGAAAACCTGACGACAGAGATGATGGAGCAGGTTATGGAAGAAATCATGATAGGAGAGGCAACTGATGCACAGAAGGCATCTTTCCTCACGGCAATGACGATGAAAGGTGAGACAATCGATGAAATTACATCAGCGGCAAAGGTCATGAGAAGTCATTGTGAGAAGTTCTTGAATGATATGGATGTATTAGAGATTGTTGGAACTGGCGGAGACGGTGCAAACACGATCAACATTTCGACCATCGCATCTATTATTGTATCATCGACAGGAATACCGGTTGCAAAGCATGGAAACCGTGCAGCATCAAGTAAATGCGGCACAGCAGACTGCCTTGAGGCACTTGGAGTAAACATAAATCTCTCTCCAGCTGAAAGTGCTATACTTTTAAAGGAACATAATATGTGCTTCTTATTTGCTCAGAAATATCATCCGGCAATGCGCTTTGTAGGTTCAGTCAGAAGAGAGATCGGTATTCGCACAATATTTAATGTGTTAGGACCGCTGGCAAACCCGGCAGGTGCCTCCATGCAGCTGCTTGGCGTATATAGTGAGGCGCTTGTAGAACCGCTTGCAAGAGTCCTTTACAACCTGGGTGTTAAGCGTGCAATGGTTGTTTATGGACAGGATGGCATGGATGAGATTTCGCTGAGTGCACCGACAACAGTGTGCGAGGTAAGAAACGGAAACTTCAAGAGTTACGTAATTACACCAGAGCAGTTTGGATTTAAAAGATGTAAAAAGGAAGATCTTATTGGCGGCAACCCACAGGAAAATGCAAAGTTTGCATTAGATATTTTAAATGGAGTCAAAGGTCCAAAAACTGATGCAGTACTATTCAATGCCGGAGCTGCCATTTACACAGCAAGAGAAGACATCACAATCGAAGATGGTATTAAGATTGCAAGAGAGGCACTAGAAAGCGGTCTTGCAGCAAAACAGTTAGATGATTTTGCAAAAGCAACAAAGCAGTAAAAATAAGAAAATATGGCAGTGAGGTGAAAGCAGCATGGCAGAGAATATATTAGAGACGATTGCAGCGAAGCGTCGCATTTATATAGAAGAAAAGAAAAAGCAGGTGCCACTAAAAAACTTGATTTCGCAGGCAGAGGCACTTTTGCAAAAGGAAGCAGCTGGCGAAGTATCAGCAAAGCCAAGCTTTTACGACAGTCTGGCAGGCGATAAGCTTTCATTTATCTGCGAGGTAAAGAAGGCATCTCCGTCAAAGGGACTTATAGCACCAGATTTTCCATATCTTACCATAGCTAGAGAATATGAATCGGCGGGAGCCGCAGCTATCTCAGTTTTGACTGAGCCAGAATATTTTCTTGGAAGAGATGAATATTTAAAGGAAATTGCTAAGACGGTACACATTCCGGTGCTTAGAAAGGATTTCACAATAGATGAGTATCAGATTTACGAGGCAAAGCTTCTAGGTGCATCAGCAGTTCTTTTGATTTGTTCACTGATTGATAGGAAAACATTATCTAAATTTTTAGATCTGGCGAATGAGCTTAAACTTGATGCACTCGTTGAGGCACATGATGAAGAGAAAGTGCATACAGCACTTGAATGTGGAGCAAAAATCATAGGTGTGAATAACAGAAACTTAAAGAACTTTACGGTAGATGTGAGAAACAGCTTGAGGCTTCGGGCATTTGTTCCAAGAGATGTAGTATTTGTCTCTGAGAGCGGCATCAAGACAAGAGAGGATACAAGACAGCTTGCAGCATATCATGTAAATGCCGTGCTGATCGGTGAGACTCTGATGAAAAGCCCAGACAAAAAGACAGCACTTGATTTACTTCGGCCATAACCAAAACAAAAACAAGCAAATAAAAGCAAACAAAACAGGCAGCAACAAATAGTTGTAGAAAGAATAATATAACTATTTAAATAGATATAATAAACAAATAATAGACAAATTCAAGAATGACATACAGAAAGGAACTAGACAGATGAGCAGAGGAAGATATGGAAAGCATGGCGGCCAGTATGTGCCAGAAACATTGATGAATGAAATCATACGCTTGGAGAAAGCGTATGAGCATTATAAAAACGATCCCGAATTTGTTCAGGAATTAGATACTTTATTGAAGGAATATGCAGGAAGACCATCACTTCTTTACTATGCAGAGCGCATGACAAAGGATTTGGGCGGAGCTAAGATCTATCTAAAGAGAGAAGATTTAAACCACACAGGTGCTCATAAAATCAACAACTGTCTTGGTCAGGCACTTCTTGCAAAGAAGATGGGAAAGACTCGTCTGATCGCAGAGACTGGTGCCGGACAGCATGGCGTTGCGACAGCGACAGTTGCTGCACTTCTTGGCATGGAGTGTGAGATCTACATGGGAAAGGAAGATACGATTCGTCAGGCACTTAATGTATACAGAATGGAGCTTCTCGGCGCAAAGGTTCATCCTGTAACTAGTGGTACACAGACATTAAAGGATGCTGTTAACGAGTGCATGAGAGAGTGGACAAATCGTGTAGACGATACACTTTACGTGCTTGGTTCTGTAATGGGTCCTCATCCATTCCCGATGATCGTGCGCGATTTCCAGAGTGTAATCAGCAAGGAAGCGAGAGCACAGATTCTTGAAAAAGAAGGAAAGCTGCCAGATGCAGTGCTTGCATGTGTAGGTGGCGGCAGCAATGCGATGGGTATGTTTTATGAGTTCATTAAGGATGAGAATGTACGTCTGATTGGATGTGAGGCAGCAGGACGCGGTGTTAACACAGGTGAGACAGCAGCTACTATTGCAGTCGGAACAGAGGGAATCTTCCACGGCATGAAATCATATTTTTGCCAGAATGAATATGGACAGATTGCACCTGTTTACTCCATCTCTGCCGGACTTGATTATCCTGGTATAGGACCAGAACACGCATATCTGCATGATATTGGCAGAGCCGAGTATGTGCCAGTCACAGATGAGGAAGCAGTTTGTGCATTTGAGTACATTGCAAAGACAGAAGGCATAATAGCTGCAATAGAGAGCTCTCATGCAATCGCACAGGTAATGAAGCTAGCACCTACCATGAGAAAAGATCAAATCATCATCTGCTGTGTATCAGGAAGAGGAGACAAAGACGTAGCAGCAATTGCAAGATATAGAGGAATCGATTTAAACGACTGAGAGGAAAATGAAAATGACAAAAATAGCAGAGGCATTTCAGAATAAGAAAGCATTTATTGGATTTTTGACAGCAGGTGATCCGTCACTTGAATGTACAGAAGAATTTATTATTAAGATGGAAGAGGCAGGAGCTGCCTTGATTGAGATTGGAATCCCATTCTCAGATCCGATTGCAGAAGGACCAGTGATTCAAGCAGCCAATATTCGTGCACTGTCTAATCCAAATGGCTGCACAACAGATCAGGTATTTGAGATGGTAGAGCGCGTCAGCAAGAAAGTGTCTGTTCCGCTTGTTTTTCTCACATATTTAAATCCAGTATTTAAATACGGCTATGATCGCTTCTTTGCACGCTGCGCATCAGCAGGAATCTCAGGAATTATAGTGCCTGATATGCCGCTCGAGGAAAAAGGCGAGGTTGCAGACATTGCAGCCAAACGCGGTGTTGATGTGATTTCTTTAATAGCACCAACAAGCAAGGAACGTATCGCAAAGATTGCAAAGTCAGCAACAGGCTATATTTACATCGTTTCTTCAATGGGAGTAACAGGAATGAGAAGCGAGATCACAACAGATCTTGAAAGCATTGTCCGTGTAGTAAAAGAAAATACATCCGTTCCAGCAGCAATAGGATTTGGCATCAATACACCAGAGCAGGCAAAAAAATACGCAGGAATAGCAGATGGAGTCATTGTCGGAAGCGCAATCGTAAAGATTATCGAAAAATATGGAGAGAACGCTGCAGAGCCGGTGTACAATTATGTGAAAGAGATGGCAGATGCAGTCAAGTGAGCCATGGGGACAGGGACGGTGGCTCAAAATGTGTCACTACTGGCTCAATATATGTCCCATGTAAAAAAGTCTGAAAGTTCAAGAAAAGAGCTTTCAGACTTTTTGTGTGTCTTTATTAGAATGCAATCGAGTTAAAAAAGAACAAAAGTTCGCAAATTTGAGCCGCCAGGGACACTAATCTGGCCACCGTGTCTGTCACCAATGGTATTCTGTTAGATAAGTTTAATCGGAAAAGAGAAAAAGACTTTTTACCTATAAAAGTCGAAAACTTCTAAATTCACAATAGTTTTGGATTTACAAGTCAGAAACTATTGATTATTTTGACTTTTTGGGATATAATAGTATTAAAAAAATAAGGAGGTGCATTATGGCTGAACTTATTAATCGTCCCCAGTATCTGAATCAGTTAATTCAAAATAAGGATGTTGATCTGGTAAAAATCGTTACGGGTATTCGCCGCAGTGGAAAATCGTCCTTACTTGATTTATTTCATCAGTATTTGTTACAGAACGGCATACCAGATTCTAATATTATCCATATGAATATGGAATCTTTGCGTTACCGGGACCTAACCAATTATCTTTCTTTTTACGATTACATTAGTAAAAAAATTGTAGGCGATGGAAAAACTTATCTTATATTTGATGAACTGCAGGCTGTAGAACATTGGGAAAAAGCAATTGAATCGTTCCGTTTGGATTTTGATGTAGATATCTATATTACTGGATCTAATGCATATCTTTTGTCTACAGAGTTCTCTACGTTGCTTTCAGGTAGATATGTAGAGATACGAATGCTGCCGTTATCTTTTAAGGAGTTTCTGGATTTTTATGAATTTGCACCGAATATAACAGTGGATGAAAAATTTCAGAGATATCTCCAATTTGGTGGAATGCCAATTTTGCGTGAATATAAATTTAATGAAGCTAGAAGTAATCAGGCATTAGAGGGAATTTATTCCACTGTGGTATTACGTGATATCCTACAGCGAAATAATGGAGCTGATCAGTCAATGCTTCAGAAAATTATGCTATTTTTGTGTTCTAATATTGGTAGCATTACTTCTCCGAATAGTATCGGAAATGTACTTTCCAATGAAGGCGATATTCAGGCTGGAAAATCAAAGAATATTGCAGGAAAAACTGTGGATAAATATATCGCTATGTTACGAAATGCATTTGTATTTTTCTCTGTTGGGCGATATGATGTAAAGGGAAAACAACTTCTAAAAACACTGGGTAAAAATTACATCATTGATATGGGTTTTCGCAATATGTTACTTGGCTATCGGGACGCAGACCGCGGACATATTATTGAAAATATTGTATTTCTAGAACTTCTCCGTCGTGACTATCGGGTATATATTGGAAAGGTAGGAGAAACGGAAGTTGATTTTGTTGCTGAAAAGCCAAGTGACAAGCTATATATTCAAGTAACAGAGAGTATGCAGGCACCAGAAACTCGAGAACGGGAACTTCGTCCGTTACGTATGATTCCAGATAATTATGAGAAAATAGTTCTGTCTATGGACCGAAACTTTATTAATTGCTATGATGGAATCAAATCATTAAATCTAATTGATTGGCTACTTAGTGAAAACGCATTAGAGCAGTAAGGAAATGATGATCACCCTCCTATTTCGTAAAAGAAACAGGGGGGTGATTTGGTATCAAATCCGATCGTTAGGAGGAAGGAAATATGCATAAAACATATAGAAAAAGCATCCGAAAATTTTTTTTCTTGATTTCAATAATGGCAGTATCTTTTTTTGCCCCATTAAAGAGTTTTCAGCTGAAGTGGCTTATTGATTCTAATTCAAAAAAAGAGGAGAATATTTACTGAATGGAAAGACTAAAGGGCAAAGAGTAGGGGAGAGGAAAGGGTAAGGAAGCATAAAGTCTGCGTCCTAGAGCCATCAGGTACACTAATCAGCCACTGTCTCTGTGTCTCCACTGGTATTTCAGTGCCGTTGGCATTTTTAATTGCCTCATTAATTGTTTAATTGCCTCATTTTGCGAAAAATGAGGCAATTGACATTGACAATGAGTATAATAGGTGTTATAAAATTTTATAACAAAAAGGACACCGCATACGCGATGTCCTTAAATTTAACAGCGCTACCAGGATTCGAACCTGGAAAATGCTGGAGTCAGAGTCCAGTGCCTTACCGTTTGGCGATAGCGCTACAACATGTGTTATAATAGCAGATCGCAATAGATTTGTCAATAGGAAATTTGAATTTTTTTATTGATTTCTCAGTCTGATTTGATATAATGGATATAATGTACATTGACAGCAAACGATAAGCTAATTAGGTCAATGAGTGAAAGGCATGGAATTATTTATGAGACATTTATTAAAGAAGACATTACTCGCAGGAGGTATCAGTATGATGATGCTGTCTGCAGCAGGATGCTATTATGGAAGTGGAATGGGATATGGCTCTTATGCAAATGCGAATAAGATAAAGACAACGGCAGCAGCTGATACACTAGAGGAGTTTAAGATTACTGATTTCCAGGCATCTGATGGTACTTTCCAGTACAAGGATCTGGGATGGTTAAGCAGTTATCAGGATCTTGAAAAGGAGATCGCAATGCCGATTGGCACTACGACAGCATTTACAGAGGGCGAGACGATGGGTGACATCAATTACTCTGTTAAGCTTCTTAATTATATTTCCGTTGGTATGCAGCCTGTATATAATGCAGAGGGTGGTTTGACAACACTGACTGTTTACTTTGAGGATACCTATACAGCAGAGCAGTTAGATGATCTGTTTGATAAGGCGGTTGCTGCAGCGCGTGAGGCATTTGGCGATGAAGATAAGTATCAGGAAAATGATCAGGATGGCGGCAAAGGAACTGTTTACCACACAACGGGTGCATTCTGGTACAATGAGACAGATCAGTATGGTGATTATACAATGAACAGCTTCCAGATCGGAAAGCTTGACTCTGGAAATGGAACAAGCGCAGTTGTGATTGGTGTGAATATCTACGATCCATCCCAGATCGAGGAGGAGTCCAGCGAAGAAGGAAGCAGCGAAAAGGAAAGCAGCGAGAAGGCAAGCAGTGAAGAAGTATCTTCAAAGACTGATGAAAAGAATTTAAAGGAAACAAGTGAGGCAGAGAATACTGCTGAAAGCGAAGAATAAAAAAACATTGGGGACAGGTTTTTGTGGCTCGTCAGAGTTATAAACCTGTCCCCAGTGGCTTTTTGATTCTGTTTTTTGCAAATATTAGTAATGATATTTCTTCCTATTTGCAACAAGAAATGCAAGTGAAATTACAAACGCAAAAATTTCAGCGGCTACATTTGCACCCCAGAGGCCGTCCACTCCGAGAAAGATCGGAAGAATCAGAACAGACAGTGTCTGGAAAATCAGTGTACGAAGGAAAGAAATCGCGGCTGAGATTCCACCGTTGTTAAGAGCCGTGAAAAATGATGAGGAGAAAATATTAAAGCCTGACAGTAAAAAGCAAAATGAGAACAACTTAAAGGCGTGCTCTGTAATTGCAAGCAGCTCTGCATCGTAGCCGACAAAAATCTTTGCCAGAGGATGTGCCAATAAAAGAGCAAGGACAGTTAAGATGACACCTAGACTCATCATAATTTTTACACTCTTTTTTAAGAGATTTTGCAGTTCACTGTGGTTTCCAGCTCCGTAGTGGAAGCCGATGACAGGGGCACAACCGATTGCATAGCCAAAGAAAATTGCTACGAAAATAAACTGAACATACATCAAAACACCATAGGCAGAAACACCATTTTCTCCGAGGTATTTTAACAGCTGGAAATTGTAGACAATACCGACGACTGAGGCAGAGACATTACTCATAAGCTCCGAGGAACCGTTGGCACAGGCCTGCAAAATTGGGCGAAGCTCGAAGGATGCTTTTGTTAGTCTCAGTTTGCTGTTGTTTGGACGAATAAAATAGATCAGAGGAAGCAAACCGCCGATACACTGACTAATTCCAGTCGCAAGTGCAGCACCTGTGATTCCCCATCTGAAGACACCGACAAAAACAGCATCCAAGATCATATTGGTAAAACCAGCAGCAAGAGTGGCAATCAGTCCAAGATTTGGCTTTTCAGCAGCAACAAGGAAGCTTTGAAATACATTCTGAAGCATGTATGCGGCAGTAAAGCTAATGACAATTCTTCCATATAAAACACAGTCCTCAATCATCGCATCGGTTGCGCCAAGAAGAATTGAAACCGGGCGCATGAAAACAACACCGATAACCGATAAAACGATACCCATTATGATCGTCAGATAAATTAACATTGAAAAATATTTGTTTGCCTTTTTCTCATCGCCCTCACCGAGAATGCGGGAGACAAGAGCCGTGCCACCGGTTCCGACCATGAAGCCAAGGCTTCCAATGATAATGATAAAAGGCATGATCAGATTGATCGAAGCAAATGCAGTTTTTCCAGCGAAATTTGAAACGAAAAAACCGTCAACGACACCATAGATTGACGTAAAAACCATCATAACAATGGAAGGAAGCGTAAAGCGAAACAGTCTTCCATAAGTAAAATGATCCGATAATTGGATTTTCATGACTTACAGTCTCCTTACATAGTTTCTTCTTTTAAGCGTTTTAGCTCTGCGCGCAGACATTTTAAATATCGCTCATTTAAGGCGAGGAATTTTTCTGCTTCCTCAGATCCCCACTCCTCAAAAATTCGATTTTCAGCAGCGATGACTTTTCCAGCCGTCTTTGCGGCCAATTGTTTTCCTTTTTCTGTCAAAATGACGCGTTTATTTCGAGAACCGGTTGATTCCAAATATAAAATATGTTCCTGCTCAAGCTTTCGAATCGCAGAATTGATTGTCTGCTTTGGCAGACCGGTCAGATTACAGATATCGTGAAGTAGGCAACTTTCCCCACCACTGTCACATATCGTATATAAAATTTGAATGACGCTGTCAGATTGGCCGACAGATAGTGACATTTCATGGTAAACAACGCTCATCTCACACTGCAAATGGTTGAGACGTTTGAGAGAAGCAGAAGATTGAACACTCATATAAAATTCCTCCGTTAATTAAAAATAAAGGTATGAAATCGTACTTAAAAAGAATAGTATGAAATCATACCATTGTCAAGTAATATAATGTTTAAAACACATTAACTATTGACAACACAGCAGAAGTAGTGGTAGTGTAGATGTGTTGCGGAAGCAGCTTCCAGAATAATATCTGTAAAGAAGCAAAAAATCCGCCCATAATACAATATTATATAAGGATGAGGTATTTACAATGAGAGAGTTAAAGCCAATCAAAGAAGGCAAGGTACGCGAAATCTATGATAATGGCGACAGCCTGATCATGGTAGCAACTGACCGTATCAGCTGTTTCGATGTCATTCTGAACAACGTGGTAACTAAGAAGGGAACTGTCCTTACTCAGATGTCCAGATTCTGGTTTGACATGACAAAAGATATTCTTCCAAATCACATGATCTCTACGGATGTAAAGGATATGCCGGGGTTTTTCCAGCAGGAGAAGTTTGATGGAAACAGTATGATGTGCCGCAAATTGCAGATGCTTCCTCTGGAGTGTATTGTGCGCGGATATATCACAGGAAGTGGCTGGGCAAGCTACCAGAAGACTGGAAAGGTATGCGGAATTGAGCTTCCAGAAGGCTTAAAGGAGTCTGATAAGCTGCCTGAGCCAATTTATACACCATCTACAAAGGCTGAGATCGGTGATCATGATGAGAATATTTCTTATGAGCAGAGCATTGCTCATCTGGAAAAGTATTTCCCAGGAAAGGGCGAGGAGTATGCACAGAAGCTTCGTGATTACACTATCGCACTGTATAAGAAGTGTGCAGACTACGCACTGAGCAAGGGCATCATTATTGCAGATACCAAGTTTGAGTTTGGTCTGGATGAGAATGGAAATATCGTTATCGGTGATGAGATGCTTACACCGGACAGCTCACGTTTCTGGCCGGCAGATGGCTATGAGCCAGGACATGGTCAGCCATCCTTTGACAAGCAGTTTGCTCGTGATTGGTTAAAGGCAAACCCGGACAACGATTGGACACTGCCGCAGGAGATTGTTGATAAGACAATTGAGAAGTATCTGCAGGCTTATGAGATGCTGACAGGAAAGCCATTAGCATAAATACATAAAAGATGTGAAATAAAAAAGAAGGATTTGCCAATTCGACAGATCCTTCTTTTTTGCTTTTGATACAGAATAATTTGCAGCATATAGCAATTCTTGAAAGCAATATGTTTAATGGGAGAATGTTCGTATCAGGCGAAATACCTGCTCGGCAGTATCCTCTATATTTTGCATTGCATTTGTGCGGCACATCGCTTCATCAAGTGTAGAAACGCTTCGAAGTACTGGAAAGAATGCATCAATCCCGTGCTCATTGCAGGCGATGGCATCTTTTGTGACACAGCCGGAAAAGGCAATTACAGGCTTACCATATTCCTTTGCAATTTTTGCGACACCGATAGGCGCCTTTCCCATGACAGTCTGCCCATCAAGGCGGCCCTCTCCTGTTACAACTATGTCGGCATTTTGAACATAGTCGCGAAGCTTTGTTTCCTCAAGAACAATCTTAATACCAGATTCAAGCGTGGCATGTAAAAATGTTAAAAAAGCAAAGCCAAGTCCGCCGGCAGCACCTGCACCGGAGAGACTTTCATTTACATCTGGAAAATATTTGCGTGAGAGTAATGCATAGTCTTTTAGCCAGCGATCCATCATATTGATCATTTCAGAGTCAGCTCCCTTTTGCGGTCCAAAAACAGCACTGCAGCCAGTAGAGCCGCAAAGTGGATTTGTGACATCGCAGGCAACACGGAATATACATTTTGAAAGCTCTGGCAGCACATGGCTAGTTGTGATTGATTTAAGTTGGCGAAGTCCTTTAGCACCAAATTCAACCTGATTACCATTCTCATCAAGCATTCCAAAGCCTAGCGCCTGAAGCATACCGATGCCGCCATCATTTGTGGCGCTTCCTCCAATTCCAATCAAAAAGTGCCTGCAGCCGCGTTTAACTGCATCAGCAATAATTTCACCGACACCATAAGTTGTGGTGTGAAGCGGATTTTTCTTTTGCGGTGGGACAAGTGTAATACCAGCAGCCACAGCCATTTCAATTATGGCAGTTTTAGTAGCAGAGACAATACCATATTGGCATGAAACGGTCTCGCCTAGTGGTCCTGTGACAGAAACAGTTGTCATTTTACCGCCACAGCCAGCAACAAGTGCATCAACCGTGCCCTCGCCTCCGTCAGCGAGTGGACGAATCACTGTAGTGGCATCAGGGTAGACCTTTTTTATGCCATTAGCAGCGCTCTCGCCGGCTTCTAATGAACTGAGACTTCCTTTAAAGGAGTCAATTGCAATTACAACATTCATAATGTTCCTTTCATTTATCGCAGACTTTTCAAAAAGCCTAAGAATTTCTTAATAAAATCAGCACTGTCATTATAGCAAAAAACAACCCCTGATAGCAATGGGTTGCAAATCCAAAAAAAGAAATGGTTGACGCAGCTGATAGTCTCAGGGTATAATCAATACAATATGCGATTTAATAGAAACAGTAGGGTTCAAAATTGCAGGGAAGGAATTTAAAAATGAAAATTGCAGTAACGTATGATAATGGATCTGTTTTCCAGCATTTTGGAAAAACAGAGAATTTTAAGATTTTTGAAGTGGAGAATGGCGCGATCATTTCAAGCGAGGTAGTTGGCTCAAATGGAGCAGGACATAGTGCGTTAGCAGGTTTTCTTGCTGATGCAGGAGTTGATGTTGTAATCTGCGGTGGCATTGGAGGCGGTGCACAGGCAGCACTTTCTGAGGCTGGAATCAAGGTATGTGCCGGAGTTTCTGGTGATGTAAATGAGGCTGCCGAAAGCTACGTAAATGGAACACTTGAGTGCACCAGTGAGGGAAATTGCGATCATCATCATGAAGAAGGCGGTCACTGCTGTCATGGTGAGGAGAGTGAAGAGTCTGGCTGCGAGGGCGGCTGCGGCGGATGCCACGGCGGATGTGGAACACCAGAGCCAATCATGGAAGGCAAAAATGTAGGAAAGAAGTGCCGCACTCATTATAAGGGAACATTTAATGACGGAACACAGTTTGATTCCTCTTATGATCGCGGTGAGCCGCTTGAGTTTATCTGCGGTGTTGGTCAGATGATCAAAGGTTTTGATCAGGCTGTGGCAAATATGGAAGTTGGCGAGTCTGTTGAGATCCATCTGATGCCAGAGGAAGCATACGGCATGCCGGATCCAGCTGCAATCTTTACACTTGAGATTGCACAGCTTCCAGGTTCAGAGGAACTTGAGGCAGGTCAGCAGGTATATCTGTCTAATCAGTTTGGTCAGCCATTCCCAGTTAAGGTTGTTGCAAAAGATGATAAGACTATTACTTTTGATGCAAACCATGAGATGGCAGGCAAGGAATTAAACTTTACAATTGAGCTTGTCAGCGTAGAAGCGTAAGAAAAGAAAATGCATCTGTCAAATGACGGGTGCATTTTTTGAACATTTTATTTTATAATGTAACGCGGCAAATAAAAATCCTTCTTATATATTAGGAAGAGTATCAGTTAGGAGGTAAGTGGTTGCAGACAAAGGATGATGAAATTATAGAGCTGTATTGGAAACGAGATTCAAAAGCAATAGAGGAGACACAGACGCATTATGGGGAAAAGCTTGGCAGACTCTCATTTGGTATTTTGGAAAACAGAGAAGATGCACAGGAATGTGTCAATGATACTTATCTTCGAACCTGGAATTCTATACCGCCGACAAGACCGCAGTTTTTCTTTGCGTACCTTGCAAAGATATGCCGATTTTTATGTTTTGATGTGCTAGATCATAAAAATGCGCAAAAGCGAAGTGCTTTGGTAGTTGAGCTTACGCATGAAATGCAGCAGTGCATTCCAGATTCACGCAATGAAGATAAGGTGCAGGGGGAACAGATCGGACAGAATATAACAGCTTTTTTGAGGACACAGTCAAAGCAGGACAGACTTTTATTTATGAAACGCTATTGGTATGGTGTGAGTATAAAAGATCTGGCGCAGCAGATGCAGATAAGTGAGAGCAGTGCAAAGGTGAGGCTGCATAGAATACGTGGGCGGTTAAAAAAATATCTGGAAAGTGAGGGCATTTGGATATGACAGAAAAGGATTTGTTAGACAGCTTGCGCTTTGTGGATGATGACCTTATAGAGGAAGCTGGATTAGAACAGTTAAAAGAAGAAAAACAGAAAAAAATAAATGGAAAAGTGATTTTTTTGAGGACAGCACTTACAGCAGCCGCGGGCATTTGTATTTTCACCGCAGGAACAGTTATGGGAAGAAAGATCACGGCAAAAAAAGATCAAACAGATGGTGCGCTGATGATGGCTGCGTATACAGAAAGCGAATATGAAAAGGAAATCTTAGCACTCGAGGGAAGTGAAACACTGGCGGAGGCAGAGGCTTACGCGGAACCTGAAGATAAAAATACACTTTCGGTTTCAACGATCACATTGGGAAAAGAAATAAAAAGTCAGATCAGTGAAGATGAGACATCACATAATGAATTGCCAGCTACGAGTATTGGTGGGATAGATGTATTCTTTTATAAAAAAGAAGGTTCTAGTTATTTTTTCGCTTCATTTGAACAAAATAATGTTTCCTATACTTTGCAGGCTGATACGCTGCGAAAAGTCGTGCAGGCAGCAGCAGATACGATCTGCGGCATGGGCATAGTCACAGTTGTGGATTAATTGATAAAATTTTTTTCAGAATGTGTAACCTTACATCTAATTTTCCGTCTTAAAGAGTGAAGACATAAAAGTCTTAAATAAAATTTTGTGAAAGTAATCTGGTATCAAAGGAGTACATCATATTAGGAAAGGCAGGATAATGATATGAGAAGAAAGAATTTAATGAGACTGACAGCTGCAATGGGAATGATGATGGCATGCTCACAGGTGATGCAGGCAGCCGCACCTGTATGGGGCAATGAGACTGTGGAAGAAACAACGGCAGGCTCTCATGATGATTTGATCGAAATTCCAACGCTTGAGGATGAGGAATATCCTGTGGATCAGGGAAAGCAAAATTATGTCGATACGATTGTGCAGGCAGATAACCGCATCGGATCAATGTTAATGGAAAAGCTTACGGCAGAGAATAAAAATGTATTTATTTCTTCCTATAGTATTGCAACAGCACTGACGCTTCTTAGTCACTGTTCTGAAAGCGGTGGACAGATTGAGCAGTTAAAAGAATTTCTTGACTTAAACAATATGAGTGAGAGTGAGATTTTAGCAGCGCAGGAAGAACTGGCAGCGATTCTTGGAACAAATAAGGAAAATCAGGAAGATGAAGAAGATGAAGCGTCATCAGATTCATCAGAGGAAGTAGTGAGTGTAGAAAGTGATGATTACAGCATTCCAAAGTCAATTTTAGAAACAGCAAATGCCATGTATGTGGACGAGAAAATGAAGATGTCATCTTCATTTGACGATCTGGCGGATATACTTTCAAATACATATCAGGCATCACTAAAGCGCTGTGATTTATCGTCAGCAGAAACAATGAATGAAATCAATGATTGGGTCAATGAGAAGACGCACGGGCTGATTCCATCAATTCTTGATGAACCAATGGATCCGAGTATTCGAATGACACTTTTAAATGCTGTTTATTTTAAGGCTGCATGGGTAAATGCATTTGAAAAAGAGTTAACAGACAAACAGATCTTCCATGGAAAAGAGGGTGATACATCTGTGGATATGATGCATCAGCAGGATCATTTTGAATATGCAGAAAATGATGAGTATCAGATGATTCGTCTGCCTTACCATGGTGGCTGTGAGATGACAGTTTATCTGCCAAAGGACAGCGTAGTGGCTGACAAATGGAGCGAAAAAGATTATCTCTATCAGCTTGGGCTTGAGGCAGATAAGCAAGAGTGGGATAGTCGCGAGGTTTCTCTTTCAATGCCAAAGTTTGAGATGAAATATGGAAAAGAATTAAAAGATATATTAAAAGAACTTGGACTAGAGGCAATTTTTGATGGCTGTATTTATGACAGACTTACAGATGAAGAGATGGCAGCCGGATCAATCTACCATAAAACAGCAATTAAAAATGATGAAAACGGAACTGAGGCAGCAGCAGTAACCATGGCGCTTATGGAAGCAATGGCACTTTTACCAGAGGATGATATAGTTGAGATGAACATGGATCATCCATTTTACTTTACAATTTCTAATACACAGACAGGCTTAAAGCTTTTTGAGGGATGCGTTTACAACCTTAAGTAAATATAGTTAGTCAGAACTCCATGAGCAAAAACGTGATTATTTTGCTCATGGGGTTATTTTTTATTCTGTTTTTTTGGAGAGCATAGTCTTTTGGTAATGACCTGGTGTCACCTTTTTGTATCGTTTGAAGATGCGGTTAAAGTAACTTAGATCATTAAAGCCACATGAGTAGGCGACTTCTGTGATACTTTTTTGGGAAGAAGATAAAAGCTCACAGGCACATTCAATTCTGTAATAATTTAAATAATCAATAGGAGATTTTCCAGTAATTGAGTGAAACAATCGACAGAAATGTTCAGAAGAGAGATTTAAAACATCAGCAAGATCAGCAAGTGTCAGGCGTGAGGCATAATTTTTTCTAATATAATTGAGTACCGTTTTAATTTGTTCGGTACTCTTTGCATTTCTGCGCTCAGCCATATCAGTGACAGTATAGGAGTGATCATGCAGAATTTGACCAAATAGCTGCCACATAAGTCCGACCGTAAAAAATTCGTAGCCGGTTTGACGCTTATCCATTACCTCAAACATCTGGCAGATCAGTTCACTGCAGCAAGTACCCTTTTCAAAAAAAGGATAAATAAGCGTATCAGTATCAAAAAAGTCGCAGTATTTTCTGTGAAGCAGTGCGCTGCTGCTTTCCATAAAGCGGCTGGTGTCAAATACGAGACACTCATAGATGCAGTTATCGGGAACACCGCCGTGGACGGCTCCGGCAGAAATGATGGCAGTATCACCCTTATGTAAGGTCTTAGTTTTTCCATCAACTGACAAAGAGAAGCTTCCGCTTAACACAAGCATAATCTCATGTTCAAGGTGCCAGTGAAAGGGCATTTCATATCGGGGATGGCTTCTATCAACATAGTACAATTCAATTGGAAAACCAGAGGTTCCTCTGGCTGTGTTCTCATGCGAAGCTAAAAATTTCATATAAATCCTTTCATAAATAAATGGGCACATACTTAAATATTTTTGTGCACTTATCAACATAAACTAGAAAATATAGGTTTGCCTGGACAAACTTGGGAAAAATAACAGCAAAAACAAAATGATTATACAGCAAAAACAACAAAATATCAATATAATCCAATAGATAATCATGATAAACAATGACATAAACGAAAATGAAATGTATAATCAGGATAGAAGGTTTGTAAAGATTCTCGCCAGATGTGTCTGACGGGAAGTGATATCAATGAAAATAGGAGGGATGAAAATGCAGATCGACGAGATTAAAGACCAAATTTGTGATGTGTGTCACAAAATGTGGCAGTTGGGCTGGGTTGCAGCAAACGATGGAAATGTAAGTGTACGTTTGGATGACGGAACATTTCTTGCAACACCAACTGGAATGAGCAAGAGCTTTATCACACCAGATAAGCTGCTTCGTATCGATGCATCAGGAAACATTTTAGAGGGAGCACCGGGACTGCGTCCGTCAAGTGAGATTAAGATGCATATGAGATGCTACGAAAAACGCGACGATGTAAGGGCAGTTGTACATGCACATCCGCCGACAGCAACTGGTTTTGCAGTTGCACACAGACCGATGGATATGTATAACATGATCGAGGATGTAGCTGCGATTGGAGCTGTTCCGCTTACACCATATGGAACACCGAGTACAACAGAGGTGCCGGACGCAATCGAGCCATATTTAAACGAGCATGATGTAATGCTTCTTGAAAATCATGGTGCATTAGCCGTTGGAAGTGATGTAATTACTGCTTATTATAGAATGGAAAGTCTTGAGCTGTGGGCAAAGATTACGCTTAATGCAATTTTGCTTGGCGGCAGCTACGATATTGACCGCAAGAATATCGATAAGCTGATCAATCTGCGTTCCTACTATCATATCACAGGAAAGCATCCAGGCTATAAAAAGTTTGAGCGCAAAGATGAAGGGGAACCAACCGATAAATAAGCGCAGACAAAAAGATTTAAAATTTTATCGAATAAAATAGAGATCTATATAAATAAATAGAAAGAGAGGATACTTATGTTATATCCAAAGATTGGAATCCGCCCAGTTATTGATGGACGCTGGGGCGGTGTACGTGAAAGTCTTGAAGCTCAGACTATGGCAATGGCAGAAAACGCAGCAAAGCTGATCTCTGAGAATTTAAAATATCCTGATGGAACACCAGTACAGTGCGTAGTTGGATGTACTACAATTGGAGGCGGTGCAGAGGCTGCACGTGTTGCAGAGCAGTTTTCTACACAGAACGTAACGGCAACATTATCTGTAACACCATGTTGGTGCTATGGAACAGAGACATTTGATATGGATCCAACCACAATTAAGGCTGTATGGGGATTCAATGGAACAGAGCGTCCAGGTGCTGTTTATTTGGCAGCAGTTTTGGCAGCACATGCACAGCGTGGTCTGCCGGCATTTTCCATCTATGGACATGATGTTCAGGATGCAAACGATACTTCCATTCCTGCTGATGTAGCAGAAAAAATTCTTCGTTTCGCACGAGGCGCAGTTGCAGCAGGCTGGATGCGTAATAAAGCATATGTTAATATCGGTGCAGTAACTATGGGAATTGCAGGAAGCTTCTGTGATGCAGATGTACTTCAGAAATATTTCGGCATTCGTGCAGAGTGGGTTGATGAGGTTGAGATTCTTCGCCGTATCACTATCGGAATTTATGATCACGAAGAGTATGAGAGAGCTCTTGCATGGGTAAAGGAAAACTGCAGAGAAGGTTTTGATAAGAATGCAGGTAAAAATTTCCCAGATGTTATTACAAAATCAAAGGTAATTGCTCCTGATAAGGACTGGGAATTTATTGTAAAGATGACTCTTATTATGCGTGATATTCTTTATGGAAATCCGCGTCTTGATGAGCTTGGATGGCATGAAGAGGCACTGGGACGAAATGCAGTTGCCGGTGGCTTCCAGGGACAGAGACAGTGGACAGACTGGCTGCCAAATGCCGACTTTACAGAGGCAATTTTAGCTTCCACATTTGACTGGAATGGACCAAAGGCACCGACTCCGTTTGCAACAGAAAATGATACATGCAATGGAATTGCAATGCTTCTTGGAAATCTGATTTCTGGTTCAGCACCGTGCTTCCATGATGTGCGTACATACTGGAGTCCAGAGGCGTGTGAGCGAGTAACTGGACATAAGCCAGACGGTGTAGCTTCAAATGGATTTATCCATCTGATCAATTCTGGTGCGACAGCACTTGATGGATCTGGCGCATGTGTTGACGAGAATGGAAATCATGTGATGAAGCCATTCTGGGAGATGAAGGAAGAGGATATCAAGAATTGTCTTGAAGCAACTGACTGGTGCAGAGCAGATTATGAATATTTCCGCGGCGGCGGCTATTCAAGCCATTTCCGGTGCCACGCTGAAATGCCTGTAACGATGCTTCGTTTTAATATTATTGACGGAGTTGGCCCAGTGCTTCAGATCGCAGAGGGCTGGACAGCAGATCTGCCGGATGAGATTCACAATCCGATTGATAAGCGTACCGATCCGACATGGCCTACTACATGGTTCTGTCCGAGACTTACAGGTGAGGGCGCATTTACCGATGTTTACAGCGTAATGGCAAACTGGGGTGCAAACCACGGAGTTACAGTATACGGACATGTTGGTGCAGATTTGATTACACTGGCAAGTATGCTTCGCATTCCGGTAACAATGCATAATGTGGAGAAGGAGAAGGTCTTCCGTCCGCATTCATGGGCAAGCTTTGGAACGCAGGATGTTCAGGCAGCTGATTATGCGGCATGCAAGAACTATGGACCGCTGTATTAAATCCGTTACAGTTCATTTCAGAAAATGGCAAAAAAATATTCGAGTGTGTTGACTATTTTTCTGTGTGCCATATTTCTAACCTGTGTCTTTGGACATAGGGGCGTAAGTATGGCATCACAGAATACAGAACAAAAAAATAATTTAATGGTGCAGATGGAGTATTATCAGTATAACGTCTGTGCCTCCTGCCACCCAGAGGACGATTTCTTTGCAGTTGTGTCGGACACAATAAGCCCAATTAAGCAAAAATATCCATATGAGATTGCAGTTTATAATATATTTCGTGCGGAAGATAAGAAGCGATTTGAAAAGCGACTGCAGGAACTTATGTTAAAAGAAACAGATGTTAGTCTGCCGACCTTGATTATGATTTCAGAAGATTCAGAGGCTTTAGTTTGTCTTAGCGGCTTGGATGAGATTAAAGAAAAGCTTGAAGATACACTTAAGCAGGCTGCAAAACCAGGGCAATTTGTTTCTAGTGAAGCGGCACTTGAATCGGATGAAAAAACAGAGGCTGCATCTCTGATAGAAAATGAAAGTCAGAACCAGATGCAGATATCAAGCAGTGACTGGAAAGAGCAGCTTCTTGAAGCTGTTTCTAAAGATAAAAGCACCGACTCTGTTATTTTATATTTTTCTACTGTTTCCTGTACTGACTGCAGTGAAGTAAAATCGCTTTTGAAAAAGATGACTGATGAGCAGACAACAAAAAAGCCTCTTGTAATACATGAGTTTAATATTGCAGAGGAAGATAATGTAGTTTTGCTGCAGAAGTTGTTTTCAATCTATGATGTTGCATCAGATAAGCAGCAGGTTCCGATTGTTTTCTTTAGTGGCGGTTATTTAAGCGGAGCAAAGGCTGTAACACAAGAACTAGAACAAAAGTGGAAAGATGATGAGCTTACTGGATTTAATCTGGAAAATATACTGTCAGATGATGCTTCCTGGAAGGAAGAAAATAAAGATCAGGCATCTTTTAAGACTTATATAGGACTTGCAGCAGCTGGCTTTATTAACGGAGTCAATCCATGTGGTGCTTCTATGCTTTTGATGCTGCTTGCAGCGATTGCAATGTCAGGACGTTCTGTTATAAAAACGGGATGTGCCTATCTTGCAGGAAAGTTTACAGCATACTGTGCGATGGGAATGGGATTATATAAACTTTTCATGGCGATAGGGCAGGATATATTTTTGAGTATCAGTAATGTATTTACATGGATTTTTGCAGCAGTATTTTTTATACTTGCGATATTATATCTGATTGATTTTGTCAATGTAAAACGAAAACAGTACGGAAAAATACGAATGCAGCTTCCTACAGCGCTTCGTAAATGGAATCATGAGCGCATTGAAAAGGCATCTAAAATAAATGCAAAGTGGATGATTCCGGCAGCAGTTGTTTTAGGAATTGTGATTTCAGTAGGAGAATTTTTCTGCACGGGGCAAGTATATTTAGCTGCTATTCTTTACATGATGAAGATGCAGCAGGAAATGAAACTTCAGACAAATGTAGCATTTATTGTTTATGTAACGGCGATGTGCATACCAAGCTTTTTGATTGTATTAGTAATCGAAAAGACAAAAAATGTAATTCATATGTCAAATAAGACATTAGAATGGCTTCCAGCCATTAAGCTTGTGACTGCGATTGTATTTTTTATATTTGCCGTGTTCATGCTTATGCAATAATCCAGCTTAATGCCTGCCGCAGACAATAGCGCTGGCAGCAGATATTATGTCAGTCTTTTGTAAGCTCTGCATGATCAATAGGTTCAATGCCGGTATATTCTTCAAGCAAAGCAAAATCAGGCGTGCCATTTGTGATCATATCGGTCAGCTTTGCGACTAGATATTGACGGGCAGCACCGCGATGAATATAGCAAGGCTGAGGGTCTTTGTAGAGGTCCATGCAGGTCGTAAGAATTGTTTTTTCGCTAAGTGGTATATCACTAAGCGGTCCACGGTAAAGTTCGATATTTTCAGCCGAAAGGACTAGTTCTGGCACAGATGCTTTCTTTTTTCCAAAGTGAAACATAGGTAATCTCCTTTATAAGATATGTTTTAATGTCGAAATAAAGACTAACCTTAGTATATCACTTGGACACAAAAAAGGGAATAGATTACATTGCTTTTGGGGAAGTGATGCTGAAAAAAGTGATAAAAATGTGAAAGAAATGTGTCAAAGATGTGAAAAATATGTTGCAAAGTGAAAAATAATTGGTTATAATAAAAGTAGCATCATTCAAAAGCTACGTTAAAATGTAAAAAGTAACAAAAAAGCACTTTTTAAGAACATACCTGAGAGATGACATATATGCGGTGGAAGGTATGAAAAGAGAGAAGAAAAATCAAAAGGGAGGAATTTCAAATGAGAAAGTTCACAAAGGCAGCAGCAATGCTCTGCGCAGCAGCAATGGTAATCCCGTCCGCATCTGTATTTGCAGCAGAAGACGGCGGTGCATCTGAGCTTACAGAAGTAGGTACATATCCAATCAGTGAGGAGCCGCTTGAGTTCACAATGTTCCGTACCAACATGCCAAACGTAGAAGACTTCCAGACAAACGACTTTACAAAGTATATGGAAGATCTGACCAACATCAAGTTCACCTTCGAGGCAGCTGCACGTGATGACCGTGCTGAGAAGCTGAACATGGAGTTCAACACAAATACCTATCCAGACGTTATCATGCACTATGCACCAGACGCAGCAAAGTGGGGCGTTGAGGAAGGCATCCTGATTCCGCTGGATGATCTGATTGAGGCAAATATGCCAAACTACATGGAGAAGATGGGCCAGTATCTTGATCAGATGAGAGAAACTGATGGACATATCTATCAGCTTGCTGGTCTGAATGAGTGTTATCATTGCCAGTATGCTCGTAAGATGTGGGTAAATACACATTATCTTGAGGAGATGGGTGTAGAAGTTCCGCAGACAACTGAGGAGTTTTATGAGGTATGTAAGAAGTTCGTAGAGACATATCCTGACAAGATCGCAATCGGCGGTGCAAGCTCAGGCTGGTATGTTGATTTTGTAGCATGGCTTATGGGTTCCTTCACACTGGATTCCGGTGAATATGGAAAGCTTGCTTTAACTCCAGACGGAGAGATAGTTAGTGCGGCTACCACCGAGGAGTGGAGAGAGGGTCTTCGCTACATCAAGAGCCTGTATGATATCGGTGCAATTTATGATGGAAACTTTACACAGGATGCAGAGCAGCTTCGTACAATCATGAATCAGGAAGATGTTCCGGTTCTGTTCGTTCCATTTGGAACCATTTCCGATGGAATTGATTCTGATTCCAACAATGAAGTTTACAGACAGTATCAGTGTATTTCTCCTCTGGAAGGACCAGATGGAACACGCATTACACCATACTTCAAATATAGTGGTCTTGAGACAGGAAGCTTTTCTATTACAGACAAGTGTTCAAATCCGGCAGCAGTTCTTCGCTGGGTAGATTACTTCTTCTCTGAGAAAGGTGATATCTCCGCACAGTTTGGTGCTGATGAAGGAAAAGACTGGGTTTGGGAACCAAACGATGGTTCTGTAGGCTTAAATGGTGAGCCGGCTATGTATAAGATCTCTGATGAGGCTCAGTATTCTTCTGAGGTACAGAATCATGACTGGCAGGATCTTGTAATCCGTTATGCACCGGCTGAGTATCGTCTGGGCGCTGCAACCGATCCGGATGTAGATACTGGTACAAGTGCAGGTCTTGAGAAACTTCTGTATGATGCAACAAAGGAAAAGCAGGAGCCATACGGACAGAATCCAGAGAATGGTGATCTTGATGTATTGCCAGATCTTAAGATGACAGCTGATGAGTCTACCGAGCTGCAGACTATTCAGGTTGAGGTTAAGAATTATATCAATAGTGCAAAGGTTGCATTTATTACTGGAACAAAGAGCCTTGATGATGATTGGGATACCTATCTGAAGGAACTGGATGCATGTGGTCTTCAGACTATGATCGATATCTATCAGGCAGCATATGACAGACAGTTTAAGGCTGAATAAGCTGGTGTGTATATACTGTGGCAGATGATCTGACTGTGGAGGAGGCAGGTGGAACTTCCACCTGCCTTTTTCTAATGACTTTTGGCCGTGACGTATAAATGAAAAGTCAGAATAAAAGTGCTGTCATGAAAAAAACAAAAAAAGGAGGTCACCTGATCTTGAAAGAAATAAGTAAACCAAAAAAGAAAAAGAAGCTCGGAAAGAGCTATAATTGGCAGTTCTGGGCAATTATTGCATTGCCGATGATCTATGCATTTGTTTTTGCCTATATTCCGATGGGTGGAATTATCGTTGCATTCCAGAAATATTCCCCAAGAAAGGGAATCTTAGGAAGTGAGTGGGTTGGACTGAAGTATTTTAAGCAGTTCTTTACAACACCATCCAGCAGAAAAATTATTTTCAATACATTATATCTTGGTATTTATAGTTTAATTGCAGGATTCCCGATTCCGATTCTTCTGGCAATTCTGTTAAACGAGATGAGAAGCAAGAAGTATAAGAAATTTATCCAAATGGTTACTTATGCACCATACTTTATTTCTACCGTTGTTATGGTTGGTATGATGATGCGTATGATGGATATGCGTACTGGTATCATCAACCGCGCACTGCAGTCAATCGGTATTGGTCCTATTAACTTCTTTGGTGAAGTTAATCTGTTCCCGTCACTTTATGTATGGAGTGGTATCTGGCAGGGTGCTGGTTATTCTTCTATTATTTATATAGCAGCACTTGCCGGTGTAAGCCCTGAGCTTCAAGAGGCAGCTATCGTAGATGGTGCAAACCGTTTCCAGAGAATTATTCACGTGGATCTGCCGGCAATCGTTCCAACAATTATCACAATGCTTATCTTTAACTGTGCAAGCATTATGAACATCGGATTCGATAAGGTTTATCTGATGCAGAATGATATGAATATAGACCGTGCAGAGGTAATCTCAACATTCGTTTATAAGGTTGGTCTTACGAGAGGTGATTTCTCATTCTCAACTGCGGCCGGTCTGTTCCAGTCTCTTGTAAGCTTTATTCTTCTTGTTATAGTAAACAAGATTTGTAAGACGGTAACAGAGACGAGTCTGTGGTAAAGGAGGGAGAAACGAATGAGTAAGACACAGGTAAAATCAAACGACCGTTTTAGCAAGTTTAGAATGGAAAGCCCACTAGGCAAGTTTTTTACAATTTTGCTGTATGTGGTTATGACGATCATTGTATTGATCGTGCTTCTTCCAGTACTTCATATCATTGCGGCATCCTTCTCTGATCCGCAGGCGATGATCAGCGGCAAGGTATCCTTCTGGCCGAAGGACTTTACACTGCGAGGATATGAGGCAGTATTTACATATAAAAAGTTTTGGACAGGTTTTCGTAATTCCCTGTTCTACATGGTATTCGGAACATTTATCAACATTGTAATGACACTTCTTTGTGCATATCCTCTTTCAAGAAAAGAGTTTACCGCGCGCAATAAGGTTGCAATGTTCTTCGTATTCACAATGTATTTCTCTGGTGGTATGGTTCCAAGCTTCATGCTCGTAAATGCACTTGGCCTTGTAGATACCATTTGGGCAATGCTTATTCCAGGCGCAATGTCTACATACAACATGATCATTGCAAGAACATATATGATCAACTCTATTCCAGATGAGCTGTATGAGGCAGCCGAGATTGATGGATGTACACCATTTAAGTATTTGATTCGTATTGTTGTTCCGCTGTCAAAACCTATTATCGCAGTACTTGTTCTGTACTATGGTGTTGCAAGATGGAACTCCTATCAGGATGCAATTTTGTACTTACAGAAGGCAAATTATTTACAGCCATTACAGATCATCCTTCGTGAGATCCTTATTATGAATGATATTGATGAGACGATGATGGGCAATGCCGATGCACTGGCAAGACAGAGAGGTTTGAAGGATCTTCTTCAGTACTCTGTTATCGTTATTGCGTCAGTTCCAGTTATGATAATTTATCCATTTGTTCAGAAATACTTCGTAAAGGGTGTTATGATCGGAGCAGTAAAGGGCTAATCAATGAGAAATGGGGTAAGGGGAGTTATGTCCTTTTACAAGTAAAAACCGTTTAGTTATGCATAAAAAGAGGCTGTGAAAAAATAATTTCTTATTTTTTCACAGCTCAAGATTGGAGGATATATGTACCAATTTAACCGTGAAGAGTACAACAAGAGAATGGAATGGTATGTAGATGCCAGATTCGGAATGTTTATCCATTGGGGACTGTATTCAATTCCAGCAAGAGGCGAGTGGGTGCGCAGTGTTGAGGAAATTCCGAAGGAAGACTACATGAAATATTTTTATGAGTTTGATCCTAAGGATTATGATCCAAAGAAATGGGCGAGAGCGGCAAAAGAAGCCGGTATGAAATACGTAGTATTAACAGCTAAGCATCATGATGGTTTTTGTCTGTTTGACAGTAAGTATACAGAGTTCAAGTCTACTAATACAAAATGCGGCCGCGATCTTGTTGCAGAGTACGTAGAAGCAGTTCGAGCAGAAGGCTTGAAAGTTGGTCTGTATTTTTCTTTGATCGATTGGTATCATGATGATTTTCCACACTACGGTGATCGTCAGCATCCAATGAGGAATAACCCGGCCTACACGAATGAAAATCGTAATTGGGATAATTATGTAACGTTTATGCATAATCAGGTGCGAGAGATTTGTACTAACTATGGCCAGATTGATGTGTTGTGGTTTGATTTCTCTTATGACAATATGATGGGCGAAAAGTGGGGTGCTACAAAGCTTGTAAATATGGTAAGAGAGCTTCAGCCGCAGGTTATTATTGATAACCGATTAGAAGCAAGTGGACAGGGCTATGGCTCACTGGCAACAGGAAACCCAACTCCATATCACGGTGATTTTGTAAGCCCAGAGCAGATTATTCCGCCACATGGTATTCGCGATGTAAACGGTGATCCGCTGAACTGGGAAGCATGTATTACGATGAACAACAACTGGGGATATTGTGCTAGAGACAAGTTCTTTAAGCCATCCTCAATGATCATAAAAAAGTTGGTAGAGTGTGTATCAAAGGGAGGCAACATGCTTTTGAATGTTGGCCCCGATGCATATGGAAACATTCCGCCTGAGTCGTTGCAGATTTTGAGCGAGATCGGTGCATGGATGAAGAAAAATAGTAAAAGTGTTTATGGTTGTGGATTGGCAGGGATCGAAAAGCCAGATTATGGCCGTGTGACAAGAAATGGAAATCTGTTGTATTACCACATGTTTGAAAATACGATGGGACCAGTGCCGCTTACGGGAATTAAGCCAGGTACTATAAAGAAGATCCGTCTTTTATGTGATGGAAGTGAGGTACCGATTTCTGACAGCTGGGTTCATACCGATTACCCAGATATCGTGTTTGCAAATCTTGGACCAGATCCAGTTCTGCCAGATGCAGTAGATACCGTGCTGGAGGTTGAGCTGACAGAATAAAGATTTAATGAGAAAGGAATGGTAGATAAGAAATGCTGTTAGCATTAGAGCTGTCTTTGAAGGAAAAAATTGAAAAGCAGTATGAAGAGTGGATGGCTTGCTGTCCGAACAAAAAGAGAGAGATAGATGCGTGGATTAAAAGCGCAGATGAGGACGAGGCAGTCTGCATGAAGTACCTTTACGCGTATATGCATCCGTGTGATATTGTATCTTATGATGTAGAAGTGATTGCATCATATGTAAAGGCAACACTCGATATGTATGCGAATGTTCCATATGCAAAAAAGGTGCCGGCAGAGCTGTTCTTTACATATGTACTGTGCGTGCGTGTTAACAACGAGGATCTTGATAAGAGCCGTGAGTGGATTTACAGACAGCTTGTTGATCGCGTTAAGGATAAAAAGACAATGGTAGAGGCCGCACTTGAGGTTAACTACTGGTGCTATGAAAAGGCAACCTATATTCCGTCTGATGATCGTACTCTGGCGCCATTTGGTATGTGCAATTCCGCTCGTGGACGCTGTGGTGAGGAATCAACACTTGCTGTATCTGCTATGAGAAGTGTTGGTATTCCAGCAAGACAGTGTTATGTTCCGCGTTGGGCACACTGTGATGACAACCATGCATGGGTTGAGGTGTGGGCAGATGGCGATTGGCATTATCTTGGAGCATGTGAGCCAGAACCAGTACTTGATAAGGGTTGGTTTACTGCAGCTGCATCAAAGGCAATGCTTGTTCATGCAAAGGCATTTTCAGACCTGGAAAGCTCTGCAGAAATAGCCTACAAGACACCGCTTTATGCGCTGATGAATGTAACAGAGCGCTATGCAGATTGTGCGAAGCTGACTGTAACAGTAACTGATCATGGCGTACCAGTGCAGAATGTTTCTGTTTTATTCTGTCTTGTCAATTATAGTGAGCTTTTCCCACTTCATAAAGAAAAAACAGCATCTGATGGCAGTGTGTCCTTTATGACAGGTAAGGGTGATCTGTATGTATGCACCGTTTACAATGGAAAATATCTTGGTCAGAAAATTGATATGAGAGAGCAGCAGTCTGTTGTATTAAAGATGGAGCAGGCAGCAGATCCAGAGAAGATGGAAGGCATAATCGAGGAGCGCTTTGATTTGAACCCGCCGATTGAGGCTATGCCAAAGAGTACTGGTGCACAGATGAAGAGTGTGCATGAGGCTCGCCTTGCTGAGTGTGAGAAGATTCGCGCTGATTATGAGGAAGGCTTTGTAAAGGAAGATAAAGACAGCAGTGATCCGTGGAATCGCTATTTTGTCAATGCAAGAGGAAACAGACAGGAGCTTGAAAAATTCAGACAGATGACTGAGTTTACAGATGAGGATAAGCGTCTGATGCTTGATACGCTTCGTGATAAGGATTTTCTTGATACTACAGCAGAGGTACTTGCATCATATTTGCGTGTTGCATTGCCATATAAGAACAATTTCTGTACAGAGCTTTACCAGAAATATTTGCTTGCACCGCGTGCTGGTCATGAAAAGCTTATGGGAAGCAGAAGCCGTATTGTTTCTCTGTTATCTGAAAAAAAGGTATTCCCACAGGATGGCACATTGACTGCAAAGATGGTATGGGAGTATGTAAATCATGGCTTAAATACAGTGCCGGATTATGGAACAGGAAACTGGCCGGCAGAGGCAGATGGCTGTATAAAGTGTGAGATCATTACCGAGGTTTCAAAGAGAGTTGTCTTTGTTGAGATTTGCCGTGCTATTGGTATTTTGGCACGCTTAAATCCAGTAACAGGAAAGGCAGAGGGCGTTTGCGAAAAGAACGGTGAGATTTGCTTTGAGTCTATGGAAAAGGAAGTTCAAAAGATAGATGAGCCAGAGAAGCAGGTAACACTGACTTTAGTAAATAAATCTGATCGTAAGCTTGAGTACTGGCTTCATATGACGATTGCCCGTTTTGAAAATGATGTTTATCAGACGCAAAACTATGATGATCTTGCAATTGAGCCGGGAGAAGAAAAGGAACTTTCCTTGGCGAAAGGTGCTTACCGCATCATCACCACACAGCGTCAGATTGATGGTGGCGTCAGCTGTATCGCAAGCAGCTTTGTTATGAGCGAAGATCGTGTATTTGAGCTTCGTCAGGCACCGGCAAAGATTGCCGAAAAGTGTCATGAGGCAGAGCTTAGTGATGCGACAGTACAGCAGGTGACAGCAGAGGGAAAGATGGTTGGCGATCCTGTTTTGATGACTTCACTTTATCAGGGACAAAAATCAATTCTTGTTTTTGCAGATCCAGGAAAAGAGCCGACAGAGCATCTGTTCCAAGAGATCCTTGAGTGTAAGGAAGCTTACAAGAGGCAGGGATACAGAGTTATAATTGCACTTGAGAATACGGATGTTTTAAAGAACGAGACATTACAGCGTGTACTTCATGCAGGATTAAATCTTGTATGCGTGACAGTAAAGAATGATGCATATTTGTATCAGATGCATGAGGCACTTCACGTCGGAGACGAGCGTCTTCCATATGCTGTTGCAGTGAATACAGAAGGCAAGGGACTTTTTGCATTCGCAAACTATAACATTCGTACAGCATGGACATTGATGGAAATCCTTGATGCAAAGGGCTAATTGAAAGAAATTTTCAAAAAAACGAAATTTGATCTTCCAATTTCTTAAAGATCGCATTATAATGGTAGCCGCAAAGGTCAGACGCTTGCGGCTACCATTTGCTATTATATGAAAGTGGGGAGATACATTATGGTATCACAGATTTTAGCTGTCCTTATTTTTCTCGTGATGTTCGCCCTGATCATTACTGAGAAGATAGAGAGACACATTGTAACACTAGGCTGCGGTCTGCTTATGATCATTTTAGTATTCGGTATCACAATGCATAGCGGCAGCGCAATCATGGAGACGCTGAATATTGGAAGTATTTTCACAGCGGATTTCTGGCATGCTTCTAGTGAGGCAGGAGAGTCTTCATCTGGAATCAACTGGTCAACGATCATTTTTATCGCAGGTATGATGATCATGGTTGAAGGAATGGGAAAGGCAGGATTTTTCCGTTGGCTTTGTCTGCAGATTGCAAGACTTGTTCACTACAAGCCGACGGCTGTATTTGTTACCTTTATGATCATGTCATTTGTACTGGCTATGTTCATTGACAGTATTACAGTTATTTTGTTTTTGGCAGCAGTTACTATTGAACTTTGTCTTTTGTTAAAGAGCAATCCAGTACCGATGATTATCGCAGAGATTTTCTGTGCAAATCTTGGTGGATCAGCAACAATGTGTGGAGATCCGCCGAATATCATTATCGGAACCTCCATGGGCTACAGCTTCTTTGATTTCTTGACAAACACAGGTGCCATTGCAGCAATTTCACTTATTGTGGTTGTAGTTTACTTTTATTTCTGCTTCAGAAAGAAGCTTGTTGCACCGGGAACAGCGCCTGTTGATCCGGCATCTTGTCCAGATCCAAATTCTGCCATTACAGACAAGAAAGAGTTTATTAGCAGCGTTGTTATTTTCCTGATCGCAGTTGTTCTTCTTGTTTCACATGCAAATACAGGACTGACAGTTGCTTTCATCGGTACATTTATTGCAATTATTACTTTGATTGTAGAGCATAAGTATGCAGCAGAGCTGTTAAAGAAGGTTGATTACAAGACACTGCTGTTCTTTGTTGGACTTTTCGTTGTTGTTGGTGGTTTGGAGCAGACTGGCGTTCTTACAGTAATTGCTGAATTTATCAGCAAGGTAAGTGGTTCCAACACAAAGTTAATGGTAGCAATTATCATATGGATCTCAGCATTTGCAAGTGCATTCGTTGATAATATCCCGTTTGCAGCAACCATGATTCCAGTTATCAGAAGCTTGTCAGCACTGCAGGGTGTTGATTTGGAGACACTTTCATGGGCACTGGCAATGGGTACTGATATCGGAGGAAGTGCGACACCAATCGGTGCTTCCGCAAATGTAGTAGGTATTTCCGTATCTTCAAAGAATGGTCATCCGATTGGATGGGGCAAGTACTGTAAGTATGCAGCACCGGCAACCATCATTGTTGTTTTGATTTCTATGCTGTTCATATTTGCCAGATATATGTAATATGATACCAGGGTCAAAAGGTCAGAAATCCGATGCGAGCTCGCTTCAACATCATATATTCAAGGTTTTATAAAAATATTTACAAATTGACTTCAAAGTTATATAATTAAGATAAATTAATTTTGTCGTCAGGAGGAATGGCAATGAGTGATCAGTTGATAATAACATTAGGACGTGAATTTGGAAGCGGCGGACATGCAATTGCAGTAGAGTTGGCAAACAGATATGGCATTAAGCTTTATGACCACAATTTGTTAGACGCTGTAGCAGCAGAGAAAAACGTAGATGTCGAGACATTAAGACGCTACGATGAGAAGCCAAAAAAACTGCTGTTTTCAAGAAGCCAGAATGGTTTTTCAAGTTCTGCAGAAGAAAATGTAGCATTTTTACAGTTTGAGTATCTGAAGAAAAAAGCAGATGAGGGAGAGTCTTTCATCGTAGTTGGAAGATGTGCAGAGACTGTTTTGGGTGATCGCCCTAATGTGATTTCTTTGTTTGTTCTTGGTGATCGCGAAGTAAAGTGCAAGCGTGTTATGGAGGTCTATGATCTGTCTGAGCGTGATGCACAGTTTAAAATGGAGCGTCATGACAAGTACAGAAAACAGTATCACAACTACTACTGCAAGGATAAGTGGGGCGATTCAAGAGCCTATGACTTATGCATTAACAGCAGCCGATTGGGATTTGATGAGACAGTAAATGAGCTTGAGGATTATATCAATCGACGCAGAAAAATGTTCAAGTAAAAAGAAAAAAGACAATGAGTGACGTTCTGCTTGATTTTTAGGCTAAAATTTGGCATAATAATCAGCGGAACGGGCATGCATAGAAAAAAGCCTGTTCCAAATGGAACGGGCCTTTTTGTTTTGGTTAGGATACATGGTAACCCATACGTTTGAGTTACATGGATCAAGAGATGTCCGATTACAGACGTCCACAGATCCAGTCCCAGATCTCGCCCCACCAAACGCGGCACGGGGATGCAAAATAGAAATCCATAATAGTTCCTCCTTTTTGTTAGTCAATGCTTCATTGCTGAGTTTACAATATCACACATAACTAAGAAAAACAAGTTTTTTCTGTATTCAGAAAGGATATATATGCCAATTCGATCCATTTGTTTTTTGCTTGGACAGCTGCTGTTTATTCCATCATATTTTTATATGACAAAGACATTAAAGAAAGAAAAGCTTCGTGCGCCTAGCTTCGTGCGCTTTCTTTTGGTATGCCCGCCCATGGCATACATTTATACGATTTTGTGCATGGGGCTGATTTATCGGCTTCTGCCCGGAAAAATATCATATGATATTATTTATGGTGTAGACTTTTTTGTATTTGGCATCTCCTTTTTACTGATGTATTTTTATGGACATATGATGGAGCCGGTGGGCAGTGCGGCACGCTTTTTGTATCTATGTTTGTATCTGTTGTCCATGCCATTTACAGCTACATATGATTCACTTACAATGACAGTGCTGATTGATCTTTTAATGCCGCTCATTGTTAATTTTATTTATTGCAAATGGGTTTGCCACCCAATCGTGGAGCTTCGAGAAGACTGCAATCGTATCAATGGTGTATTGCTTACGATTTTGATTATTGCAGAATGCCTGTTTTTGCTTAGAATCGCAGGTTTCTTGTTTGTTGAAAGCCATGTAGAACTAAAAAAGTATGATATATATTTTTCTGTTTACAGTTTTATCTATGCAATATTTGTCCTGATGTTTGTTTTTTCGGCGATTATTATTATTGTGCAGAATATCAAATCGGCAAGAATAAATGAGCTGGCGGCTGAGAAAAGTCATGAGCAGTCGATCGAGACGATTGAATCACTGGTGCGTGCCGTGGACGCAAAGGATAGTTATACAAATGGTCATTCTGCTCGTGTGGCAAAGTATACAAGACAGATCTCAAAACTGCTTGGATATGATGATGAGAAAGCCGATGGCATGTATTACATGGCATTGCTTCATGATGTCGGAAAGATTGGTGTTGATGATGCAATTTTAAGAAAGCCTGGTAAGCTGACTGATGAAGAGTTTGCGGCAATTAAGGCGCATACCGTGATTGGTTCACAGATTTTATCGCGCATCAGTTCAATGCCAGAACTTCAGTATGGTGCGCTGTATCACCACGAGCGCTGGGATGGACGTGGATATCCGAAAGGCTTAAAATGGGAAGAGATACCAGAAGCAGCGCGTATAATTGCAGTTGCTGATGCATATGATGCGATGACCTCAAATAGATCGTATCGAAAGGCATTAACGCAAGACTGCGTGCATGATGAAATTGTAAATGGAATAGGCAGGCAGTTTTGGCCGCCTGCCGCAAGAGCAATGCTTAAAATGATGGATCAGGATATTCATTATGATATGCGTCAAAAAAATGATGAGTCATCACAAAATGACGAACAAAAATATGAATATGGGATCAGTTAAAAATAGAAGCATATGTATAGTTTTCGGCCTCTGTGTCAGTTAGTGTATGTGTCCATGACGGGCGCGCACCTGCGGCACCGGGGCCATAATTTTTGTATTCTGCAAAGTACACAGTATCGTGAGCATCAATCTTTCCCCAGTCGTGCCAGCCTTCAGGTTTGATATGATCACCTATCTCAGAATTTAAAATGACTACTTTTGCATACTCACGCCATGGGCGGCCAAGGTAACATGTATTAGGCTCACTTCCAATAAAGTGGCAATGATTGAATATGTAGCCATAAGTTTGACCTTTTGGCGATGAACCGGCCGTCACATAGCCACCGCCTTCAGGAAGTGATTCAAGTGTACAATTTTCAAAGTAGGCAGTGGCGCTTCCAAAAATAAAATCTACACCGCCGCAGATATAAGTATTTTTATAATATTGTCTTCCGTTGATGCGCGGGGCAAATTCCTTCGGACCGCGAAAGCCGCCAGGTTCCTTCTCTTTTTCAGGAAGAGGTCCCGTAAAGAGAGTGTCCTGACTTCCAATAAGACGGCAGTTTTCCACACGTATTCCTTCTCCCTCAGCATATAGAGCAATCGCCTGACCAACTTCCTTTCCAGCGCCAGCAGCATTTTCTACAGTGAGATTGCAAAGAGTAATATCCGGCGCATCTAAAAATAAAGTGTAGGTGCGAAAGGTACCTCGCTTTATTCCGTCTGGCATGATTTCTCTTGCATAGTCATCATATGTAAGAATCGTATTTGAAGCATCGTCGCCCATAAGTGTAACGTGAGGCTGTGAGACTGTCAGCTTTTCGTGATAGCGTCCCGGTGCAATGTGTATCGTAACAGGCATAGGAGCATAGGTTTTAGCAGCCTCAATAGCATCAGCAATGCGTGGAAAAGAAGTAGATTGTCCAGCGTTAATAGTAATCATAATGTTATCCTTTCTGATTTTGTGACTTAAATTTGTACCATACTGATATTTTAAAATATCACCTTTTTGCTGTCAATATGAGCTTGCGTTTTTGCGAACGCTATTGTAAGATGACGATAGAAAAATGAGTAACGATTCAAAGTCTCACAGAAATATTTAGGTCTTTGTGAACGTGGTTGAATTGTAATAAAAACGGAGGAAAAACAATGGTAATCAGAGAATACAGCAAGGTTGAACTGGTATTTAGCTCTAGTGAGAGCGAAGCAGTCAAGATTGCACTTGTGAATCTGCGGCGCGATTTAATTCGCACACTTGACTGCAGCGTAACAGAAAAGTTGTGTAAAACATATGTCCCGGTGCCTGATGAGAGCAAAAATGCGGATACATATGAATTTGCAGGTGTAGCAGCAGGAGACATCACACGTATCCTTGTCGGAACAGTGGGCAGTCTGCCAGAGTTAGACAAAAAGGCAGATATTTCAAAGCTTCAGGCAGAGGATGGCACGTACCGTAAGGAAGCTTTTTTGATTCAGGAAAAGGACGGAGAGCTTTTAATTGCAGGAACAGACCGCCGCGGTACAATTTATGGCATATATGATTTCTGTGAATGGCTTGGTGTATCACCATGGTATTTCTTTGCCGATGTGCCAGTGCGCCGCAGAAGTGAAGTCGTAATTGAAAGTGGTTACTGCAAGGTGGATTATCCGTCTGTTGAGTACAGAGGAATTTTTATCAACGACGAGGAAGAGTTAGAGCATTGGGTATGGCGCTATATGGGTGAAACGACCATCGGTGTAAAGACATATGAAAAGATTTTTGAACTGCTGCTTCGCTTAAAGCTCAATTATATCTGGCCGGCAATGCATGTCAATTCCTTTAATCTAAAACAGGAAAATGGTGCGCTTGCAAACCGCATGGGCATAGTTGTCGGAACGTCTCACTGTGATATGCTGATGAGAAGCAATAATCGCGAGTGGAAGCCGTGGCTTGCAAAGAAGGGCTATACAGATGTGGAATATGATTTTTCTATTCCAGGCAGAAACCGTGAAATCTTAAAGGAGTACTGGCGCGAGAGCGTAGAGCAAAACCGTGATTTTGAAGTAAGCTACACAGTTGGTATGAGAGGAATCCACGACTCAGGTTTTGAGACAAAATCACTTGAAGGTCTGACAGGAGAGAAACTACTAAAAGCTAAAATTGAGCTGCTTGAATCTGTTATGGCAGCACAACAGGAGATTCTTTCTGAAACATTAGACACCGAGCCTATGAAGACCTTTGTGCCGTACAAAGAAGTGCTTGAGCTTTATGATAATGGCTTAAAGGTGCCGGAAGATCTGACACTGATCTGGACAAATGACAACTATGGTTATGTGCGCCGCTATCCAGGCGAGAAGGAAAAGGCAAGAAAGAGCGGAAATGGTATTTATTATCATAATTCCTACTGGGCACCGCCGGGAGCTTCCTATCTGTTTATCTGCTCAATTCCAATGTCTCACACTAGAAATGAGCTGTTAAAGGCATACAAAGAAGGCATTCAGAAGGTGTGGGTTACAAATTTCGGCGCAATTAAGCCACTAGAGCAGCAGCTTTCCTTCTACGCAAAGCTTGCATGGGAGGCAGATGGAGATGATAATCGCGATCTTGAAACCTTTGACGAAACTATTTTTTTGACAAGATGGTTAGACAGCATGTTTACAGGACAGCCAGGAAAAGCAGCAGCAGCGCTCCTATTAGAATTTGATCAGCTCACAAATGCAAGAAAGCTTGAGCATATGGATGATTATTGCTTTTCACAGACAGCATTTGGAGATGAGGCAGCAGCACGCATGCATCGTTATGAATATATTTGCAGTGAGCTGGAGAAGATTTATGAGAACTTGCCAGAGCAGGAGAAGGATGCCTTTTTCCAGATGATATTGATGAAGGTGCAGGCAGCTTATTTTACAAATGGCATGTATTATTATGCAGATCGCAGCCGTCTTTGCATAAGACAGGGCAAAAACAGTGATGCAAAGCGTTATACCGATAAGAGCCATGCATTTGATCTGGCGCGCAGAAAGCTTCTCTACTACTACAATCACGTTATGAGTAATGGAAAGTGGAATGGCATATTAACACCAGAGGATTTCCCACCGCCGCGCACAGCTATGTATCCATCATGCCGTGTGCCATTACATGCAGCTGCAGATCAGTTGATTGTTACCTGCTGGAATAACCAAAGTGAGCTCACCTTCACAGACAGCACACACGGTAACGCGAAATGGATTGAACTTGCAAATGCAGGAGACGGCGCACTGTCATATAAGATTGAAAAGCCAGAGTGGCTTGAGATTGTCGGTGCACTTCCAACAGAAGGAACACTTACAAAAGAAACTCGCTTCGTTTTTAGCGTAATACCACAGACTAAATCATCAGAAGCACTTCACTCTGAAAATGCATCTAATGATGCAAAGTCATCACTTGTTCGCCACGGTGAAATCGTAGTATTTAGCGGTACACAAAAGGTTTGTACAATTCCAGTAACCGATAAGACCGATGATGTAAAGGCTCGTGTACAAAAGGATGCAGAAGATGCAAAGCTGACTAAGGCAGTAGCTTTGCATGTTGCGATTGAAGACAGCGGCAGATGTGTTATTGAGGCAGAAAATGGTACAGAAGTATCAAGCTTGGATGCAGCTGGCTGGAAGCTAATTTCTAATCTAGGCCGTTCACAGGGAAGTCTTTTGGAGGCAGAGATACCTGGTGCACAGTGGTCCTGCCCGTTCTATCTGACACAAGGTGGTGATTTTGTATTAGAGCTTCATCGTTTCCCAACGCTTTGCTCTGTGGGACGTATTCGTATTGGCATATCTGTAGACAATGGTGAAATGAATGTGTTTGAGTCGCAGTCAACAGATGAGCACCGTGCGAATTGGAAACATAACATACTAAACAATGTGGATAAGCTGACAGGCTGTTTTACTGGACTGGCAGCAGGACTTCACAGTCTCACCTTCACAGCAATTGATCCATATGTTTCATTCACACGCGCCGTTTTATACGATGAAAAGAGCGAGGCAGGAAAACAGCTGTCTTGTCAGCTTACAAGTCCGGCAAAACTTGTGGATGGAGCTTATAAAAGAAGCAATCTTGGAATTGTCCTGTCAAATCCAGAATGCGAAATGCTTCCTAAAAATATTGATCTTGATGCATATTGTGAGCACTGGTACGGTAATGTAACACCAGAGCCGCGCCCTGTTTTATATCTTCCGCTTGCAGCAGGAAAAGATTCGCTAGAAGAAGATGATATAATAATTCGTCCAGAAGAAAACAGCGATACGATTACGCCGCCGCAGATCTTGGCAAAAGCGGCAAGCACAGTCACAGAGGCAAATGGCATTATCGAAATTGACGCAGCATCTGCAATGGCACAAACTGCATTTGCATCTACAAATGACAGCGCAGACGGTACTTCTTGGAATTATTGTGACAGTCCGGCATATAACGAAAGTGGTCTTGCTATGTATATCGAAAAGGAAGGCTTATCATGGAGTGAACAAGAAGCGCCAAGCCTTCACTATATAGTTAAGGCACAGGGCGGACATTATCGTATATGGGTACATACATGGCAGTGGGGAGATGACTGTTCACACTATACTGTAGGAGTAGATGGCGTCATTGTACCAGAAAAAGAACTGTATGGCGGACGCACACTATGGAAATATGCATCAGAGCATGTATGGAAGTGGGCGCCAGTCTGGGAGTGCGAACTAGAGAAAGGTCAGCACGAAATAAGTGTTCACAGCATAAATTCACGTCTTCGCATTGATCAGATACGGTTGGAGAAGGTGTAATATTTTAAAGTGTAGCTGCAAAGCTTCGCAAAAGCACCGTAAGGAAGAAATAAAAGACCTGCCTGCCCATCACTGAGCAAGCAGGTCTGCTAATGTAATACTGTCAAGATAGTCATTTACAAGTTCACCTAGTTTCATCCACATACCGATTGTGCGGCATTCCGATGCCTTAGGGCAGGAGGTTGAGCCAGATTCAATACAGCCGACAGGTTCAAGACTTGTTTCTGTAAGGCGCAGGATTCTTCCGATTGTGTATTCACTGGGAGGCATAGTAAGACGATAGCCGCCTCCCTTGCCGCGCATGCCCTCAAGAAGGTGTTCCTGAACAAGAATTTTTAAAATGCTTTCCAGATATTTTTCAGAAATTCCCTGTCTGGCAGCAATTGATTTTAATGGAATATATGTTTCATTTGGATGCTCTGCGATATCAATCATAACACGCAAGGCATAACGTCCTCTGGTAGATACAATCATAAGTCACCTCAAAAATTGGATTAGCTGTGTCACAGCAGATAAACCTATTATACTACAAGGTAAAAAGGAAATCAAATAAAATGTATCTTTTTTAGAACAGAAAAGTGAGAAAACCCTCTGTACAAATCAGAAAAAATCTTCTACAATGAAATTGTGGCAGCGAGCATAGAGCCGCTGACCAGGGTCTGCGGCGCCGCCGTGGCAGACTTTTGTGTAAGCGGCGCAGAGAGGAAATTGAAAAATGAAAAAGACAGGTAAGACAGCAGCATTAGCATTGACCATGAGCATGGCAGTGACAGCAATGCCGTTTGGCGTATCGGCAGAGGAGACAGATAAGACAGTTGTGCGCATCAATATGGAGTCTGAGCCGGATAACTTAGATCCATGGCTTTCAGCAGCTAGCGACACAGAGGCCGTATTTCACAATGTATTCGAGGGACTTGTACTGTTTGATGAGACAGGAGCATTGATTCCGGGATTAGCCGAGAGCTGGGATATTTCCGATGATGGATTGACCTATACCTTTCATTTAAGAGACGACGTAACCTTCCACAATGGAAAGGCATTTTCGGCTGAGGACGTCGTATATACCTATGAATCTCTTTCCGGTTTAGGCGGAGAGGAAGCTCTTTCTTCTAAATTTAAAAATCTGACTTCTGTAGAAGCCGTTGATGATTACACAGTTACAATGACACTTGCTGAGGCTGATGCTGCATTTTTACAGTATACAAGAGTAGCAGTACTTCCAAAAGGATATGAGGATCAGTCAAGTGCTCCGGTAGGAACCGGCCCATTTGTGTTTGAAAAATATGTTCCGGGACAGATGGTTGTTCTGGAGAAAAATGAAGATTATTATGATGAATCCAGAATGCCAAAGATTGATGAGGCACAGATTTATATCATGGGTGATGACAGTGCCGTTTTGACAGCTTTGCAGTCAGGACAGCTTGATGCAGGAATTGTTTATGCAGACAGCGCTGATTATTTAACAGGTGACTTTACTGTAAACAGCTCTCCGCAGAACATGGTTCAGTTATTTGCGTTAAATAACTCAGCCACGCCATTTGATGATGTGCGTGTACGTCAGGCATTTGAGTATGCAGTTAATAAGGATCAGATTATTGACGGTGTATTTGCAGGATATGCTACAGAGCTTTATAGTAACTTCAGCCCGGTAATGTCTTATTTTTATAATGATGAGCTTGAAGATGTCTACACATATGATGTAGATAAGGCAAAGGAATTGATGGCAGAGGCAGGATATGAGGATGGCTTTGATATTACAATCACAGTTCCGTCTAATTATCAGAAGCATATTGATACTGCTCAGGTAATCGCACAGCAGTTAAAGCAGATCAATGTCAACGCAACTATTGAACCAGTTGAGTGGGGTCAGTGGTTAGAGCAGGTATACACAAATGCAGATTATCAGACAACAGTTGTTGGTTTGACAGGAAAGCTTGATCCAAACGATATTTTAGGTCGTTATGTAAGCGATTATGCAAAGAATTTCATGAAATATAATAATCCGGATTACGATAAACTGATCGAAGAAGCAAAGACAGCTTCTGATGAGGAGCGCGTTGAGTTATTTAAGGAGTGTCAGAAGATGCTGACAGATGACGCTGCTGCTGTATGGATCTGTGATCCGAATGCCATTGCTGTTACAAGAAGCGATTTAAAGGGCTACACTTTCTACCCGGTAAGCTTCATTGATTTAAGCAAGCTTTACTACGAGGAATAAATCTATATAAGAAAGGCAGCCCGGCGAAAGTTTTTTCGGCGGGCTGTTTTGGAGTCAGACGTATGAATTATTATATACAAAAAGTAGCGGGCCTTTTGGTAACGCTGCTGCTAGTGTCTTTTATTACATTTAGTGTTTTTCAGATTTTGCCGGGAAATCCTGCCTATATCATTCTTGGAGTAGATGCAGATCCAATGCAGATTGAGGCGCTGAATAAGAGCATGGGATTAGATAAGCCTGCACTTGTGCGTTATATAGATTGGATTGCAGGACTGTTTCGGGGCGATCTTGGAATTTCATATCGTTATCAGCAGCCGGTTGCACAGCTTATATCAGATGCGCTTGAAGTAACTGGAAGTCTTGCGATAATAACACTTATTCTGACATTGATAATTGGTGTTTTGGCTGGTGTGTGGCTGGCAGACCACTCAGATAAGTGGTATAGTCTTCCGCTTTCCATGCTCTCACAGGTCAGCATTTCCATCCCGTCTTTCTGTATGGCAATCTTTTTAATTAGCATTTTTACAGTTGGTTTAAAATGGCTTCCATCTATTGGTTTTGTATCATTTTCAGAAAGTCCGTCAGGATGGCTTAAAAGCCTTATATTGCCGTCATGCTCATTAGCGCTTGGTACAAGTGCAATAGTGATTCGTTATGTTAAGGTGTCAGTTAACGGACAAAGAAAGCAAGATTATGTGCGTACTGCATACAGTAAAGGTTTAGGAAAAAATAAGGTGATGTACCGTCATGTGCTTAGAAATTCCCTGATTCCGGTAATTACAATTTTTGGTATGACAGCAGCAGATATCTTAGGCGGAAGCATCATCGTCGAAAATGTTTTTTCCATGCCAGGAATCGGAAGGCTGATATCTGTCTCAATTTCAAGCAGAGATTTGCCGCTGTTGCAGGGACTGACCTTCTACTTAGCGCTCATTGTTGTGGTGTGCAATTTCGCCGTCGATCTGATCTATTCACTGGTAGATCCGAGAATTCGTCTGAAGTAAAGTAGATTGTTCACGGGCTAGTAACCTAGGCTAAGCCATCGTTCGAAGCCCAGTGATAACTTAGGCAGCCCGTGAACTCATTTATTTAGATTATAAAAAGGAAAACAATCCATGAAACGATATTTAAAAAATAAAAGCTTTCTTACAGGAGCAATTCTGGCGTTTATTATGCTTGGGATGCTTGTTGTCAGCTTATTTTGGCTGCCATATGATCCAGAAGAAATGTATCTTGCACCAAAGCTGTCGCTTCCTAGCATATCACATCTTATGGGAACAGATCAGTTTGGTCGAGATGTGATGAGCCGCATAATGAAGGGTATACAGGTATCATTTGGTATTGGTGTTGTCGTTGTAGCAGCAGGCGGACTTGTGGGAACACTTCTTGGTGCCTGCTCTGGATATTTTGGCGGTTATGTCGATGAAGTGATTATGAAAATCGTGGACGCACAGATGGCATTTCCTGGGATTTTGCTCGCGTTAATGCTGATGTGTATATTTGGACGCGGTTTAAGCAATACGATTCTGGCATTGTCAATCATGTCCATTCCGCGTTTTGTACGTATGGCGCGAAGCGGATTTTTAAAGCTTCGTGAAGCAGATTTTGTAAAAGCAGAGCGTGTCAGGGGAGCATCTGCACCGCGAATCATGTTTTTGCATATTTTGCCAAATCTATTCTCAGAGCTGACGGCAACTGCATCACTAACATTTGCGTCAGCTGTCATGTCAGAGGCAGGTTTAAGCTACTTAGGACTTGGTGTAGCACCGCCAAAGCCAAGTCTTGGACTGATGCTTTCAGATGCCCAGCAAACGCTTCTTATGGCACCATGGAACATTGCCATGCCAGCGATTGTGATTACATTGCTTGTCATGAGCTTTAATTTGATTGGAGACGGAATCCAGGAGGTGACTGAGCAATGATTGAATTTAGGGCAGAACATTTTTCATTGGATTTTGAAAATGAAAAAAAGTGGTATCAGGCGGTGACAGATTTTAATATGCACATTGATGCAGGAGAGATGGTTGCACTGATAGGAGAGTCAGGCTGCGGAAAATCCATCACGGCGCTTTCTATGATGGGCCTTCAGCCGCCAAATACACGCATTATGGGGCACATGTATTTAAACGGCGAAAATGGGCAAGAGGATTTAAATGAACTGACAAAAAAAGAGTGGACGTCAATTAGAGGAAAGCGTATTTCCATGATTTTTCAGGAGCCTATGACAGCTCTTAACCCACTTATTAAGGTAGGGAAACAGGTGCGTGAATGTCTTTTAACTCACCAAAAGGGTATAAGTAAAAAAGAGGCAAAGAGCCTTGTTTTAGAACAGCTAAAAAGCGTTGGTCTTCCAGATGTGGAAGATCTGTATGAATGCTATCCTCACCAGTTATCAGGTGGACAGCGCCAGCGAGTTATGATTGCAATGGCATTTATAAATAATCCAGCTCTTTTGATTGCCGATGAGCCAACAACTGCGCTTGATGTCACAATTCAGACGCAGATTATGGATTTGATGCGCCAGATGAATAAAAAAACTAATACAGCTATTCTTTTAATTTCTCATGATCTTGGCGTTGTAAGCCGTCTGTGCAGCCGTGTTTACATTATGTATGCGGGACGTATTGTGGAGAGTGGTCCGGTAGATGAAATTTTAACTAATCCGCTTCATCCATACACAAAAGGCCTTGTAGAGGCGATTCCTGATATTACAAAGCGCGGAAAGCCATTAAAGGCTATACCGGGCAGTGTGCCTGGACTATATGCAAGAAATAATACAGGCTGCGGCTTTGCAGAAAGATGCGAGTACTGTACAAATAAGTGCCAAAAAGAAGTGCCACCGCTAGTGCAGGAAGATGGACGCGCTGTAGCATGCTGGAATAAAAATTTTGACTCAGGAAGGGGCAATACTCATGACTGAACAAATAAAACAAAGACAGCCATTGATTGAGCTAAAAGATGTGACGAAAACATATCATGACGGCAAGAGAAAAGACGTTTTTGCCGTATCAAATTTTAATCTGACGCTTTACGAGGGGGAGACACTTGGCCTTGTCGGAGAGTCTGGCTGTGGAAAATCAACTATCGGAAATATGCTTGTTCATCTTTTTACACCAGACGAAGGTTCAATTTTATTTCGCGGACAAGACATTGCTTCAATGAATGAGAGGGAGTTTCATCCGCTTCGAAAAGAGATTCAGATGGTCTTTCAGGATCCATATTCTTCGCTTAATCCGAGAAAGAAAATTGGCTGGCTGTTAGAAGAACCGCTTAAGATTCATAGAAAGGATATGAAAAAAGAAGAGCGAAAGGCAAAGGTAGAGGAAATATTAAAAGAAGTTGGGCTTGATGCAGAGTATGCAAACCGATATCCCAAAGAACTTTCCGGAGGACAGCGCCAGCGTGTCAGCATTGCGCTAGCCTTTTTAATGAAGCCTTCCTTTATCGTGGCAGATGAGCCTGTCTCTGCACTTGATGTTTCGGTGCAGGCACAGATCTTAAATTTAATGCGTGAGCTGCAGGAAAAATATAAGCTGACATCCCTTTTCATTTCACATGATCTTGGTGTCGTTTCATATTTGTCCGACCGTATAGGTGTTATGTATTTGGGTCATCTTGTTGAGCTTGGTACGACAAAGGAGATTTTAGAACATCCAGCACACCCATACACAAAAGCATTATTTCATGCAAATGAGAAGGTGGTAGTGGGCGAGATTCCGAGCCCATCAGATCCGCCATCGGGATGTCCATTTCACACCAGATGTGAGTGCTGCACCGAGCGATGCAAAACAGAAATGCCACAGATGCGAACACTTTCGGGTGATGAATACGATGTTCACATTGCGGCATGTCATAGGATACCAGTGTAACTGCATAGCAATCCGTTGGTATCATTAAAATTACCCTTTCGAGCGAATTGCCTTTTGCTTCCACTTTCCTGATGCATAGCGAAGCAGGCATACGATAGATACTACAAGCCAGGTAAGTCCAGTTGTAATCCAAATGCCCCAATAGCCGATCTTTGGAATCTTTGTTAGGATATTGGAGAAAAGCAGACGGCAGACAACTTCAGTAATTCCATTAATAACGGAAAATCCAGCATCGCCGCATCCGTTTAAAATACCTCTTGGAATATAGATCATTCCAAGGAAGAAATAACATACACTTGTAATGCGAAGCGCGGATGCGCCAAGTTCAATAACGTCGGTTTCTTTGACAAAGAGACCGGCGATATTTTTTCCAAAAATAAACATGATAGGAATCATAATGGCACTAAAAATTCCAACAATATAGATGGACTTTTTAAAGCCGAGCTTCACACGGTCTGTTTTGCCGGCACCCATATTTTGACCAGCGTATGTCGTGAGTGCCGCGCAAAGAGAGTTGTACGGCTGGTTGATCAGCTGCTCAATACGGTTTGTGATCGTAAAAGCAGACACAACAGTGGAACCAAAGCTGTTGACAACATATTGCAGCGCAATACATGAGAGTGCTATCATGCTGCCTTGCAGTGCAATCGGAACACCAAGTCGATATGATGTGCCGATAATTGAAAAATTAGGCTTTAGCTGCTCCTTTGTCATGTGAAAATATGGAACCTTTTTAAATGCATAGATTAGGCTTACGACAGCAGACAGTGTCTGTGAAAGAATGGTCGCAAATGCCACACCAAATACTCCAAGGTGAAATACAACGACAAAGAGAAGATCTAAAAGTACGTTGCAAATGCTTGCCATGATTAGAAAGTAAAGTGGTGTTTTTGAATTGCCAAGTGCCTGCAAAATTGAAGAGACACCATTATAGAGTGTGATTGCGACAATTCCTAGGCAAGTTGTTCGCATGTAGATAATAGAGTTATCTATGATATCCTCTGGAGTCTTTAAGAGGCGAAGTGCGGCGGGAGCAATCAGATAACACACAGCGCTTACCACAATAGCAGTAAAAATTAATACATAGAATGAGTTTGCAATAGTTGCGCGAACCTGATCGAATTGTTTGGCACCGTAATTTTGTGAGACAATTATACCGATTCCAAGGGCAAGACCAGATGAAAGTGAGAAAAACAGCCAGCTTATTGAGCCACAGGCACCGACAGCACCAAGCGCATTAGAACCAACGAAATTTCCCACTACAACTGTATCAACCATGTTATATAACTGCTGAAAAATGTTGCCAATAATTAAAGGAATTGAGAAGGTCAGAATTAGTCTGACCGGGCTGCCCTTTGTCATGTCGGCAGTATTTGATGAAGGCTTCATATATATTCCCTCCCTAATGTATAGTCTGCCTTTTTTTTAACATGGTAAAAGCACGTTGTAAATGGATTATTTTTGCTTAAATTCAGCTTAAAAGATAGATATTATTGTCTAGTGCCGTACAGATGACCTGAAAACTCTCCAAACAGCGTTTCTTCCTGCTTGCGAAGGAAAACAGTAATATCTGATTCTCCAAATACAGCCTGAATATGGATAGAGCCAACAGAGGTATCAAGCAGGTGAATGCGGATGTAAAGCATGTTTTCGTTAAGCCATTCTGCGCTTGCTGCATAATGCATAGAAACAGGCACAGGCTCATCGGCACGGTTTCCCATATGTGTAGTCATATTAAGTGTACCTTCTTTTAAAGCACCAAATCCAAATTCAAAAGTCACTGGGAAATCCACCTTGGATGGAAAAACATGGCACTTTAGTGATACTTTTCCAGTACATGATGGTGTCAGTGGCTCACTCATCTCAAATGAAATCTCATCCCAAATTGTTTCATTTATGATGTTTTTATCAAGTGCCTCTGCAGCGTCAGAAGCCTTTTTGATTACATATGTCCCTTCAAAACTTGACATAATTGGCCTGAAATTTGTTAAAAAACTTGTGTTTATGTCATTGACATTTTCAAATTTGTTGTTCCACGTCTCAGAAGCAGCTTTATTATGGTTAAGCGGCTGCATTGCAAGCTTACTCATAAATTGCTCAAAAGCAAGTTTTTCTTCGTCAGATGGTGTCCATGGAGATTGTCTTTTTTCTAACTCAGGGAGAATGTGACAAAAAATAGCATCGTAGATGACCTGATTGCCGCCCTGATAGCCTTGAGTGTCAGCAGTTGTCACGATTGCCGTGTTATATTCTGGCAAAAGAATAGCAAGCTGACCGCCCATTCCGTAGCAAACGATTGAGTTATGTTCACCAATCCAAAACTGTAATCCATAACCCTGGCTTTCAGATGGAACGGGACCTGTGACACATGTTGCTGTCTGAAATGAGGTCGATTCTTTAATATAATCAGCCGAAATATACTGTTTTCCATTCAACTTTCCGTTATTTAAGATCAAAAGTGCAAAGAGCATCAAATCGCGTGAGGTTGCCATAAGACCAGAACCGCCCATACTAACGCCAAAACCATCTGTAAGACAATAGGCCTCTTTTGAGAAACCGATTTCGTTTAAAACTTTGTTTCGAAGGTAGTCAAGCATTTTCATGCCGGTCAGCTTTTCTACAAGAGCGCACAGTGTATGTGAGGAAGATGTATCATAGTGAAACACAGTTCCAGGCTTATGTGTAGGAGCTACGGTAAAAAAGCTTTTAACCCAGTCTGTTTTTGAACTGAATTTATCGTAAGTAGTTGAAGCGTGGCAGGAACGCATGGAGAGCATGTCGCGGATTGTGGTGGCAAGAAGCCATGGATGTGCCTCGGAAGTGTTCGGAACGTATTCTGGGAAAAATTTTACAATAGAATCATCAAGAGACAGGCGGCCTTCCTCCTGTAAAAATCCAATTGCGATGCTTACGAAGCTTTTTGTGACAGAAAACATCCGATGAAGGTCATTTTTCTTTACTGGTGCATAGTAGCCTTCTGCAACAAGACAGTTATCTTTGCAGAATAGAAAGCTGTGCATGGAAATTCCTCGTGCATCGATTTCGCGTAAAGCGTCCATGATGCAGGAAGCAGATATGCCTGTTGCTTCAGGAAATGTGGTGCTTGTAATTGTATTCATAAATAACAAAAATCCTCCTTCTTTTTGTTCAGTATAACGAATTAATTATGAAGTGTCAATTTAAGAACACAGAAAAAACAAAGAAAAGAATTAAAAGTGACGGAAACTTATTAGGAAAGAAAACGCTTATTAGTAAAAATTAAAAAACTACTTGTAATTTTATCGTTTACGTAGTAGAATGATAAACAAAGATGTTGTGATAAACAACAGATGTATATCTGAAGGAGGATTTCTAAATGGAGAAAAGAAAACTGATGGCACTAGCATCAAGTGCTGCAATGGTAATGGCTTCTATGGGCATTGCACCAGCTGTTATGGCAGATGAGGTAGAAAAGCCGGAGAAGATCACAGTAATGTTTGACGGTACCGTTTTCACACAGGAGAACGGACAGGCAGAGTTCGAGGCAAGATGGGAAGAGCTTACCGGTATTGACCTGCAGATCATTCAGCCAGACCATTCCCAGTACTATGATGTATTAGGTCAGACTATCGCAGGCGGCGATTGGCCGGATGTTGTTCTGTTAGGTTCTACATACTACGCTAGCTACGCAGCAGAGGGCGTTCTTTGGGATATGACAGAAGCATATGACAACTCCGAGCTCAAGGAGCGTATTACCGACCAGAGCGTTATCGATGGTTTAAAGATTGATGGTTCTCTGTACGGAATTTCTCCTGCAAGAGGAAATGGCTGCATCACTTATGTAAAGAAGGCATGGTTAGATAACTGTGGATTAGAGGTTCCGACTACTTATGATGAGTATCTGGCAATGCTTGAGGCATTTACCACTGGCGATCCAGATGGAAATGGTGTTGACGGCGATACATATGGTGTATCTTCTGCAGGTCTGATCGGAACTGAGGCTCCATATACAAACTATCTGCCGGAGTTCTATCAGGATGCTTACCCGAGCTTCTACAAGAATGATGAAGGCGTATGGGTAGATGGATTCACAGAGGATTCCATGAAGGCTGCTTTAGAGAGATTAAAGAGTGCATACGAGGCTGGCTACATTGATAAGGAGTCTCTGACTAATGCAACATCTGACTGCCGTACCAAGTTCTATGAGGATAAGTTTGGTGTATTCACATACTGGGCAGGAACATGGGCAACCAACTTAAAGACAAATCTTGAGGCAAATGGTCTTGACAGTGAGCTTGTAGCAATCCCGCCGATCGAGGAGCTTGGCGCTTATACAGAGCGTGTTGCACCGGCTTGGTGTATTACTGAGGCTTGCTCAAATCCAGAGGGTGTATATAAATACTTTATCGAGAGCATGTTAGATGGCGGCGATATGCAGTTCTTATGGACATATGGTGTAGAGGGTGTTCACTGGTCAACAGCAGCTGAGGAAGTTTGCGGTGTTAAATACGAGGAAGGCCAGTTCCATATGTTAGAGAACAGAGAGAAAGAGGGAACTGTTTACACAAAGAACCACATCGATCCAATGCTTGCAGTTGCTCCGCTTGAGAACGATCCAAAGGCAGAGGCAGTAGCAGAAGAAGCAAAGGTTTCTGCAGAGACTTTCCAGGAACACAGCAAGATGGCTCAGCTGGTTGTTTCTACTGATGAGATGGCAGAGTATAACGGTGATCTTACCACACTTAAGAATGAAGTAATCGCTAAGGTTGTTACTCAGGGCATGAGCGTTGAGGATGGTATGGCATACTTCGATCAGCAGGGTGGAAATAACTGGTCTCAGAAGATTGTTGATTCTCTGAACAACTAATCAGTCCCAAACCTGACTTGCATGCACTAAGTTAAAAGCGTATGCAGGATAATTGATTTGTATGACAGACGGATAGCTGCTGGGAGGCATATCAATAAATTTGACTCTCAGCAGTTTTTTTGTCTCTCAGATAGATGGAAGAAGCGCACATACAGTGAGATTTCTGACATCATTTTTTGATGCAGGAAAAATCCGAAGCATCTAAGTTTACAAATATAATAAAAAAGGAGAAGACGATGGCAAAAAAGAACACTATAACGCTCCCAGACGGGACTGTTGTATCACACAAGAAGCCACTCAAAGAGCAGATGTATAAGTACAGATGGTTCTATTTGATGTTCCTTCCTGTATTCATCTTTGTAGTAGTATTCTACTATCTGCCAATGTTCGGTATTGTTTATTCATTTACCGAGTACAAGCTGATTAAAGATCCTGTATGGACAGGATTCAAAAACTTTGAGACACTGTTTTCAAAGCCAATGTTCTGGCGTGCATTTAAAAATACGCTGTTTTTAAGTATCTCTAAGCTGCTTTTGAATACATTTGCAGCAGTAGTTGTTTCCCTGTTATTAAACGAGATTATAAACGTTCATTTTAAGAAGGTTGCACAGACAATTATTTATCTGCCGCATTTCTTATCTTGGGTTGTTACAGCATCTGTTTTTGGTTTGATTCTTTCACCATCAAGCCAGGGTCTTGTAAACTCTTTCCTTGTTTCAATCGGTGTGGTTGAAAAAGGAAGCGAGATTTATTTCCTTGGAAGCTTAAAGTGGTGGACACCAGCATTCTTCGTTATTAACGTATGGAAGGATACAGGATGGCAGACCATTATCATCATGGCAACACTTGTTGGTATCAGTCAGGAAATTTATGAAGCTGCTGGTATTGATGGAGCAGGACGCTGGAAGAAGATGTGGTACATCACCATGCCGGCACTGGCAAACACTATCATCACTGTTATCATCCTGAACTTGGCAAAGGTTCTTAACTTGTTCGAGTCTGTATTCGTATTACAGAATGATGCTGTTATGGAAAAGGCCGAGGTTATTCAGACATATGTTTACAACCAGACCTTCAACAGCGGCGGTATTCCAAACTATGGTTATACCACAGCGGTAGGTTTGTTCAAGTCACTTGTCGGATGCGTACTCGTATTGATCTGTAACTACATCAGTAAGAAGGTTCGCAACGGACGCGGTATTGTTTAAGGAGGTGGAGAACAAATGAAAGATCGTCCAAAGATTAGACTTTTTAATGTGATTAATGGAATCCTTTTTATTCTGATCTCCATTATCATGCTGATTCCGATTTATAAGGTATTAGTCGATTCCTTCGACTTAAGCTCTGCTTATGGTATGAGATTGTGGCCAAAGCAGTTTGGTTTGGCTGGATATGCGAGTGTACTGTCAAACCCGACCCTGTATCGTCCTTTGTTGATTTCTGTTGGAACAACACTGGTAGGTACATTCCTTGGTCTTGCACTTTCCACACTTGGTGCATACGTTCTTATTCAGTGGGATATGCCGGGAAGAACATTCTTTGCAAACTTCCTGTTGTTTACCATGATCTTCAACGGTGGTATGATCCCGACTTACTTGGTTATGAAAAATTTAGGTTTAACCAACAACCTGCTCGGTGTTGTACTTCTTCCGGCAATCAATATTTATAACCTCGTTTTGATGAGAAACTTCTTCGAGGGTATTCCGCAGAGCTTGTTTGAGGCAGCAACGCTTGATGGATGTACGCCAATGGCAACATTTATTAAGGTTGTACTTCCGCTTTCCAAGGCAGCACTTGCTTCCATCGGTCTGATGTTTGCAGTTGCTTACTGGAATGATTACACCAATTACAAGTTGTACATTACTGATTCTAGCCTCTATAACTTCCAGATGAAGTTAAGAAGTATCATGATGGGTAGTGATCTTCCGCAGGCAAACGGCGGTGCAACTGAGAATACCGTAAAGAGTGCGGCAATTATCATTGCAATTTTACCATTCATGATTCTGTATCCGTTCCTGCAGAAATACTTCGTAAAGGGTGTTAACGTAGGTGCTGTAAAGGGTTAAAAACAAATAAAAGGTGCGCTGTTGTCTTCGGATAACAGCGCCGTTTTTGATTAAAAGAGGGTTTAAATAATAGAACTTAGGAAGGGCTGGCTGTTATGGCAAAGGCAAAAGTAACCGAAAAAAATATTAAGCTGATCCTGCAGGGCAGTATGGGAAAGGCAATTCTCGCACTGGCAGTACCTGTTGTGATCAACAGTTTTTTACAGACTATGTATAATCTGACCGATACTTATTGGCTCGGACAGCTTGGAACAAATGAATTAGCAGCAATTAATCTTGTTTCGCCGCTGCAGCAAATTGTGGTAAACTTTGGATCAGGACTTACGGTGGCAGGTGCTGTTTTGATTGCACAGCTTATAGGAGCATCAAAAAAAGAAGAGGCGGCCTCCATGGCAAGTCAGATCTTTGTCTGTGCAATGATATTTTCCATCATTTGCGCCGGAGTTATTGCAATTTTTACTCCTACTGTGGTAAACTGGCTTGGAGCAGATGAGCCGACAGCAAAAGTTGCAAATGTGTATCTTAGGATTGTTATTTTAGATATGCCGTTTTTATACATGGTCAATATTTTTGCAGCGATTAGGCAGGCGCAGGGTGATACAGTATCACCTATGTTTTTAAATCTGACAGGAATTTTACTTAATGTTATACTTGACCCACTTTTAATGATTGTGATACACTGGGGAGCAGCAGGAGCAGCGCTTGCGACAGTTATTGCTAAGGCAGTTCCAGCAATGATTTCACTTGTCATCTTAAAGAGAGATACAACAGGTGTAAGGATTCGCTTAAAGGGCTTTCGCTTTGAAAAAAGCAAAATGAAGAGTATTCTCACAGTTGGTCTTCCGACTGCAATCGGTGGAAGTACAATGCAGCTTGGCTTTCTTTTAATGAGCAGAAATGTCTATGTGTATGGTACTGGAGCAATGGCAGCATACGGAATTGGCAACAAGGTAAATGGTCTTATCACGCTGCCGTCAAATGGTATTGGCTCAGCAGTTGCGACAATTGTTGGTCAAAACATTGGAGCTAATCAGATTGACCGCGCTGAAAAAGGCTATAAGATCGCAAGACGTGTGAGTGTTATTTTTTTGTTTGTTGGAGGACTGATTCTATCGCGTCCATTTTTATCAGAGGCGATAGTAGGGTTGTTTTCAACAGATGAAGAAGTAATAGCTATGGCTACAGATTTTCTTAGCATCATGGCGTTATGGTGCTTTACAAATGGTGTTTATAATTCCACAAGCGGTCTCTTTCAGGGAAGCGGTCATACTGAAGTTACGATGGCAGTTGATGCAACGAGGCTGTGGGTATTTCGATTTGCAACGCTTTATGTATGCGAGCATTGGCTTCATATGGGAGTTCGAAGCATCTGGTATAGCGTCGTTGTCAGCAATGCACTGTCATCTGTGATTTTGTATGTGGTATACCGCACGGGGCTTTGGAAGAAAAAGCGCGTGTAATTACAGTAATCTTACGGAAAGGAAGAATCATAGGATGAGCTACAGACTTGCCATATTTGATTTAGATGGAACAATTCTTGATACATTGGAGGATTTAAAGGAGAGCACAAATGCAGCGCTTGCTGCAAATGGGTATCCGGCGCGGACACTTGAAGAGGTGCGCTGTTTTGTTGGAAACGGCATTGGAAAACTCATTGAGCGAGCTGTGCCTAAGGGAACATCAAAGGAAGCAACCAAAAAGACGCTTGAGAGCTTTAAGGTTCACTATGGCATACACTGCGCAGACCACACAAAGCCTTATGATGGAATTATAAAGCTGTTAGAAGATTTGCGTAAATGCGGCATCCAGACGGCAGTTGTTTCAAATAAGGCAGACTTTGCCGTGCAGGAGCTTTGCAGTCAGTACTTTCCGAAAGCATTTGATTTTGTCGTTGGAGAGCGAGAAGGCATCAGAAGAAAACCTTGTCCGGACAGCGTTTTTGAAGTTCTAAAGACATTGAAAAAGACAGCGGCAGAGGCAGTTTATATTGGCGATTCCGATGTAGATGTAGATACGGCAAAAGAAGCAGGTATGGATGGAATTTTTGTAAACTGGGGATTTCGAGGCAGAGAATTTTTGCTTGAGCATGGCGCAAAATGTGTTGTAGATACGCCGGAAGAGTTAGAGAGGCTGCTTACTGGAAAAGCCTAAGCTAAAAATTCTAAGGGAAAGAAAAGGACTAGAAAAATGGCAGTAACAGCAAAGGACGTTGCAGAAGCATGCGGCGTATCCCGAATTACAGTAAATCGTGCACTGAGCGGAAATGAGAATGTGAAGCCAGAGACGCGAGAGAAAATCTTAAAAAAGGCACAGGAAATGGGATACGTTCCAAATCTTATCGCACGAAGTCTTGTAAATGGAAAAAGTAAAATGATTGGTATTGTGATTTCTGATATAAAAAATCTGTACTTTTCGGAGATTGTCGATGCTATAACACGCCAGGCGAGAGCACGCGGCTATATGGTCTGCACCTGTACACATGATAGTGATTGTCAGGAAGAAAAGCGTCTTATAGAGATGATGAAAGGCTATTGCGTTGACGGTATGATTTTAAACTGTGTTAACAGAGGCGGTGAGTTTAAAGACTGGCTTGATAAGCTGAATATGAAGTATGTGATCCTTGGCTATCAGCTCCTTCCTGAAAGTTATACAGTAGGTGTAAATGAAAATAAGTCTGTAAAGGATGTTGTGCGTTTTTTAAAGGCGCATGGATATAATAAGCAGGTATTTGTTGTTCCTCCTTTGTATGGAGAAGATGGTCGAATTAATATTCCTCATTACCAGAGAGCCTCTGGCTTTCAGGAAGAGGCAAAAAAGCAAGGCTGTGACTATCATATTTTGTATGGAAATGATACGAATGAGCAGGCACTTGAGTTTTTAAAAAAGAATACAGGGGAAAAGCCAGTATTTTTGTGTACAGGAGAAATGTTTGCCATACCAATGCAGAAATTTTTAAAAAAGAATGGATACCGTGCGCCAAAAGATTATGGTCTTATGACATATGACCGATTGATGTATCGCTTTTGGAATGAAGAGGCCATTGCTGCAGTAGATAATCATGTTGATCAGATAGGAACGAGTGTGGCAAATGCTGTTATTGATTTAATTGAAGAAAAAGAAATTCCTATGAATATAGAGGTGCCGTATGATCTTGAAGAGGGCACATCACTTTAAGAGATTAGAGGGGTCTTAATGGCCCTTCTTTTTATTGCATAGAATTTTCTTCGAGACACAGGGGAATATTATTAAAAAAAACGTAAAAATCCTAGAAAACCAGTTGACAAATTGTAAAAAATGATTATAATTGGAACCATAGACAAATGATCACGTGAACATTTTAAAAAAGATGTGCAAAACGCACAAAACACTACAAGTCTGCCCTTTTAAGGTCAGAGTATTATTAAGGAGGATTTTATTTATGAGAAAGCAGGTTTCTTTTGCTCTTGCACTGAGTATGGTTATGACATCTGGAATGGCAACCGTTGCCAATGCAGCAGCTGATGATGGAAAAACGAACGTGGTATTTTGGAACAGCTGGACAGGCGGCGATGGTGATACACTGGAAGCACTTGTAAACAAGTTTAATGAAGAGAGCGATACTGTACACGTAGAGATGACACGTACAACATCCTTCGGTGATATGCTTCAGACCAGCCTTCCAACTGGAGAGGCAGCAGATCTCGTTTTACTGAGTACAAACGAAATTACACGTTACAAGAGTTACCTTCGTTCCATGGATGATATCTGGGAGAATACAGGATTAAAAGAAGAAGATTTCTCACCGGCATATCTGAGCATGTGCTACAATGACGATACACTTTATGCAATACCATTCCAGATCAGCACATATATGATGTACTACAACAAGGATCTGTTTGAGCAGGCAGGAATTGAAGAAGTTCCAACAACATTTGATCAGTGGACAGAGGCAGCAGAGAAGATCAGTGCACTTTCTACCGCCGACAACCCGATTTATGGCTCTGGTTTATTCTATTGCTACAATGGTCAGAATCAGTCTGTAATACAGCGTTTTGGAACAGATTACATGATTACTGGAAATGAAGAGGACGGTTTCGAGGCAAATCTTCTTGACAATCAGGCATTTGCAGATGCCATGATCTGGATGAAGAATCTGTACGACAATGGATATAACCCACAGGAGACCGATATCGACTCTATGATGGCAGCAGGTCAGATTGGTCTTATGACAAACGGTGGATGGCTTAAGGGCACACTTGATGCATCAGGTGTAAATTATGGTATCGCAAGCTTACCGACTGTTACTGGAGAAGATCAGAAGGAATATGCACTTGGCGATATGTCAAGCTTTATGATCACTACATCTGCTACTGATGAGACAGCAAAGGCAGCAGAGGAGTTTATTAACTGGTGGATGACAGGAACCGGTCTTGAAGCATGTGAGACAACACAGGATGTTGATTACAGCAATGTAACACCAAATGCCGAGTGGTCTATTTCAATGTGCTACTTAAATGCATATCTGCCAACTGTTAACAGCAAGGAGTATCAGGCAGTTGATGTTCTTGTTGATTTGACACCAAGTGAGACTGCTCAAGTTCAGATGTTCACAGCACCTGGAACGCTGTTCTATAGCGATGCAGCAAGCTGCCAGGGCGACTATGTAGAAGATTGGGTATTTAATGGACCAACTGATCCGACTTATGATGATGTTCAGGATTTCTTTGCTGATTATCAGGCAGATTTAGAGGATTATATTGCTGACTATTATGATTGATCCGATATAAACGGTACGATTGGGTGACAGGAGGCGTGGGGATGCCGGAATGATCCGGTATCCCCACTTTTTATCAAAATCGGGGAGCGTTGCATCAGAGTTAGAAGGGAGAGCAGTATCATGACCGCAACTGGAAAAAAGAAAAACATATCTATTGAGAAAAGGCGTGAGAGAACAGCATATCTGTTTATAGCACCGGCAGCGATTTTAATAATTGCATTTTGCATTATTCCATTGATTGCATCATTTTATATCAGTACTCAGAAGATGGGTGTTGATTTATCAGCTGCCGAGTTTATTGGATTCGATAATTATAAAAAGATTGTCGGTGACAGACGTTTCTGGCAGAGCGTTGGCATTACATTAAAATATACCGTAGCAGAGATTCCGCTGCAGATGATAATAGGTGTTGTGCTGTCTGCGCTTTTGGCAAAGAATACACGTAAGAATAAGATTTTTAGAAGTATCTATTTTCTTCCAGTTATTGCATCGGCAGTAACAGTAGGTGTTACATGGCAGCTTGTTCTTCATTCAAATATTGGTATTTTCACATATTGGTTAAAGCTTCTTGGATTTTCTGATATCAATTTGCTTAATAATGCGAGTTCTGCTATTTTTGTAGTAGTATTTGTTGCGATCTGGAAGACTTTTGGTATTTCAACGATTATTCTTGTGGCAGCAATTCAGAATATCCCAGAGTCCCTATATGAAGCATCCGCAATTGACGGAGCAGGAAAACTAAGCCAGTTTTTCCATGTTACTCTGCCAGGCATTATGCCATCCTTCTGGTTTTTGCTTATGACACGTATTATTGGCTCTTTGCAGATGTTCGATATCGTGTACACATTGACGGGCGGAGGTCCAAGCCGTTCTACCACCACACTTGTTGTTTATATCTATGATACAGCGTTCAAGTCATTGGATAAGACTGGATATGCAACAGCGATGAGTGAGGTTTTGTTTGGTTTTATCATGATTATTACTGTTATCATGTATACCATTATGAACAAGACATCAGATGACTAAGATAATAAAACTTGGAAAGGCATGGTAGAAAAGATGAAAAATCAGGAATTAATTACAAATAAAAAGCCGCTTGATTTACAGATAAAAAACGGCATTAAATATTTTCCAGTCTTTGTTGTCCTGTGTGTATTTGCATTTTTGCTGTTGGCACCGCTTGTTTGGATGTGTCTTGGCTCATTCAAGAGTGATGCAGAGGTTATGCAATATCCGCCGAAGTTTTTTCCACAGGCAAACCATTTGCTTGAAAACTGGAAAACAGTCATGACAAGAATTGATTTTCTGACATTGACAAAAAATACAGTCATCTATGCAGTGGGCTGTACAATCCCTTCTATGTTTATCAATGCATTAGCTGGATATGCATTTGCACGTTTTAATTTTAAGGGGAAAAATTTATTATTTCTTCTGTTTTTGGCAACGATGATGATTCCATTTCAGGTAATCATGGTTCCGTTGTATTTGGAAGTTTATTATTTAAAGTGGCTCAATACCTACTGGGGTCTGATTATTCCAAAGGTTGCATCAGCATATTGGATATTCCTGTGCAGAGCAGCATTTCAGGAGCTTCCTAAGGAGCTTGAGGATGCGGCACGTATTGACGGACTTGGAGAGTTTGGCATTTTCTGGAAGATTATGCTGCCTCTTGTAAAGCCAACAATGATCACAATGCTTCTTCTTGGAATTAATAACTGCTGGAATGACCTGCTTTGGCCATTGATTGTGGCAAATGCATCCACGATGCGTACATTGTCAAATGGTCTGGCTATTTTTATAGGAGATCGTACTTCTGAGTATAGTTTGGCATTCACTGCGGCAGCTGTATCAATGCTTCCAATGCTTGTTCTTTACATCTTTGGACAAAAATATTTCGTTGCCGGACAGGTTTCTTCCGGAATTAAGGGATAATGACAAAAACAACATTTGAGAGAGGGAGACAAGATGGCATATTTACTTGCATATACGAAAAAAGGAGAAGGGTGCTACCCGGATTTTAATTACCCTGGACATGTTGGATATAATTGTGACTGGGAGCAGGCGATGCATCTGGCACTCAGCGAGGATGGAAAGAATTTTACACCACTTCGAAATAATACAGGCATCTTATTTGCAAAGGCATCTTTTGAGGAAGATGAGTTTGTCGGAGTTACAAAGACGTTAGTGGATCCTTGGATCTGCTGCGGAGAAGATGGTATATTTTATGTGCTGGCTGTTAGACGCAATCAAAATGCACCAGATTCAAAACATATTGGCCGCATGATGGTCTTTACATCAACAGATCTTGTTCATTACAGTGAGCCTGTTTTTGTGAAGCTGTCCGAAGAAGAAATTCGCAGACCACGCTGCCGATACGATAAAGAGCGTGCATCCTATTATGTGGAATGGGAGACAGCGTCAGGAAGATTTTGTGCATGCACAAAAGATTTGAAAAAAATAGAAAAAACTGAAAGTTGTACACAAACGCAATTTAACTTACAGCAGGAATTGCCACAGCATATAGACGGTTTTGGCACAGAAGACTGTGTGCTTGGAAATGTGATCGCAATTACGAAGGAGCAGGAACAAGTTTTAAGAGAATATTTTGACGAGATTTGCTATGTAAAGACAAAACCCATTCAGGTAAGCTGGCCTGTTGGAAAATCTATCAATTCTTTATTAGGCAGCAGCCCAAAGGCAGTATGTGTCTACAGTGATGGTTCAACACATGAAAAGATGGTTGAGTGGGACGAGGAAGCACTTTGCAGGGTAGATGTGAATAAGCCAGGAAGCTGGAAAATTCCAGGAAAAATCAAGCAGAAACGTTGGAAATTTCCGATACCGCTTAGATTTCTCCCAGATGAGCTTGTTGAATTTAATGGAATGTCTGATCCGTGCGTGACTGAATATCATGGAAAATATTACCTTTCGTCCTCAGGCACACATCACATTCAGCTTCGCATTGCAGATACAATAGAAGGAACCTTTGATGCTGAACCGACCGTCATCTATCGTATTCCATTGAAAAATGGTCTTAACTTTGTTGGAACATGGGCAGCAGAGCTTCACGAGATAGATGGTGTGTTATATCTATTTACTTCTCTCTGTGAGAATGCACAGTGGATTCATGTAAAATCAGTTATTCTTCGCTGTAATGGTGATCCGGCAGATCCTAATTCATGGGAAGCACCTAGAAAGTGTGTTAAGATAGATGGATCCGATCTGACCGAGGGCGGCATTTCACTTGATATGACATGGTTTCGTGATAATGGAAGAGATTATGTGATGTGGTCCGATCGTAAGATACATTATGGTGCAGATGATGAACATTTCGAGGCAGGAACAGCTGATGTTTATATCGCAACAGTTGATCCGAAAAAGCCATGGCAGCTGACAAGTGAGCCGCACTGTGTTGTGCGCCCTATGTATGGTTGGGATCGCTATGAGACACCGGTAGACGAAGGCCCATATTTACTTCGCCGCGGTGATGATCTCTTTGTAACAATTTCTGGATCTTCTACAAGCATGGGAGATCTATACGATGTTGGTTTGCTTCATGCAAAGAGTGGTGCAGATCTGCTGCAGGAAGAAAGCTGGACATGGCTTAGCTATCCGCTTTTGACAAAAGAAAGCGTGCCGGGCGAGTATGGACCAGGCCACAACAACTTTATTAAAGATCCAGACACAGGAGATGATTTGATGATTTATCATGCCATTCCACATGATGAAAACGACAAAACATTATTTCGCCAGCCGGGAATCCGTCGTGTACACTGGGCAAAGAATGGACTGCCATATCTTGAGATGACACCAGAGCGTGATCTGCCAGAAGGCAGCGAAAATGTAGTCATGGAACTTGTGGTTGAGTAAGGGGGGAACGCTGTGATTAAGTAAATGATGCGCGCTCACGTTTAAGCTCATCATGCAGTTGCCGCAAAGTCCACTTTCGATTAGTAGGTGTAAGAATTGCCTTTAAATCAATTTGGACTTTGCGGTTTTTTAATTCAAAAAGCATACGATTTAAGTGTTTTTCGCTTAGGTCACAGAAGATAAGAATACTGTCAGAGGGCAGTTTGTCAGCGGCAACTAAAGGAGAAATAGAGGCAGAGGAAGTGCTATTAACAGAGCTAATCTTTCCATTAACGATATTATCTAACGTTTCATTGTAGATAGCAGCATTTGCCTTAATCACTCGTATCTTCATATTAGAAGCGAGACGTTCAATTTCTCTTGTATTTTCAATTTGAAAGCAAATTAATTTTTCCATAAATATTGTAGAAGTCCTTTCATATAAATTTAGCAGTCTGATTCTATATTTGGAGTCAGGCTTTTTTCTTTTAGTATACAAAAAGTTATTCCATTTTACAAGTTGGAAACCATTAGGGACAGATAAAAAGCCACGTTACCTGTCCCCATGCATAAAAACCACTTGACAAATACCATACAGGGGTATATAGTAAAGTTACTTCAACAAAGTACCCCCTGGGGGTATATAAAAAATATAGGGAGGGTTTTATGTGTATGGAATATAATGAACAGTCTGTCTGTCCCCACTGTAAGCACACACAGCGAGATGAGGATCAAAAAAAGCTTCTCCAAAATCGCTTGCGCAGAATTGAAGGTCAGGTACGCGGTTTGCAGTCGATGTTAGAGCAGGACGCTTATTGCAACGACATTTTGATTCAGTCAGCTGCAGTCAGCGCTGCGCTTAGCGCTTTTAACCGTGAGCTTTTGGAAAATCACATCCGCCATTGTGTGGCAAGAGACATCCGTGAGGGTAAGGATGAGGTCATCGATGAGCTGATGGGGACACTCAAAAAATTAATGAAGTAATGCCAGTTAAGTAAAACTTATCACTTATGGCGTTACAAAAGAAAGGGGCATGTTTATGGAACAATACAATGTGACAGGCATGAGCTGTGCTGCCTGCAGCAGCAGAGTTGAAAAAGCCGTCTCAAAGGTACCAGGTGTAAGCACTTGTTCCGTCAGCCTATTGACAAATTCGATGGGCGTTGAGGGCAGCGCCAGTCCGGACAGCATTATCGCAGCAGTTGAGGCAGCCGGGTATGGGGCATCGTTAAAGGGTGCTTCTGACACAAGAAATGCATCGGCAAATCATGCGGCAGAGGAGGATGCATTAAAGGATAAGGAAACACCAGTGTTAAAGAAACGCCTGATCGCGTCAATTGGTTTTCTGGCAGTTTTGATGTATTTTTCAATGGGGCATATGATGTGGGGATGGCCGCTTCCATCATGGTTTGAAGGAAATCATGTTGCGATGGGACTTTTGCAGATGATTTTAGCAGCAATCGTTATGGTCATTAATCAGAAGTTTTTTATCAGCGGCTTTAAGAGCTTGTGGCATCGTGCACCAAACATGGATACACTTGTTGCACTAGGATCAATGGCATCATTTGTATGGAGTGTCATTGCACTGTTTTTGATGACAGATGCGCAGCTTCATGGAGATATGGAAGGTGTAATGCGCTACATGGACGAGTTCTATTTTGAATCAGCTGCCATGATTCTTACACTGATCACAGTCGGAAAGATGCTTGAAGCGCGCTCAAAGGGAAAGACAACAGATGCCCTAAAGAGTCTGATGAAGCTTGCACCAAAGCAGGCTACACTGATCATCGACGGAAAAGAAACGATTGTTCCAATCGAGCAGGTCAAAAAAGGTGATATCTTTGCTGTTCGCCCGGGCGAGAGTATTCCGGTTGACGGTATCGTGACAGAAGGATCAAGTGCAGTCAATGAGGCTGCGCTGACAGGAGAGAGCATTCCAGTCGATAAGACAGTCGGCGATCAGGTGTCAGCTGCAACGATCAATCAGTCTGGTTATCTTCGCTGTGAGGCATCCCGTGTTGGAGAAGATACGACACTTTCTCAGATCATTAAGATGGTCAGCGATGCGGCAGCGACAAAGGCACCGATTGCAAAGGTAGCTGATAAGGTATCCGGCGTGTTTGTGCCAGTTGTCATCAGCATTTCTCTTGTCACACTGATTGTCTGGCTGCTTCTTGGCAAAGAGTTTGCCTATGCACTTGCGCGAGGCATCTCTGTTCTTGTCATCAGTTGCCCATGTGCACTAGGACTTGCAACTCCAGTTGCGATCATGGTCGGAAACGGACTTGGCGCAAAGAATGGAATCTTGTTTAAGACAGCAGTTTCGCTAGAAGAGACCGGAAAGGTTCAAATTGTCGCACTCGATAAGACAGGAACCATTACAAATGGAACACCGAAGGTAACAGATATCGTACCGGCAGAGGGTATCTCTGAGAGTGAATTGTTAAGCCTTGCGTTTGCGCTAGAGGCAAAGAGTGAGCATCCGCTTGCAAAGGCAATTGTTGAGGAAGGAAAGAGTAAGAAGTTTGACCAGACAAGCCTGCAGGCAGATGAGTTTAGTGCCCTTCCGGGAAATGGACTAGAGGGAACGGTAAATGGTCATCATATTTTAGGTGGAAGCGTTTCCTTTATCACTGGAAAAATCGCTGTCAGTGCTTCGGATAGGCAAAAGGCAGCATCTCTTGCCGAGAGTGGAAAGACACCACTTTTGTTTGCAAAAGACAAGCAGTTTTTGGGTATCATTGCTGTTGCCGACACGATCAAAGAGGATAGCCCAAGAGCAATCAAAGAGCTTCAAAATATGGGCATTCGCGTGGTCATGCTGACAGGAGACAATGAGCGCACAGCCCGTGCGATTGGTGCACAGGCTGGTGTAGACGATGTAATCGCAGGAGTTCTCCCAGAAGGAAAAGAGCAGGTGATTCGTGCTCTTAAAGAAAAGGGAAAGACAGCAATGGTAGGTGATGGCATAAACGATGCACCGGCACTGACACGCGCCGATATAGGAATTGCAATAGGAGCAGGTGCAGATGTAGCAATTGATGCAGCCGATGTTGTGCTGGTGAAGAGTAACTTAACTGATGTGGCAGCAGCAGTTCGCTTAAGCCGTGCATCACTTCGCAATATTCACGAGAACCTCTTCTGGGCATTTATATACAATATCATCGGAATCCCGCTTGCAGCAGGTGTGTATGCGCACTGGGGACTGCTATTAAATCCGATGTTTGGTGCAGCAGCAATGAGTCTTTCAAGCTTTTGCGTTGTATCAAATGCACTGCGGCTTAATTTCTGCCGCCTGCATGACGCAAGTCATGACAGAAAAAGAAAAAATATAATTGAAGGCTGCCTGATCGAAAAGAAAGAAACACCAGATGAATTTTCCGGTGCAATAGATTGGCAGGGAAAGGAAGAAAAAACTATGACAAAGACAATGAAAATCGAAGGAATGATGTGTGGACACTGCGAGAATCGCGTAAAGAAGGCATTAGAGGCAGTGGCTGGTGTAGAGAGCGCAGTCGTAAGCCACGAGGCAGGTACAGCAGTTGTGACATTAAGCAGTGATGTGGCAGACGATGTACTCAAAAAAGCCGTTGAGGATCAGGATTATACTGTAAAAGGAATTGAATAAAGTAAACCAGTGGGGACAGGTAAAAATCCATAGTACCTGTTCCTGCTGGTTTTTTTGAATCTTAAAACAAAAATAACTTGAATTAACAGGTTACATAGTATAATATAGCTGTAAGCCAGTGGGGACAGGTAAAGTGGCTTTTTTATTGTCCACGTGGCTTTGAAAAAATCTAAAAGAACAGCAGGGATGGAAGGAAAATGAAAGGAAAAAGAGTGATTGCAGGCATTCTGCTTGTGGGAATTTTAGTTGGTACCCTGACAGGGTGTAAAAACACAGATGGAAGTAAAAAAGAAACACAAAAACCTGTCATCACGCTTGGAAGCGACAGTTATCCACCATACAATTATCTGAATGAAGATGGAATCCCGACAGGAATTGATGTAGAACTGGCTACAGAAGCTTTCAAAAGAATGGGATATCAGGTGGAAGTGGTCCAGATTAACTGGGAGAAGAAAAAAGAACTGGTGGAGAGCGGTGAGATTGATTGTATCATGGGATGTTTTTCCATGGAAGGACGTCTTGACGATTACCGCTGGGCAGGGCCGTACATAGCAAGCCGTCAGGTAGTAGCTGTAAATAAGAACAGCGACATCTATAGGCTGAGTGATCTTGAGGGAAAGAATCTTGCAGTACAGTCTACAACAAAACCAGAGGGCATTTTTCTAAACCGGACAGATGAGAGAATACCCAAACTTGGAAATCTGATCAGTCTTGGGCACAGGGAACTAATCTATACGTTTCTGGGAAAAGGATATGTAGATGCAGTTGCAGCACATGAGGAATCTATCGTCCAGTATATGAAGGATTATGACACAAGCTTTCGCATTCTGGAAGAACCGCTTATGATCGTCGGGATAGGTGTTGCTTTCGCAAAAGATGATGACAGAGGAATCTGTGAGCAGATGAATCAGACGCTAGAAGAGATGAGACAGGATGGTACATCCCTGAAAATTATTGAAAAATATCTGGATGATCCAGATAAGTATCTGGAGGTGGATGATCTTGGGTATTAAGGGAAGGAAAAAAGAAAAACAAATCCAGATAATCGGTGGTCTGTTTGGAATTTTGGTGGCTGCAGCCTCTCTGTTTTATTTCTTCCATGCGGAGAAAGCACAAGCAGAGAAAAGAATGGTGGAGATTGTAAACTATGTCAAAGTGCAGTGTTCAACCTACACTCATTTCAATGAATCTTCGGAATCAAAAAGTCTTCTTCGCGCGATTGAAAGTGCCAGACAGATGAGTACAAATATTAAAATTGAAACAGAAAATGGCGGTAAGCTAAGCCGTGATTTTCTAAAAGAAAATATTCAGACTCTCTGGGTGGATGGTATCATTGTACTAGATACAGAAGGAAAGACGGACTGTGAATACAGTATGGATGAGACTTTGACAACTGAGATTACGGAGTATCTGCAAAAAGACATTATCATGGATTTTACTGGATATGAAGAAAGATCTTATTCAGAGCGATTTGTCAGGGAAGATGGATCCTATATTGATATTGCAGCCTGCGCCAGAAAAGATGCACCGGGTATTGTTGCAATCTACTATTATACATCTCCTGAATTTGCCAGAAACTATACACTGACAATACAGGGACTTTTAAATGGTTACAGCGTTCAGAAAGATGGAACGATTATTGTTGTAGACGATGGAATAGTTATTGCCAGCAATGATGAGAAATTGCTAGGGCAGAATACAGCCAGCAATGAGGTTGTTCAGGCAATGAAAAAGCATACGGACAGTCAGCACATTTTTCATTTGAAGAATGAAGGAATTGGATGTTACGGAATCATGCTGAAGCAACGTGATTATTATATTTATGCATATCATCCAGATACAGAAGTATTTCAGAATCTGCCATTAAGTGTGATAAGCGTTATTTTTATTTATTATCTTATGTTCAGTATATTTTGGTTCTGGTCATACAGAACTAACCTGGCACACCAGAAACAGGAACAGGAAAAAGATGAAAAATATAAAGCAGAACTTTTGATAGCTGCAAAAAAGGCAGAAGCCGCCAATGAGGCAAAAACTGAGTTTCTCCAGCGAATGAGTCATGATATACGGACTCCGATTAATGGAATCTGCGGTTTGGTAAATATGGCAGACCATTATGCAGACAATATGGAGAAACAGGCAGAATGCAGGGCGAAGATTAAAGAGGCATCCAATCTGTTACTGGAACTGGTAAATGATGTTTTGGATATGAGTAAGCTGGAGTCTGGTGAAGTACTCATGGAAGAAATTCCTTTCAACCTGAGCAGTATTTCTAGAGAAGTACTTGTTGTGATCGAGCAGGTGGCTGCAGAACAGAATATCAAGATTGTGTGGGAGAAAAAAGAAATCACACACCGAGATTTTATTGGAAGTCCAGGGTATGTGAAACGAGTAATGATGAATATACTGTCGAATGCGTTGAAATATAACAGAGCAAATGGATATATCTACATCAGCTGCATAGAGATTCCATCCAAACAGCCAGAAATGACGACAATGGAATTTATCTGCCGGGATACAGGAATCGGGATGACAGAGGAGTTCCAGAAACATATTTTTGAACCATTTGCACAGGAAAATACAGGAAGCCGCACAAAATTTGCAGGAACAGGACTTGGAATGGCGATTTCAAAGAAGCTGGTCGAGAAAATGGGTGGAACGATTACCTTTGAAAGCAAAGAAGGTGTAGGGACTACATTTGTGATCCGGGTTCCATTTAGAATTGATACAGACAAGGTAGGCAGAATTGAAACCGAAGAAAAACAAAAAGCTTCTATTCGTGGGCTGCATATTCTTCTGGTGGAAGATAATGAGCTAAACATGGAAATCGCTGAATTTATGCTACAGAATGAAGGTGCTTATGTGACCAAAGCATGGAATGGTCAGGAAGCTGTTGAAATATTTGAAAAAAGCAAACCTGACGAATTTGATGTGATTCTTATGGATATTATGATGCCGGTAATGAATGGTTATGAAGCCACAAAGATGATTCGTTCTTTGGACAGAGAGGATGCAAAAAAAATATCGATCATAGCAATGACAGCAAATGCATTCACAGAGGACAGAATAAGAGCAAAAGAAGCCGGGATGGATGAACATTTGTCAAAGCCGATTGTGATTGATGAAGCTATAAAAACAATTTTGAGATGTGTTCATTTTGACAAGGAATTCAAAAATACTGATAATGGAAGAAGTGTTGGTAGTTGTAGTAAAGTGACAGAAAAGTAATTCTGATCGGGGGAGGAATAAGAAATGAAAACAAAAGATATTCAGGAATTATATCAAATAAAATTACATAGTATGGATACGATCCTGCATCAGATATCGCTTATGGATCAGGTGGAAAATGAGCAGGAGTTGTCAGAAATCATTCACTCTTTGCTGCAGGCAATTGGAAAATATACAGGGGCAGACCGGGTATATGTTTTTGATTGGGAAACCGATCAGAAGGACAGCCTGAGTAATACGTTTGAATGGTGTGCCGATGAAGTGACACCAGAGATAGCTAACCTTCAGGCAATACCAGTCAGTTTGATGCCAAACTGGGTGAAACGCTTTGAAAATAAGGAAGCAATCGTGATTAATGATCTGGAAGCGACAAAATATTCTGAGCCAGAAGAATATGAATTATTAAAAACACAGGAAATATGTTCATTGATCGCAGTGCCGATTTATGCCAATCACCAGATGAATGGATTCATTGGGGTAGACAATCCTGATTTGAGACATAATGAGATTTCCATCACACTGCTGTCTGATGTTGGTGGGCATCTTGGATGTATGAGGGAAAATCTGAAAAGTACGGTATTGTTGAAAAAGGCTCTTGATGAGGCAACAAAGAGGTCAGAGATTATTTTGGCTATTGCTACGTTGTATGTAACAATTGTATATGCCAATGTTAAAGAGCGGACATATGAGCTTTTGAAAGGTCATGACCTTGCTCAAAAAATCTTTGGTCAAAAGGGAAAAATTGATGATGTTATGGAAAGACTTCCAACAACATTTGCCGCCAAGGAATGGAGAGAACAGTACAGAGAGTTTCTTGACTTTGATACATTGACAGAGAGACTTCGTAATACGAATTTTGTTTCAAATGAATTTATGGACATAAACGGAAAATGGCGGCTGTCCAGATTTATTGTAAAGAGCAGAGATACACAGGGAAACGTTGTGGATGTGCTTTATCCAGTTCTTCGCAGAAAACCTCGTCCGACATAGTCGGGCGGGGATGAATGCGGCATAAAAAATAAATCAATATCAAGTGCAATGGTATTTTCACATTTTCTTTGCTTGTCTTTTGGTATATTTTCGTTTTGGTTTTTCAATCCCTTGGTCTTGGATATATCTTTCTAGTGTTTCAATGTTTGCGCCTCCGGTAGTGGTAATGAAATAACTGTCTGACCAGAAGCTATCCTTCCAGAGCTTATCTTTGATCTCATCCCAAAATTTTGCTCGAACTTCTTTTGAAAGTTGGGTCTTAAGACTGCACACAACAACGGATGGAGCTGCTGTTGCAGGAAGTTCAAACAGGATATGGATGTGATCGGGTTCTCCATTTAGTTCGAGAAGCTTTCCCTGATAACACTGTTCAATCAGATGAGTAGCATACTGTCTCATGTGTGTAATGATGGGTTCTGTCATTACCCTTCTGCGATATTTAATGACAAACACTGCATGATAAGTGAGTTTGTAAACGGCATGTCGTTTTCTGTTTAAATCGTCCATAAAAAACCTCCATTCATTTTACAATCGATACTTGCAATATCTCTTTAAATGTGCTATAATAATAGCATATTTAAAGAGATATTGCAACAGTTAACCTATTTTTCAACCGAGGTAATTTGCATGGAACTATCAAGGACAATCAATTCGGATAAGCGTTACTATTTAGATAAGAAAACCATTGAAAATGCCGCATCGCTTCTAGAGACGATGCGTGTATTTAATGATGCCAAAATGGATCTGTACAATGCACTCTATGATCAGAAATATTTAAATGCAGGGCCGTTACTTGACCATGCCTATCCTGTCTTTTTGAAAGAAAAATACAAAACCAATGATTATTATAATGCAGCAATCTATACAGCAGCTTCTGGACAGATTTCTTCACAAAAGGAACTAAAAAAGTATTATAAAACGACAATCGCTGCAGATTTAAGGAATCGTGATGAAAAGATTCAGTCTGTGAAAGAACAGTTGGATAAAAAGAGAGCAATTAAAAACTCCATTCGTCTCTATATAAAAACAAAAAAATGGATTAAACCATATCCGAAATGCCAGTCGAAGGTTAGAGGATTTAAGATCATTTTGTTTAATAAGATGATGGTGAATCTGGATGAGTATGAGCGTAAGGTTGAAGCTGATATTCGTAAGTTAAAGACGCGTTTGGCTTTGGTAACAGAAGCAAGAAAACGCAAAGCGAAGAAACTGGAGAACCTTGAAAAACTTCCACCAGAGCGGATTGTGTTTGGCGGAAAGAAGTTGTATTCTGAGAAAGATGTAGTTGAAGTTACAAAATCCGATGATTCATCAAATGATAAGGACCAGAAAACTTCGAAAAAGGCATCTAATAAATGGAGACAAGAGTTTTTTGAAAAGCGCCACCAGAGTATGTCACTTCCGGGCAGACATACGTCAAAGTATGGAAACTTCCTGTGTAAATATGATGGGAAAGATCTGTCTGTTACCTGCATAGATGGTTCTGTTACGATCTTTCATGATTTTAAGCTTCCAAGAAACGAAGAAAGTTTTCAGAAAAACTTTACCTGCAAGCCAGAAGATCGACAGTCACTTTGCTACAATTTCATTTTGAAGCGTGATAAGGAAAATAAGCAGTATCTGATCGTCTCCGTTACTATGAAGCTAAAAGCATATGAAAACAGTTATTACGGAAATGGTGCAATTTCTATGGATATTAATTATGATTATTTTGCATTGGCAGAACTGGATGAAACCGGAAAACTGCTTGACCAGAAGTTAATTCGATTTGACCTTATGAACAAATCTACTGGTCAGGTTACCAATATTTTGGGAGCAGCAGTGAAGGATATATTTGATTGGTGTGCAGAAAAGGATAAACGTCTCATTGTGGAAGACATTGATTTGACGATCAAACTGGCATCCAGAAAATACGGAAATCGAAAAGGAAATCATCATATGACCTTATTTGCTTATCAGAGGATTGCATCAAGCATCGAAAATCAGAGCTTAAAACGAGAAATTGCCTTTTACAAGATTGATCCGGCTTATACCAGTCAAATGGGGAAGTTTCTATTCATGCGAAAGTATGGAATTTCCATTCATCAGGCTGCGGCATATACGATTGGTCTGGTAGGTCTCGGTTTGTATGAGAAACTGGTACCAGACTCGCGAATGTTAAATTTGTTGAAAACAAAAGAAGGTACTGTACCAGAGTTTTCACAAGAAACCTACAAGAATATCTGGGCAAGGATCACAAATACATTTTCAGGTATTCGAAAACATTTCTTCTACCGAAGCATTCCGTATGAGGTGCTAGAAGAAAGAAAGCGACCAAGTTTAAGAACTTTAGCCGCTGAAATGAAAATACGGTATATGCCAGTATTTGAGTAATCTATAAACTTTTTAATCAAGGTAACCCGAAAACAATATAGATTTGTAACTGTAAATCTTGCCCTTTTGTCACCACTTTCTGGATGTGTATCAATCGTATGATACAATGTGGGGGTGGACGGACGGCACTAGGGCAATCCTGTTCCTGACTTACAAAGCACCGCAAGATGTCGGCGAAGTTAGGAAAAGCGTAACTCTGGACTAAATCGCGGTTCCAATGCATCCCAATGTGAGAAATCCTGACGGCTGCAACGGAATCCTCGTCCGACCCGTCGGGCGGGGTTGTTCAAAAATTATATCCCACGTTGCATGAAGCGTCAGAGGAAAAGTTTGTTGATGTAGCAAACTCTATACTGAAACGTAAAAACATAGCAACAAAATTACAGACTGTACGCAAAGCAGTTGGCCTTTCGCAAAAAGAGCTATCTGAAAAATCAGGAGTAACACTACGAATGATTCAGCAGTATGAACAGCGGGCAAAGGATATAAACAAAGCAAGTGCAGGTAACTTGTTTGCATTAGCTAGAGTACTCGGCTGTAAGGCAGAGGATCTGCTAGAATGATTTTGTAAGAAGTGCATGAACACAATGTAATTTTTGCTGCGTATAAAATTTCCTGCTTTCCATATACTACCCATACAACGCAAAATATGGAATAGTTAAAATGATTAGAAATACAAATCAGGAGGAATTGGAAGATATGAAAGCAACAGGAATTGTGCGCCGTGTGGATGAACTTGGACGACTGGTGATCCCTAAGGAAATCAGAAGAACTATGCGTCTTGCAGAAGGCACACCGCTTGAAATTTTTACAGACAGGGAAGGACAGATTATTCTAAAAAAATATTCTCCAATGATGGAGTTAGGCAGCTTTGCAAAACAATATGCGGAGTCTGTTGCGCAGACCATGAATCAAAAGGTAGCAGTGTCTGACCGCGATCAGATCATTGCGGTGGCAGGCGGCGGAAAAAGAGAACTTCTTGGAAAAACAATAAGTAGGCAGCTCGAAGAAATGATCATCAATCGCGAAAACAGCATCCAGGCCGGATTAGATAAAAAGACAATTCCGCTGATAAGCGGAGACGAAGACAGCTACAGTGCACAGGCCATCTATCCGATTTGTTGCGAGGGAGACTGTATAGGTGCTGTCATTTTATATAGCCGCGAAAATCAAACTCATTTTAGCGAGACAGAATATAAAGCAGCTGCCTGCGCCGCTTCCTTCTTGGGAAAGCAAATGGAGGGGTGAGGCACCGAAGGTGAACCGTTGCATAACTTTTTTCTTTTAGGACTTGAAAAACCTTATAACGTGTGTTACAGTAAAAAAGCATTAAAAAAGATATGCAAAATGAGGAAAAAAGCGTGTAAGAGAAAGCAAAAGTCAGTTTTAGCTAAAGGATATTTTGCTAGTCTTACCGTGTGAGATGTAAGGAGGAGTTTCAAATGAACAAGAAGGAATTAGTAGCAGCAGTTGCAGAGCAGGCTGGATTAAAGAAGGTTGACGCAGAGAAGGCAATTGAGGCTTTCACTGCAGTAGTAGAAGGTGCATTAAAGGCTGGAGATAAGGTGCAGTTGGTTGGCTTTGGAACTTTTGAGGTAGCAGAGCGTCCAGAGAGAGAGGGAAGAAACCCGAGAAGTGGTGAGACCATGACTATCGCAGCATCTAAGAACCCGAAGTTTAAGGCTGGAAAGGCATTAAAGGATGCAATTAACGCGTAATGATTTTTAAAATCTGAGCGAAAAACGTGCAAAAATTCCCCCTAAAATGCATTTGCGTTGTAGGGGGAATTTTAACTAGAAGGAGATTGATATGCGTTTGGATAAGTATCTGAAAGTATCTCGCATCATTAAGCGCAGAACGGTAGCTAATGAAGCTTGTGACAGCGGACGCGTTATGCTTAACGATAAAGTGGCAAGAGCGAGCGCAGACGTGAAGGTTGGAGATGTTATAGAGATTGCCTTTGGTAATAAAACAGTTAAGGTGCGTATCACGAGTGTGCAGGAGACAATCCGTAAAGAAGATGCAAAGGAAATGTTTGAATATCTTTAAGAGCAATAGCATAATATCAGCGGCTCCCTAATATATTGGAATAGACCGGTATACCGGAAAATCCGATTGTTAGGGGGTCTTTTTTTGGAACAAAATCAAGATCAGGAATATATTGAGCGCGAACACTGTCTGATTTTAGAGCACAGAAGGAGCTTAAAAATCACCGGTGTAACTGATGTGATTGCGTATGACGAACATATCATACAAATAAATACGACAGACAAGGCACTAGAAATACGTGGTGATGGTCTTCATATGAAGCAGCTGGCATTAGACAAGGGGATCATTGAGGTGGAGGGCTGTGTGAACAGTCTGGAATATCAGGAGCAAAAAGGCCAAAGTCAGGGGGAATCATTTTGGAAGAGGCTGCTAAGGTAATCGGAGGTGTTGCAGGCGAGCTTGTGTTTTTTATGCGGTCATTTCTGCTAGGATTTTTGATGCGGCTTGGCTACGAGCCGATTATTTTTTTTCGCCGTGTATTTCGTCAGCCAAAGCTTCTTTTGGACGTGCAGGATGTATTGTTTTGGACGTTTGGAAGTTTTTTGATGTTTGGTCTTTTATTTCGGGAGAATAATGGAACACCGAGACTTTTTTCTCTGATTGGAATTGCAGCTGGGATGGCATTGTATCAGCTTGGTCCGGCAAAGCTGACAGGCAGTCTGTTTTGTAAGATTAGAAAAAAACGACTTAAAATGCAAAGAAGATGCCACGCATGGCGAAAAAAACGTCTGGAGAGGCGAAAAATGGAAAAAAAGAGGTTGAAAAAGACACAAAAAGAAAGTATGATAAAAGAAAAGGATAAACATAGCCGCAATAAGAGAGGTGAGAATATTGACAGGAAAGATGGCAGCCCGAAGGAGAGCCAATCGCAAATGGATCGCACTGGCACTTGTGACAGTAGTACTGTTAAGCGTGATGACCTGGATTGGTGGAAACAGTTTGGCAGAGCAAAACGCCCAGAATCTGGCACAGCAGCAGCTCCTCGAGGAAAAGATTGCCGAGGAAGAGGCGCGAAGCAAAGAACTCGATGAGTACAGCGAGTACATGAAAACCGATGAATTTGCTGAATGGTATGCAAAGGAAAAGTTAGGCTTGATCCATAAAAACGAGATCATATTTAAGGGTGAATGATGTGCCGTATCGTGGAAACGCGAAGCGGCACTTTTTTTAATCGCACCGTCTTTTCGACAGACATTTCAAAAAAACTAAGCTATGATAAAAAGAGCAGCTGATAAACAATTGTGTTTTCAGAAATGGAGGTCGAAAGCAAGTGGAAGGTCTGGAAAGATGGCAAAATAATCAGATGAAAAAAATGGGCATAGGGCGACTTGGCCTAATTTTTTTTATGATCGGCGGAATGCTTTTTGTTGTGTTAAGAAGTGGGCAGGCAACATATCTGGTCATACAGGTAGTACTGCTTTTTAGTGCACTCTTTTTTGGATATAGGTTTGGACCAGGAGCAGGTGCAATTGCTGGAAGCATAAGTGGAATTATGCTTTCTCTTGTGAGCGGTGAGGCAGCGCAGATTGGCATATTGTGTCTTCTTGGCATTTTCTCCGGCGCATTTCGTAGTTTAGGCAGGATGGCTAGCGTGACAGCATGTGCAGCGGCAGCTTTTGGCGTTGGAATTGTATATTCTCCGGCTATTTTATTTCAGACGATGGAGTCTGTTTTGGCAGTTGGTGTTGTATTTTTATTGCTTCCTGAAAAACTTACATGTCCGCAAAAACAAAATTTGCTTAAGGAAGATTGTGGATTTAATGAACAAGAAAGCATACCAGTATGGCAGGCTGCGGTAGAAGATATGGCAGGAGAAGGATTGCCGGCATTGGCGCAGACCTTTTCGCAGCTTTCTTCTATGTATCGAGAAGAAGATGTAGCAAAGGATCCATTTGAAACTGACTGGCGCATGCGTTATCTTGAACTGCGTCAGCTTTTGTCAGAACAATTTTTTGAGTGTGCGCAGATGCTTTTGGAAACAGTCGGGCAGATGCAGGAAAAAGAAGAGTTGTCCGGAGCTGTGCGTGAGAATCTGGAAAAGAAGCTGCTATGGGCAGGTGTAGAGGCAAAGCGAATCTACATGACTGAAAATAAAAATGGAGCCAGACAGCTAATTATGGCGCTCAGTGCCAAAAGTGCACGCTGTATTTCAATGAAGCTTGTCTGCGAGCGCATTGAAGAGGTTCTTGGCAAACGCATGGTGCTGTGTGCAAATCAGCCGCTTCTTGTATCATCAGTGACGCGTTGGGTTCGTTTTGAAGAGGAGTGTCCATACTTTGTGCTTTTTGGCACTGCATCTAGCTGTAAAAGCGGAAATGATATTTCAGGAGACAGCTTTTCGTGCATGGAGCTGTCAAATGCAAAAAAGGTTCTTCTTTTATGCGATGGAATGGGAAGCGGAAGTGTTGCAGGAAAGGAAAGTGCGGGAGTCACAGAGCTTGCAGAATCACTTTGCGAGGCAGGCTATTCGCCGTCACTTCTCATTCGTGTGATTAACAGTGCACTGATGATTCAAGCAAAGGAACATCCTGTCACAATTGATTTAACAGTTATTGACTGTGCAAACGGTATATGCGAGCTTACAAAATCCGGTGCAGCCGTCACTTTTTTAAAGCGCGGCACACAGACGATGCAGGTTGGTGCAGACAGTATGCCGGCAGGAATATTGCAGGAGCACGCACCGATGGAAAAAATACTTCGTCTAAAGGATGGAGATATTATTATTATGGTTAGCGATGGTGTGCTAGAAGAAATACCTGGCTACGATAAGGAGGAGACGATGTGCCGCTTTTGTGAAAAGCTAGAAGAAAACAATCCAAAGGAGATTGCAAAAAAAATCTTGGCATTTGCAGGAAATACAAAAAATGCCAGAGACGACAGAACAGTGCTTGTAGCTGGTTTCTGGAAAAAATAAAGGAGATAAAAATGATTCCACACGATAAATTTATAGATAAAATCAAGCAATACATTGATGAAAAAAAGCTGTTTTCCTTCGGTGATCATGTCATCATAGGCTTGTCAGGAGGCGCAGATTCTGTCTGTCTTTTATTGGTACTAAAACGATTGCAGCAAATATATAATCTTTCAATAACAGCAATTCATGTTCATCACGGCATACGTGGTGAGTCAGCAGAGCATGATCTTAAGTTTTCAAGACAGCTTTGCGAAAAAGAAGAAATTGAGTTTGTTGAAAAAAGATGTGATGTGCCGGCTCTTGCAGCGAAGTATCATCTGACTGAGGAGGAGGCAGGGCGTTGTGTCCGTTATGAAACATTTGAGTATGAAGCAAAAAAACGCGGTGCATCTGTAATTGCAGTGGCACATCATATGGATGATCAGGCTGAGACAGTGCTAATGAATCTGCTGCGTGGAAGCGGGATTCGTGGATGTAGCGGAATACCTTGTAAGCGCAGCTTGTCAGACAAGGGAGATATCGTTGTCGTGCGTCCGCTTTTAGGTATGAGAAGAGAGGCGATTGAAGCATGGCTTATAGAAAATGGGCAGGGATGGTGCATTGATGAGACAAACCTGACAGATGACTATCTCAGAAGCCGTATCAGAAACAGGCTTCTGCCGCTTCTTTCAAGTGAATATAATGCGCAGGCTGCTGAGCACATAGCATGTGCAGCGGGTGATTTTTCTGAGGCAGAGGAATATCTTAGAGATCAGGCACAGGCACTTATTTCGTCATGGCATTGTGTCTTGCATAAGCAAATGATGCTTCCTGTAAAAGAGCTTAAGAAACAAAAACCAATTTTACAGCGATATCTGATTCAGGAGGCAATTTCGCATACAGGAGGAGTAAAAGATATAACTAGGACACATATTGAATCTGTTATAGGGCTGTTGTCAAAGCGCACAGGAAGCATGGTAAATCTGCCGCAAAGACGTAAGGCACGTATTCAATATGAGTTTTTAATCATAGAAAAAGAGAGCTTTTCAGAGCATAAAGAAGAAAATCAGGATTTACAATCGCCAAACAGCAAAATTGGTAAGGCTGTTTACTCAATTTTCCCCGTTTGTGAGAAAAAAATTCCACAAACTTGTTGTGTAAACTGGTTTGATTATGATACAATAAAAGAAGGATTGCTTATGCGTAGAAGAAGGCCGAAAGACCGTATTTGCATTGATACAAAGGGTAATACGCAAAAGCTTTCCGACTGCATGATTAATGCTAAAATTCCTGCTGCAAAGCGGGATCAGATTCCTATTCTGGCATCTGGAAGCCGTGTTTTGTGGATTGCAGGAGTTCGCATGGCCGAAGATTGTAAAATTACCAAACATACAAGGCTGGTGCTTGAAGTTAGAACAGTGCAGTGATCATCGCATACGATAGTCAGAAAATTGACTCAAAACTATAAAAATAAAAAAGCAGAGGAGTGCAAAAATGGGAGATAAGATTCGTGTAATGTATTCTGAAGAAGAAGTCGACAAGAGAATCCGCGAGCTGGGAGAGCAGATCAGCAAACGCTATGAGGGAAAGACGGTTCACATGATTTGTGTATTAAAGGGCGGCGTATTTTTTATGTGTGAACTTGCAAAGAGAATTACCGTTCCGGTAACTATGGACTTTATGTCCGTATCAAGCTATGGTGCTGGTACAAAGTCAAGCGGTATCGTAAAGATTGTCAAGGATCTGGATCAGTCTATTGAGGGAAGAGATGTATTGGTAGTTGAGGATATTATTGATTCTGGAAGAACACTCAGCCATCTGATGAAGATCTTAAACGAGAGAAAGCCATCCAGCATTTGTCTGTGTACTCTTCTTGACAAGCCAGAGCGTCGCGAGGTTGATGATGTAAATGTCGACTATACAGGTTTTCAGGTACCGGATGAGTTTGTAGTTGGCTACGGATTAGACTATGATCAGCTGTACCGCAATCTGCCGTATGTAGGTGTGGTTGAGACTGAGTAAATATTTGCAGAAACGAGGAGTAAATTGAAAAAGTCAAATGGAATAATCGCATATACCATTATTATTGCAATTGTAATTGCATTAATTTTCTTCTTTCAGCGTTCTCTTTATACGCAGACTAATGTGACATACTCGCAGTATCGTTCATTTGTGGAAGAAGAAAAAATCGCTCAGGCACAGATTGAACAAAATGCGAAGGTGCCGACGGGCAGTGTGTTGTTTTTTGTCAGTGGTTCATCGACAGAATATCGTGTATTCGTATCAGATGTCAATGCTGAGTTAGACCGTTTACAGGATAACGGTATAAAAGTTACCCTGACAGCAGTTAAAGAAAATTATTTCCTAAATACACTTCTTCCTGTACTTATTTTAGTCATAGGAATAAGCTTTGTGTTCGTAGCAATGACAGGCCGTATGGCAGCACCGGGAGGTGGCAGCGGAGGCGGTCAGAGCATGGCAAACTTCGGAAGAAGCAGAGCTGTTATGGAAACAGGCGGCTCCAAGAAAGTTTTATTTAAGGATGTTGCCGGTCTTCAAGAGGAGAAGGAAGAACTTGAGGAAGTGGTGGATTTTCTTAAAAATCCAAATATGTACACAAGCCTTGGCGCTAGAATCCCAAAGGGTATCCTTTTAGTAGGCCCTCCGGGAACAGGAAAAACATTGCTTGCAAAGGCAGTTGCCGGTGAAGCAGGCGTGCCATTTTTCTCAATCTCTGGTTCAAACTTTGTAGAGATGTTTGTCGGTGTCGGTGCATCACGTGTACGAGATTTGTTTGAACAGGCAAAGAGAAATGCACCTTGCATCATTTTTATTGACGAGATCGATGCTGTAGCCAGAAGAAGAGGAACAGGTCTTGGCGGCGGTCATGACGAGAGAGAGCAGACATTAAACCAGATGCTCGTAGAGATGGATGGTTTTGGTGTCAATGAGGGAATCATCGTTATGGCAGCAACAAACCGTGTCGATATTCTTGATCCGGCTATCCTTCGTCCGGGACGTTTTGACCGTAAGGTGGCAGTAGGACGTCCAGATGTAAAGGGACGAGAAGAAATTTTAAAGGTACACACAAAGAATAAGCCGCTTGGCTCAGATGTAAACTTAAGACGTGTTGCGCAGACAACAGCAGGATTTACCGGAGCAGATCTGGAAAATCTGATGAATGAGGCTGCGATCAATGCGGCAAAGAGCAAACAGGGCTACATCAGCCAGCGCGATATAGAGCAGTCCTTTGTTAAGGTGGGAATTGGTGCAGAGAAGCACTCTAAGGTCATCAGCGACAAGGAAAAGCGCATCACAGCATACCATGAGTCAGGCCATGCAATTTTGTTCCATGTATTGCCGCATGAAAGTCAGGTACACACCATTTCAATTATTCCAACTGGAATGGGTGCGGCAGGCTACACAATGCCGCTTCCAGAGGCGGATGAGATGTTTATGACAAAGAAGCGCATGGAAGAAGATATTATCGTAGCATTTGGTGGTCGTGTTGCCGAGGAATTGATATTTGGCGATGTCACAACAGGAGCATCACAGGATATCAAGCAGGCGACAGCGACAGCCCGTGCAATGGTTGTAAAATATGGTATGTCAGAACGTCTTGGAACCATCAACTATGAGGACAGCGGTGAGGAAGAAGTATTCCTCGGCAGAGATCTGGGACATGCAAGAAGCTACAGTGAAGATGTTGCCAGAGAAATTGATATAGAAGTGAAGCGTATTATTGATGAGGCATATGCACAGGCAAAGACGATTATTACTGAGCATATGGACGTGCTTCACCGCTGTGCACAGGTATTAATCGAGCGTGAAAAAATTGGAAACGCGGAGTTTGAGGCGATCTTTGATGGAAGGGAGCTTCCAGAGCCGGGTGCAGAGCAGACATCTCTCATGTCAGGTATGCCATCAGAAGGCAGATAATAACGCACGATTAAAGGAGCCACGAAAAAAATGCAGTTCAGTGATATATTAGTAAAAAATGCATTATTTTGTGATGAAACAGAAGATTACCGTACTCCGGCAGAGCCGGAGGCGGGCGACTCTGTTGTCATCCGCTTTCGGACATTGGCCAATAACGTGGACAATGTCTATTTGATTTCAAGAAAAAGTGAAATCAAAATGGAAAAGGTCAGAACAGAAGGTTTGTTTGACTTTTATGAGACACAGATAAGCGTTGGAAGTACGTCTTATCTATATTACTTCGAGATCGAAAAAGGCAGAGATATCTGTTATTATAATAAATTAGGATGTACAACGAATTTGCGCCAGAAGTATGCATTTAGAATCACACCGGGCTTTCATACGCCAGAGTGGGCAAAGGGTGCAGTATTTTATCAGATTTATGTGGATCGTTTCTACAACGCAGATCCTTCCAATGATGTTCTCTCAGGTGAGTATTACTATGTAGGATCACAGAGTGAGCGCGTAACTGATTGGGATAGTCTTCCGGCAAATCTTGATATTGGACGTTTCTACGGAGGTGATCTTCAGGGTGTGCGCGCAAAGCTTGACTATTTACAGGAGCTTGGCGTTGAGGTCATCTACTTTAATCCGCTGTTTGTCTCTCCGTCTAATCACAAATATGATATTCAGGATTATGATTATATTGATCCGCATTTTGCAGTTATCAAAAAGGATGAGGGCGGGCTTCTTAAAGAGGGTGAGAAGGAAAACAAAAAGGCAAGTCGTTATATCTGCCGTGTTACCTCTAAAGAAAATTTAGAGGCATCAAATGAATATTTTGCAGAGCTTGTAAAAGAAATTCATGCAAGAGGCATGAAGGTTATTCTTGACGGTGTATTCAATCACTGTGGTTCCTTCAATAAATGGCTTGACAGAGAGTGTATTTATGAAGGACAAAAAGGATATGAGCCAGGTGCATATGTATCTGAGGCAAGCCCATATCACGACTTTTTTGGTTTTACTGGAGGCGTGTGGCCGTATAATAAGAATTATGAGGGCTGGTGGGGACATGATACACTGCCAAAGCTTAACTATGAGGGTTCAAAGGAGTTATATGACTATATTCTTCGTATAGGAAAAAAATGGGTCAGTGCACCTTATAATGTAGATGGCTGGCGTCTTGACGTGGCAGCAGATCTTGGTCATAGTATTGGTGTTAATCACCAGTTCTGGAAGGATTTTAGAAAGTCTGTCAAGAAAGCAAATCCAGAGGCAATTATTTTGGCTGAGCACTATGGTGATCCAAGCAGCTGGATGCGCGGTGATCAGTGGGATACAGTCATGAACTATGATGCATTTATGGAGCCAATCACTTGGTTTTTGACAGGTATGGAAAAGCATAGTGATGAGTTTCAGGCTGAATGGTATGGAAATGGAGACAAGTTTTTCCGTACAATGGAACACAATATGAGCAAGTTCCAGCGCCAGTCACTAGACGTTGCTATGAATGAGCTGTCAAATCATGATCATTCTCGTTTCCTTACAAGAACAAACCGCACTGTCGGACGTATTGCGACAAAGGGCGCTAAAGCCGCAAATGAAAATGTGGAAAAGTGCATTCTTCGCGAGGCAGTTGTCATGCAGATGACTTGGCCAGGCGCACCAACTGTTTATTATGGAGATGAGGCTGGTATGGTTGGCTGGACTGACCCAGACAACAGAAGATCTTATCCGTGGGGAAAACAAGACTGGGAACTTATAGAGTTTCATAAGGATATGATTCGTATCCACAAAAAATATGAGTGCTTTAGAAGTGGTTCCTATAAGTCGATTGCAAGCGGTTCTCACTGGATTTGCTATGGCAGATTTAATAAAAAGCTGCAGGCAGTTATTCTTATTAATAACAGAAGAGAGACGCTTACAGTAGATCTTCCAATATGGCAGATTGGTATTTTGGAAAATGCATGTTTAAAGCGTGTGATCCAGACAACACAGTCAACCTACAATGTCGGTGAAGTTATGGAGCGTGCCGAGGATGGTATTCTTCATGTGACTGTAGGACCGCAGACAGCAAGTGTGTATATTGCCGCGAAAAACGTAGAATAAAACTAAATAGCATGAAAAACCAGTGGGTGTAACACAAAGAACAGTAATATTTTGTTTGTCCCCACTGGTTTTTATTTGCGTTTATGTAGATTGATTGACAGCAGATGCTTCATAGTGGTAAGATACCGATATACAAGCTTGGGGAAGGAGACTGCCATGAAACAGCACAGACAAAGAAATGGACAAGAGGGAATAGCGATGATTATTGTGGTGTGTATTATGGCAGTTCTTGTTATGATGTCGCTTGCACTTCTTCTGGCCTCCTCAGTTATGACACAAAATGCGGGACGAGTAAAGGATCAGGAGCAGTCAAGAATACTTGCTGTATCGCTTGCAGATGAGCTGGAAAAAGAGTTAACGGTGATACCATCACAGCAGGAAAAAACACAGGCTAGTGGAACTATCTTAGAATTTGTCAACAGCAAGATCATTTCAGGAAGCTGGCCATCTGGTGAAGAACAGACATTTTCATTGGACAGCAGTGCACTGAATCAGGCAAATGAGCTGTCAGCGCAGGCAACGCTTAGCTGGGAGGAGGGAGAAAATGGCTATACGGATGCATCACTTTATATAACGGTGCACTGCATATATCATAACATGCCATTTTCTGTTACTACAATCTATAATGCTTATACTGCTTATGCAACGGATGATGAGAATCAAAATGAGGATGTGCAGGATACTCTTTATTGGATCCGCTCAGAGCGAAGGTAGGTGATGCGGGATATGATTAAAAAAATGACAGGCAGAAGGCAGACTAAGTATAAACGACTAAGTCAAAGATGCGTAAACAATAAAAAGGGTGTAAGCTTAGTAGGCGTCATCGTGGCATTTTTGCTGCTTATGATAATAATGCTGATGTTTCAAAAGTCTTTGAAAGTTTCGGGAAATCTTATTGCGCGTTCTGTAGATATACGAAAAGAAGAACAGGAGCTAATAGGAGACTATTATAAAAACAGGACTAGCCCGACAAATACGGAATCTGTAAGCTGTGTTTTTTCTGGAGAAGATGGCAGCTTTACATTAAATACTAAATGGAGCAGCTACAGCAGGCAAAATGCATCAATCTTTTACTTTGGAGATGGAACAACTGGATATGAAAATCGTTCATCAGCCATGTCAGATGGAGGTGATGAGCAGTGAAGAAGATAAAAGACAATAGGCGCGGAAGCACACTTGTTGAGGTTATTGTTACATTTGCGCTGATTGGTATGTTTTTACTGGCAGCAACAACTGCAGTTTCTGCTGCAATGAATGCGTTTTACAGGATGGAATCTTTATCAAGGGTAATTGTAGTCAGTGACACAATTCTTGATAAGGCACAAGGAGAGCTTTCATTAGCAAGTGCAGATGGAGCATTGCTTTGTCTGGGTGGTGAATCAAGTGGTGATGATTGGTGGAAAACAATATGCTTTTACTCAGCAAATGGAAATCCTGTGCGCATGGAAAGTGAAGCTTCTGGTGATGGAAAGGGATGTTTTTCGCTATATTATTATCCTGTGAAGGATAGTTCGTCACAAGGCACAGACTGGACATTTGATGAAAATTTTTATCAGGGATTTTGGATAGAGGATCTTTCATTTCGGTGGAATGGAACAGAAGAAGAACCAGATAATATCATAGAGATTAGGTTGACACTGACAAATGGAAATACCTTATACAGCCAAACACGCTTTGTACAGTGTACAAATTTCTTTAGACCATCACACTTTGCACGCATTCATACGGGAGTTACATTTTAAGAACTTTTGTATTATGACACGTGAACTGGAAAGTTTACTTTGAATTTACATAAAAAAGATGTAGAATTAAAAAAGAAGCAGTATAGTAGTGACTTAATGATGTCAAAGTAAAATAGCAAAAGCACAAAAGACAAGCAAAAATTTGCGGAAAGGCATGGTAATAAGATGGCACTAGTTTTTATTGTAGAGGATGACAATGATATTCGTCAGATTGAGGCATATGCACTTAAATGCGGCGGTTTTGAAATTGAAGAATTTGAGGATGCAAAAGCACTTTACGAGAGATTGGAAAAGAAAACGCCAGATCTTTTTTTGCTTGATGTTATGCTGCCGGATGAGGATGGCTTAGAAATTGTAAAGAAGCTTAGGGCAATGCCGCAGACAAAGCATTTGCCAGTTATGATGGTAACGGCAAAGACTACAGAGCTTGATAAGGTGCGTGGGCTTGACATAGGAGCAGATGATTATATGACAAAGCCATTTGGCATTATGGAACTGCTGTCGCGTGTGAAGGCATTGCTTCGCCGTAGTGCAGGTGCGCAGACAAAGCGTCTTGAGGTTGGAAATCTGGTATTAGATGATGAGCGTCATCTCGTGATGGTAAAGGGAGAAAACTGCGAGCTTACATTTAAAGAGTATGAGCTTTTGAAGCTTCTTATGGCTAATTGCGGCATGGTACTGACAAGAGAGGTAATTATGGAACGTGTGTGGGGAACTGATTTTGAAGGAGAGTCCCGTACACTTGATATGCATATTAAAACGCTGCGTCAAAAGCTTGGCGAGGAAGGTTCGATGATCCGCACAGTGCGAAATGTAGGATATTTGTTGGAAAAAGATTAAAAGATTTTATAATATTAAAAAGCGCGTGTAAAAGATGAAAAAATCATTTTTTACGCGCACTTTTTTATGCGTCTCGCCTTGTACTTAAAAACTGGACAATGCTTCCGATCATAGCAAGTGATAAGAAAGCACCGTAAAAGATTGTAATCTGTTCAAATTTTAAAAGCTGAAATAAAATTTGTACCGTGCCGAGTGCACCGCAAAAGGCAGTGACGAGAATTATGATAGGTTTTTGCAGTTTTATACAGATCACACCAGCGACAATTCCAAGAATCAAGCTGATTATGCCGGCCATCACGTTTGAAAGTGAAGGGACAAATGAAACCAGAAGACCGCATGAAAAGACTGAAACAAGAATTAAGACGACAAAAAATGTGGACAAAAGAATTAGCCTGGTTGCCAAAAAGCCAAGTATAAGACCAAGAATCAGTGCACTTAAAAGAATAATCCATAACTCGTCTGTAAAATAATGACCAGACAGTAAAAATCCTAAAAAGGCGCCGGTTACAAAGCCGATGCCGGCTGTAAAGCAGGTAAACAGGCGATAGCCCCAAAAGCATAAAAGTACTGATAATACTAGTGAGACAAAAGATAAAATAAGACCGACAATATTTATATTATTGAGAAACGGCAGCAGGCTGCTAATAAAATCAGCAGCCTGTGAAATCAGTTCATCCATAGATTCCATCACCTGTTATTTATAAGATTTGGTAAAACAACATTTCTAAGCTTTCTTACAGTTGGTGTAGTACCGGCATCTGTAAGCTGAATACCAGCAAGGAAAGTGATATTGCAGCTTGGATGATTGGAAAAATAAGGTCCAAGCCATCCATCCCAGCCGTACTCGCCAAGTGTTGTGTACATAATCGCCTTAGAAGGGTCTTTCATAACGCGCATAAGATTGCCATAGCTATAGCCCTCAAGACCACCCCAGCCGCGAGACAGTGACTCCTGCTGCCAAGGCTGCAGTGTTCCCTGCGTGAAATAGCGTACAATTTCTGGCTCTAAGATCTGACGTCCCTTAAAACTTCCGCCGTTAAGCAGCATAGTGCCGAAGTTTGCGTAATCCTTTAATGTAGAAACAAGACCGGCACCGCCTGACTGAAATGCCGGAAGGGTAGCCATTTTATTTTGGATTGCCAGATGATCTCCTGTATAAAGCGTTAATCCATTTTCTGTGCGTGCATAAACCTTAGAAAGACGAGACTGCTTTTGCGCAGGAACGAAAAAACCTGTATCTGGCATCTCAAGAGGATATGTGATCTCTTTCTTTAAAAATTCAGCAAAGCTCATTCCAGAGATCACCTCGATCAGTGCACCAAGAATATCAGCGGAAACACCATACATAAAGTTAGATGATGGCTCAAATTCAAGTGGATTTTTTCCAACTCGGTCAGCAAACTCACGTGTTGTCATAGCATCCTCTGTAGAAAGACGTGTATCCATCTCTGCAAAAAGATCAGACGTTGCTTTTCCGGCAGCGGAATCGCTTCCATAGGAAAGACCGGATGTCATAAATAAAAGATCATGTACGGTCATCTGTCTTTGCACAAGGGAAAGTGTGTTGCCGTTTACGTAAGTCTGATTTGCAAAAGCCGGAATAAATTTTGATACCGGATCATTCAAATCAACGAGACCACGCTGCATTAAAATCATCATGCAGGCTGCTGTAACTGGTTTACTCATGGAGTACAGGCGCATGATAGTATCGTCTTCCATTAAAACCTTATTTTCCAGATCAGCGTAGCCTGCATGAAGTGACAATACAGGCGCTTTGTCTTTTAAAACAAGCAGGTTGACACCAGCTACTTCTTTTGCATCAACTGCCTTTTCCATGACAGAAGCTGCCAGCTTTTCAATTTCCTTCAATTGCATAATTTACCTCCTAAAAGTGATATCAAATTGACATCTTAATGGGTTGACATATGAACTGTCATCATAATAGCACAATCCGTTTTAAATAGAAAGTGGCTACATTGCTATTTTTATTCATTTGTGTTAAAATGTGACTATTCAAGATAAAGAAGAAATAAGAAAGGAAGTGATACAAATGGGAAGATGCAGGAATTGCCATACACATTTTTGGGGAAATCCTCATTTTTGTCCCAGTTGTAAGACAGATCTGTGGTACGAGGAGTATAATGATGAAAACTGGGACTTTCGTGCACTTCAGGAAGAGGGAAACAGACTGATTGCAAAGGGGAATTATGAGAAGGCTGCTGTTGTACTGAAGCTTGCGTTAGATCAGGTGATGTATAAGCATGCACAGCATTCTATGCACCGTCTAAAAGATGCTGTAAGTGATTTTGTATGGCTTTACAGCAATGAGGCTGCTGATATCAGTGATGACCGAATCACCGATGTGCTCGATTATTTTGAGGAAGAGTGTTTTGGCCAGCCAGATAAATATCGTGAAAATCTGATGCAGATGCGCCGTGATGCATCGAGGCGTTTGCCACAGGCACAGTATCGTGAAAAGCAGGGACTTGATTTTCCTCATTTACGGTCTTATTGGGAGTTTGCACCTGTGTCACAGGTGACAGATCAAAATAGTGTCAGCGGCTACGAGCCAGATATTTTGGAAGCAAAGCATCTGCTGTTAACGGAAAGCTTTTTATATCTGTATCTGAATTTTTCACGCGTGATGAAATATCTTCAGGCACAGGATTCATTAAATACACAGATGGTTACAGATGAATTGCTGCCGCTTTTACATCCTGATCTTGATATGGAAAAAAATGGAGAGAATGATACGGCAAAGCTGATGGAAAATGTATTGTGTGGTTTTTTGGAGGATGGTTTCGAGGAACTGGCTGCACTATATCTGAATCATTTTGATGAGGCTGCTGTAACGAAGGTAAAAAAACGGTGTGAACAGATTGCAGGTGAGGACGTTACAAGCACAGCAATGCTTGAGATGGCTGTATTTGCACCGCTTCTTGCAAGTGAGAAGAATGGAAAGAAGATTTATGAGGCAATGGTGCCGGCAGTAACAGAGATTCTGACACAAATGAATAGGCTGCATCAGGTGTTATCTGAGACATTAGATGAAAAGGAAAGAAAAAATCTGCAGCATACCATCAGCATTTTGTGTGCAGAGTATTGCGGAATGTATGGAGTGGGTGAATATCTCCTTGGCCTGGCGGCACAGACAGATCAAGAGCTATATTTGGATGCGATGGATCAGGCCGCAGGAAACGGCATCACACTGGCTGCAGAGGAGATGATGAGAAGCTACTTTTATGGACGCCGCGGCTGTGAGGTTCAGCCAGGCTACGCAAAATTTTACTCAAGACTTGTATCGCTTCGTCATGTGGCAAGCTCCATAAGCGATGCAGTAGAAGGAGTAGAAGGCTTGGAAATGCTTGTGCCAGGCGCAGAGGCTTAACTGTAAGGCTATAATGCATATATTAGAAAGATTTATTATTTATGAATTCAATTGTATTAGATTTAGAATGGAATCAGGCACAGACGCGTGATAGGGAAGCACCAGGACTTACGTTTGAGGTGATTGAAATTGGCGCGGTACGCCTAGATGAGCACGGAAACCAGACAGACAGCTTTAGCTGCCTGATCCGGCCGTGCGTGTACACAGAATTGTTTTACCGCGTGCGGGAAGTGGTTGGCATTAGCATGAAACAGCTAGAAGCTGAAGGCATACCGTTTTTGGACGCGATGGAACGCTTCTGGAAATGGTGTGGAAAGGATCCTGTGTTCTTTACGTGGGGCGACATGGATCTGACGGAGCTGCAGCGAAACATTGCCTATTTTGGAATGGAAAATCCGTTTGCATTCCCTCTGTTTTATTATGATGTTCAAAAGCTTTACAGCCTGTATTGTCTGGATGGTCACGCGCGTGCATCTCTTGAGAGTGTGATTGAGACGCTGGCACTGCCAAAGAAGTGGCCGTTTCATCGTGCTGTGTATGATGCAGCTTATACAGGATGCGTGTTAAGTCAGCTTGAAAAGCAGAGCTGGCAGAGCATGGTATCAGTAGATTATTATAGACCTCCGAAAAATGCACAGGAGGAGATATATCTTGTTTTTGAGCGTTATTCAAAGTTTGTCTCACAGCTTTATCCAAGCCGTGAGGAAGCAATGGAAGCAAGAAATGTTAGTTCAATGGTCTGCTATAAATGCGGGCGAAATGTCACAAGACGAATGAACTGGTTTTCGGATAACAACCGCAAGTATTTTGGCTTGGCATATTGTCCTAGACACGGATGGTTAAAAGGAAAAATCAGGGTAAAGCACTGTGACGGGCAGGTTTTTATGATAAAAACAATGAAACTTACTGATGCAGAGGGTGCCAGAAAGATTAAGGCAAAATCAGAATTAATGAAAAAACGCCGCATGGATAAGGCGGCAGAAAAAGGGCTGCGCACAAGCTAATGCGCAGCCCTTTTTCTGATTAATTACATGTATTATAAAATGTTTATTGCATACGATATTGGTGATTTGGCGGTGTCTGCCGATTGTTTTTATTTTTATTCATCTTTTTGTAGCGAATTAAAAAGACAACGAGAAGAATAATCAAAATGATTACAGCAAGCATGCATGCAGCAAGCCAGATTTTTATTTCGTGAAAAGGTTTTGTCTGAAGCACGTCAGACAATGAATTACCAGATGCCACATAGAGGTCACTTGTATCCTGTGATACTTGATTAATAATCATTGCAGTTCCAAGAGGATATCCATGAAGCTCATATGAGAGCATATGAGTGCCATCTTCATTTGTAATGGGACGGCGTGTCAGATCATTTAGCGAAACAGTATCTGGCACGGTGACGCGTGACGCACTGTCTAGTGTCAGAAAAGAAGAATTTTGCTCAGAAAGACCAAGAGGGCTGTTAGATATAAGCGCCTGTGTGCTGTATGTCTGATCCTGATCAGAAGCCTTTGCTACACTGAAATGGTCAAATCCATAATTAAAAAGCTGGATGGTATCCTTATATTGGTTGGGATCTTCTGTGTTCATTGTAACGCAGATTAAATTACGTCCGTCTTTTGAAGCATACGTAACGAGGCATCGTCCAGCCTCCTCGGTCCATCCAGTTTTTCCACAGACGACAAACGGTGTGTAGTAATCAGAATCCTTTTTGATAAGTTTATTTGTTGTACCCATAGGTATATCGCGGTCTAGAATAGAATCAGCTTTTCTGTAATAGGCTGGTGTGGATGCAATTGAGATAAAATCAGAATACTGCAGGCAGCCAAGCATAATTCGGTACAGATCGTAAGCACATGTCATGTGGTTAGGATCCTGAAGACCATTGGCATTTGCAAAGTTTGTGTTTACGCAGCCAAGACTTACAGCAGTACTATTCATTAGCTCCACAAAGGAAGATACAGAGCCGCTGACATGTTCAGCAAGTGCAGTTGCTACTTCATTTGCTGAAGGAAGTAAAAGACCATACAGACAGTCTCTAACGCTTAAGGATTCCCCAATATGCATACCAATGTGGCTGCTGCCGCTTGGAAGACTATAAATAGAGTTCTTTGAAAATGTGACAATATCATCCAAAGAAGTGTTAGACAGAGTTAGATAAGCTGTCATAAGCTTAGTTGTGCTGGCAGGATACATGGAGCTTGTCGCATTCTTTGCGTATAGGATTGTATCAGTATCAATATCAACGAGGATTGCGGCCTCGCTTGTGATTTCAGGCGCATCAGGCCATTCGTCAGGCAGATGTGCCTGCATGGTGTCAATTTCAGCCTTTGTTGCAGCACTTGTGGCATGGCATGGCAGTAAAAGAAGACATATGCACAGGCATAAAGAAAAAGAAGAACGTAAAACAGTTTTCATAAACAATATTCACACCTTTCCATAATGGGCACAGTTTTGCACCGTGAAACATTGATAAGTCAGTCAGACTGACCTTTATCATAACATAAAAATGCTGAAAAGAAAAGGAAATACGTAAAATATACTTTCCAATAGGGCATAATTGTGTTATAGTAGGCGATGAAGTAAAAAAGTGGGGCTATCCGACCAGATTGCGATGGATGATAAATCTGGTTTTTAAATATGAAAGACAAGTAGGCAAGACAGGAGGTAGTAGGATGAAATTATCACTGGTGGTTCCATGCTATAACGAGCAGGATAATGTCAGAGCATTCTATGATGCAGCTGTAAATGCGTTTTTGGGCTGTGGCTATGAGTATGAGCTTGTTATGGTAAATGATGGAAGCAGGGATAATACCGGGATTGAGTTAAAAAAGCTGTTTTATGAGAAAAGAGAAGAAACACCGATCACAATCGTTCAGTTTTCACGTAATTTTGGAAAGGAAGCAGCAATCCTGGCAGGAATGAAGCATGCAAAGGGTGATCTTGTAACATTGATTGATGCTGATTTGCAGCAGCGTCCTGAAATTGTGCGCGAGATGGTTCAGATATTGGATGAACATCCAGAGTATGACTGTGTTGCTGCTTTTCAAAAAGAGCGAAATGAAGGAAGAGGTCTGTCTTTCTTTAAACGCGAATTTTATCGCCTGATTAATCAAATGAGCGAGGTAGAATTTGTCAATGGCGCAAGTGATTTTCGCACGTGCAGAAGAAAAATGGTTGATGCAATTTTAAGCATGCCAGAATATCATCGCTTTTCAAAGGGGATTTTTTCATGGGTTGGCTTTGATACTTACTATATTCCTTATGTTGCCGAGGAGCGTCATGCAGGAAAGACAAAGTGGAGTTTCTGGAAACTGTTTAAGTATGCGGTGGAGGGCATCATTGGTTATTCAACTGCACCGTTAAAAATTGCAACTGTGCTTGGATCATTCACGTCACTTCTTGCTGTTATCTATTTTATTGTGGTTGTTTTGCAGCGGCTGATCTGCGGTGTAGATGTGCCGGGATATGCAACAATTGTCGCATTGATTCTTTTAATTGGAGGTATCCAACTTTTAATTTTGGGAATTATGGGAGAATATATAGCAAGAATGTATATTCAGGGCAAGCATAGACCTATCTATATTGAGAAGAAATTATTAGACTATAAGAAGGATGATCATGAAGAAAATTAAAAGATTACTATTAAAGTATAAAGAAGTTATTATGTACCTTATTTTTGGAGTGGCTACAACATTGGTAAACTGGGTGGTATATAGCCTGCTAATGAAGACATCTGCTGTCAACATGACGATAAGTAACGCAATCGCATGGTTTACAGCTGTTGTGTTTGCTTATATAACCAATAAACTATTTGTGTTTGAGAGTAAGTCATGGAATGTGGCAGAAGTGTGGAAAGAAGTTGTAAAGTTTTTTGGAGCACGTATAGCTACAGGAGTGGTTGAGATTGGCGGACTTCCACTATTATATTATATTGGAGTGAAGCAGAGCTTATTTGGAGTGGAAGGCTTCGTTGCTAAGATATTGGTAAGCGTAATTGTGGTAATACTGAATTATGTGTTTAGCAAAATATTTGTATTCAATAAAAAGGATAAATAAGCATGTCTTGTACAGGAAAATCAAGGGAAAAATGGCTCGCGGGAGCAGCAGTCCTTATATGTGGTTTGGTGACACATGGATATATATTGACAAATAAAATCAGTTATCATGATGACAGTGTCAATTATTTTGGAGTAGGTACGACATTTGAATCCGGCAGATGGGCGCTTGGATTAATTCAGAAGTTTCTTACAAAAATTGACTTTTTTAACTATAGTAGTTCCTGGTGGAATGGATTACTCAGTATTTTACTTGTTGCAGTATGTGCAATGATTTTGTCAGAATTATTTCAGATAAAACATACGGGATATGCTGTTTTAGTGGGGGTACTACTCATTTCATTTCCGGCGATGACTTCATTATTTGCTTATATGTTTACAGCTCCTTACTATATGTTTGCTGTATTATTAATGATAAGTGCTGTTTATATGACTGTGAAATATTCTTACGGATTTTTGCCGGCAATAATAATGATGGGATTCTCAATGGGAATCTATCAGACTTATTTTGGGGTGGCAACGACACTTTTTGTTTTGATACTAGTAAGTGATGCAGAAACAAGGAATTTTATAGAGAATATCAAAGAGGCTTTTAAATATTTGTTAACCCTTTTAGGAGGAATACTTTGTTATTTTTTAGGTAATACAATCTGTATTCGCAATTTTCATGTTACATTATTAGATTATCAGGGAATTAATGATATGGCGGATGTTACGGTCAAATCATTGATTGGTTCTGTGAAGAACGCATATATTGGTTTTTTACAACCTATATTAGGGGAGTTTTGTGGCATTTCAAATCAAAAAGCGGTTCGCATTCTTTATCTGGCAGTTTACCTTATGGTTGGAGTGTTAGTGCTTAGACGTTTATGCAAGAGGGGGATGGAACTGTGGAATAGAATATATTTCTTTGTATTGTGTTGCTTGATACCATTGTCTATTAGTATCATCTATGTTATGGCAGTTTCTGATAAGACGGTAATCCATACTTTGATGATTTATCCATATGTATTTGGATTGATTTATCCAATCGTGCTTCTGGAAAAAGAAAATCTGAAAGGAAAATTCTGGAAAGGTATTTCGGTTTTCTATTGTACAGTTGCAATATTGTTATCAATCTATTATATCCGGTTAGATAATATAGCGTATTTGAAAGCAAATTATCAACAAGAGACAGCAACAGCGTATTATACAGAAGTGATTTCACAGATTAAAAGCACAGAGAAATATAATAGTAA